>JAEEGI010002345.1_pt1 | contig 46735 bp, 22 predicted proteins | sample 8958751 | NCBI WGS metagenome assembly JAEEGI01 (sample SAMN16246545, study PRJNA631951) | gut metagenome | biome: gut microbiome; feature: rumen; material: KS-attached | host: Bos | place: Iran: Karaj | collected 2018-10
AGTGTGGTCGACCAATTTCGGCTACTACTCTTTGGATGCCACGACTCTGCTCCCGACGCCTATCCTTGCCGATGAGTATGTCGTCCAGACCTATCCTCCGCCTGTTTTCCATGGCTCGAACTACCGCAGCTCAATCGCCATTGTGGCGACGGAGAACAACACAACGGTGCGTGTGACGCCATCGGTAAGCATCTTTGCCGACACAACGCGTCAGGCGGGAACGGCATTGACTTTCAGCATGTCGAAAGGACAGTCGGTATATCTGCGTTCGGTAGGTGCCAATGCCGCAGGCGACCTTTCGGGGACGTTGGTGAAATCGTTGAATTGTAAAAAGATAGCCGTGTTTACGGGCAACGAAAAGACGGTGATTCCCGACACCGTTGCCGCCGACCATATCTACGAGCAGGCCTATCCCTCTTATTATGCAGGCAAAAAGTATGTCGCCACCAACACTTATATCGACCGCCAGACGTCGAGCAAGATCGAAATCGTAAGAATTATCGCCCTGTACGATAATACAAAGCTGTATAGGGACGGGGTGCTGCTGCACACTTTCCCCCGCAAGGGAAACACCTATCAGGACACATTGACACAGCAGCAAGGTGCGGCATATTACGAAGCGGACAACCCCGTACATGTCTATCAGTACAACGTTGGTAACGCTATTCAGGGAAATGGGTTGGGAGACCCGTCGATGGTATGGCTTACGCCCGTTGAGATGATGTCCGACAGTTTGCGTTACTCCGTGCTTAACACCAACAGGCTTACTAATGTGCCCACCTCGCCGAATTACGGAAAACGTCTGACAGGCCATTTTATAAACATTGTTGTGCATACCTCCGACACCTCGAATATCGTGTGTGGCGGCGGAGTGCGGCTAAATGCTTGGAATGTGGTGCAGGGAGAGCCGTCGCTCTGCTACGGAGTGTTTATGTTGAATCCAAACGACTCCAGTGTCTTTATTTTAGCAGGGGCGAGGAGCAGTGCTTTTCTCTATGGTATAGGCGGAGCAATCTCTTACTCTTATTCGTTGGGTGCCGCCTTACGTCCTGTCGACATGGCTGTGGACAGCGTGCGTGTCCGCGATGCCAATGTGCAGCACTATTTCAATACGGGATGTAGCATCGAATTCGCATCGGAAGTGCAATATACTCACGACAGCGTGTTGTGGGATTTTGGCGACGGAAGCCGTATCCTTAAAGGCGACACGGTGAACTATGCCTACCGGCGTGCCGACACTTCGTTCGTGGTTACGATGAGCGTGTATTCCTCGAACGGCTGCGATATTTTTGTGGATACAATGATGTTCTCGCCCATCTATACCGACACCCTGCGCGACACCATACACCACAACATGTGTGCCGGAGCCAGTTTCGACACCAACGGATATATGGGCTACCTTCCGGTGAGCGGCCGCAACTACCCGCCGTACTACAACGAAGGTCTTTACACTCAGTATCTTGTCGATACCTCGTCGGGATGCCTGCACAATCTCGTTATCGACCTTACGGTGAACGACACCCTGCGCGACACCATTTACGACACCATCTGCACAAGCGGCCGCACGACGATAAACAATAACGTTTACACCGCCGAAGGCATATATCGACAAAAACTGAAGACGCCAAAGGGTTGCGACAGCATACTTGCTATTGTGATAACCGTGGCCGACACCATACGCTCTACCATAAGCCAGACAATTTGTGCCGGATCGAGCTATGTCGTAAACGGCCAGACTTACACCTTGCCGGGAAGCTACCGTCAGCACCTGCATACGGCATCGGGGTGCGACAGCATACTACACATCAATATCGCTGTTGGCGACACCCTGCGAGGTATCATCTACGACACCATCTGCACAAGCGGCCGCATTACCATAAACGACAGCGTGTACACCGCCGCCGGCACCTACCGCCAGAAACTGAAAACGTCTCGTGGTTGCGACAGCATACTTACCGTTGTGATAACAGTGGCCGACACCATACGCTCTACCATAAACCATACTATTTGTGCCGGTTCGAGCTATGTCGTGAACAACCAGATATACATCTTGCCGGGCAACTACCGTCAGCACCTGCATACGGCATCGGGTTGTGACAGCATACTGCATATCAATCTCTTTGTCCTCGACACCATCCGCGACACCGTGCGCCGCACCATCTGTGCCGGAGGCCGTTTCGACACTCTCGGCCACAGTTTCCGTCAACGGGGAGTGCACAAATATCAGTACCGCGGGCAGGACGGCTGTTTCCACAATCTTGTCATCGAAATTTCGGTGAACGACACCCTCCGAGACACTGTTTACAGGACACTTCTTGCTGGCACCTCGTTCGACACCAATAATGTATCTTACCGTAATGCAGGCGTTTACACGCAATATCTGCGAAATCCCGACAGTTGTCTCCACAATCTTGTAATCAATATTTCGGTGCTCGACACTTTGCGCGACACCATACGTCCTGTTATCTGTGCCGGACAGCAGTTCGATACCAACCGCAGTCAGGGCTACGGGCCATACACGGCAGCCGGCGTATATACCCAGCGTCTGCGCAAAGCCGACAGCAGTTGTTACAACCTCATAATAATACTCACGGTAAACGACACATTCCGCTCAAGGCGTAACGACACCGTCTGTCGTGGCGACGCCTTCACTTACAACGGCTTGCTCAACTACCTTTCGGCCGATCCATCGTTGCAAGATACAGTGATAACCTACAGGCACTCATCCGTCAAAGGCTGCGACAGCACCGTGCTTATCAGCCTGCACATCAACGACACCATACGCACTCATCGCTACGATACTATCTGTGCCGGAGGTGTGTTCAGATACGAAGGCGTAGCCCATACGTTGACCGAGGACTTCGTTTTCCGACACCTGAATACCAAAGGTTGCGACAGCAATGTGGTGGTTCACCTCTATGTCAAGGACACCTTCCACCACAACCGTTACGACTCTGTATGTGCCGGCCATGCCTTTGTGTATGCCGATACCGCTTTCTATACCACGGGTGCCCACTTGTATGTACATACCGCACGTAACGGCTGCGACAGCAATGTGGTTGTAAACCTCTGGGTGAAAGACACTTTCCGCACCACCCGTTTCGACACTATATGTCGTGGCGACACTTTCACCTACAACGGACTCATGAATTTCTGTCCCGCCGATCCGCTGTTGTACGACACTGTTATTACATATCTCCACCAAACCGTGCGTAACTGCGACAGCAATGTGGTGATACATCTTCACATCAACGACACCTTCCGCACCGAGCGTTACGATACAATCTGCACAGGCAAGGTGTTCCGCTATCAGGGTGTGAATCATACCGTGACCGAAGATTTCGTGTTCCGTCATCAGACAATGGCAGGCTGCGACAGCAATGTGGTGGTGCACCTGTTTGTGAAAGACACCTTTGCCGATACCATCCACCGCATCATCTGCGACGGCGAACGTTTCGACACCCTCGGTCAGTCGTATACCCATACCGGATTGTACCGACATTCCTATTTCACCCCCGACAGCTGTCTGAACAATCTTGTTGTCGAGCTCAATGTGCTGGATACCACCCACATACATATAGATTCCACAATGTGCGCCGGCTCGGTGTTCCGCTATGGCGATTCGTTGTATTACCTGCAAGGTGCTTATTATCAGGTAGTTCGTAATTCAAATAACTGCGACCTTGTTTTCATAAACTTGACTATCACGGACACCCTCCGCGACACCATCCATCCCGTTATCTGTGCCGGTGCCCGTTTCGACACCAACGGACATGCGGGCTGCAGTCCGGTGAGCGGACAGAACTACGGTCCCTATTATCGTCAAGGCGTTTACACACAATATCTCCGCACTCCCGACAGCTGTTTCTATAATCTGGTGATAGACCTTACGGTGAACGACACCCTGCGCGACACCATCCATCCCGTTATCTGTGCCGGCGACCGTTTCGACACCAACGGACATGCGGGCTGCAGTCCGGTTAGCGGACAGAACTACGGTCCATATTATCGTCAAGGCGTTTACACGCAATACCTGCGTGCTTCCGACAGCTGTTACCACAATCTGGTGATAGACCTTACTGTGAACGACACCCTTCGTGACACCATCCATCCTGTAATCTGTGCCGGCGGTAGTTTCGACACCAACGGACACCTCGGATGCACCCCGGTGAGCGGACAGAACTACGCTCCATATACCACTCAGGGCGTTTACACGCAATATTTGCGTGCTCAAGACAGCTGTTACCACAATCTGGTGATAGACCTTACGGTGCACGACACATTCCTCGTCCCGCTGCACCCCCGTATTTGTATCGGCGACACCTTCTACAACAACGGTAAACCATATTACACCACAGGTTTCTATACCGACAGCCTCAGCACCGTTCATGGCTGCGACAGCGTAATTACTATAGACCTCGTGGTGTTCGACACTGTGCGCGATACCGTTTACAGAACACTCTGTGCCGGAACCACTTACGACACTCTCGGCTACAGATTCTATCTCGACAGCGTGTATCATCTGGAGGTGCCCGACACTTCGCCTTGCGGAAAGCATTATCTTACCATTTATCTCACTGTCGTAGATACCCTGCGCGACACCATTTGGGCAACTATCTGTGCCGGAGCGGCCTTCGACACCAACGGACATCTGGGCTGCAGTCCGATAAGCGGCCAAAACTATCCTCCTTACTACCTGCCGGGTGAATACAAGCAGTACCTGCGCTCTCCCGCTGGCTGTTTCCAGAATCTGGTCATCTACCTCTCGGTGACGGACACCCTCCGCGACACCATACACCCTGTTATCTGTGCCGGGTTCCCCTTCGACACTAACGGACACGCAGGCTGCAGTCCCGTAAGCGGACGGAACTACTCGCCATATTTCCTGCCAGGCGTTTACACCCAGTACCTGCGCTCTCCCGAAGGCTGTTTCCATAATTTGGTGATAGACCTTTCGGTGAACGACACCATCCGCGACACCATAGACCGCATGGTGTGCGCCGGCGTAAGCTTCGACACCAACGGACAGAGCTATTTCCAGCCGGGACAGTACATACAGCATCTGCGACAGCCCGACAGCTGTTTCAACAACCTTGTGATAAATATATCCGTGCGCGACACCCTCCGCGACACCATACATGCCACCATGTGTGCCGGAGCACCGTTCGACACCAACGGACATCTGGGATGCACGCCCGTGAGTGGAGTTAATTACCCGCCATACTTCCTGCCGGGAGTCTATACCCAGTATATGCGCTCCCCCGAAGGCTGTTATTTCAACCTTGTCATCGACCTTGCCGTGCGCGACACTCTGCGTGATACCATCTATCGCACGGTATGCGCGGGCGTGAGCTTCGACACCAACGGACAACGTTATTATCAGCCGGGGCAGTACATACAACATCTGCGTCAACCCGACAGCTGTTACAACAATCTTGTGATAAACATATCCGTGCTCGACACCGTCCGCGACACCATCTACCGCACCGTATGTGCCGGAGTAAGCTTCGACACCAACGGCAGCCGCTACTACCTGCCGGGACAGTACACCCAGCATCTGCGGCAGCCCGACAGCTGTTACAACAACCTTGTGATAAACATCTCCGTCCGCGACACCGTGCGCGACACCATCTACAGGGAGGTGTGTGCCGGAGCCAGTTTCGACACCAACGGCCAGTCGTTCTACTTTCCGGGCACCTTCACCCAGCACTTGCGACAGCCCGACAGCTGCTACAACAACCTTGTGATAGTGATGACGGTGCGCGACACCATCCGCGACACCATCTACCGCACTATCTGCGCAGGGGAGACCTTCGACACCAACGGACGCTCCTACGCACAGCGCGGGGTGTACACGCAATATCTGCGCGACCCCGTAACCCGTTGCTACAACGATTTGGTGATTTTCCTCACCGTCAACGACACCTTCCGCGACCATATCTACGACACCGTGTGTGCCGGAATGCCCACCTCGCACAACGGCATCTATTATTATATGCCAGGAACCCATCTGCAGCACTATTACACCGTGCTCGGATGCGACAGCATCGTGGCTATACATCTTTACGTGCTCGACACCATCCGCGACACCGTTTACCGCGAAGTGTGTGCCGGTGCCAGTTTCGACACCAATGGCGTGCATTACTATTTCCAAGGTTTCCACACACAACATCTAAGGGACAGCGTTCCGGGCTGTTTCCACAATTTGGTGATACATCTCACCGTTCGCGACACCATACGTGCTCATGTTTACGACACCATTTGCGAAGGCACCACATACCGTTTCAACAGCTCATATTACACTACCACAGGCGTTTACCGATATATGATGAAGACGGCCGAAGGGTGCGACAGCATAACCTACCTGCATCTGCAAGTCAATCCGGTAACTTGCGTGCGGGTTTTCGACACTTCGTACACCCACGTCTATTACTATCACGACTCGGTTTACACCCGCAATGGCGTTTACCGTCATCTGCTGCAGCGCGAAGGCACCGGCTGCGACAGTATGGTGGAACTGCATCTCTGGTTCTGCGATTCGGTACTCACCAAAGTTTACGACACAATCTGTAACGATTCTACATATCTCTTTGGCGATGATATACTTACGCATAGCGGAGTCTATTATCGTGTGGTGCCGAGCTATCTGAACTGCGACAGTATTATAGAGCTGCATCTGAAGGTGGTGGACTATCCACGAGTGGAGATTGTCGATTCCGGTGGCTATTGTATAAACGGCTACGCCACGCTGAGAGTCGTTACCGACGGCAACCGCATAGTGTGGTCGTCGTTCCCGATAGACAGTTCGTTGTTCGGGCAGGAGGGCAACACCACAATCTATGTTTCGCCATCGCGTCACACGATATATACCGTGGAGGTGGACAGTGTGCCGCGTGTGCGCACCTGCAAAGCCTCGGCGTCGTTGGGAATACACAAGGCCTCCACTGTGAAGGCGCAGATGGCCCGCGACCCGATGGAGACCACGATGGAGCACCTGCAGACCAAGTTCGCCGACATAAGCGTTGGCAATGTGGTGTACCGCGAATGGCTGTTCCACGAGACATCGCCTTTGGCTCCCGACAAACGCTACGAGTACGACAGCATAGTGTGGTACTCACCCCTTGTGGAGAGCGACAGTTTCCGTGTGCGTCTGGCCGTGCGTAACGACGTCGGTTGCACCGACACTGTCGTCAATATGTATCCCATACTGAAAGCCGACCTTTGGGTGCCCAACGCCTTCACTCCCGACGAAAACCTCAACTACTTGTTCAAAGTAGGGGCGTACAACCTTGCAGAATACGAGATTTACATCTACAACCGAGGCGGTCTGCTGGTGTTCCACAGCACTGACCCCGACGACAGCTGGGACGGCACCCACAACGGCAAGCCCTGCATCCCGGCATCGTATGTCTATGTTATTAACTTTAAAACGAAAGTGCATCCCAAACAGCCGCAGAAAAAAGTCGGCTCGGTGTTGCTTATAAGATAGGAGATGAAACGGACAACCGCCATAAAACGGATGATGGTGCTGCTGGCAATTGCCTTGAAAGCAACTACCTGTTCCGTGTGGGCTACAACAACGTGATGGATTACTAGATAAACATCTATTCCCGTGAGGGACTTCTGGTGTTCCACAGCACCAATCCCGACATAAGCTGGGACGGCACTTGCAACCACAAAGACTGCAAGGCGGGCTCGTATGTTTACGAAATACATTATACCACAGTAAAATATCCAAAAATAGTCCGCGAGAAAACGGGTTCCGTGCTTCTGGTGCGTTGATTTAGTTTGATTTATGTGAGAGTTAAATATTTTATCCGTTTTTCTTATTTGTTAAATTATTGATAATCAATTATTTGTTTTATTACATTGATTGATATGGCTGTTTTTTAGCAGATAGTTGTAAAAATGTTTTGATTTTTAGGAAAAAAAACGTAAATTTGCAACTTATTTGTGGCTGCATTCCACATCGATTTTTTGAACGAAATAGAGAACAATTATATGAGAGATAAACTCCCTGCTTTTTTGAAAAAAGTGGCTCTTTTCCTGGCTCTGTCAGTGTTGGCGGTGGCACCTTCTTTGCGTGCCCAGCAGCCTTATACAACATATACATTGCTCAACAACTACACTTTCAGTATGGGTACGGGCAATAGTACGTCATGGCTTTCGCCACAGCCAACGTATTCATACAACAATTTGCGATACGATTGGGCTTCGCCTATTTTTGACATTGGCTTCGATTTTATGTTTGAGGGTCGTGTGTACTCGCAGTTCAAATACTTCAACGGCTCCATGTGCTTGGGATCTCCGCAACTTTCTTACGGCAACGGATATTACAACACTCCCTTTGGCACCACTTATTCAGGTTACAACCTGCCGAAAATAGTTGCTGTAGGAGCCCCGCTTGTCGCCACAAATTTTACTTACGGCGTAGTGGGTACCGCACCAAACAGAGTGGGGGTGTTCACTTTTACAGGATATTTTTATCAGTCAAGTGCCAACACTGTCGAATTCCAGATACAACTTTACGAGAATACCGGTGAAATACGTTTGCTTTATGGCTCGAGTTACAACACCACTGTAAGAAGTTACCAGACAGGCATAGCAACCACCTCGGTGGATTTGGCCACAGTTAACCCAAGGACACATACCGTTAGCTACGTCCAAACCAATACCACATATACTGCATGGCCCGGGCAATATACTTACTATAGCTTTATGCCACCCTACATACCCTGTGCGTACTTATATAATTTGTCGGTGAGAAAACGAGATGTAAGCAGTGTGTCTCTCACATGGAAGATGTTTGGTGGATGGGCTTCAGATGTCTCTTACGTGATAGAATACGGGCCCACAGGCTTCACACGAGGCTCCGGCACAAAAATATCGGCACGAACCCAGCCAGTAACCATAGGTGGTCTGCAACAGGAGACGGACTACACTTTTTACGTGCGCGCCGTGTGCGACACCTTCGACACCAGCGCATACAGCTATGGGGTGAGGTACACCATCACCTCGGGAAGCCTGAACACATGCATTGATTTTTCCGCACTTAATTCGCAAGGTGTCACATGCACCTACGGCGCGTATCAGAATTATGGGAATTACAGCCGTACTTACCCCGGCCCATACGCCACCGTCGGCTCTGTGGACTATGGACAAGATAGGTATGGCTCGCAACAGTTGCCTGGTAGCAGACATACGGTACACACACTTGGCGAAATGGACTCATGTTCGGGATACCAACTGTCCAAAATACCCCCGGGCGAGAACAAGTCGGTGCGTTTGGGATGCGTCTACGGACAGAACCTCAGTCAAGCAGTGTCGTACGACATAGTTGTGGACACTAACGAGTCCGACATCGTATTGCTGAGATACGCTTGCGTGTTCTACAATCCATCAGGTTCGCACACCGCTGACCGGCAGCCACGCTTTGTGCTTGAAATTCTCGATGCCTCCAATAACCCTATCAGTGCAACATGCGGCTCGGCCGATTTCAACTCCTCAAATGCCGCCACACCCGGTTCGGGTTGGAACCATGGCTTGACCTCCGACATATTCTGGAAAGATTGGACCCCCGTTGGCCTCCATCTTGCTGCATATCACGGACAAACAATAAAAGTGCGTTTGGCGACATTCGCATGCGGACAAGGCGCCGCCGAGCATTTCGGCTATGCCTATTATACCCTCACTTGCGCCAAGGCAAAGATTAGCTCCTCGTCTTGCGTGATGGGAACCCGTACAACGCTTGCGGCTCCAGCGGGTTTCAACTACCGTTGGTATTGCTCAACCGATACCCTGCACCCGGTATCCACGAACAGGACAATAAGCATAATACTCGACTCCAACTACTATTATTATTGCGATGTGTCTTTTATTGACAATGCCAACTGCAAATTCCGCGTGTACCACGACTACCATCTGCTACGAGATACACTATACGGCTCCATTGCACCCGAAATATGTGCGGGTTATTCCTTTGTCCAAAATGGCGATACCTTGACACGTGCCGGCGTGTACAGTCAGTCTTTGCTTACCGTTGGTGGATGCGACAGTGTGCTGAATATCAATTTGATCGTTCGCGACACCCTTCGCGACACAATCCACCGCACCATCTGTGCCGGACAGGTTATCGACACCAACGGCCATCTGGGCTGCGCCCCCGTGAGCGGACACGACTATCCGCCATACTATCGCACAGGCGTTTTTACCCAATATCTGCGCGACACCACTTTCGGCTGTTTCCAGAATCTGGTTATCGATCTCACAGTGAACGACACCCTGCGCGACACCCTCCGACGAACCATACGTGCCGGAGAACGTGTCGATACCAACGGACATCTGGGATTGACACCCGTGAGCGGGTCCAATTACCCGCCGTACTACAACCAAGGCGTATATACACAATATCTACGCGATACGGCTACAGGCTGTTTCCACAACCTGATTATCGACATCATCGTTAACGACACCATCCGCGACACCATTCGCGACACCATCTGTGCCGGTGCCGTGCTCGACACTAACGGCCATCAGGGCTGTGTGCCAGTCAGTGGCATCGACTACCCGCCTTATTACCTGCAGGGTGTTTACACCCAGTATCTCCGCGATACGGTAACGGGCTATTTCCGCAATCTTGTCATCGACCTCACTGTGAACGACACACTGCGCGACACCCTCCGCCGCAATATCTGCGAAGGCGATTTCGTTGACACCAACGGACATCTGGGATGTGTCACCGTCAGCGGAGTGGATTACCCGCCGTACTACAATCAAGGTGTTTATACCCAGTATCTGCGCGACACCCTTACGGGATGCTTCCACAATCTGGTTATCGACATCACCGTTAGCGACACCGTAAGGGATACCGTATATCGCACCATCTGCGCCGGTGCAAGCTTCGACACCAACGGCGTTAGCTACACACATGCCGGATTTTATTCTCAGTTGGTGAACGACAATGTAGCACCTTGTTACGTCCACCGCCTTTACATCGACCTCACGGTTAACGACACCCTTCGCGACACCATACGCACCACTCTCTGCGCCGGAGCCGTGCTCGACACCAACGGACATAAGGGTTGCGTTTCCGTCAGCGGAGTGGATTATCCGCCATACTACCTGCCGGGCGTTTACCGTCAGTATCTGCGCGACACGGTATTAGGCTGTTTCCAGAATCTTGTTATCGAAATTGCTGTTAACGACACCCTTCGCGACACCCTCCGCCGTCATCTCTGTGCTGGTGAAGTACTTGACACCAACGGACACCGAGGCTGCGTGCCTGTGAGCGGGGTCAACTATCCTCCTTACTATCTGCCGGGCGTGTATCATCAGTATCTGCGTCATCCCGTTACCGGATGTTTCCAAAATCTGGTAATCGACATCACAGTTGCCGACACCATTCGCGACACCGTGTTCCGTTATATCTGTGCTGGAGCCAGTTTCGACACCAACGGCCAGAGTTTCTCGCGTACAGGCTTTTACACACAGTTGCTGCGCAATCCCCAAACGCAATGCTACAACCGACTTTACATAAAAGTCACAGTGTACGATACGGTCCGCGACACCATACGTCCGGTGATCTGTGCAGGATCGAGCATCGACACCAACGGACAGAGCTTCACCCAGACGGGTTTCTACAATATTCTGCTGCGCGACAGCGTGACGCAGTGTCTCAGCCGCCTGTATATCGACCTCACCGTCAACGATACCTTCCGCAACGTTATATGGCATACTATCTGTGCCGGTGCCACCTTTACGCAGGCAGGACAGACCTATTACCGTCAAGGCACCTATATCCAGCGGTTCCAGACCATACATGGCTGCGACAGCATTACGGAGATAAACCTTAACGTGAACGACACGATACGTGACACTATACGTCGCACGATATGTGCCGGTGCAAGTTTTGATACCAACGGCCAAAGCTATACGCGAGCTGGATTCTACAGCCAGCTGTTGCGAAACAACGCCAGCGGGTGCTACAACCGACTATATATACGTCTCACAGTGCGCGACACCATCCGCGACACCGTTTACCGCATACTTTGTGCCGGAACCACTTTTGACACCAACGGACAGACTTTCTCGCGTACCGGTTTCTATAGCCAGCTTTTGCGCGATCCGGTAACTCATTGCTACAACCGATTGTATATCGACATTATTGTGAACGACACCCTCCGCGACACCGTGGAGCATGTGGTGTGTGCTGGAAAGACCGTCGCTGTGAACGGACATCCCTATTATCGCGACGGCTGGTATCGCCAGAAAATGCGTACTCCCGGCGGCTGCGACAGCGTCCTGCACATCCACATCATTGTGCCCGACACTCTCCGCGACACCATCTATTACGATATCTGTGCCGGACAGACGGTAAATCTTAACGGACAGACATATACCACCACTGGTTGGTACCGTCAGAAATTGCAAACCCGAGATGGCTGCGACAGCATCCTCAACATACATCTGTCGGTGTCCGACACTATAAGCGACTCGCTATATCTTACAATCTGCGTAGGCAAAAGCATCGAACTGAACGGACAGACATTCACCAAGAAAGGCTGGTATCGTCAGGATTTGCAGACAATAAAAGGTTGCGACAGCATTCTCCATGTCCATATCGACTTGGACACCCCCCGAAATCTGAAGGCCATCTACAAGATGACACCACAGACAATCTCTATGCAGAAGATGCAGATCAAATTCTCCGACTACTCCACCGGCAACCCCTTCGACCGCAAGTGGATTTTCCGCGAAATCCCCGTCAGGTTCGACGACGAGGAAGTCCTGCACGAGCGTTTCACGCACTACACACCTAGCTACGAGAGCGACTCGCTGCGGGTAACTCTTATCATTATGACCAACTTCGGCTGCTCCGACACCACCTCAGGCTCATACCCGATACTGAAAGGCGAGGTGTGGGTGCCAAATGCCATCACCCCCGACGCCGACCAGAACAAAGAACTAAAAGTGGTTTGTTACAATATCGACAAGTACGAGATAATGATTTATACAAGGGCGGGTTTGCGTGTGTTCCACTCCACCAATATCGACGAAAGCTGGGACGGCACCCACAACGGCAAGCCGTGCCCCTCTGGCACATACGTTTACCGCATGATTTATACTACCAAGTCGAAACCCGACGACAGCAACGAAAAAAGCGGAACGGTGCTGCTTGTGAGATAAAACCTAACGGACTCTGCGATGTGTCATAAAATGCGTTGCTACAAGGGTTTGATACAGATAACGGCAATTGTTCTGCTGTTGTTCTTCCTTCCTTTAAATAGCAGGGTTCAAGCCCAGTGCAACTCGGGCACAACCCTCGGTGACGATTTCTGGGTGATGTTCCTTAGAAATTATACCGATTCGGCAAACCTTTCCCTTATAGCGGCAGGAAACAGTAACGCAGTGGTTACGGTGGAAAATCCGAGACTTAATTGGCGAACGACGGCAAATCTTACAGCAGGCGGATATGTCGTTATCCCCATACCATTCAACATGATGAGAACGAACTTTTACGACAGCGTGTTGAATGCAGGACTGCATGTTTACTCCACTGCCGACATATCGTTGTACGCCTCTAATTTCAAGGCTCATTCGTACGACATAACCACTGTGTTGCCTACAACGACTTTGAATACTCGTTATATTTTTCAGGAATATGCTCAAGGGATCCCCGAATTTGGCGTGCTTGCCACCGAGGACAACACTGTGATAATAATGGCTGGTTTGGATACCGTGCGTCTGATGAGGGGACAGACATACCAGAAAATCTATTACGTAAATCCCACTGGGGTGGAGGTTTATTCGAACAACAAACCATTCGCGATGTTCCAGGGGAACAATTGTACGTATGTCCCCGACACTTTCTGTTGTTGCGATCATCTGTACGAACAATCGATTCCTGTCGATTACTGGGGGAACAATTTTGTTGTGGCTCCGTCCCAAGTCCGACTTGGGGCGGCTGGTGCAGTACCTAATGCCGGTGATCTGATAAGGATAACATCTTCGCAGGACAGTTGCGATGTGTTCATCGATAGTGTTTTGGTGGATTCCAACCTTATGAAAGGCAATGTTTATGAGGCAATTGTCCCGTATTCGATGATAAACCGCATTTACACTACCAAGCCGAGTATGGTGTGTCTATACATGAGTAGCTGTAACTACGGCGGTCAGCCCGGCGACCCATCTACAGTGATAATACCGCCGATAGAGCAGGGTGTGTGCGAGGTGGCTTTTGCCGCCTACAACACATCGGCAATCACCAGACATTATATGAATATAGTGGTGGCTACCAGCGACTTGGCCGGCATGATGATGGATAGCAACATTATTGCATCCTATTTCTCGCCAATCGATTCCGTTTACAGTTTCGCACAGATTTCTGTTCAGGCTGGGGTGCATACATTGCAAAACCAAATGGGCGATTTTGTGGCTTATTTCTATGGATTGGGCCGGGCCGAGAGCTATGCATATACCGCCGGTATGGGGTTGAGAAATATCAGGGAAGGTCTGCAGATAAACCACCGGTCGGTGAGGACTGCCGAAGATACGGTGAGCCACTGTATTACTGATACGGCTAATATACGCCTGATTACCAACGCTTTGGATACCTCAGTGCTTTGGTATCTCGACGACACCCTGCTCAATGTAAGCCGATTGTCGTTCAAACATCATTTCAACAACGTTGGGACATATCGCATTACGGCTGTAACCCACGGCCATTGCGACACGCTCTGGTGCGACACTCTGGAAGGTGTCGTGAGAGTCGTTGCTCCGGGCATGGATACTGTGCGCATACCTATCTGTCCCAATGAGACTTTCAATTATCGTGGCACAAATTACACAGGGATGGGTGTTTACGAACATTACTATCCAACAGGGGGCGTGTGCGACAGCATGATGGTTCTCGTTACTTACCTCCGCGACACTCTGCGCGACACTGTGGATAGGAGTATTTGCGTCGGTGGTACATATATTTTTAATGGCGACAGTCTCTCCACTCCGGGATTCTACCGTAGTACGTTGAGAACTCACCATGGGTGCGACAGCGTGGCGTATCTCATTCTTACGTTGAACGACACCCTCCGCGACACCGTGCGCCGCACCATCTGCGACTTGGGTCATTTCGACACCAACGGAATCGCCTATCACCAAAGGGGTTTCTACACACAGTACCTTCGCGACACCCTAACGGGCTGCTACCACAACCTCGTTATCGACCTTACGGTGATGGACACCATCTACGATACCGTTCATCCCGTAATCTGCGCCGGAGCCAGCTTCGATTCCAATGGGGTTTCTTATACGGCTAAGGGTGTTTATAAGCAGTACATGCGAACGGCCGATAGCTGTTTCCATCAGCTGGTTATCGACCTTGCGGTGAACGACACCCTCCGCGACACAATACATCCTGTTATCTGTATCGGAGCAAGCTTCGACACCAACGGACATCTGGGCTACAGCCCCGTTAGCGGACATGATTATCCGCCATACACACAGCAGGGCGTTTATACACAATATCTTCGCGACACCGTAACAGGCTGTTTCTTCGATCTGGTTATCGACCTTACGGTGAACGACACCATACTCGATACCATTCACCCCGTTATCTGCGCGGGCGCCAGTTTCGACACGGGCGGTGTGTCGTACTACAATCAGGGTTTCTATTCCCAACTCATTCCCGACCTCGGAGGCTGTCTGCACCGCCTCTATATCGACCTTACTGTGAACGACACCCTGCGCGACACCGTCCACCCCGTTATCTGCGCGGGCACCAGTTTCGACACCGGCGGTGTGTCGTACTACAATCCTGGATTCTACACACAAGTCACTCGCGACCTCGGAGGTTGTTACCATATCCATTCTATCGACCTTACGGTGAACGACACCTTGCGCGACACCATATATCGCACCATCTGCGCAGGCTCCAGTTTCGACACTGGCGGTGTGTCGTACTACAGTCCGGGATTTCACACCCAAGTTGTTCGCGACCTCGGAGGCTGTCTGCACCGCCTCTATATCGACCTTACTGTGAACGACACCCTGCGTGACACCATCTACCCCACCATCTGTGCGGGCGCCAGTTTCGACACCGGCGGCAGACGCTACTACATGCCGGGACAATATACCCAGCATCTGCGACAGCCCGACAGCTGTTACAACAACCTTGTGATAAATATCTCGGTTCAGGACACCTTGCGCGACACCATGCGGTACTTGTCCTGTCCGGGCGAAACACTTGACACCAACCGTCATATGGGCTGTGTGCCCGTGAGCGGGGTGGACTATCCGCCATACGAATTGTCGGGCATATATACTCAGTATCTGCGCGACACTGCTACGGGCTGTTTCCGAAACTTCGTCATACAGCTCATCGTCCCCGACACCAACCGCATTTACATACATCCGGTGATATGTGCAGACGAGACATTCAACTACAAAGGCCAGAGCTACAACCGCACCGGCTACTACAAATATCTGTGGCGCGACAGCGTTTCGCGGTGCTACAACATACTGAACATCGACCTTGCCGTACACGACACCTTCCGCGACGTCATACAGCAGAATCTATGCGCAGGAAACACTTATACCCATGGCGGACAGACATATTCCATACAAGGGACATACCTCCAGCGGCTCCACACTGTCTATGGCTGCGACAGCATTATCGAAATACATATCAATGTCTCCGACACCCTCCGCGACACCGTAGAATACGCCCTCTGCGCGGGACAAACCATAGGACTAAACGGCCAGACCTACGCCTACCGCGGCTGGTACCGGCAGAATTTCCGCACCGCAAACGGCTGCGACAGCATACTGCACATCCACATCTCGGTTTCTGACACCCTCCGCGACACGCTCTCGTACTCCATCTGCGCCGGACAGACGGTCGAAGTCAACGGGCAGTCCTACGCCAACCGTGGCTGGTACAGGCAGAAACTCCATACCGCCGAAGGCTGCGACAGTATTCTCGGCATTCACATAGCCGTCTCCGACACCATCCGCGACACATTATATTATTATGTATGCGCAGGGAAAAATGTCGAGATAAACGGACTGCCCTATAACACGCAAGGCTGGTACCGTCAGGATCTGCAAACCGTCGATGGCTGCGACAGCATAGTGCATCTGTTCATCACGGTGGATACAGCCCTTAACTTGAAAGCCTCTTTCAAGATGAAACCTCTCGTCATTTCTTTGCAGAATATGCAGATAAAGTTCTCCGACTACTCTACGGGCAATGTGTTCGACCGCAAGTGGATCTTTCACGAAATTCCGCCTGCGTTCTTCGACAAAGAGGTGCCTCACGAACGTTTTACCTACTACACACCGCACTACGAAAGCGACTCGCTGCAGGTGACACTTGTTGTCCAAAACGAGAACGGCTGCGACGACACCGCCTCCGACACATATCCTATAGTGAAAGGCAGTGTGTGGGTGCCCAACGCCTTCACTCCCGACGCCGACCAGAACCGCCTGCTCAAAGTGGGTTACGACAACATAGCCACCTACGAGATATTTATCTACAACCGCAGGGGATTGCTTGTATATCACTCCACCGACATTGACGAGTGCTGGGACGGCAAACACAAAGGCAAGCCCTGTCCCGCCGCAACGTATGTATACCGCATCCATTATACCACCAAGTCGCGGCCCAACGACAGCAACGAAAAAAGCGGCACGGTGCTGCTTATCAGATAAAAAACTCCCTTTTGGGAGAAGATTTTGATTTGTTGGAAATCAAACGGTTGGATATTTGATATATTTGTAAAAAATTGTTAATTAGCACATTGAACAGAAGGGGAAGAAGAGGTGTGTTTTTGTTGAAAAAACATTTTTTTGCAATAGCAGAAAAAAAATAATACTTAAAATTTTTTTTAGCCGACGAAAAAAATGAGAAAAAAATCACCCCCTTCCACAAGCCGTTGAAGAATAGCAAAATGGACTGGCAGCGGGCAAAAATTGACTTTGTAAATATTTGTTAATCAGTGATTTGTTAAAAATATTTGATTTGCAAACGATTGCAAAAATCGGGCCAATTTAAGTTTTTGAAACACAACTTTATGCCCCCAAAATGAAAAAAAGTAGATAAAAAAGTGATAAAAAAATGCCGAACTCTTTTTTTTTCAAAAAATAAATTGTATATTGCCGCCAAAATGGGGTGGGGGAGTTAAAAGAGTGTTTTTTAGTAATTTAAGAGATGGTTTTTTTTTGTGGTCTTAAAGAGGTGCTTGTTGTTTACAAAAAAAAATTGAAACTGCCAAATTTTTTTTTAAACCGCAAAAAAAATTATTCTTGATACCTTTGCATACAACCAACAGGAACAAGAAAAAATACATATAAATCAGAAAAACAACAATTAAACACAATGTCAAGCGAAAAAGATTATCAAAAAGTTTGGAACAATTGCCTTGAGGTGATAAAAGACGTCGTGTCCCCCGAGATGTTCAGAACGTGGTTCGCCCCCATCGAGCCGGTAAGTCTGGTCGAAGAGCAGGTAGGCACTGTGCTCACCCTCCGTCTGCCGAGCCATTACTATTGCGAGCATCTCGAGGCGCATTTCTCCGACATCCTTCGCAGGACAATAAAAAAAGAATTAGGCCCGTCGGGCAGGTTAAGATACAACATTAAAGTGGTTATGGACGAAAACAAGAAACCAATTGCGACAGTAAGCCTGCCCTCCAATGGCGCCACAGGCTCAGCAAGCAAACAGAACGTAAACGTGCAGTTCCCCGTCGGAGCCTCGGCTCAGGGACGTATGCCCGACCCCCGCTATGTGCCGGGAATGAAAAAACTAAAAGTCAACTCGCAGCTCAACGAGTCGTGGCGTCTCGAAAACTTCGTCGAAGGCGACTGCAACCGCCTCGCCCGCAGCGCTGGCTTCACCATAGCACAAAATCCGGGCAAGACCTCCTTCAACCCACTCCTTATATATGGCAACAGCGGCCTCGGCAAATCGCACCTCGCCACCGCCATAGGATGGAAAACCAAGGAGCTGCACCCCGACAAAGTGGTGCTATACGTAACCTCCGACCAGTTCATGCGTCAGTACATGACCTCTTCGCAGGACAACACCGTAAACGAGTTCATCCACTTCTACGAATGCGTGGACGTGCTTATCATCGACGACATACAGTTCTGGGCCAACCGCGCCCCCAAGACACAGGAGGCTTTCTTCCAGATTTTCAACCACCTGCACCAGCAGAAAAAACAGATAATCATCACCTCCGACAAAGCTCCCTCCGAACTCACAGGCATCGAGGACCGTATCGTCAACCGTCTTAAATGGGGCCTCCAGGCCGACCTCCAGATACCCGACGTCGAGACACGTATCAACATCCTCAAACAGAAACTCGCGCAGGACGGCATCGAGATGCCCTACGCCGTAATCGAGCACATTGCCTACAATATAAATACCAACGTCCGCGAACTCGAAGGAGCCCTCGTAACGCTGATGGCGCAGTCGTCGCTAAACAAAAAGGAGATAACCTACGAGCTGGCCAAGCAGATGATAGAGAAATTCGTCAAAAACACCTCTCGCGAAATCACCATCGACTACATACAGAAAGTCGTATGCGACTACTTCAACCTCTCCGTCGAAAGCCTTCAGTCGCGCACCCGCAAACGCGAGATAGTGCAGGCACGACAGCTCGCCATGTATTTCGCCAAACACTTCACCAAGTCGCCACTTTCGATGATAGGTCTGCAGTGCGGCAACAAAGACCATGCCACCGTGCTACACGCCTGCAAACAGGTGAGCAACCTTATCGAAACCGACAAACAATTCCGCTCTTGGGCCGAAGATATAAGCAAAAAAATACAGCAATAACGGCAATCGACACACAATTCTTTTATAGGACACATATCTATTTTAATGATGTAACTCATTGTGATTTAATGTGTTGAAAAAGACGGGCAGAGCGTTTTTGTAAAAAAAAACCTCTGTCCGTTTCTTTTTGTCAAAAAAAAAGTGTAAGTTTGCAACTCCAAATGTGTCGAAGACACATCATTCTATTAACCCCGGATGAAGAAACTGCCAGTGGCTGTTTCGATAGCGAAGCGGAGAAATCCACGAAGCGCAGTCTGGGGAAAAACACGAAAAAAACACAACAAACTGATGGAAGAAACAAACAAAAATCTGCAACCGGAGAACATCGACGAACTGCAACAGCCGACCACCGAACCCGTAACTGCCGAAACCGAACCCGTACAACCCCAACCGGCCGACGCTTCGGAAGAGCAACCCCAGACTCCCGCCGAGCCTCAGCCCGAGACTCCTGCCGAGCCCGAGGCCACTGCCCCCGAAGAGCCTTTCGTCGAACCTCAGGTGGACTACACCCCCTACACCCGCGAAGAGCTCGTGGCCGAGCTCAAAGAGCTGCTGCAGCTCGAGATACCGCAGATACGCAACCGCGTGCTGGCCATAAAAAAACAGTTCGAAGAAAAGACGGCCCAGCTTCCCCAACCCGCCCCCGACGAAACCGCCGACGCCGAAAAACAACCCGCCGACCCCGTCGCCGACGAGTACAACGCACTTTACAACCAGTACCGCCAGAAACGTCAGAAACACAACAAAGAACTCGATGAACAGAAACAGCACAACCTCGAACAGAAAAACCAGCTCCTCGACGAACTCCGCGAACTCATCAACAGCAACGACACCCTCAAAGCCGCGCACGACAAATTCAACAACATACAGGACCGCTGGAAAGCCATCGGCGACGTGCCGCGCTCCGAAATAAACAACCTCTGGAACAACTACCACTTCCTCATCGAGCAGTTCTTCACCAAAGTGAAGATAAACAAAGAGCTCCGCGACAAAGACCTCAAGGCCAACCTCGACCAGAAGATAAGCATCTGTGAAAAGACCGAAGCCCTCATCATGGAACCCTCGGTGAACAAAGCCTTCAAGCAGCTGCAGCAATTCCGCGAGCAGTGGCGCGAGATAGGCCCCGTGCCCAGCGAACAGAACGAAGAAATCTGGAACCGCTTCCGCAATGCTGCCGACAAAATCGACCAGCGTCGCCGCGAACACTACAGCCACATGCAGGAGGAGATGGAACAGAACCTCCTCGCCAAGACAGAGCTGTGCGAGAAAGCCGAAGCCCTTGCCGAGATACGTCCCCAGTTGCTCAAAGAGTGGACCGCCAACACCGAGCAGATGGACGAATTCATGAAACTGTGGAAGACCATAGGCCCCGTGCCGCGCGAGCACAACGACGCTATATGGCAGCGTTTCACAGCCGCAATGTCGCGTTTCCACCAGAACAAAAACGAATACCTCGACCAGCTGCGCTCCGAGCAGACAGAGAACTACAACCGCAAGGTTGACCTCTGCATCAAAGCCGAGAACCTAGCCGAAAACACCGACAACGACTGGCGCAAAGCCACCGACGAACTCCTCGCCTTACAAGCCGAATGGAAGACCATCGGAACGGTGTCGCGCAAAGTGTCCGATAAAATATGGCAGCGTTTCCGCGCCGCATGCGACAAGTTCTTCGAACGCAAGACCGCCTTCTACAACTCACGCAAAGACCAAGGTCAGGAGAACGTGGTCAAACGTCAGGCGCTCATCGACGAGCTCAAAAACCTGCAGTTCTGCGACGACAACAAGAAAAACCTCGAGATGATACAGGCCGTACAACGCCAGTGGAACGAGGTGGGCTTCACGCCTAACAGCCAGAAAGCCGAGCTGCAACGCCAGTTCAACGAAATAGTTAACGCACATTTCGACAAGCTGAAAATAGACATACACAGCCAAGTGTCCGGTGATGATGCTAACATCTCCACCGAGCAGGCACGGCGTATGCGCGACGAAATAGACAAACTCAAAAACGAGGTCGCCACTTGGGAGAACAACCTCGGATTCCTTGCCAACTCAAAGCAGGCAAGCCTTTTGAAAGAAGAATTCGACAAAAAGATACAATCGGCACGACAACGGATTGCCCTGATGGAAGCCCGCCTCAAAGCGGCTCAAAAGCAGCAAGCCGACAAAAAGAACGAAACCGCAAAGTCCGACAAGGACAACGCCAAAGCTTGACGGAAATAGGGTAGGGCATCGACAGCCCTTCAAAGAAATTCTTTTTATGCCATTGTCTCTGTAGCGAAAACGATGTTGTAAGTGTCTATTATATAAATAAATATGGTTATGGTGACAATTAGTAAAGTAATCCGACGGAAAACCAGACTGCTGGTGTCGTTTCTCGCCCTGCTATTCTTTTGCAGAGTGGCAGTAGCACAAAACGCCCCGACAGGATGCCCGTCAATACACGCCGCAGGCACAGTGAGTGGCGCCGACACAACAATACAATGCGGCGGATGCCTTATACTACACGCCAACGTAATAGCCACAGCCACCACGGCAAACGACTATACAGTGTCGTCGATTATTTACAACCCGCCATTTTCCTTCCAAGCAGGAAATCAAATAAATCTAACACAAGATGACTACTACGCTGCCATCATAAACCTACCCTTTCCCTTCTGTTTCTACGGTCAAACCTACCGCCAAGCCTGCGTGGGAGCCAACGGAGTGATCTCCTTCAATGCCGCCAACAATGGTGGCTACTGCGCTTATAGCTACTCGTCGTACACGCCTATACCCAACGCCAACTTCCCATCCTCATTGCTTAACGCCATCTATGGTGTGTGTGAGGACATTTACCCCGGCTACAACGGCAACGGACAGATATACCAAGGAGTGCTCGGACAATCGCCTTGCCGCGTGGCTTGTATCAACTACTACAATGTTCCTCTCTTCGGTAACTATTCTGTAGGAAATACATATCAGATAGTGCTTTACGAAGGTACCAACATCATCGATGTGTATATACATACCCGCAACTGTTGCTCATCAACCAACAACGGATACGGCATTGTGGGAGTGCAGAATGCCACGGGAACCATGGCTGTAACAGCACCTAACCGCAACGGCGGAACGTGGACAACTACCTATGAGGCGTGGCGATTCACCCCGACAGGAACACCGAACTACGTGGTGACATGGTACGACGGTACTGACACTTCCAACGCAACAGGCGTGATACTCGGACATGACACCATCAACAACGACACATCCGTATCTCGCATCAGAGTTTGTCCGAGTGGTGTGAACCCATTTACGGCACGCTTGCGCTACCGTGCTTGCAACGGCGATTTCTTCGACCTTATCAGCACTACCACAATAACCAGCAGCGAAGTGACATATACCGACACATCGTTTTGCCATAACGGTCCTTACGTTTTCCACGGACGTACACTCACGCGCTCGGGAATGTATTACGACACCATACGCAACGCCGCTGGCTGCGACAGCATAATCGAACGACTTGAGCTAAAGCTCGACAACTCGGCAGTCGACCGTGTGTCGGCATGCAACCAATACACTTGGCAGGACAGCGTCACCTACACCCACAGTACCAACACTCCTACAATGCATTTCAAAAACGTGCTTGGATGTGACAGCACCCTTACATTGAATCTTATCATCGAGCACACCTCATACGACACTATCTACGACACCATCTGCAACCACACATCTTACGCTTTTGCCGGACAAGTACTCACCGAGCCTGGAGTGTATTACGACAGCAATACCACAGCCCACGGATGCGACAGTATCACGGTACTCTTCCTCGAGAAATTGTACGCTGAATTTCCTCAGTTTGAGCCAAATATGAATCTTGAGGAAATATGCTTGGGTACAACAATCTCACGCACTGATGTGAACCTCAACACTCAAGGAAACACTTATACTTTTGTATGGGGCGATGGATATACCAACACAATCCGCGGTGGAGAAACCGTTTCACACACTTATTCGAGAGCTGGTACCTACAATGTGCTTTGCGCCATACTCGCACCCAACGGATGTCGCGACACCACATACTTCCGCGTAGTTGTGTACGACTTTACTCGTGCCGCATTCTCTTGGGATCCACCAATTGTCACAATGCTCTCGCCTGATGTGTTCTTCCACAACCTCTCCACCCCGCACGACCCGCAGCGCAACTCATACTTTTGGCAGATTTTCGGCAGCGAAACTCCAACAGGTACACCGGTAGAGCTCAACGATTATGAACCTCAATACCACTGGCAGCTAACCGGAAACACAGTCGGTAACTATCTTATACGCCTTATAGCCCTCACCTCATATCCAAAAAGCGACGGGAGTATTCTCACGTGCTACGACACGGCAGAAACTAAAATCTATATCACAAACGATTTCCTTCAGTTCCCCAACACGATTACCGCCAACGGCGACGGACTTAACGATATTTTCGAGATAAAGAATCTTATCGAGGGACGCGGTTTCACCGACACCGAGCTCTATATCTACAACAGCTGGGGACGAATCGTTTACCATAAACAAAATATCGCCACACGCGAGGACTTTTGGGACCCCGCAGCCAACAACGATCCGTCGGGAACATACTATTACCGTTTCTCAGGAAAAGGATACAAAGGCAATGTTCAGCGAAACGGAGTGGTGGAAGTCCTTAGGTAGCTGGAACTATCGTTTTTTTCAAAAGTTTTCCTTGTATAAATCTGTAGCAATAAACACTTAAGAGTGTCTATTTCTATGGAAAACCAACTTGTTGCACAATGTTTTTGCGAAAAAAATAACCGCAGAAATGATGAATTTATTGTGTTAAATATTTGATTTGTAGAATATTGTGATATTGTTGTTGGTAAAAAACATTGAAAAACTTGTATAATTGACAGAAAAAACGTATTTTTGCAGTTTGGTAGTTGCAATAAAATACCATAAAACGAAAACAAACAAAGATATGAAAATACTGAAACAAAGAGCATACGTAATATTAAGTGTGGTGCTTTTGGCAATGACAGCTTTTGGCACAAAAACTGTGGCTCAGAATAATAATATTATACAGTCGGGCTGCCCCTCAATACAGGTAAGGGCTACGCATCGGGACAATCCCAATGCCGATACCACGCTGCACTGCGGCGACTGCATAACGCTTACAGCCTATTCTAACGCTACAGCAGTTACCGCCACCGACTATACAGTATCCTCAATACCATGCACACCGCCGTTCTCTTATACCGCAGGTAGACTTATAACATTCCAAAACCAAGACGATTACTACGCGGACACGCTTCGGATGCCTTTCGATTTTTGTTTCTACGGTAATACATATAATTATGCTGTGGTGGGATTGAATGGAATGGTGACTTTCAACATAAATAATTATCTCGGTCGCAACGAATATATATTCTCATCGGGTTGCCCGATACCCAATAATCCCAACAATTTTCCGGCAACCTCGCTTAATGCAATCTATGGCGTTTATGAAGACCTCTACCCGTATTATACCGATTATATCACAGGCAACACTTATGGCGAAGTCCACATGGATGTGCTGGGTGAATACCCCTGCCGAGCAGCTTGTTTCTCTTTCTACCGCTGCCCGCCGTATGGTAATTACGACACATTCCATACTTCTATGATAGTGCTTTACGAAGGCACCAACATCATCGATGTTTATATCGACAGCCACATGGGTGAAGCTTCGACTAACTATGGAGAGAAATTGGTTGGAATACAGAATGCCGCCGGCACACAAGCTGTGGTGCCCCCGGGACGAAACGGTGGTGTGTGGAGAACACGAAATGAGGCTTGGCGTTTTACCCCGACGGGAACACCCAACTATAGGGTTACCTGGTATCAGGGTCGCGACACCAACGGCCGTCAACTGTTCAGCGAGGTGATAAACAACGACACCGCAAAATCGCGATGGAGAGTGTGCCCCACCGAGCCTACCGACTACACTGTGCGTATGGAATATGTGGCCTGTAACGGCGATGTGTTCGATCTTACCAGCACTGTACACATCAACGCCGACACCATAAAACGTGAATACTACGACACATGTAGTGACACCCCGATAGAATTCGGTGGAGTTATGCGCTATACTACAGGTATTTACTACGACACAGTGAAACGACGCAACAACCTGCGTTGTGACAGTGTGATTCGTGAACTTACCTTCGGCAGAATATCGCACTCGTGGGACAGCGTGATAGCCTGCGGACGCTATGTTTGGCGCGACGGAAAGACATACACACGTAGCACAATTCTTCCGACATTCCTTACTACAAACGATATAGGGTGCGACAGTATCATACACTTGCATCTAACAATGGACTATACCTTTAGGGATACTATAGTGGACACCATCTGCGAAGGGCAACAGTCGTTCCTCGGAGGTAATGCCTACTCGCGACCAGGACGATACGTTGATACCCTCTTTTCTAGATACGGCTGCGACAGTATAGTGTCACTTAACCTTACGGTGATACCTTTGCCCTCCATCGAGTTGCACAACACAGGCTTCGACTGCGAGACACAGACTTTCGGACTGCTTGTTCAGACTACCGACGACACTATGTTCCATTGGACATCGTACCCCTACGACCTCTCACTCGAAGGTCAGGAACGCCAACAGCTGATACATGTGGCTCCCGTGCGTCCGACTACATACACAGTATCCGCAGGCCGTGCCGATTTCAGCCCCGCTTGCGAAGTGCGCGAGAGCATACTCGTAAATCCCTCGCCTAAGCTCGAAGCACGCATACACCGCGACCCCGAACACGTGATGCTGTACAACACACAGATGAAATTCACCGACGTCAGCCTCGGACATGTGGTGCAACGCTGGTGGACCTGCGAACGCAAGGACAATGTGGATACCACACCTTACACTTATTATAACTACCCCGACCGTCAAGACAGCACTTGGGTGAAACTTGTTGTCCGCAACGAATACCTGTGCTACGACAGCACTATGATGATAATCAGCGTTAACTATCACGGAGACTCCAACGGTATTGGCAACCGCGGAGAAATTTGGTTGCCAAATGCTTTCTCGCCCGATTTGCCCACCAACAAGTTCTTTACGGCCAAAGGCATCGGCATCCTCGAGTTCCATATCACGCTATACAACCGAGCAGGACAAAAGGTGTACGAATCCGACGATATCAACGGCAAATGGGACGGCACCTACAATGGACAGGTATGCCAGGCAGGAGTTTATACCTACCTGCTACGATATATCAGTCAGGAACAGCCGGGAGTGGAGATCAACCGAAAAGGCTCAGTACTGCTTGTAAGGTAAAAATATAACGAATACTATATACTAAGCGACTAATATTTAGTCGCTTAGTTGTTTTGAAAATAATAGACGTAATAATATAATAAAAACTAAGAAGTAAAAAAATGACAAAGTATGTTTACACTTTCGGCGGAAAGACAGCCGAAGGAACAGCAGCGATGAAGAACCTGCTGGGAGGAAAAGGAGCCAACTTGGCTGAAATGTGTTTGTTGGGACTTCCCGTGCCCGCTGGACTCACAATTACTACGGACTGCTGCACCGATTACTATGCTAACAATTGCCAACTGCCCGCCTCACTGATGGACGAAGTGTGGAAAGGAATGCAGAATATCGAAAATCTTATGGGTATGAAATACGACGACCCCGAGAATCCTCTTCTCGTGTCGTGCCGTTCCGGTGCCCGCACCTCTATGCCCGGTATGATGGACACCGTCCTGAACATCGGCCTCAGCACCAAGACAATACCCGGTCTTATCAAGAAAACCAACAACCCCCGTTTCGTTTACGACTCCTACCGTCGTCTGATAATGATGTACGCCGACGTGGTGATGGAGAAATCCGAAGGCATCGAGCCCGAAGACGGCAAGGGTATCCGCAAACAGCTCGACGATATGTTCGACGCTTTCAAGGAGAAACGCGGCTACAAGGTTGACACCGAAGTTACAGCCGAAGAGCTGAAAGAACTTGCCGAACAGTTCAAAGCAAAAATCAAAGAGGTTCTCGGCGTGGCCTTCCCCGACGACGCTAAAGAACAACTCATCGGAGGTATCAAAGCCGTGTTCAAATCGTGGAACGGTAAAAAAGCCATCTCCTACCGTCGTATCGAAAGCATCCCCGACGACTGGGGTACAGCCGTGAACGTACAGGCTATGGTGTTCGGTAACATGGGCGACAACTCCGCTACCGGCGTTGCTTTCACCCGTAACCCCGCCAACGGCGACAACAAATTCTACGGCGAATGGCTTATCAACGCCCAGGGCGAAGATGTGGTGGCCGGTATCCGTACCCCCAACCCCCTCAACGACGACACCAAAAACGAGCAGAACAAGCACATGCACTCCATGCAGGAGCTTATGCCCGCCACATATAAAGAACTCTGCGACATCCGCGACATTCTTGAAAAGAGCTATCACGACATGCTCGACATCGAGTTCACCATTCAGGACGGCAAACTGTACATGCTGCAGTGCCGCGTAGGAAAACGCACCGGCTTGGCCGCCCTTACCATGGCCAACGACATGCTCAACGAAGGTCTTATTGATGAAAAGACCGTTGTTATGCGCGTTTCTCCCACACAACTCGACGAACTTCTGCACCCCATTTTGGATGCCGAAGCCGAGAAGAAATGCACCGTTATCGCCAAAGGTCTGCCCGCAGGTCCTGGCGGCGCCGTGGGTGTGATAGCCCTCACCAACGAAAAGGCTTGCGAATACGCTGCTGCCAAGATACCCAACATCCTTGTCCGCGAGGAGACTAACCCCGAAGACGTGGAAGGTATGCGTGCCGCCGACGGTATCCTTACAGCCCGCGGTGGTATGACATCACACGCCGCTCTTGTGGCACGTGGCTGGGGTAAATGCTGCATAGTGGGTTGCGGCGAACTGAAGATCGATTTCGAAAAAGGCGAAGTTTACCTTGGCGGAAAAACTTACAAAGAAGGCGACCTGCTGAGCCTCAACGGATCCAAAGGTTATGTTTACGACCAGAAGATTAAGATGATCAACGCCACCGAAAATCCGTTGTTTGTCAAATTTATGAATATCGTTGACAAATACCGCACCATGGGCGTCCGCACCAATGCCGACACCCCCGAGGATGCCCGCAAGGCTATCGAATTTGGCGCCGAAGGTATCGGTCTGTTCCGTATAGAGCACATGTTCTACGGCGAAAACAGCGAAGAACCGCTGGAAAAACTGCGTAACATGATTCTGGCCAACACCACCGAGGAGCGCGTTGCCGCCCTTAAGGAACTTGAGCCTTATATCAAAAACGCCGCCAAAGGCACTCTGGAAGTGATGGACGGCAAGCCTCTCACATTCCGTCTGATGGACCCCCCGCTGCACGAATTCGTTCCGCAGGATGAGGAAAAACAGCGCAAAGTGGCCGAGGAACGCCATATCGATTTCGAGACACTGAGAAAACGTGTTGAAGAAATGCACGAAGTGAACCCGATGATGGGTCTGCGCGGTGTGCGTCTGGGTATCGTTTACCCCGAAATCACCGAAACTCAGTTCAGCGCACTGTTCTCGGCTACCGCCGAACTGCTGAAAGAAGGCAAACACCCCATCTTAGAGATAATGGTTCCTCTGACAATCAACTCCATGGAGCTTAAACACCAGAAAGCCATCGCCGACCGCGTTCACAAACGTGTTCAGGAGAAATACGGCATCAATTTCGACTATAAGTTCGGTACCATGATAGAGATACCGCGTGCTGCACTGGTAGCCAACAAGATAGCCGAAGTTGCCGAGTTCTTCTCCTTCGGTACCAACGACCTTACCCAGATGACCTTCGGTTTCTCGCGCGACGACGTTAACTCCATCGTTGCCAAATACATGGAGGACAAGATCATCATGGCCGACCCGTTCAACACTTTCGACCAAGAATGTGTGGGCGAACTGGTTAAGATCGGCGTGGAACGTGGACGCAGCCAGCGCGCCAACCTCAAATGCGGCGTGTGCGGCGAACACGGCGGAGACCCCACTTCGGTTGAGTTCTTCTACAAGACAGGCCTCAACTACGTGTCCTGCTCGCCTTTCCGCGTGCCCGTGGCTCGTCTGGCCGCAGCTCAAGCAGCTATCAAAAACTCCAAATAATTTTGGATAATCTTTCAAAAGAGGATGCTCCAGCATCGGACGCATCCTCTTTTTTTTAAATATGTTTCACAAAAAAAAATTAAAACGATGAAAAAAACTTGTATTATTTCTTTATTTTTGGTGGCAGTGTTCTCGCTGCATTTCACCACAGCCAACGCTCAGGATTTCGAACGTTTTGAGGTGGGCGGACAGTTCGGCCTTAACATCCAGAACGGTATGGGTGCCGTTGAGTTTTCGCCTGTGGTGGGTTACCGAGTTTTCAAATTTTTCACAGTAAATGTCGGCTTAATAGGCGAATACCTTTGGAACAAGGAAAACGAGATGTCGGAGTGGAACTATGGCCTTTCGGCTGGCGCCCGTTTGACGTTGTTCGATTTGATTTATGTCGAAGGTAAAGGCGTTTGGAATCCTCGTGTGATTCATTACAAAGCCATTGACCTGAAAGAACGTTCCACCGACAATGTGCAACTGTGGGCCGGTGCCGGTTACCGTCAGCAGCTGGGCTCCAACGCATATACATACGTCGGTATTTACTACGATTTCATACCTTTGATAAAAAACAACCCCGAGTTGGTGAACGACTACAATCCCCGTGTGGAAGCAGGGGTGATATATACTTTCTAAAATGCCCAATATCTTACTTCTGGAAACCGCCACGCCTGTCTGCTCCGTGGCTATTGCCGAAGGTGGCAAAGTCGTGGCGAGTCGCAAGAGTGCCGAACCCAATGCCCATTCATCCAAACTTGCTGTGTTTGTGGATGAGGTGATAAAAGAGTGGGGGATGGGGATGTCGTCGCTCGACGCCGTGTGCGTGAGCAGCGGTCCGGGTTCTTATACGGGACTGCGAATAGGCGTGTCCACCGCAAAGGGACTGTGCTATGCCCTCGACAAACCGCTTATTGCCGTGGAAACGTTGCAGGGTATGGCCAATCTTTTTCTGATGCAAAACCCTGATTTCGATGGTTTTGTGTGTCCGATGATAGACGCCCGCCGTATGGAGGTTTATACCGCCATGTTCGATAACAAAGGTGCCCGTTTGGAGCCTACCACTGCCGAAGTGATTGGCCCAGAGAGTTTTGGCGGCTATCTGGCAAAGGGCGATGTGGCATTTGTCGGTGACGGAGCGGAGAAGACGAAAGAAATTCTGGGAGCGTACCCCAACGCCGTTTACGGACTGCCGTTCGAATTCTCGGCACAAGGCCTGCTGGCCGAGGCGCAACGACGCTACACCGAAGGCATTTTCGAGGACGTGGCTTATTTCGAGCCTTTCTATTTAAAGGACTTCGTGGCAAAGAAACCGGTGGTGAAAGGACTGGGAAAAATTGAAAGTTGAAAGTTGAAAAATGAAAGAAATTTGTCAAAGGTCAAAAGTCAAATGACCAGAGACCTCTGACCACAGACCAAAGGCCAAAACCATGAGTAAAACATCACGAGGAAAGAAGATTTGCGGATATTTGAAGGGTATCCGTCGTAAGATTGCCGAGGAAAACGACATTAAGCTCGACATCCCCGAATGCACCTACGAAGGCGAGTGCCGCGGCACCTGTCCGCGCTGCGAGTGGGAGGTGCAGTATTTGGAAAAGACGCTTTTCGAACGGATGAAACTCGGCAAGATTGTCACCATTTCGGGCCTCGCCCTCGGACTTACGGCCTGCGGCGGGAATTTTGACTCTCAACCTGACGATGATATAATGGGTGTTATGCCATATCCATATGATGACGTGGAGACTCTTCCTCCTAACTATATAACTAAAATTAACATTGATACAATTGCTATAGATGAAGATGAAGAAGTCGGTGAATTAGCCGGATTAGTTGCTGCAGATGCAGAATTTCCAGGGGGAGAGGATGCACTATACGATTTTATTGCCAAAAATCTGAAATACCCTCAGGCTGCCAAAGACAGCAACATCCAAGGAAAAGTATTTGTCCAGTTTGTGGTGGAAAAAGACGGTAGTATAACCAATGCCAAAGTTTTAAGGGATATAGGTGGTGGCTGTGGCGAAGAGGCTCTGCGTGTGGTGAAAATGATGCCTAAATGGAAGCCGGGTGAGATTAGAGGAACTAAATATAGGGTGCAATGCACTTTGCCAGTTAAATTTATGATTGAATAAAAAGTAGTTGAGACTTAATGTATTAGACGGTTTCACTGCGACTGGCGGCCAAAGACAATCACAACTAAAATCACAGTTCACTGATCACAAATCACAGTTCACACACACATATATGAGTAAAACATCACGAGGAAAGAAGATTTGCGGATATTTGAAGGGTATCCGTCGTAAGATTGCCGAGGAGAACGACATTAAGCTCGACATCCCCGAATGCACCTACGAAGGCGAGTGCCGTGGCACCTGTCCGCGCTGCGAGTGGGAGGTGCAGTATTTGGAAAAGACGCTTTTCGAACGGATGAAACTTGGCAAGATTGCCACCATTTCGGGCCTCGCCCTTGGACTTACGTCGTGTAGTTATTTGGGTTTCCCTCCTTTTCAGACTTCTGGAATGGTGAAAAATACCGACACCGAAAATATCGAGCTAGCCGATACCCTGCCGTTGCCGCCTCCTCCCTCTCCTGAAGAATACTACATGGATGAAAGAAACATTGATACAACTGTTATAGATGAAGATGAAGAAGGAAAGGAATTAGCTGGAGTAGTGGATGTAACCCTACCACAATTCCCCGGGGGAGAGGAAGCGTTGTTCGAATTCCTTGCAAATAATCTGAAATATCCTCAGGCTGCCAAAGACAGTAATATTCAAGGAAAAGTTTATGTTACTTTTGTGGTGGAAAAGGATGGTACCTTAACCAATCCGAGAGTTGTAAGGGACATCGGTGGTGGATGCGGCGAAGAAGCTCTGCGTGTAGTGAAAATGATGCCGAAATGGAAACCGGGAGAGCAATTTGGGGAAATAGTAAGAGTGCAATATACTCTGCCAATTCTTTTTGAATTGAATAAAAGTCACTTCTAGGCTATTTCGTCAAGTTTGGTGGGCTTAAAACCAATTGTAAATTGTAAATTGTTAATTGTTAATTGAATTCGCATGGCGAATTACTAAATAATTGTCTTTTTGCTTTTTTTTTCGTACCTTTGTTTTTGTTTCAATGGCTTGTCGCAAGATGTAAACCGTTGAAATATAGTTTGATATTTTGTAAAAAGTAAAACAGTATGGACTCTTTTTCGGACACTTTTGGCAATGTGGAGCCTGTGATTTTGGAGGATACCGTTCTGGACAACGGCATGCGCTACGTGCGCGCCATCCCGCAAGGGGGAGTGTGCTCGCAGATGATAGAGGTGCTGATAAACGGCGAAGTGATTGAGGCTGTGCGTTATACCGGTGGCTGCAGCGGCAACACGCAGGGTGTGGCGGCATTGGTGAAAGGGATGTCGGCATCTGAGGCTGCCAAGCGTATCGAAGGCATACAGTGCGGCGGCAACATCACCTCCTGTCCCGACCAGCTGTCGAGGGTACTGAAACATATATTGAATAAAAAGTAATTACATATTTAACATACAGATAGTTATGGCTAACAACGAAGAGATTTTCAAAAAGATAATTTCCCACGCCAAGGAATACGGGTTTATTTTCCCGTCGAGCGAGATTTACGACGGTCTGGCCGCCGTTTACGACTACGGTCAGCTGGGAGTAGAACTGAAAAACAACATCAAACAATACTGGTGGAAATCGATGGTGCAGTACCACGAAAATATCGTGGGCATCGACTCTGCCATTTTTATGCATCCCAAGATTTGGAAAGCATCGGGCCACGTGGACGCTTTCAACGACCCGCTGATTGACAACAAGGACTCCAAGAAACGCTACCGCGCCGACGTCCTTATCGAAGACCATATCGCCAAAATTGAGGACAAGATACGCAAGGAAGTTGAGAAAGCTGCCAAGCGTTTCGAGAATTTCGACGAGGCAATGTTCCGTTCCACCAATGCGCGCGTGCTTGAAAATCAGGCTAAAATCGACGACATAACCCGCCGTTACTCCGAGGCAATGAACGCCAACGACCTCGAGGCCGTGCGCCAGCTGATTCTCGACCTTGGCATCGTATGTCCCATCTCCGGCACCCGCAACTGGACCGAGGTGCGTCAGTTCAACCTGATGTTCGCCACACAGATGGGCTCAGTGGCCGAAGGCGCCGACACCATCTACCTGCGTCCCGAGACGGCTCAGGGTATCTTTGTGAATTTCCTCAACGTACAGAAAAGCGGCCGCATGAAGATTCCTTTCGGCATAGCGCAGATTGGCAAGGCTTTCCGCAACGAGATTGTGGCACGTCAGTTCATTTTCCGTATGCGCGAGTTCGAGCAGATGGAGATGCAGTTCTTCGTGCGTCCCGGCGAGGAGCTCAAATGGTTCGAATACTGGAAGGAGACACGCCGCAAGTGGCACTTGGCACTGGGAATCCCCGAAAAGAAATACCGTTTCCACGACCACGAGAAACTGGCGCATTACGCCAACGCCGCCACGGATATCGAGTTCGAGTTCCCCTTCGGTTTCAAGGAACTGGAAGGCATACACTCCCGCACCAATTTCGACCTTTCGCGCCACAGCGAATTTTCGGGTAAGAAACTGCAGTATTTCGACTCGGAGCTCAACGAGAGCTACACGCCGTATGTCATCGAGACTTCCATCGGCTTGGACCGCACTTTCCTTGCCATTTTCAGCTACGCCTACCACGAGGAGACTTTGGAGGACGGCTCCCAGCGCGTGGTGCTGAAAATTCCTGCAATATTGGCTCCCTACAAGGTGGCCGTGCTGCCTTTGGTGAAAAAGGACGGTCTGCCCGAAAAGGCACAGCAGATTGTGGACAGCCTGAAATACGACTATATGGTGCAGTACGACGAGAAAGACGCCATCGGACGTCGCTACCGCCGTCAGGACGCCATTGGTACACCGTTCTGCGTTACCGTTGATAACCAAACACTTGAAGACGGCACCGTTACCGTCCGCGAACGCGACACCATGCAGCAGGAACGTATCCCCGCCGAAAACCTCAACGCCTATCTGCACGGCAAAATCCAGCCGATAAAAGTGGAGTAGCAGTTTTGAGTTTGGAGTTTATAGTTTATAGTTTATAGTTGTTATTTATAGGGGCTAGTAGGGGCGAAATATTTTTCGCCCATCATGTGAAAAAATGTAAGGACACACAGCGTGTGTCTGAAGTTGGAGATAGGTAATTGTTATATGGTAGGGGCGTAAAATTTTACGCCCAAATTGAAATAATAAATTTGTATGGACACACAGCGTGTGTCCGATGATAAAGATGGGTAATTATTTGATAAATAGGATAATATGAGCAATATAAGAATAAAGGAGAGTATAGAGCAGAGTGTTGCTGTTAAGCAGGCTATTTTGTCGGATGCGGCTTTTGCACATCGCATAGAGCAGTCGGCCAAGATAATTGTAGATTGTCTGCAAAATGGCGGCAAGGTGCATTTCTGCGGCAATGGTGGCAGTGCCGCCGACGCGCAACACCTCGCTGCCGAGCTATCGGGCAGGTTCTATTTCGACCGTCCTCCCCTCAACGCCGAGGCTCTGCATTGCAACACCTCGTATCTTACCGCAGTGGGCAATGACTACGGCTATGACCACATCTTTTCACGTCTGCTCCGCGGCACGGGCAAACGTGGCGACGTGCTGGTGGGAATCTCCACGTCGGGCAACTCGAAAAACATCGTAAAAGCCTACGAGACGGCCAAGGAGATGGGCATCACCATAATTTCGTTCACCGGAGCGACTGGCGGCGTGATGAAGGAATTCTCCGACATACTGCTCAACGTGCCGTCCACCGATACCCCGCGCATTCAGGAGAGCCATATTATGATAGGACACATTATCTGCGAGCTGGTAGAAACGGACATGTTCGGAAAAAAATAACTAAAGAAAAACAATAAAAAAAAGGCGATGTTTTCATCGCCTTTTTTAATTTCAATTATCAACTCTCAACTTTCAATTTTTTAGTAATCCGACGAGCCTTCATCGTCGTGGTCGTCGTCGGAGCCTTCGCGGCGGTTTTGTTTCAAGCCGTTGTTGATCTTGTACGAAAAGCCGATGGTTACGCTTGGCGAGAGACGTTTGGAGCGCATCACACGGTACATCTGTTCGTTGTCTGTCGTATGTCCGAAACCGCCCGTGCAGAACACGTCGCCCACACGCAGGCTGATGGTGGCACGTTTTTGAAGTATGTCCTTTTTCACCGCAAGGTCGGCCCAGTAGGAGGCCAGCATATCGGTCTGCAGGTCCATAAACGGTGCGCGGTACTGTCCGGAGAACTGTATCGTCCAGTCCTTCGGCAGCATCATAAACGAGTTGAACTTGCCGCTGGCGCGGAAGGCGTTTTTGTCCTGATTGTCGAGCAGTTCGGTGCCTTCTATCATACTTTCGTAGAGGTTCACGCTAACATTCACTTTCCACCATTTGGCAATCTGCCAGTCCACGATGAACTCCAGACCGTAGTTGAGGCCTTTGTTGAGGTTCTGCCATGTGGAAGCCCAGTAACCGTCGTATTCGGCGTTGTAGGCCATCCACGGCGAGTAATAGGCTGCCGAAGCTTCGTCCCACACAAAGCCGTAGCGTGTCATCATATTGTTGGTTTGGCGGAAATAGGCGGAGGTGAAGATGTTCACTTTGTTGATGGCTACGTTGTACGAAAGTTCGAAGGAGTTGGTGAACTCGGGGTCGAGATAGGGGTTGCCGAAGCTTAGCTGCTGTCCCTCGCGCACATCGAGGTAAGGATGCAGGTCCCACATGTGCGGGCGACGCACACGGCGGCTGTAGCTCAGTTGCACGCTCTGGTTCTCGTTGATGGTGTACGACATGTGCAGGGTGGGGTAGAGCTCCCAATATTCCTTTTTCACCGGCTCGATGTCGGGATGGTTCTTGTCCTCGCCGTAGATTGCGGAGTACTCGCCGCGAAGTCCCGCCAAGGCGGAGAATTTCTCCGACACCTTCCAGCCGAGGGTGGCGTAGATGGCGTGGATGTTCTGTCCGTAGTCGAAATGGGTGGAGGAGCGTTCGTCGAGATACTTCTGCAAATTCCACACGGAGTCGTTGTCGTTTTCCGTAAGGTAGTAAACATAATTCTGGTTGGTGTTCATCACACGTCCCTCGTAGCCCGTTTCCAGACGGAATTTCTCTGCGAAGGGATGGACATAGTCCAGTTTCATATTGATGTTGTGGTTGGAGTTTTCCGTTTCCGAATTGCGGAGATAGTAGTTTTGCAGGTTTGCCGCTTCGTTGGGATAAAACTGTTCCTGACGGCCGTCGCCGTTTCGACCACGTATGTTGAAAGTTACGTCGGCGGTGAGCATACGGTCTTTCTCGTCGAATTTCTTAATGAAATTGAGGTTGAGGGCGTGGTTGTGGTTTTTGTTGCTGTTGGTGTCTGTCTGGGTGTAGTTTAGGAAATGGTTTGTGCTGAAATAGTCGTAATTGTCTATGGAGTTCTGTCGTACCCTGTTGCCGCCGCGCAGCTGGTACGAGAGCGCAAGGGTGGTCTTTTCGTCGAAATGGTACTCGCCACCGACTTTCACGCTGCCCATGTAGTTGCTGTGCACACCGTCCTCGAAAAGACTGTCGGCGGAGTATTTGGTGCCGTTGCGGAAACGCTCAAGATAGGTCACGGCGTTGTGTGCGTGACTGCGCACTCCTGCGTCGGCGGAGAGGAAGAAACCCCACTTGCCGGTGTTGTAGTTGAGGTTGATGGTGGCCATAGAGGTAGGCACAAACTTGGGCAGCGGCGAGCCGAAATTGAGGTTCACCACGCCGTTCAAACCTTTGGCACCCACAGTGTTTTCCTTCAGTTTCAGGTTGATGATGCCCGACATGCCTTCGGGGTCGTATTTGGCGGATGGGTTGGTAACCACCTCCACGTTTTCTATCGAGCTGGCGGGAATCTGTTCGAGAAGTGTCTCGAGGTCGCTGCCAAGGAGCTCGTAGGGACGGTCGTTGATAAGCACTTTCACGTTGGTGGAGCCGCGCAGGGTGACGTTGCCGTCGTTGTCGATAGCCACAGAGGGCACGTTTTCCAGCACATCGGTGGCCGTACCGCCGCCCGCCACTATGTTCTTATCCACATTCACCACACGTTTGTCGAGTTGGTAGTCCACCATCGAGCGTTCGGCTTTCACTACCACCTGTTCCATCATCTGCGAGTTCTGCGAAATCTTCACAGTGCCCACTTTCGTTGTCTTCGAGGCGGTTACGGTAATCTGCGAAGGGTGGTAGTAGGTCTGGAATCCCATAAACGACACGCGGAGGATGTATTTGCCCGCAGGGGCGTTCACCGAAAAAGTGCCGTTGGCAGCCGTCACAGTGCCGTTGGCCATCGATGAGTCGGCGACCTTGAGCAGTGCCACCGTGGCGTATTCTATCGGCTCGCCACCATTGCCGTCTATCACTTTACCTGTAACTTTGCCGTTGTTTTGTGCGTTGGCAGCCATTATTGCAGATGTGGCAATCAGAACGAGCAGTGCTATGCGTTTGAACATGTGTTGTATGTTTTGTTTTTACTGTACTAAATTATATTAGTACCTAAAAACGTAAAAATCTTTTGTTTTAGTGTGATTTTGATGATTTTTTTTATTGCCGATAGCAAGCAATAGCCCGACAACAAAATGTGGAATCATGAAGAAACTGATTGATTTTGAACTTTGTTTTCAGAAACGGCGGTTGTTTATCGACTAAAAATTACAATCAGGGAACGCACTCGCCAATCTTTTTTTTTACTGTATCTTATTATAAATCAATATTATACCCCCCCCAGTAAAATAATCGAAAAAAATAAGAATAAAAATTTTGCAATACAACATATTATTTGTAACTTTGCGGTGATATTAAAAAAACAAAAATAGTCATGAAAACACAAATTTTTAAAACCGTTTTGCCGCTGTTGGCGGTGGCACTGTTGGCGGTGGCCTGCACCAAGGAAGAAAATGGCAATCCTCCCGTCGGCAATACCGACAGCGATTTTATGTTAGTAAAGAACTCCTTGGGCAAGACACTGCGGGAGGCCGAAAGTGTTGCATTGGGCAAGGGATATATAAAATCCACCGACGAATACTGGTTGTACACCATCAACGAAAACGGAAACACAAAGCGGCTGCTGCTCTACACAAACACATTCGACAGTGAGGAAATCCTCAAAAATGTGGAAATGACCATGCATACAACCGATCTCAATGTCTTGAAGATGTATTTCAGAAAATGGGTGGGCGAATTGCAGCAGAACTTGCAATTAACGACGGTGCCCCGCAAAGAATATGTAATAGAGTACGACGAGGACAACGACAGGGAGTACTCCACCATCGATGCACTTTTGTCTGATATCGACAGACTGACTTCCGTCGGTGAGGATTTCAGAGCCGTGGTGGGTTGCGTGGACCAACAGTCGTTCACCTACGAGATAACCCTTTATTCCGACATGGTTTCGCTGCAGGTTATAAACGACCGTGTTGATGCCGGAAACGACACCATCCCCATCATCGATGATATTTTAGGCAAAGACCGCGACATACTACTTATGAGAGTGGATTATCTGACTTACAAATATTTGGGTTACACCACTTTTAATATCCGCGACAAAATTAGCGGCGACACTATTCCATTTTTCTCTGTTTATCGTGCCCCGACCGATTTCGGATACCAAAAGCTATATTACCGCACTGTCGACAGTGCAAATATGCTTTTCCACGGCGATATAATCTGGATGGGGTGCGGGATGATGCAATACCCACAACCATCGAGCTTTGTAACGGGTCCGTCCAATAATTTGAACCTGCCATATCCCGGACAAAGCAGAATATCCCACTACAACGGCACACGGCACACCACCGTTACCGACGAGACCAACCTTCGCAACATTTGGAATACCATCTCCATACAGTCGGAGTTCCAGTATTTCTACTCACGCACTACGAAAAAAGTGGCGGTATATCTCTATACTCCCAGTGTTGGCGTGGGCAATCCCGCCGACTGGTACTATCTTGTTTTTGTGGAACAGCAATAATTAGGCAAAATTCACGTGAAAAATAAAATGCTAGAAGATATATGAAAAAACTTATTTTTAAAACCGTTTTGCCGCTGCTGGCGGTGGTCTTGTTGGCGGTGGCTTTGGCCACGTCCTGCGAAAAAGACAAAAACGAAAATGCGTTGACCGTTTCGGGTGTTTCCTTCACAGCTTGCCACGGCGAAGGCGACAAAAGTTACGAAAATCCCGACTCTGTAGCGGTAACTATTAGCGACAAAACCGTTTACGTAACGCACTACAACCTCGATGTAAACTGCGGATGGCAGGACATCGATGTGCAGTGCCGCCTCTCCAACGACTCCGTGTATGTGCGGGAGTACGAAATAACCCCAGTTCAGGCCAACTGCTCATGTGAGACAAACAACTCCTTCCAAATAAATGGTCTTTCGGGCGGTAGGACGTACACACTTGTAATTGAATTCTGCTACCCGTCACCAATTTATAAGACGGTAATGCTATAGGGTGGTTTACAGTTTACAGTATATAGTTTATAATAGTTGAAGGTTGAAATCTGTTTGATAGGTAGTATGCCTTGCAGAAACCGCAGTTTGTTATTTGTTGGAAGTGAAAGAGTTTAGCACCAACCATTATAACCCCAACCACCGATCTCAGACCATGAACCCCAGACTAAAACCGTAGTGGTCTACCTTTCACATCGTTGACAATTCCCCGCTGACAGTCGTAGGTCAAGACGCCGTTGACGAAAGTCTTTTCCACCTTGGCGTGGAAACGCGTGCCTTCCAGCGGCGACCAACGGCATTTGTAGTAAAGAGTGGCGTTGTCAACCACGGTCTCGGCGTTGAGGTCCACCAAAACGAGGTCGGCGTTGTAGCCCTCGCGCACAAAGCCCCGTTCCTCGATGCCGAACAGCTTGGCAGGATTGTGGCACATCTTTTCCACCACCTTCTCCAGCGAGAGATAACCCAGTTTGCATAGCTCAAGTGCCACAAGCAGAGAGTGCTGTATCGACGGCATTCCCGACACCGACTCGAAATAAGGTTTCATCTTCTCTTCGAGCAGATGCGGAGCATGGTCGGTGGCTATGGTGTCCAAAAGACCGTCGTTCAATGCTTTACGCAGGGCTTCGCGGTCGTCGGCAGATTTCACGGATGGATTACAGCGGATGCGGTTGCCGAGAGTGGGGTAGTCCTCGTCGCAGAACCACAGATGTGAAGGCGTTACCTCGGCGGTGATACGTTTGGAGTCGATGCTTCCTTCGGAAAAGAGCGACAATTCTTTGGCCGTGGTTACATGGGCCACGTGCAGACGGCTGCCGAAGTGTTGAGCCAAGCCAACGGCCTTGTGCGTGGAGCGGAAGCAGGCCTCCTCGTCGCGGATAAAAGCGTGAGCCTCAGGCGGTACGGGGGCGTCGCTCCAGCGTTCTTTGGCCAAAGTGGTGCGTTCCGCAATACGCGCCTCGTCCTCGCAGTGTGCCACTATGGGTTTCTTGGCTGTCTGGAAAAGACGTTCCAAGGCGGCATCGTCGCTCACAAGCATATTGCCCGTGGAGGAGCCCATAAAGAGCTTGATGGCGGCGTATTTGGCGGTGTCGATGGAGTTTAGGGTGTCGATGTTGTCGTTGGTGGCGCCCAACATAAAGCCGAAGTTGCAGAGCGATTTCGCCGAGGCCATCGCAATTTTTTCGTCGAGCAGAGCCTCGGTGGTGGTCTGCGGTTTGGTGTTGGGCATGTCTATCACGGAAGTGACGCCCCCCGCCACTGCGGCGCAGCTCTCGGTGTGGAAGTCGGCCTTGTGGGTGAGGCCCGGGTCGCGGAAATGCACATGGGTGTCGATAACGCCGGGCAGTAAGTATTTGCCATCGGCGTCGATGACTATAACGCCTTCGGTTACAGGGATTTCGTCGGCAATTTTGGCAATACGGCCGTTCTCCACCAGCACCGTCTTGCGCTGGATGCTGCCTTCGTTCACCACAAAAGCGTCTTTGATAAGGTAGCGAAAGGCGGTGATTCCGAACAGATCGGTGAAAAGCACCGTATTCTGCGCGTTTATCTCGTTATCGTTTTTCAATCCGGCTAAAAGAGGCATAATTGTTGAGTTTCAATTGTTATTGAAAATAATGATATAATATATAAATATAACGATAAAAGTGTAAATATATTGTGCATACACAAGTACCGTCGGTTTCCTGATTTCAGGCTGGTAATGCTGCACATGGTATAAAAAAGAATAAATGTGTTAGCTCAATTAATATGTACAGTGACTATTTGACATCAATCAAACGATTTTTGTGAAAAAACGGTGGCACGTTGGGACGAATTGTGAAGAAAGCTCCAGTGAATGTTTCGATAGCGGAGCGGAGAACACTCATGCCACCCAAAAACTTTGTTTGTTTCGATTGCCCGAAAAGCGGATAAATAAAGCGTTTTTGAGCATTTTTATTTTTATTTTTATTTTTTTTTTCTAAAGAAAAGAAAGTATGAAATAAAAATCGTATTTTTGCATCATTGAACAAAAAAGGGAATAATATGAAAAAAAATGTTTTGCTATGCGTGATTATCTGCTTGGCAGTCGGGGCTTCGGCTCAGCGTATTCAGTTCCAAAAAGGGAAAAAAATAAATGCGCAAGTTACCGCCCAACCTCAACTTGTCCGTTTTTTGGAAGGCTCGGATTATAACCGTCTTTTTGTGGTTGAACCTGTTCTTAACCCTGCTAAAAAGACAGTGGCCGTAAAAGCGCGGATATGCGATATGAATTGGGAAAACCAATACGAAGTGAGATTGGACGACACGTGGCATAACAATATTGCGTCAGCATTCCGCAAAGGCTCCAAACTGCACTTGCTTTTGAGTTATGAAGACAATGATTCGGCGACACTAAGGCACGTCGAACTGAGTGCCGGCAATCTGAAGATTTTGTCGGACAACAAAATTATAAACAGGAGTTTTGATACTGACGAAAAGGGCAGCATAAAAGTGGCTGATTCTCCCGACGGCATGCGGCACTGCGCCGTTCTTGCCACTTGGAACAAGACAACAGGACAATCCGGTAGCGTGGCTTACCTTTATGACGATGATATGAACTTGCTATGGCAACGCGATATGAAATGGGGCGATGTTGCAGATGTGCTAGTTACCAACAAGGGTGAAGTGGTTACCGCAGCCCTCGGCTACTCCACAAGCGGCGAAAAAGAGTCCATATTTCGTTTCAACGTGGCCGACGAAAACGGTAGCCATTCAGGACAGTTGTTCGACAAGCCCGTATTGGGGAACTTGGCACTGCTAAACTACTCCGAGGGAAAAGTAACGGCAACGGCCCTTATGAGTGAAAGCACCCGCCGGTTCTCATTCTTGGGCATCAAAGACGATGACAAGTATTACACAGGCTTATATGCAATCTGTTTCGATATCAAGGGCAACAAACTTGTTTCCTCCGACAACCATTTCTTTACTCGCAACGAAATACGAACTTTCGAAAATGCCAAGGGAAATGACGATGTGGATACTGGTACCAACTTTCTCGGCGTTGTGGACTATTGCGCTACTCCCCAAGGAGGTGCTGTTTTGATAAACCGCTCATGGGTAATATTAAACCATGGACGAACCACCAATTTTGAGCTCTTTACTTGGGGAATGCTTCTGTTTCAGGTAAATATGGAAGGCAAAATAACCAGTGCTTCGCCTTTACGCCATGCCAATTGTAGGGTGGACTGGACTCCCGTGGTTGCCGACCTGTTCTATCACAACAACAAATTATACGTTGTAACCAACGAATCCAACAAGGAATCCGGTTCTTACAGCCCCAACAGCACAGCCAAACCTCCTGCATTGCTAAGGGTGAATTCCGCTCTCGCAATTTACACCGTAAAGCCTAATGGTAAGGTGTCGAAACAGATGGTTGAGAGGGACAAAAGAGCATTCCTGGGTTCACCGCTTCACAAATGCAGGTACGACAAGTTCTATTTCTTGTCGGGAAACTACATCTGTCCTACCAAAATATCTTATATTACAATACCTTGAACGATGATAAGTGATGACATGCGGGTGCCGATTGCCCCATGCCGAAACTGTTTGTTCGAGTGTTCCTAAAATAATTTTTAATAATTATGAATTTTTCAAAAATAAATCGTATTTTTGCTTTTTCAAAACTATTACAAGTTGGAATTATTTATATTATTAATAACTAAAAATCATTTCATTATGAAAAAAACCATTACCCTTTTTCTGCTTTTTGCGGGATTGTGTATGCATGCCATGGCATACGATTTTATTTCAAACAATATTTATTACAAAATCACTGGGGCAAGCACTGCTAAAGTAACTTACGCTAGCAGTGTGACTTACAACAGCTATTCTGGTGCGGTAACCATCCCATCCACAGTAACTAACAATGGTATCACTTATACCGTGAACGAGATAGACTCGGCAGCTTTCGCCTTGTCCACAGGTTTAACATCGGTTACATTGCCCAACACTATCGTAAGAATCGACAGCTCGGCTTTTGTGATGTGTTCATCGTTGCAAAGCATCAACATTCCTGCTTCGGTGCGATACATAGGAAGTGCGGCTTTAAGCGGTACCGATATTCGTACCATCACTATTCCCGACAGTGTGCAGTTTATCGGCGGTGGTCAGTTCTATTTATGCAGCTCGTTGGTTTCAATAACCTATAATGCAATCAATGCCACTCATGGACGTTACTACGACGAAGATATTAATTATCCAGGCAGGTTCAGCTATCTGCCAAATATGGAAGGTTGTTCCAGCCTTACTACCGTTACCATCGGCAGCAACGTGCGCACAATACCCCGTGCTTTCTTCGAAGGTGCACCCGCAATCAGATCCATCGTTATTCCCGACAATGTAACCACCATCCGCGACTCGGCTTTTTATAACTGCACATCGCTGAGCACCATGCAGATAGGTAGTGGAGTTACGCAAATCGGAAGCAATGCCTTGTTTATGTGCGGCCTTACCTCTCTGAGCGTACGCTCTGTTACACCCCCCACTCTGGGCAACTACGTTTTCAATGGCATTAGCAACACCATCCCCGTTACCGTACCTTGTCAGAGCATACGCACTTACCGTGCGACAGCCGGTTGGAACTATTTCACCAACATCACCGGCGGCTCGGCTTGCGAAGTCAATGTAAATGTGGTGATCAACCCCACACAGGCTGCTTCTCCCACAGGAAACGGACGTCACACCATAGGCGATACCGTTAGAATCGGCGCCATTGCCAACAGCGGCTACACTTTCGTTGACTGGAACGACGGCGTTACAGCCAATCCTAGAGATATCATAGTGATGAGCGACACCACTTTCACGGCTAATTTCTCGTCCGACAACGCTATTGCCGATGCAGAATTCAATGCAACGATTGTTGTTGCCGGCAAAGGCATCATCACCGCACAGAATGTGAAGGCTGGCGAATTTGCCATCTACGACCTCGGCGGCCGTTGCCTTCTCCGCAAGGATGTGGCCGAAGGCTCCGAACAGAGCTTCAGAGTTCCCGCTGCGGGAGTTTATGTGGTCCGCAACAACAGCGGCAGCGTGAAGATTGTGGTAAGATAAAGATTACCAAAACTCATATTATAAAAGCCGGCTCGATGCCGGCTTTTTTTGTCGCATTGCTGCAAGAGTTATAAAAAAACAGGAGGTGCGTTTTTTCGCACCTCCTGAACCTAAAAATTACTTACAAACAATTTATCTACAGTAATTTAGCCATTTTCTCTGTGAGGTCGCAGATACGTGTGGAGTAACCACGTTCGTTGTCGTACCACGAAACCACTTTAACGAAGTTGTTGTCGAGAACCTGTGTAAGCTTGGAGTCGAAGATCGAGGAGTGTTTGTTGTCCACGATGTCGATGCTTACGAGGTTTTCCTCGCTGTATTCCAGAACGCCTTTCATAGGACCTTCGGCGGCTTTCTTCATGGCTGCGTTGATTTCCTCTTTGGTGACGTTTTTGGAGAGTTCCACTGTGAGGTCCACAACGGAGCCGTCGGGAGTGGGAACGCGCATTGCGAAACCGTCGAGTTTACCGGCCAGTTCGGGGAGCACCAAGCCAACAGCTTTGGCGGCACCGGTCTTGGTGGGGATTATCGAAACGGCGGCAGCACGGGCGCGACGCAGGTCGGAGTGCGGCAGGTCGAGGATTTTCTGGTCGTTGGTGTAGGAGTGGATGGTGTTCATCAATCCGCGAACGATACCGAAATTGTCGTTCAGCACTTTGGCGATGGGAGCCAAGCAGTTGGTGGTGCAGGATGCGTTGGAAACGAACTGCACGTCTTTGGTCAGCTTGTCGTCGTTAACACCCAGAACCACGGTGAGGTCCACATCTTCTTTCTTTTCCGAAGGAACGGTGAGGATAACCTTTTTGGCACCGGCGTTGATGTGTTTCATCATCTTCTCGCGGTTTTTGAAAATACCTGTGGATTCGATAACGATGTCAACACCAAGTTCTTTCCAAGGAAGGTTTTCGGGGTCTTTCTCGGCGTAGATGCGGATGCGTTTGCCGTCAACAACGAGGTATTCGCCGTCGGCTTTCACATCGCCCTGATATTTGCCGTGTACCGAGTCGTATTTCAACAAGTAAGCCAGAGTGTCGGCGCTTGTCAAATCGTTAATAGCTACTATGTCAACAGTGCCTCTGCTGAACAGTTCGCGGAAACTCATTCGGCCTATTCTACCGAAACCATTTATTGCAACTTTTGCCATATCTATCTGTTTTTTAAATTTTTATATGTTACTAAATGAAGTTTTGTGTTTTGTAAATATATTAA
>JAEEGI010002346.1_pt1 | contig 46717 bp, 44 predicted proteins | sample 8958751 | NCBI WGS metagenome assembly JAEEGI01 (sample SAMN16246545, study PRJNA631951) | gut metagenome | biome: gut microbiome; feature: rumen; material: KS-attached | host: Bos | place: Iran: Karaj | collected 2018-10
CCGTCGCTATGCTATGACGCGCGATGTTGAAAACGATGTGCGAAAAACATTTGGGGACGCGGTGTTCAAAACGGTGATTCCACGCAATGTTCGTGTGGCCGAGGCCCCCAGTCATGGCAAACCGGCATTATTTTATGATTTTAATTCAACCGGTGCCCAGGCATATTTGCGTGTTGCGACCGAGGTTGTCCAGAAATTAGAAAACAGGGGGTAAAGATGTCAAAATTTGGAATGGGACGGAATTTAAGTGATTTGCAAAATGAAATTGGTGTCGCACCAGATATTTCTATTTTGTCCGGCACCGAACGTGTTGTTGTGCGTCAAATACCGCTTGTTCAGATTGGAATTAATCCGGATCAGCCACGTAAAACATTTAATACCGCAGAATTGGAAGATTTGGCCGCATCTATTCGTGAAAAGGGTGTGTTAACCCCAATTTTGCTGCGACCAGTCAAGGGCAGGGCATATAGTTATGAAATCGTTGCGGGTGAACGCAGATATCGCGCAAGTAAAATGGCGGGATTAACCGAAATACCGGCGTTTATTAAGAATTTGGCTGATGAAAATGCAATGGAAATCGCGCTAATAGAAAATGTTCAACGCGAAAATTTAAATCCAATAGAAGAAGCGGCCGGTTATGCCAATTTGATGAACAAATGCAAATATACGTTGGAAGATGTATCGCGGTTAATTGGAAAATCAGAAAGTTATATCCGAAATGCGATTCGTTTGAATGGGTTACCGACATCTGTTAAGAAAATGGTGGAGCAGGGCGAAATTTCTGCATCGCATGCGCGTACTATTGCGGTTGCCGAAAATCCTGAGGAATTGGCCAAAGAGATTGTTGCCAAGAAAATGACGGTTGCCGATACGGAACAGCGTATGAAAAGGGTTTCGCGTTCCACCAGTACCCGTAAATTTAATGATAAAACAATGGATGCCAAGGTTGTTCGTGAATTAACGAATCGCGTGGCGCGTGCATTGGGGACACGCGTTAAAATCACCGAACGTCGTGGCGGTGCGGGTGCCATAACAATCACATTTGACACGCGCAATCAGTTAAACGAAATTATTAACAAAATTGCCGGCAAAAACGAATAAAATTATTAAAAAGACCGGGAAATTTGACATGAAGGTTAAGATACTTTGTTAAATAAAAATTCCCGGCCTTTTTGCAAAAACACCGGAAATATTATGGATCAAAAGAAAATAATTTTGACATACGATTCCATCGCAAATGAATATGATAAATTATATGCCAAACCATCGTGTCATATTAAAGAGTTATTGAATTACATTAGTAAAGATTCGGTTGTCCTTGATTTAGGGTGTGGTGCCGGCAATAATGCAACCTATTTATCTAAAATGGGGTATAATGTGACCGGAATGGACCTGTCTGATAATATGATTACCATCGCCAAAAACAAAAAATCTGATGCAAAATTTATTAAAGGCGATGTACGCAAGTTGAATTTTAAAAATGATTCGTGTGGTTCTATAATATCGTCTTATATATTTTGCCATTTATCAAAAACAGATGTTGAGAAGTGTTTGGCGCGATTCCATGATATTTTAAGACCTGGTGGGATGTTATTTATAGAGTCATTTACCGGAAATCTTGGTGAAATAACAATACCAGAGCCAATGAACAATGCATTAACAATAGATTTTAACATAATGGCACAAAATGATATAGAATTATTACTGGCCGCGAATAATTTTAAGATAATAAAGTTCTGGATTCATGATGATACAGAATTTGGGCTGACGGGTATTCAAGACACATGTATTATTGCAAAAAAAATATAAAAACACCGGCAATCGCCGGTGTTTTTGTGCAAAAAAAACGCCCAAACGGGCGTTTTTATTATTTAACAGTCGTTGTTGCGTTACGGTTGAATTTCCAAACGTCTTCACCTGTACCTTTGACCAATGGACGTTCTTTACCATAAGAGATAGTAGAGATACGTTTGGCTTCGATACCTTCGTCAACAAGGACTTTCTTGGCTGCGTTTGCACGACGTGCACCCAATGCCAAGTTGTATTCTGTTGAACCACGTTCGTCGCAGTTACCAGCGATCTGAACTTTCACATCTTCATGTGATTTCATATACAATGCCTGACCCAACAAGTTGTCATGCGCTGCATCTGAAATTTCAGAAGAATTAAACGCGAAGAAAACGCGTTGACCGTTCAAATCTTCTGGTTCAACTACATTTGAACCACCACATGCTGCCAGTAACCCAGCAACACCAGCTAATAAAGCAAAGTTTTTTATTTTCATGAAAATACTCCCTTGAGTTTCTGTTGCTCATGGGTTAGTGTATAATAAAAATTTTCAAAAATCAAGATAAAAGAGAATATATATGCAAGATTTAATAAAAGATTTATTATTGGCTGGTGTGCGGTGGGAATTGTCCGATGATACAATAGGTTTTTCTGAAATATTATCGCAGAAAACACCCGAAATAAATCGCACCCGAACCGTATCAACCGTTGTGCCACCAATATCGCCGATTGTCCCGATGTCCATTGATACTGCAATTGCAATGGCGACACGTCCAACGACAATTGATTCGCTTTCGCGTATGATACTAGAGTTTAATCATCCTTTGCGGGCGGGGGCATCAAATGTGGTTTTGCCCAGCGCGGCGAAAATTCCAAATGGCGTTATGATTATTACCGATATCCCATCCAGTGATGATGATGCCAGTGGCAAAATATTATCAGGCAGGGCAGGGGAATTGATGGATAAAATGCTGAACGCGATTGGAATGTCGCGTGATTCGGTATCGGTTTGCCCATTGTTATTTTGGCGCACACCTGGCGGTCGCACCCCATCACGCATAGAATTAGATTTGTCGCGTCCATTTGTGAATCGTTTTATAGAATTGACAGAACCGCGCGTTATTATAACACTGGGGACGGTTGCGGCATCGGAAATTGCGGGTATTGATTTGATTCATAATCATGGTGCAGAAACAGTATTGCCAAATAATATCCATGTATTTTCAATTTATCACCCAAATTATATAATACTAAAGCCCGACACAAAGCGTGATGTTTGGAATTGTCTGCAAAATGTTCAAAATTTGTTGAAAAATTTGTAGAAATAGTTAATACTATGGCGCATAGACATAAAAAGGAGCGTACAATTAAACCAGTAAATAATCGTGATAATCGTCGTGACATGGGTCCGCGTATAAATAATCGCATAACTGCAAAGACCGTTCAGGTGATAAGCAGTGATGGTCAAAATCTTGGTGAAATGCAAACATCCGCCGCAATTCAAATGGCGTTGGATTCAGGGATGGATTTGGTAGAATTAAATGGAAATGCCACACCACCTGTTACAAAAATAATGGATTTCGGAAAATATAAATACGAACAAAAGAAACGCGCATCCGAAGCCAAGAAAAAGCAAAAGACCGTTGAAATGAAAGAGGTTTGGATAAAACCGTTTATTGAAGAAAACGATTTGCAAATTAAATTAAAGAAAGTATTTGAATTTTTGGACAATGGCGACAAGGTTAAAATTGCGGTTATGACGCATGGTTCAAAACGCGTATTGGCCATGGGTAAAGATGCAATTCCGGGTTTGTTTGCACATGTTGTTGAACTGATAGGGGACAAAGGGACATTAGAAAGCCGTTCAAAACCCGACGAACGAACCAAGTCAATAGTTATTGCGCCGGCAAAACCAACAAAATAAAAAACACCCGCATGGGTGTTTTTTTGTGGAATATTAAATTTTAATTTTGTATCTTTCTGTTGGTCTAAGAGGTTTTATAATGGATAAAGATAAATTGTCTTTTGAAGAAGCGTATAAGCAATTAAGTGAATTAGTCAAAAAAATGGAATCAGGGGAATTACCATTGGCAGATTCTGTTGCGGCGTATGAACAAGGTATCAAATTAAAAGCATACTGTGAACAATTGTTAAAAGAAGCCGAATTGAAAATTGAAACATTGAAAATTACAAACCCGACTGAATGATGGAACTGGCTATGGCCGACAAAAGTAAACTTAGCCCCGTAATGCAACAGTATGTTGATTTCAAGGAAGAAAATCCTGATGCATTATTGATGTTTCGTCTTGGGGATTTTTATGAATCTTTCTTTGAAGATGCCAAAACAATTAGTTCTAAATTGGGTTTGGTTTTAACGGCGCGTGGTACTGATGGCGATGGGGTTGATATTCCGATGTGTGGTATTCCGTGGCACGCATCTGATAATTATTTTGGTCGTCTGGTTAGGGCAGGGTATAAACTTGCGCTGGTTGAACAAATGGAAACACCGGCACAGGCCAAAGAACGCGGACATAAATTTATTGAACGAAAAATTATACGTGTTCTTACCCCTGGAACATTGACCGATGAAAATCTGCTTACGCCAAAAAGTTCAAACTTTTTAATCGCGATTATGCCGTCGGGTGGAGTGTTTGATATTGCAGGGTGTGATATTTCAACGGGTGAATTCTTTGTTGGTCAAACGGGCGATATTATTGATGATTTGGTTCGTATTGCGCCGGCCGAAGTTATTTATCCATCGGTTGACGCAGAAAATAATACGATTTTGCATATTCGCGATATGTTCAAAACAACACCTGTGTTTGACAAGATATACCGTCGTGCAGATATAGATACGGTTATAAGTTCTGTATTTTCAGACGCAGTTGGTGCAAATAACACAAATTTGGCGGTTGGATTGCTGGCCGGATATTTATTCAATACGCAACGCGGGGCGGCATTAACATTTCGCGCACCGTACCAGTTTAAATCTGGGGCCCAAATGTTGATAGATTCGGCCACATGGAAAAGTTTGGAAATAGACGCCCCAATAAACGACGGCGGAAAATGTTTATTGGATGTGCTGGATAATACCAAAACGGCGGCGGGTGGGCGCAAATTACGTTCATACCTGCGCACTCTGTCGGCCGATATCAATGTATTGCGCGATCGTCAGGAACACATAGGGCATCTTGTGCGGAATACAGATGTTCGTGGTATGGTGTCGCGTATGTTGGGAAAAATTCCTGATGTTGGACGTGCGCTGTCGCGATTATTATCGGGACGCGGTATGCCACGTGATATGCGGGGGGTTGCAGATTTTTTAATAGAATTACCAAATGTTAAAATGATAGCAACGCGCCTTGATACTACACTTGCCGCGCAATTTGAAAAAATAACAACACATGATAATTTGGCATCGCAATTAAATTCTGCGCTGGGGGATGATTTACCGACATTTTTCCGTGACGGCGGTGTGGTGCGTGATGGGTTTGATTTAACATTGGATAATATGCGGGCGTTGTCACATGGTGCCAAAGAAACAATCGCATCTATGCAGGAACAATATGCAAATGAAACCGGTATTCATACATTAAAAATAAAATTCAATAATGTCCTTGGGTATTTTATAGAGGTTCCATCTGCGCGTGCTGATGGCATGATGCGTGCGGATTCTGGGTTTATTCATCGTCAAACAATGACGGGTAATGTTCGGTTTACGACATCGCGCCTAATAGAATTGGATAATGATATTCGCGCCGCTGCGGATAAAGCCGCCGCGATAGAGGCAGAAATAATAGATAAATTTATTGAACAAATTCGCGCGGTATCAGATGATTTATTGGCGGCGGCGGATATGATTGCGGATTTGGATGTATGGCATTCACTGGCGCGGTGTGCAATAGATTGGGATTGGGTTCGTCCCGATATAACAACGGAATCTGATTTTGAAATTATTGGTGGTCGGCATCCAGTTATAGAATCTGTATTACGCGCGCATGGTGATAGTTTTGTTAAAAATGATTGCACATTGGATAAACAATCGGTGGCATTGCTAACTGGACCGAATATGGCGGGTAAATCAACATATTTGCGGCAAAATGCATTGTTGGTGGTGTTGGCGCATTTGGGGTCATTTGTGCCGGCAAAAAGTGCCAAGATTGGTATTTGCGACCAGTTGTTTAGTCGCGTTGGCGCATCTGATAATCTTGCCGCAGGTCAATCCACATTTATGGTTGAAATGGGTGAAACGGCGAATATATTGCGTCGGGCAACACCACATTCGTTTATAATCTTTGATGAAATTGGTCGTGGAACCGCAACATACGATGGCATGGCCATTGCCCAGGCGGTATTAGAATACCTTGATACATTGCGGGCGCGGACATTATTTGCGACGCATTATCATGAATTGACGCATCTTGTTGCACAAAATGGTGGTGCGTTAAAAAATGTGTTGTGCCTGACCATTGATGTTCGTGAACATAATAACGAGATTGTATTTATGCACCGTATAATACCAGGTGTTGCAAATCGTTCGTATGGAATACATGTTGCAAAAATGGCGGGTATGCCAGAATCTGTTGTTGCACGCGCCGAAAATGTGTTGGCGGGACTTGAAGGTGCGCCACGCGTTTCGGTTAAAGAAAATGCACCCAAGAATACAAATGCACCGCGCGAATCAAATGATTCTGTGCGTCAACAATTGTCATTATTTGACGGGGGATGTTAAATATGGATGGTTGGATAATTCTTGATAAACCATCGGGCGTTTTTTCAAAAAGCGCCGCATCCCGTGTTGCGCGAATTTTTGGAACAAAAAAGAACGGACATATTGGAACACTGGACCCGATGGCGTCTGGCGTTTTACCTGTTGCAATTGGAAATGCAACCAAAATGGTTCCTTTCTTGGAAGAACATTGCGACAGAACAAAAGAATACCTGTTCACAGTTAAATTTGGGTTTGAAACAGATACATTGGATATCACCGGAACCGAAACAAAACGCACAGATGTAATACCACACATTGAATTGATAACGAAAAATATACCAAAATTTATCGGGAAAATATCGCAGGTTCCACCAGTATACAGTGCGGTTCACATCGGCGGACACCGTGCATATGAATTGGCGCGCAACGGTGAAACCCCAGAAATACCACCCCGCATGATAGAGGTTTATGAATTAGAAGTTTTTGATGCAATTGACGATATGTGCAGTTTTCGTATGGTTTGCAGCCCTGGTACCTATGTTCGCAGCATTGCGCGTGATTTGGCGTATGCCTGTGGCAGTTTGGGAACCGTAACCGCAATACGTCGCAGCAAAACAAGTGGTTTTATATTAAAAAATGCGACTTCACTTGATTTTCTGGAAAATTTGTTTAATAATGGCGCAGATGTCAGTAAATATTTGGCACCAATAGATTCAGGACTGGGGGACATTCCGGTTTTGGATTTGGGTGGCAAATCCGTCAAATTATATAAAAATGGCGGGTTTGTCGGGGTCGCGTCTGATGACGGTATGTACCGCGTTTATTCGGATAAGGTCTTTATCGGTATAGGTGTGGTTCAAAGCGGCATACTGCGACCAAAACGAACAATTTAAAATAAAGGAAATATACAATGTCCATAACAAAAGCAAAGAAAACAGAAATTATCAATGCCTTTAAGGTAAATGATAAGGACAATGGTGGTTCGGTTGAATCTCAGGTTGCGGTCTTAACAGAACGTATCCGCAATTTGACAGAACACATGAAGAACAACCACAAAGATTTGCATTCACGCCGTGGGTTGCTTCGCATGGTTAACCAACGTAAAAAATTGTTGGCTTATATCAAGAAACGCAACGAAGGCGAATACGAAGAACTGATTAAGAAATTGGGTCTGCGTAAATAAAAATTGGCCGGCGTTTTTGCCGGCCTTTTGTTTTATAAAAATATTTGCAAATGCGCAAATATGAAAGTATAATCGGCATCAGCGAAGAAGAAATTGTTCATTTTTGCATTTGTATAGAATTTTTTCAGAATGCAATAACGAATAATTTTTCTTCGCATGTAAAAAGAATAAACCAATAGAAACGGAGGAAAATTATGTTATTTGGTTTGATTAAGAAAGATGAAAAAAATCATCTGAACAACCCAGTTGCGGTTGAAATAAAATATGGTGATGAAACATTGCGCCTTGAGACAGGTCGTTTTGCAAAGCAGGCAAACGGTTCGGTTATGGCGACAATGGGTGGAACAATGGTATTGGCGACCGTATGCGCCGAAAAGACCGCGGTAGAAGGGCAAGATTTTTTCCCACTGACCGTTGATTATCAGGAAAAATTTGCGTCTGCGGGTCGTATTCCGGGTTCGCGTGATCGTCGCGAAGGCAAGGCGTCAATTGGCGAAACATTGATTGCGCGTTTGATTGACCGTCCAATTCGCCCACTTTTCCCAGAAACATTTAAGAACAAGGTTCAGGTTATTGCCCAGGTATTTTCATACGACCGCAAAAATCAACCTGATATTTTGGCAATGATTGCATCATCTGCGGCATTGGCATTGTCGGGTGTTCCGTTCCAGGGACCAATTGGTGCGGCGCGTGTTGGTTATATTGATGGCAAATATGTTCTGAATCCGTCCAAGAAAGATTTGGAAAATTCTGAAATGGATTTGGTCGTTGCGGCAACCAAAGACGGTGTGTTGATGGTTGAATCTGAAATCGGCGAATTAGACGAAGCGACAACATTGGGCGCGGTTAAATTCGGGTTTGATGAACAACAGGCGGTTATTCAGGCAATTAACGAACTGACAGAAAGTGCCGGCAAAGAACGTTGGGAAACCCCAGAAAAAACCGCAGAATATGTCGCAATGGAAGAAAAGTTTGAACAATTCGCCGGCGAAATAGAATCTGCACTTGCGATTAAGGAAAAATTAAATCGTTTGGAAACATTGGCAAACATTCATGCCGAAGCCAAGGCATTGATTCCAGAAATGTTCCCAGATACAACGGTTGCAACATCTACATTGGAATCATTTGCCGATGAAATCGTTGAAAATATAACGGCGCGCATTATGCGTTCAAATATCTTGGCGGGCAAACCACGTATTGATGGTCGTGATACCAAGACGGTTCGTCCAATTGAAATTGAATTGGGTGTATTGCCACGCGCACATGGTTCCGCATTGTTCACACGTGGTGAAACGCAGGCGTTGGTGTCATTGACATTGGGTGGTGGCAAAGATGCATTACCGTTGGAATCTTTGGATGGTACCGAAGATCGTGATTTCATATTGAACTATAACTTCCCGGGATTTTCGGTTGGGGAAGCCAAAGGGTTAAAGGCCCCAGGTCGTCGTGAAATTGGTCATGGTAATTTGGCATGGCGCGCGGTTCACCCAATGGTCCCAAGTCGCAGTGAATTTGATTATGTAATTCGTCTGTGTTCGGACATTTTGGAATCAAACGGTTCATCATCCATGGCGACAACATGTGGCGCAACATTGGCCATGATGGACGGTGGTGTTCCTATGAAACGTCCGGTTGCGGGTATTGCGATGGGGTTAATCAAAGAAGGTGATGATTACGCAATATTAACAGATATCTTGGGTGACGAAGACCACCTTGGCGATATGGATTTCAAGGTGACCGGAACCGACCATGGTATTACCGCACTTCAGATGGATATTAAAATCACATCTATTACATTTGAAATCATGGAAAAGGCATTGGCCCAGGCAAAAGATGGCCGTATGCATATCTTGGGCAAGATTACCAGTGCGATTAAAAAACCACGTGATCATGTGTCTGAATTTGCACCACAAATGTACACGATGAAAATCAACCCAGACAAAGTTCGTGAAGTCATCGGCAAGGGTGGTGTTGTTATTCAGGCATTAACCCGCGATACAAACACAACCATTGATTTGGAAGATGACGGAACGGTCAAAATTATGGCGGTAACGCGTGAAGATGCCGATGCGGCGATTGCGCGTATCAAAGAAATCGTTGCCGAACCAGAGGTTGGCGAAATCTATGCTGGTGTCGTTTCTGGAATGAAAGATTTCGGGTTGTTCGTTAAGATTCTGAACGGGTTTGAAGCCATGGTTCACATTTCTGAAATCACTGGCAAACGTCTTGAAAAAATTGAAGACGCCGGATACAAAGAAGGTGACGCGGTATATGTAAAATACCTTGGTACAGACAAACGCGGTAAAACACGTATGTCTATGGTTGGTATTGACCAGAAAACCGGAAAAGAAACAAAATAACAAATATCCGGTCATCTGACCGGATACTTAATTCAAACCAAAAGGAAAGAACATGGATATGGAAAGTTTGATGGCCCAGGCCACTGAATTACAGTCCAAGGTTGCCGCCGCTCAAGAAAAATTAGGCGATATGCATGTCAAGGGTATTGCCGCAGGTGGTGCATGCATCATTGATATGACCGGTAAATACGATATTATGTCGGTGACCATCAACCCATCGGTCATGGATAAGGGGGTTGCGGCGGTTGAAGAAGCGGTTTTGTCTGCGATGCGTGACGCCAAGAAAAAGGCAGATACCATAATAGACGATGTTATGGCGGATGCAACCGCGGGTATGCCGTTGCCGAAATAAAAAAATCTGGACAATGGTAAAAATATAATTTATCATTGTCCCTGCGTTTTGGATGTTTAGCTCAGTTGGCTAGAGCATCTGCTTTACACGCAGAGGGTCAGGGGTTCGAGTCCCTTAACATCCACCACAAATAAAAAACACCCATCGGGTGTTTTTTTGTTTGGGGTATGTGGTGTTTGGACGAGAACCCTCGGGTTCGACACGATAGTTGGCACACACAAATACAATGCAGTGTGTGCTTTACGTGTGGTGAGCGAAGCGAACAATCCCTTAACATCCACCACAAATAAAAAACACACCGCAAGGTGCGTTTTTTATTTTGTAAATCAGACACAAAATTCAAAAATTTATCAGATTTTTATCAAGATATATATTTGCGCGGGGGTCTTTTTTATGATATAATATACGCGTAAGAAACAAAAAAGGATGGGAGTATCATGAACAAAATAGTAAAAATTTTAACCGTGTTTACAGCATCGGTTTTAGGGCTGGCTTATATGAATAAGACGCTTGTGGCCGCACCTTCAACGACAATGTGTAGTTTACAGTACATAGACCCAAAACAGAGAAAAATAGACTGGAACGACTATGTTTGGAAAAGTGTTCAGGAACATGATAATGTGAAGGCGGATAGACAACCCGGGCTTGCTGCAGTATGCGGAAAGGGACACGGAACAAATGATTATTGCACGGATGGACAGAAAATAGAAATGCCATCAGGACATGTTTATCACGGTAACCCAGTAAATAGAAAAGTTACGTATGTTTGTATTACCAGCGGTGATGACAGATGGGAAGAATATGTTCCAGAAGTTCCAAAGTGCAGCACAATAGTTCAATCTGCAGGACCAGTTGTATTAAGTGCGAACGAAGAATTCAATATGGATTTGACCAACGAAATGTGTGCAGACGCATTAAGAAGGGCGAATGGTGATGCAACCGCGGTTGATAGAATTAGACAGATGGATAACCAAGGTTCTACATTTAGATTGTTCTGTGATGCCAATGCACATTTACAATGCAGATTAAAGGCCTGCGCAGGTAATTATACGGTTTCGGGTAACAGATGTGTCCAAGGCGGTGGTTCAAGTAAGTGCGATATATTACTTGATGGTCGCTCAATCGTATTAAATAGCGGACAAGAACATAACGAGAATATTGATGCGCATCAATGTCGAAGAGCACGTTCTAGTTTGTCCGCAAATACAAATGTAGCAGGTGGCGGCGCGTACGATGATAACGCGGTATATCATTTATACTGTACGCCGCCACAAGTATGCAAAAAAGTCGGTTGCAAGAGTGGTTATCGTGATCAAAACGGCACCTGTGTCAAGGGTGGCGGCGGTGGTAAAACATGCCGCGAACAACGTGCCGGCATGAGTGTAGAGGCCATTGCATGCTGTGATACGGGTAGCGCAGCAACTTGGGATAGCCCTATCAGAGGAAAATGCAATTGCAAAGATTCAAATACCCATTTTGAAATCGTGAATGGCCGTGGTCAATGTGTGGCAAATGGTTCAAATCAGTGCCCGCCGGATGCGCGCCCAAGTGCAGATAACACAACATGCATTTGCAATGATCCGACAAAGACATTTGATATTAATACCAGACAATGTGTTAGTGTGGCTGTAAATTGTCCACAACATATGGCCGTGAACCCATCAACAAATCAATGTGAATGTGTTGAACAATATCAACGCAAAGAAGGTAATACATGCGTATGCACGGTTCCAAATGCAACAAATGATGCAAACGGTGTTTGCAAATGTAACGAAAAAGATTATGTTGTTAAAGATGGCCAATGCGTATATGATGAATCAATTTTGATTAGAATTCGTGGGGAAATTATCGCTACATTTAACCAATTGAATTCTCATATTGGTGGTTTAGAACAATCTGTATGGAAAGACGCCGAAGGTAACTTTAATACGGCACGTCTTGCATCGGATAGTATCGCGGGTGTCGTTCTTGGAACGGCGGGCGGTCTTATCACGGCCAAGGTTGTTAAAAAGAACCAATTGAAGCAGGGTTTTGAAGATATCAAATGTTCAATTGGTGGCCAAACTGTTGCAAGTTATGGTGACGATTTCACCGTTGGCATGTAATAATTGGTTGGTTTGTAAAAACGGTCGCAAATCTGCGACCGTTTTTTATATATTATAATTTATTTTGAGCAATTACGATTATCAAATTCTCAAAATATGCGTTTTGAATATATTTCACCGCACGTGCAATATCAAATTGTTTTGTGTCTGGGTCTTTTAATTTGCCTTCGGCATCTATCCAGGTTTTATAATTATATGGTAATACCGCACTGATATTTTTCAGATTATCGCGCACATTTTCTGGCGACATGCCACCGCTGTACCCCATTTTATGATTTTCCATGACTGGTGCGTGCCATGCATCTGGACTAATTCCACAACCACCCGACGCATCATACAACAGCGAGAACGGAACATCTGTTTTGTTTAACGCATGTATGCGATTATTTTGTTTTGTGGTATATTGGAATATGAACTCTATATCTGGATATGCACGGATTATATCGGCAACCTTGTTCGCATAAAAACAGAATCTTTTGTTGCCACCATTTATATTTATCTGGACACGACCAATCATTGATTTGCCATTATTACGCTTGATTCTAAGAATATCATTAATTTCTGCTGGAATCTTGCCGTGGCACATTGCGGTCCGCCATTCTGAATTCACGTGCATAGCAAGGTTTACATCATTATTCATACACCGTTGCATCAATTCCCAAAACCATTCATATCGTGGCATATGCGCCGAAAATTTTGATGGATGTGCCTGAATTGCAAATTCGGCCATTGGCCAACGTTTCCCAACCGCAACAATATCATCAATAGAATTATATTCGCGCATATCACTGCAGGTTATTTTTTCCAGTATCATGGTATATGCCTCGTATCTATTAATCACTATAACTGTGCTTTGATTTCTTGAACTTCGTAACATTCAACGCGGTCGCCTTCTTTCAGGTCGTTGTATTTATCAAAACTCATACCAAATTCAACGCCCCCAGAAACTTCTTTGACCTCGTTCTTTTCACGACGCAATTCACCGATTTTACCGTCATAAATAACAACATTGTTGCGCAACAGACGCACAAACGCATCTTTTTTGATTACACCCTCACTCATACGGCAACCGGCAACACGCGTTCCCTTGCCAACGGTGAACAATGCGATAACATCGGCATATCCAATAAAGTTTTCTTTCTTTTCTGGTGCCAATTTTCCAGACAGAATTTCTTTGATTTCATCGGTAATGCGATACACAACACTGTGATAGCGAATATCAACATGTGCGTTGCGCGCCATATCACGAACCGCAGAATCTGCACGAACATTAAATGCAATGATGACCGCACCCGATGCAATTGCCAAACGCACATCGCCTTCGGTAATTTGGCCAACGCCTGCCGACAATATATCAACGGTTGCCTTGTCGGTGTTAATACCACGCAGCATATCGGTTATGGCTTCTACACTGCCCTGAACATCGGCGCGCAGGATAATTGGTAATGCCAATTTCTTGTCATCGGTTGTCTGTTTTGCAAACAGTTCTTCCAGTGACGAACGTTTAACCGCATTTGCTTTGTCACGGGCGCGTTGAATGCGATATGCCGCAACTTCGCGAGTTTGTGCCTCGGTTTCCATAACGTTTAATTGGTCACCCGCCGCCGGTACGGAATCAAGTCCCAATACCATAACTGGTTGTGCCGGTTTTACAGATTTAACGCGTTCACCATTAGATGTGATAAGACCGCGTACACGACCAAATGTTTCACCAACGACGAATACATCGCCGATTTTCAATGTTCCTTGGCGAATTATGACGGTTGCAACCGCGCCAAGACCACGTTCCATTTTTGCTTCTACCACGGTGGCAACGGCCGGCATATCTGGGTCGGCCTTTAAATCCATCATTTCCGCCTGAAGCAAGATAGCGTCTTCTAATTTATCAAGACCAATTTTTTGTTTTGCCGATATTTCAACACATTGAACATCGCCGCCCATTTCTTCAACCTGAACTTCCTGTTGCAACAGGTCGGTTTTGACCTTTTGCGGATTTGCTTCGGGTAAATCAATTTTGTTAATTGCGACAATAAATGGAACCTTGGCCGCGCGGATGTGGTTTATTGCCTCTATCGTTTGTGGCATGATAGAATCGTTTGCTGCGACCACCAATACAACAATATCCGCCATTTGCGCACCACGTGCACGCATCGCGGTAAATGTTTCGTGGCCTGGGGTATCCAAAAATGTTATAATCGCACCAGATTTTGTTTTAACTTCGTATGAAGAAATATGCTGGGTAATACCGCCCGCTTCGCCAGCAACAACATTTGCATTACGAAACGCGTCCAACAGCGATGTTTTACCGTGGTCAACGTGACCCACAACGGTAACAACTGGTGCGCGCGGTTTAAGGTTTTCTGGATTTGGTGCACGTTCAATCTGATCGGCGTATGGTTTAACCTCTATACGCTTTACCGTTGCCCCAAATTCACCTGCGATAATTTCTGCGGTATCGGCGTCAATAGATTGGTTTTGGGAAACCATCATCCCCATCTCCATCAATTTTTTAACGACATTTCCAACCTTTTCCGCCATTGCTGCCGCCAAATCTTTGACAACAATTGTGTCGCCAAGTGTAACCTCGTGTGCAACCTTTTGTGGTGCATTAAACATGGCGCGTGCTTTTTCACGGAAACGTTTTAACGATGCTTCGGACCGACGGCGATTTGCACCACGAATCCCGATTTCATCATCGTCGTCATCATCGCCACCCATAACGATATCTTGCAGGGATATTTTGCCGGTTTTGGTAAATTCTTTTTTGCCATTGCCGAATTTATTGTTGCGACGCTGTTGCACAGGCACATCGTCATTTTCGTTATCGTCCATATGGCGATTTTGATTCTTTTTACCCCCATTTTGTACAGAACGCGGAACGGATGTTGGTTCAACATATTCGTCTTGAACTTGCTGGGTCGCATTTTCACGTGCCGCCAGTTGTTCTTTGACCTGTTCATATTCGCGCGTTTCGCGTGCAATTTCGGCTTCACGCGCGGCGCGTGCGGCGGCCTCTTCGGCTTCGCGTTTTTTGCGTTCTTCTTCACGGGCGCGTGCGGCCTCTAATACAGCGCGCAATTTATCGTCGGCTGGATTATGTGGCTGCGCCGGTTTTGCCGGTTCTTCGCGCAGTTCGTTTCGGCCTGGGGCAATAACACGGCGACGACGTTCTACGAAAACAGAATCGCCTTTTTTGCTTTGCACAGCATCTAGTGTAACAGATTTTCCAAGTGTTAGTGTCGCCATGTTCTACCTCTGTTTTTTATTATATCTTTTATTCTTCGGTTTCTTCTTCTTGGGTAATACCAAACGCAATTTCACGTGCCTTCATAATAACACGGCCCGCCAAATGCGCACTCATTGTTTCTTCGCCAAGGATTTCAACCAATTCATCAGACGCCAAATCCGCCAAATCAGACAATGTCTTGATGCCTGCTTGACCCAATTTCATAATGATTGGACGTTTGATAAAGTCAAATGACAGCAAATCATCAGACATACCCAATTTGCGACCTTCTTCAAAATAATCGCGTTCCAATTTTTCAAGATATGCCTTGGCACGATTTTGCAATTCCACCGCAAGTTCTGTATTGAAACCTTCAATAGATTCCAATTCTTTCAATTCAACAAACGCGATTTCTTCAATCGTACGGAACCCTTCGGATACCAACAGATGCGCAATCATTTCATCAACATCCAGACCCTTGATAAACAATTCGGTCTTTTCTTTAACTTCTTTGGTGCGACGTTCTTGTTCTTCGGCTTCGTTCATAACATCTATGTTCCAATTGGTCAATTGTGATGCCAGACGGACATTTTGACCGCGACGACCAATTGCCAAAGATTGTTGGTCTTCGTTCACAACGACAACCGCGCTGCGTGTGTCTTCGTCAACGATAATTTTGGCAACCTTGGCCGGTTGCATTGCGTTAACAATGAACACCGCTGGGTCTTCGGAATACAAAATAACGTCAATTTTTTCGCCATGGCATTCGTTGATAACTGGTTGAATACGGGTTCCCTTGATACCAACGGTCATACCAACTGCGTCAATAGATGGGTCCGCGGTTTCAACGGCGATTTTCGCATGTGAACCTGGTGCGCGTGCCACAGATTTAATTTTGATAATCCCTTCGTATATTTCTGGAACTTCTTGGACAAACAACTTTTCCATAAACAACGGATGTGTACGGGTTAAAAAGATTTGTGGACCCGTATTAGAACGCGCAACATCCATAATCAGTGCGCGCACGCGGTCACCAACTGCCAAACGTTCGCCTGGGATAAGTTCACTATTTTTAATATAACCTTCGGCCTTGCCATTGATATCAACAAACACATTGCCAAATTCTATACGTTTTACAACGCCGTTGATAATGTCGCCAATGTTATCTTTGAATTCTTCGTATTGACGGCCACGTTCGGCATCGCGTACGCGTGCGGTCATGATTTGACGTGCAGTTTGGAATGCCATACGACCAAATTCTGGTTCTGGCAGAGCATCTTCAACAACATCACCAACAGATGGATTTTGTGAATATTTTTTTGCTTCTTCCACAGTCAGCATCGTGAACGGGCTGTATTCTTCACCCGCAGATTCTGGTGATTCAATAACATCAAACAGACGTTTAACATAAATTGCGCCATTTTTTCTATCTATGTTGGCAACGATGTTAAATTCTTCGCCATATTTGTGTTTGGCAATTTTTGCGATTGCCGCTTCTAGTGAACTAAAAACCGTTTCACGATCAATTTGTTTTTCACTGGCCAAAGAGTCAATAGCCAACAATAAATCCTGACGCGGCATAGAAACAAAAGACATTCGTTATCTCCCTTGGTATTTTGTTTTTGCTTTATCTATAAGGGCGGGGTTTTTAGCCCCGCCCTTAAAATTTAACTTCTAAGAACAAGTTGATTATAACACCGAATCGGACAATTGCAAATCTTTTTTGCATATTTTGTTAAATATATTTGACGCACTTGTTTTTGGACTCTATACTTTACATTATGAGAACACTGGATAAGTATTTTTTACGGCAACTGATAGGTATTTTTGTAATGTTGCTGTTGATATTAACTGGACTGGCATGGATGGTCCAGATTATGTCTATGATGTAATTCTTAATAAGTTATGGTGTACGGCTTAGCAGTTTTTTGGGACTGACCGTGCTGATGGTTCCATTTATACTGTCCATTATTGTTCCATTTGTGACATTTATCGCAATATTGTTTGTTTATAACAAGATGATTGGTGATAACGAGGTTGTCGTTATGGCCGCATCTGGAACATCGCCTGGGAAAATCGCACGACCAGCATTATTGTTGGCGGGTTTGCTTACAGTTATAAATTTGGCGTTGAACCTGTGGGTTGTGCCGGCAACACAGGCAAAGTTTTATGATACACAATGGAATCTGCGGTATGGGTTGGCGCATCTTAAATTACAAGAAGGTGCATTTACCGAAATGACGCATGATTTGGTTGTATATGTGGATAAAGTGTCGGGATATGATTTAAAGCATGTTATGCTGTCTGATACGCGCAAAGATAAATCACAAATGATAATCTTCGCCGAAAATGGCAAATTAGTTACGACAATGCGCGGATTGTCTATTGTTATGACAAATGGTTCGCTTCAGGCGACTGGTAACGGCAGTATAATTGGAACATTTGATGGGTTTGATATGGACCTTAGTATAAACGAGCAACATAATCCGGCATCTGTTAAAACGCGCAGTATGTCCACGGCAGATTTAATAGGTATCGTAAATCAAGAAGATATTACCCAAAAACAACGTAAAACGATATTCACAGAATTATGCACCAGGTTTTTGCAGCCAATAATGAATTTTATTTTGGCGGCGCTGTGTTTGGCGATTTTGTTGCGTTCATCGTTATTGCGACGCAGGGCAAGTTTTGCACCGGCACTGGCGGTTGTGTCAATGTCTGTTGTGATGGCGGCATTTATGTCCGCGTCTAATTTATTGGAAAGTACGGGCGATTTATTTATGTTGGCGGGGGGCCAAATAATATTACTTGTGATTATAATGGTGATTTTGTTAAGAAGAAAATGAGAAAGATTTACTGCGCTATTATTTTTGGTTTAATATCGCACACCGCCGGTGCGATATCGGTTAATATGGATGAACCAACGGTAATAAAAGCGGATAAAATTGAATATGACCTTAAAACAGAAACAATCAAAACGACTGGCAAGACCGAAATATCTAATAAATCAGGTCAGAAAATGACACTGGTTGATTCATATATAACCAAAAACGGAACAGATTTATCGGCGGGCGATATTCAAATATGGCTTGGGCCGCATGTTTATCTTGAATCTGACAGTATCACAAAATCAGATGATTTAACGGTTGCAAAGCATGCAACTTTTACCGCGTGTAAAGATTGTGATAGTTTTGGCGAAGCATGGGAAATATCTGCGCGCCGGATAAAGCACAATCTGGCGGATCATATGTTATATTTTTATAGTATGTTGTTTTATGTTTATGATGTACCAGTTATGTGGTTGCCGTATTTTGATATGCCCGACCCCAGTGTGAAACATAAAACAGGTTTCTTAACCCCAAGTTTAGAATCTACAAATAAAATGGGAACCCAAATAAACATACCGTTTTATTTGTATATATCTGACACGCATGATGTTACCGCGACATTTTCGTATTTGACCGCTGAAAATCCATTGTTCCAATTGGAACATCGTCTTAATGGGGATCATTCACAATTCCGGACGCGTGGTTCGTTTACGCATAATCGCGAAGGTAAAAATCGTTGGCATGTATTCAATGATGATATTGTTGAACTTGGTGAAAATGCACGTGCAACTATGTTTTTAAACCGAACATCTGATAAAACATATTTGCAGAAATATGGATTCTATGATGGACAACCGTATCTTGATTCGGGGGCTAAATTGGAATTGTTCGGGCAATCAGGATATATGATTGCGGATGCGCATATCTTCCAAGAATTGCGTTCCCAATCAAATCATATTCCAGTGCCGGCGGGAAATATTTTGCCGAATATTCGTGGAACATATCAAACCAGCCCATTATTTGCATCAACATACGCGACATTTATGGGTGATGTCCTTGGAATATCGGGTGATGATTTTGCATCACAACGTCTTATTGGCGAAGCACGCATAACATCCCCATGGACGATTTGGGGTGGAAATCGTATTACGGCAAGTGTGGCAACACGATATGATATTTACAATTTCCATAATACCGAAATGATAGATGGTGAAGAATATTCTGGTCTTAAAAACAGATTCCTGCCAAATGGTTATTTGGAATGGGGTTTGCCGTTGTTTCGCCCAAGTGATACATGGACCCAGGTCATAGAACCGCGTGCGCGTTTAACGGTAATGCAACACATCAAGGACAGCCAATATGCCGCCAGCAGTGATTCCGCCGGTGCGTTATTGTCGGATGCAACACTGTTTTCGTCTAATAGGTTTGCTGGGCTTGATTTGTGGGAAAATGGAACATTTGCCGATTATGGTTTGCGATGGTCTGCATTTAACCAAGATGGTGAAATCGTGGAAGCATTCTTGGGTCAAACCTATGATTTTATAAAGCGCGATGACACCGATCCCAACAGCGGATTTCACGATGGCCAATCAGATTATGTTGGACGCGTTGGGTATAATAATATGGAATGGTTAAATTTCTATACGCGGTTCCGCCTGTCCCAAGAAAAACTTAGTTTGCGCCATATAGAAACGAACGCGGTTGTCGGCAACTCTCGGAATTTCGTTAATGTTGGACATATTTGGTCAAAACAATTTGATGATTTGTTGACACCAACAGAATCTATACACGAAGTCATGGGTGGAATTGGTTTCGCAATCACAGAACGTTGGTCAGTGCGCTGGAACGCGATATACAATGTGACAAATACCCACTGGCAACAGCATAGTGGGGCGTTGTATTATGAACATCCGTGTTATTACCTAAGTTTTGGTTATCGTCGTGATGGCACAATCAAAGAAGATTACGAAGGAACCACAACATTTCAATTCCGTTTCGGTATAAGTGTTGATGGCGAACATTATTAAAAGGGGGAAAGGTATGAGGAAATTTTTAATTTTGATTAGCATGTTGTTTGTGATGCCTGCGACCGCGGCAACGGTTGTTGCAACGGTTGATGGAAAACCAATTACAGATACCGATGTTACCGCACGCACAAAACTTATGGCACGTCAGGGTAATACATCAACCGACAATCGTCGTCAGGCCCTGCAAAATATCATAGATGATAATGTAAAATTAAAATATGCCGCAAACTTTAATGCGGTCCCCAGCGAGAAAGATGCCGCCAATGAATTAAAGCGTATGAATTTGGGGGATTTAAGTGGTTCTGAACGCAGTATGGCAATTACTGCGACGCGTGCAAATATCGCGTGGCAGCTGATTATTGGGCGGACAATTATTCCAACCATAGAGGTTAGTAAAGAAGATGTTGCCGCCGAAAAGAAGTCAATTGAACGTGAACATGGATTACCATTAGAAATGACATTGGTGCGTTTGACGGATGTCCCAAGTGATATCGCCGCAAAATTGACCAAACCAAAAAGTTGCGATAACGCGGTTGAGATGGCGGAAGATCTTGGTGGTATGCCCCAGAAATTTGATGCAGTTCAGTATGAATTGGCGCCAGAAATTCGTGATAGTATCGCGGGGTTACCATTGTTAACATGGTCAAAACCATCCAGTGATGGTTCTATATTCTTGGTGTGCAGTTCCAAGAAAACCAAAGAATACGGCCAATTGGACGATATGATAAAACAAAATGCGGTATATAAACAGGCGATGTTTATTGCCGATCAACAATTAAAGCAACTGCGTCGCAAGGCCGTTGTTATCATAAACGACAACAGATATAAATTATGAGCAAAACAATTCTTTTTGATTTAACCGCCGCGGAATTAGAAAAATTTGTAACCGATATGGGACAACCGCGGTTTCGTGCAAAACAGGTTTCCGAATGGATGGCGCGTGGGGCACCTGATTTTTCGGTTATGAAAAATATTCCGGAAAAATTGCGTAATGATTTGGATGCGGTTGCACAAACTTTACCGGTTCGTGTGGCTAGGAAATTATCGTCAACGGATGGGCAAACCGTAAAGTTTTTATTGGAACTAAATGACGGTGAAAAAATAGAATGTGTTTTGATGCGTACCAGTTATGGTAACAGTGTTTGCGTCAGTTCTCAGGCTGGATGCGCAATGGGTTGTAAATTCTGTGCCAGCACATTATTGGGGTTAAAACGTAATTTAACAATAAACGAAATTTTTTCACAAATACTGGTCGCACAGTGGGAATTGCGCAATGATAAATTATCAGATAAACCAATTCGTCCAAATGGCGATGCAAATAATAATGATGTTTCACACATTGTTGTTATGGGAACGGGTGAACCATTACAGAATACAGAAAATGTAATCGGATTTATTGAACGCGCAAATCATGATATGGGAATTGGATGGCGCCGAATAACAGTTTCAACATGTGGCATTGTCCCAGGTATAGATAGATTGATTGAATGGGGGCGTCCGATAAATTTGGCGATATCTTTGCATGCGCCAAACGATGAATTGCGCAAAAAAATAATGCCAATTGCAAATAAATATTCTATCGCCGAAATAATGGACGCGGCATGGCGATTTACCGACACGCATAATCGCCAGTTAATGATAGAATACATATTGTTAGGTGATGCAGATGGGAATTTATTAAATGCGACCCCCGAATGTGCAAATGAATTGGTGGAAATTGTCCGCGGTAAAAATTGCATGGTGAACCTTATACCATGGAACGCGGTGGCAGAACGTGATTTTTCATCGCCATCGGGAAATGCGGTGCATCGTTTCCAAGATATACTGATTAAAAATGGTGTTCATACGCGCATACGCCGTGAACGCGGAACAGATATTGGTTCGGCCTGTGGTCAGTTAAGAATTAGTGGGTAAAAAAGCCGGTAAAAAATACAGGCGCTTTTTATAATTCCCGCTTGAAATTTGATATATGTTTGCTATTCTTGGTGCAAAAGGAAGACGTATGGATACGAATTACACTGTTTTAGCACGAAAATATCGCAGTCAGGATTTTCAATCACTTATCGGTCAGGATGTTTTGGTAAAAACTCTTACTACCGCAATTAAAACCGGTCGTATTGCGCATGCATATATTTTTACCGGTATTCGTGGAACTGGGAAAACCAGTACCGCGCGTATTTTGGCCAAGGCATTAAATTGTTTGTCGTCTGATGGGCCAACGGCAACGCCATGCGGAACATGTGAAAATTGTCGTGCAATCGCCGCAGGCCAGCATATTGATGTTTTGGAAATTGACGCGGCATCACATACTGGTGTTGATAATATGCGCGAAATATTAGATGCGGCGCAATATCGTCCAACAAACGGCCGTTACAAAGTTTATATAATTGACGAAGTTCACATGCTTTCCACCAGCGCGTTTAACGCGTTGCTGAAAACACTGGAAGAACCACCGGCACATGTTATATTCATACTTGCCACCACCGAAATACGCAAAGTTCCGGTTACGATTTTGTCGCGCTGTCAAAGATTTGATTTGGTGCGCGTTCCGGTTGAAACATTAAAGAAACATTTTGCGTGGATTGCGGAACAAGAAAAAGTGGAATTGACCGATGCGGCAAATGAATTGTTGGCGCGTGCCGCCGATGGTTCGGTGCGTGATGGGTTATCGTTATTGGATCAGGCAATTGCCCAAACCGGTGGCCATGTTGATGAAGCGGCTGTTATGGATATGTTAAAACGTGCAGACCGCGGTGTTGTTGTTGACTTTATGCAAACGATATTGTCGGGTAATGTTGCAACCGCCATGGCCAAGGCAGATGAAATTTATACCAATGGCGCTGATTTAACAATGTTGCTGACCGATATGATGGAATGGACACATTGGGCAACGCGTATGCATCCTGTTTTGCACATTGGCGAAAGCGATAATATTCCATATACCGCCGACCAACGTGCGCGTATAAATGAAATAAATAAACATGTGTCATTAAATACTCTTTCACGTATCTGGCAGGTCATGGTTGCGTCTGTTCCAGAAATGGCGGCGGCAACGAACCAAAAACAATGTTTTGATATGTTGATAATTCGTTTGATGCATATTGCCGATATGCCACCAATTGCTGAAATGGTAAAAAATGAAAAGGTATCTGCCACACAGGGCGCAACCCCTGTTGCACCGAAACCTGCAAGCGTAGAAATTAAAACCGCAAATGATTTGGCAGAACTGTTGAAAGGCGCACGTGAAATAATGATGTATTCATATTTTACAAAAAATATAGAGGTTTCCGATATCACTGGCAAATGCATATCATATTTTGATCGTGGTAATGACCCAGAATTCCAAAAGAAATTGGTTGTTTGGTTAAAAGATAAAACAAACGAAAATTGGGAATTAAACAAGATAGAAGAATCGCATCAAAATCAAACTGTGCGTGAACAGATTGAAACCGATGTTGAATCCGATCCAATGGTTGCGGACGCAATGTCTTTGTTTGAAGGGGCCGAAATTGTTGGCGTATCAAAGCAATAAAATTGTTGGGGGGATGAAATGAGAACAGAATATGGCAGAAGTTTAATTGAAATGGTGGGCGTGTTGGCCATAACAGGTGTTATGACGGCAAGTGCAATTGCGATATATAATTCCATTCGGCATAATCAACAAAACACTATTGCCGCCGCCACCCTGCGCGAAGTTGCCCAGAAATCAAATTTGCTGATGGGGATGCGTGGCGATTATACCGGAATATCTGTTGATTATTTGATTAAAAGCGGTGTTTTAAAAACTGATGCTGCGCCAATTGGGAAAACATGGTCGGTGGATGCGGGGTCTGTTGATTTGGCAACATTTGAAATTAAATTGCACGGACTAACGCATGGGGAGTGCGATTTCTTTGCGGCGGCACTGCCGGCATGGGCCGAAGCAATGATAGTTAACGGTGTCCCATCCACAGAATATGTGCAATGTATTTCTGCATCAGAAAATGATATAACTTTCATCGCAAGGTAATAATGAAAAACAAGATTTTATCTTTGCTGTGTGTGTTGTTGGTTGCATGCGCACAATATCAAAGTCCAGAACGTTCTGCGTGGCCAACATACCTGCATGGCGTCAGTTTTACAGATATGACCGAAAGTGCAAGAATCGCCAAAAAACCGATATTCTTGGGTGCAGGTGGCCGGACGGTTTCCGATGCGGTTGGTAAAAGACCAGAATTGGATTACGGGGATAAATCACAAAACGAAGCAGCGGCCAGTGTTGGATATATGTCGGAATTGGAATATAAATTATATGATACTTTGCGGCGTCCAGGTGTGTCGGTACAACGCGCCGGAACCGATGTCGTTATTATATTGGTGCGCGATGCAATTATGGAACTGAATGCACCGGAAATATCGGCCGATGGTGATGAAAATCTTGGTGATATTGCGGGTATTTTAAAGAAATATGATGCAACATTTATTGAAATTGCGGGATATACAGATTCTATGCGTGATTCAACCGCGGCGCATGCGTTATCATTGGACATGGCACAGCGTGTGGCGGTATATTTGGCCCAGCATAAGATAAACCAATCGCGTATGTTTGTTGTTGGACGTGGTTCTGCACGCCCAATTGCCGCCCAAGATGAATGGGGACGCCTGACCAATCGTCGTGTGGAAATCCGAATAACACCGGTGCGGTAAATTCTGATAACTTTCTCTTTTATTTTATAATTTTTGTTGCTATAGTAATCACGTCAACAAAACAAAAAGGATGAAACTATGGCAGAAACAAATAAAACAAATGTAAAAAATTATGCAAAAATCGGAATTGTTGCCGCGATTGTGGTTGTAATTGCGATTATTGGTGTGTTTGCGTTGCGCCGCGGTGGCAACGAAGTTAGCGCAGCCGAAGCAATCAAACATGTGTCCGCAGATGCGGTCAGTGGTGCAGATTTGCGTATGGCGGTTATCCGTATGGATGCGATACAAACAGATGCCAAGGCGTTAAAAGATCTGCGTAAGCAAAAAGAAAATTACGAAGAAAAATTGCGTAATGATTTAGAAAAACAACAAAAAGCATTGGAAAAAGAAAAAGCCGAAATTGAAAAATCACAAGATGTTCTGTCACGTGAAGCATTGCAACGTCGCGTTGTTGCATATCAAGGCAAGGTTACAAAATTGCAACGTGATTTAACAGAACGTGCCCAGGCAATAGATGAATCTTTCCAAAAAGCATTGGCAACAATTCAAGAAAAACACTTGGATCCAGTTATTGGTGCAATAATTGAAAAAAAGAATTTGTCTTTGATTATTGATGGTCGGTTTGCGCGTACAGGTGGAAATGTTGAAAATCTTGATATTACCGCAGATGTTATCAGCGCATTGGATAAAAAACTTTCTACATTTAAAATGGAAAAACCAAAAGGTTTTTAATCAGAAAACCACAATAAATAAAAAACGGTTGCTGTGCAGCCGTTTTTTTATAAACTAATTTCCACTTTAATTTTATTTTTTTTAGATTATAATGCGACTATGTTAAATATAATTAAATCTTTATTTGGACCGCGGGCCACGAAAATGACCGCTGGTGAAATCGCCAAGAAATTTGGCTTGGAATTACGTGGAAATGCCGACACAACGGTTTCGGGGGTTGCCCCAATCGCAGATGCGCGCCCTGGACAGATTGCGTTTTATTCCACAGAACAAAACAGCAATGCGTTCAAAATATTGCCTGTGTCGGTATTAGAAAATACGCGTGCATCGGTAATTCTGTTGCAACCGGAAATGGCATCGCATGCGCCATCGGGTGCGACACTGTTGGTCTGTGCCAGTCCGCGTGGTGAAATCGTTAAAATATTGGGTGAAATTTATCGCGAAGCACCACGGCGTGGTGTGTCATTGGATGCTTTTGTGGAACGTGGGGTATTCTTTCGCAATCGGCGCAGTGTTTATGTCGGACAATTTGCGACAATTGAACGCGGTGCGGTAATTGAACCAGATGTGAAAATATACCCAAATGCATATATCGGAAAAAATGTTACAATAGGTCGTGGAACGGTTGTTTATTCTGGGGCGCATATTGAAAATGCCACAATTGGTGCAGAATGTGTGATTCACAATGGCGCATCTATTGGTAAAGATGGTTTTGGTTACACGCGTCAGGATGGGCATAATGTTTTCATACCACACGTTGGACGTGTTGTGTTGGGCGATCGTGTTTCGGTTGGTGCAAACACATGTATTGATAGGGGCGCACTGACAGATACAACCGTCGGTGATGGCACCAAGATAGATAATTTATGTCAAATCGCACATGGTGTTGTGATTGGCAAAGAATGCTTCTTGGCATCTGGGGTTGGAATCGCCGGTGGCGTTACAGTTGGTGATAGGGCATTATTGGCCGGACATGTTGGTATTGCGAACGGTGTTAAAATTGGAAACGATGCCGAAATCGGTGCAAACAGTGGTGTTTTCCGTGATGTTCCCGATGGCGCGCGTCACATGGGATATCCGGCGGCACCTGGAACCGAATTTTTGCGTCATTATGCGTGGGTAAAAAAACACATGAATCAAGATTAAAAGGAAAAAGAGATGATAGATGCCCAAAGAATAGAGCAGGTTATTCCGCATCGTGGTGCAATGCGCCTTATAGACGAAATTCGCGAGGTTACAGATAAAACCGCGGTTGGAATAAAACATGTTCGCACAGACGAATTTTGGTGTGCCGGACATTTTCCGTCTAAACCTGTTATGCCAGGTGTCTTGATTATAGAGGCGTTGGCACAGACAGCTTGTTTTATGGTTATGAATGCGCATGGTAATAATGAAGGAAAAATGCTTGGGTATTTTACGTCTATTGAAAGTGCGCGATTTTCGCGTATGGTTTTACCGGGCGATACATTGGAATTACATGTTGAAGAAATAGCATCCAAAATGAAATTGCACAAGTTTACTGGTACTGCGTTTGTAAATGGTGTGCGTGTCGCAGTCGCGACATTTTCGGCGATAATGGATGATAACCCACAAATATAAAAAAATGCCCTTTCGGGCATTTTTTTATTCTATATCACAATAAACTTACCATGTTGGTGCATGGTCACCTTCTTTGACGATTGGTTGTTCGTCTTCCCATACTGACAGACCGGTCTTAACATCAGTTAATGTCAATTGCAGGTAATATTCAACACGCGTATCCACAGACGAGAACCATCCAGATTGCAGTTTCAAATTGCGTTGTATCATTTTACCAGTTAACGACATATTTGGTGCAATCAATGTTCCGGTGCCCGCGATTGTGGATGCATCGTATTCGGCGTTACCGCGTGTATTACGCACCGCGTGTGTTGTTTCGTCTTCGGCAGATTTATTGTTTCTGAACCCAGTTGTAACTTGGGCACGACCAGAATTTACCAATGTCTTGCGAATCTTTTTAATCAGGATATCTGTGTCAAAACGTTGCATTGTATCATTTTGAATTTCGCCAATCGCGATAACTGGATTTTTAATGCGTGCAAACGCGCCACTGGCCAACATAGAATTGGTCATCTTTTCGGCGGTTGCGGTCCAATCACGATATTCCAGTTCCATAACATTTTGCATTTCTGCGACTTCTTTGGAATTGTTCAGATCAACGACCGTTGTTTCCCCACAACCGCAAAGAACAGCGCATAATGCAATTGGTAATAGTTTCTTCATATTTTCCCCCTTTTATTTAAGTTTCATTTGTTTAATGTCATCTTTATTTGGTGTGGTGCGAACATATACCAAATAATTTCCATCCGTTCCAACAGATATCTTTTTAACAACATTACCATTTGAACGCAATTCAATCAAGCCACTTTTCGTAATTGGTGCGCGCAGTACAGATATTGTCTTGGGCAGTGTTGCCCATGTGCGGACTTCGGCGCTGTTGGTAAATTCAGAATAAATTGTAGACACCAGCCCAAGCAATGGCGCCGCGCCAGAACGTGAATTATAAAGTGATGATTGCAACACCACACGCGATACCGCGGATGTAAATGCACGCAGTGCATCATTTGTTCTATATTCGCCATATTCTGTTATAAACATTGCGTCAACATCGGCCAATAATTCTGTGCTATCAAATTTAGCGTATGATTCAAGAAATTGTGGTTCAGAAATCGCAACGGTAACCACTGCTGTCCCATTACCAGATGAGACAGGCACACTTATTCTTTTCTCGGTCAGTTTTGGTGCAAACCCATCCTCAATAAATACCCAAGCGGTGTTTTGTGGTTTTTGTTTTGATTCGGCCAATTTTAAATCACGCACAATAAAACTGTTGTGTGGCATCATGCCGTTTGCACGATTCAGATATGTTTTTGCATCCGAAAAATCGCCATTATTCAAAAAATAGATGCCGGATAAATACATCAGTGCTGGATTCATAATATCACGATATGCCGTCCACTGTTCGTTTTTAAGATTTTTCGCAAATTCGCTATCAGAAATTTTGGACTGGTTTGATTCTATCAGTTTTTGATATGCACGCGACATATCTTGTTGGCGTGCATATGATTGGTTTATTATCACGCGGGCATCATTCCAGCGCGCATCAGAAATCGCTGCCCATAATTGATAATATGAAACAAATAAAGAATCCATCATATATGGGCGATAATCGTTCACATTTGCACCAAGGGTCAGTGTTGTTGCTTCGCGCAGTAAATCGCCGCCAGTGGTGCTTAAATTGCGTTTATTAAATGTTTCATACGCATTATCTGCCGCAGATATATCACCACTGTGGAACAGTGCGTCCGCGGTCAGCAATAAATCCAGATTGTTTTTATCTTGGAATTCTGTATCAGGGCTTGTCGTCATATAATTATTGCGAACATTATCCAGACGCGATTCAACGGTCGCGCTGCATCCGCATAACACAAACGCAATAGTCAAAAAAAACGATATTTTACGCATAACTTATAATGTTACTGGTGTCAGATCTTTTAATTCATTTTTCTGTGGGTTATAGTACCGCGGTATGCCGGCATATTCCAATGTCGCGTGGTGCAACGGTATAAGGAACTCTGGCAACGGTGAAGACCGTCCCATTTTAATATATTCCGCCATCTTGGGATCACTAAATGCCATACGCATTTCCGCCTTAATTGGACGATGGTAATAACCTTCGTACAGGACGATGGCTTCGGCCGGTTTACCATTTACAGTCGTTTTTAATTTCATTAAATCAAATTCGCTAAATACTGGTTCTTCGGATTTTTCTTTTGTTTCGGTTTCTTTGCCATCTGGGCCTTTGGTCTTTTTCTTTTCAAACTTGATTTTTGGTGGAATCATTTTGGCAAAACGCGTTGCGGTATCGGTTTCATTTTGACGGAACACAATCTTGGCGGCGGTGGTTGATAAAATTGTTGCTGCAGCATCTGCACCGTATTTTTCTTGAATTTGGTGCAAATCCTGACCAATGAACAGGTATGATATCTTTTGGCTACGACCGACATCGGGCCCTTGGATAACGGCCTGCATTTTTTGCATTTTTGGCATTTCATCAAGCAAGAATAACACCGGATATGGTCCCATTTTTTCACCACTGCGCCCAACCGCCCCCGGTGGATTAGCCAGCAAGAAGTTAGACATTGTTTCAATGAACATAGATGAAATTGGGCTTAATGCCTTGGCATCAACAACATTAACCGACAAATATACTGTTACCGGTTTCATTTTGCCGTCACGCGGGTCAATCATTCCACGCATATCCGAAAAATGAAAGTCCGAATGGCTTGTTCTGTTGCGAACCGCGGCATTACGGAATATGCCAAGACCGGTCAAAATTGTTGAAATAATAGATCCACGTTCGGTTGATGGTGTGTTGGCAAGTTTTGTAATTTCGGCAACTGCACGGTTTGAATATGCAAATGAACGGCTTTCATTTACCGCGCCTTCTAACCAATCTTTCATTGGGTCGGCCATCATAACTGTTTGGTCGCCCTGTTTTTGCCGTTCTGCTAAATCTTGGGCAACGGCAATTTGTGCCTCGGTAATCCAATCAAGCATCATAGAGAACGATGCTTCTTTGCCAAGCCATGCCTGGGGAATATTCGCCCATGTCCCGATATGAACATAATTCATCGCATTTAATTCACCATTACGGATAAGACCAATGGCCGCAAATGCATTTGGATCATTTATCATTGAGAAATAATAATCTGATAAAACCGCACCATCTTCCGCATCAAATGTACCCGATTGCAGACGGCCATAGAAATAATCATCGGCCTTGGCGCGTTCTATTTTTGAAACAATAAATTGCACAAATCCGGCAAGACCGGCACGACCGGCCTGTGTCCAGTGCGGGTCGGCACTGCTGCCCACGGCATCGGGGACCAAAACATCGCAGATATAGTCCACATATAATTCGCGTTGTTCGGTGCTAAATGGAATATGCCCCGGTGACAATGGATTCCACGATGGATAATAAATACCCTTTTCTGGTTCGTCTTGCCCCGCCCAGTTCATAATGAACACCGGCCCAACCTTTTCAGAACGATATCCACTGGATGCTTGGTCAATTTCGGGTTTTGGGTCGTTTATAATCATTGAAACATCAGGGCATTCAAAAATTGTTGGTAACACAATACCCTGTGTTTTACCGGTTCCCGGAGGCGCCAAACACAAAACAGAAGTTGTTTTTGGTAATTTTAACGGTTTTTTCTTAAAATATCCCAGTAATAATATTTTCCCATCAAACAATCCCATTTCTTTGACATCTTTTTCGGTTGCTTCGCGCCCCGAACGTTTATCAAATTCGTCTTTGCCGTTGGGATTGAATTCCTTGGTTAATGTGTTGTCTGTTAATATGAAAAACGCAATGGCCGGTAAAAATGGCACAATGCATGGAACGTCTGGGTGCATAACACAACGCCAAATCCAATACGGAATTTCCGCGACAACCGACATCCCCGCCGATGAAAACACATTATGCAGATAGATTTTCATCCAAACCGCCGTTGCAGGTGACCAACCATAACGCCAAATGTGTTCAAGAATAAACGATATGCCAAACGCAACCGCGCATATAAGCCATACTGCGATTGTCCACCGCAATATCCAAAAGGTTTGCGCCATTGGGGCCTGTTCGTGTTCTTTATAAGAACTGGATTTGAAAATATTCAAACCCTTGCTGTCTTTGCCCACAGATAAAATCTTGAACTTTTCTGCCATCGTGTTATGATTATATCAGAAAAAACAAAATTTATAAAGTATGGAAATAAGATTTTAATGAAAAATATTCCAAGAATTTTTATGGGTGAAAATTTGGCATCTGGGGATATTATTACCGCATCTCGTGATATTGCGCACTATTTATCACATGTTATGCGAACAAATGAATGTTTGGTGTTTGGTGGTGGAAATGAATTTTCGGCTGTGCTGTCTGCGGATGGTAAAAATATTATTGTTGGTAACAAGACAGACCACCAAGACCCATCCAATAATATTATACTTTATTTTGCACCAATTAAACGCACAGATGATTTGATAAATATGGCAACACAAATGGGTGTTGCACATCTGCAACCAGTTATTACCGAACGGACGGTAAATAATCATGTGAATTGGGATCGTATGAAAAAAATTGCAATAGAGGCATCAGAGCAATCAAATCGTAATAGTGTGCCTGAAATTTCTGCACCAATAACATTTGCAAAATTAAATTTATCGGGATTGTGTTTTGCCGATGAACGATTTGCATATGGGGACAAAAATAAAATTGCTATCCCAGATAATGCGCATGGAATTTTGGTTGGTCCCGAAGGTGGTTTTTCTGATAAAGAATTTAACGCATTGGATGCCGCAGGCGCAATTCCGGTATCGTTGGGTAATACAATATTGCGTGCCGAAGTCGCGGCCATAATTGCCATTGAAAAGATAAAAAAATGAAAACAAGAATTGCAAAATTTATTGCAGACAGTGGTATAACATCGCGTCGCGGTGCCGAACAAATGATTATGGATGGGCGCGTGTCTGTAAATGGCGAAGTTATAAAAACACCGGTACATTTTGTGGATGCAGATGATGAAATAAAAATAGATGGTACGCGTATAGAACCGCGTCATGATACGCGTGTTTACGCATTTCATAAACCAATAGATACAATGACCACAACACGTGATCCAAATGGTCGCAAAACAATTTATGATGTATTGCCACGTGAATATCATAACTTGCGATATGTGGGACGATTGGATTACAAAACAACGGGTTTGTTGTTGATGACAAATGATGGATTGTTGGCGCGGAAATTGACGCATCCTGATTCAAAAATTCCACGTGTTTATATCGCGGATGTTGTTGGCACAGATATGTCCAAATTGGACAAGGCACGTCGTGGTGCAACAATAGATGGAATTAAATATCGCCCAATGAAAATAGAAATTATGCCAGACAGGCGATTGCGCATCACGGTTATAGAAGGTAAAAAAAATGAAATTCGCATAGTTTTAAAATATTGTGGGTTGCCAGTGCGCACTTTACATCGCGTTATGTATGGGCCTGTTAGTATAAAAAATATTTCGGTTGGAAAAATTGTTGAATTAGATGAAAAAACAATTGACGCACTTATAAAATATTCTCTATAATGCGATTAAAGGGAAGGGAGATTCACATGAATAAAAAAATCACAAAAAAAACACAGACCAAGACGACTGCGGTGCGTGGGGTTCAAATTAAAACATCTGAACGCGCGTCACGTGGTGCATCATCATGGTCTTTATCTGTTTATGTTTACTGGTTTATAATTCTGTTCTTTATCGCGGCGACATTTTATATTTTGGGACGCAGTCATATAACTGCAAATACAACACCTGGTGCAGAAGCAGAAATCACCGAAGAAAATTTAATGCGTGCGGCTGATTACTATACTCGCGGCAAAAGCGAAATTTTGGCGGGTAATATGGATTCTGCATTGGCAGATTTGACGGCGGCAATCGCGGCGGATGAAAGTATGATAGATGCATATATTTTGCGTGGTGAAGCATATATGCAGGCCGGTGATTACGAAGCATCAATGAACGATTTCAACACTGCGTTGGCTATGGATGCAACAAATTCAATTGCATATTATGATCGTTCTTTGTTGAATACGCGTTTGGAAGATTTTGATTCTGCAATGAACGATATCAACAATGCTATCGCGGCATATGCATCAAAACCAAATGATGTATTGCAATTGCGTGATTTATATGCAAAACGCGGTCAATTGAATTTGTGGACCAAGAATTGGGAAGGCGCAATCATAGATTACACAAATTCGTTATCACGTCCCGAAGGTACGGTTAGTGCAACTGTGTATGCAGATCGTGCCGAGGCATATACCGCAATTGGCGAATATGCAAATGCAATCAATGATTACGCATCTGCGGTTCGTGTTATTTCTGAACAGATTCAGGGAGCAACCACGGTTGAACAAAAAGAAGATTTATCTATGCATGCGATGACTTATTTTGAAAAGTCCGCAGGATTAAATCTTAGCATCGGTAATATAGATGCGGCCAAGAACGACCTTGAAGCAGCGTATGCTATTGCGGCAACTTTGAATGATGCAGACACTGCAACAAGATTACAAAAACTGATTGAAGCATTGCAATAAATGTTGAACGTAAAAAAACACGCTCCAACCGGAGCGTGTTTTTTTATTAAAACGTTACACGTAAACCTGCGGCCAAGAAAGGTTCTTTGCGTGATATTCCAACGGATGTCCATCCATCAACATATTTACTGTATTTATATCTAAATGATGCAAGTGCCGTATGGTCCGCATAGTTTTCAAAATCATCGTGCCATATACCCGTATCTGAAAAGATATACGACAGTGATACTGTATAATTCAACAAATCATAACTGATTCCTGCACCAGCCGTAAAACCATCAGCGGCCACACCAACAGGATTTTCATCATAAATTAATCGGCCGTTTAACGCAAATACCCAACTGTTATACTGAATATTTGTGCCAATTGCAAATTGCGCGCGCCAATCAGCCGTCACGTCTGGAACAAAAGCGGCCGTTTCATAATTATCAAGTTTATTCATAAATGATGCGCCAATTGAAAATGCATACTTCGTTTTGGCAGATGATTGTTTGATTTTAATTCCGGCATCAACACCAAAATCGTAATCCCCTGTAATACCTGCAACCGACACCCCATATTGAATATCATTGCGTGATGCAGATACAATATTTAACCGCAATGCGTCCGCACCATTTGTGATTTCGTTGTTTGCGATAACGACGCCACCCGTTCCCATTTTACGATAAACAAGCGAATCATGATTTATGCGTAATCCCCCAACATCTGGCAGTCCCAATCCCAATTTATGTGCAACGGAATCTGTGAAACCGGCCTCTATACGACCAACATTGCGCCATTGCCAAAAAGCAAATGCATCATGCAGCCATTTTTTGTCGTATACCGCATCTTCATCTATCATATATACGGCACCAAAAGAATGATAATTTGATGGTGTTAATGCAAATTGGGCGCGCAAACGAAAATCATCAATAACATCGGGTTTTTCAAAATTTGGTTCAATAATACCGATGGTTCCATAACCACTAAGTGATACGTTATAATTTGTTGACCGATAACCCAACGCATTTGCGCCAAATGGTGTGATTGCCGCCAAAATTGCCCCAATAGAACATAATTTATTTGTCATCTTTTTTGCCTGTTGTTTCTTTCAAAATTGCATCACGCAGTTTATTATATGCGCGTTCTTCTATCTGGCGTACGCGTTCGCGTGATATATTGTATTTCTTGGATAACATTTCCAATGTTGCCGCAGGTTCGCTAAGCCGGCGCGCCTTTAATATTTCACGGTCGCGTTCAGGTAATTCCGCAAGATGTTTCCGTAATAATTCACCGCCACGCGTCATCATTTCGTGTTGTTCAGTTTTTTCAACAATGCTAACACCATTGTCGGCCATATTGGACAGCATATCTGCACCTTCTTGTTCGGTGCTGCGTGCCGGTGAATTTAACGACAGGTCGCGTGCAACGATTCGCGTTGACATACGCTTTACATCTTCGGTCGGCACACTAAGGTATTCGGCAATTTGTTCGGCCTGGTTATCGGACAGATTCCCATCCATAATACCCAATGCGCGTTTTGCCCGTGCCAAATTAAAGAAAACACGTTTTTGATTTGCGGATGTGCCGATTTTCACAATAGACCAATTATTCAAAATGGTCTCATAAATTTCTGCGCGAATCCAAAACATTGCATAGGTTGAAAACCGAAAACCGCGTTCTGGGTCAAATTTTTGTAATGCCTGCATCAACCCCATGTTGCCGCTGGCCACCAACTCTTGAACCGGAATACCATAATTACGGAAATCATAGGCCACCGATACGACAAGGCGCAAATGGCTGACCAATAATTTTTCGGCGGCCGATTGGTCTTTATCTTTTACCCACTGGGTCGCATATTCATATTCTTGTTCGGCGGAAAGTATTGGATATTGGCTGATTGCACGAATATAACTGGTCAAACTGGTGTCGTCGCCATAGGTTGGTATGACGACAGGGTTTTCTGATTTTGGTACTAATGCGTTCTTGATTTGCTTTTTCATAACATTTATAGTATAGCAATAAAATAGAAATTATCAAGATACCAAAAAAAATACAGGAGAAAAATTCTATGGCGAATATGCTTGAAAGAAATAAAAAGGTTAAAACCCCACAAAAAACATACCAAGAACACGCAGAAGATGCGCTGTATCGCGAAGTATGGGAAGATGTAAATAATGAAAAAACGCAACAGTTTTTGAAAAAATACGGTAATTATATAATTGCGGGGGCCTTGGTGGTTATGATTATTGTGACCGGTATTCAAATTGGTGTCCGTGCACATCGCGCATCCAAAATGGCAACTGCCGAAAATTATGAAACGGCCATTGCAAATACAGATGTAAATGCGCTGGTTGGAATCGCCAAGAATACATCTGGGGCCACCGCAGATTTGGCAATGTTCAATGCATATACATTGGACAAAGATGTCGCAAAATTAGATGAATTGGCCAAAGACGGCAAAACCCAAGAATTTCGTGATTTGGCACGTATGCATGTCATAACAATTCGTGGTGATGAAATGGATGCGGATGCGGTGGAAAAATACCTTGCGCCGTTAAATACCAAGAAATCACCGTTTTACTATACGGCATCATTGACGATTGCCCAAAAATATTTATCTGTTGGCAATCGTGATGCGGCGAATAAATGGCTGGACAAAATCATCAGTGATTCGGATGCGCCGGCGGTAATTAAATCAGATGCCGAAAGTTTAAGGTAGGTTGCCATGCGCAAAATCGTAATTTTGACCGGAATTTGTTTGGCGGTTTCCGCATGTGACAGTCATGATCCGATTTTGCCAGGTGTACGCAGTGATATTTTTACATCAAATGATTTGAATATTTTAAATACATCTGTTCCAAATGTATCTGATGGTGCGGTCATAGAAGATAATGTTGAATGTTCCTATACACTAAGGTCAGATAACACAATATGGGATGGTGATCGCAAAATATTTTCTGGATTTGCAACAAATAACTATGTCGCAGGTGATAAAAAACCGGTGTGTCATGGCAATTTTGTTTATGCAGGTCTGTCCACAGGCGAATTGGTTAAGGTAAATGGTAAAACACGTCAAATGGCATGGATTGCGGATGTTTACCGCGCCAGTAATATGATGGGCGGTGCATCGGTTGTAGATATTATTGCCACGCCGAAAATCTATAAAAATTATGTTTATGTCGGTGGGCTTGGGGACGCGTTCTGCAAGATTTCTGATGCAACGGGTCGCGCTGCGTGGTGCATAGATATTGGTGTTGAAAAAAATTTTGTCTTAACAGATTCGGTTGCCTATGTGTTGGATACGGATAAAAATTTAAATGCGATTCGTATGCAAGATGGTGCAATTTATTGGCGGACTGCGGTTAAAAAATCCAGAGTGCCAAAATATAAAGATAAAATAATTACGGTTGGCGATGAAGAAATAGATGCCGAAACCGGAAAAATAATAGAATAAAAAACCCGCATTTGCGGGATTTTTATTACATATTATATTCATTGTTGGCCATATATGTGTTAATCATAAGATCTTTGTAACGTTGTTCTACAATTTGGAATATCCTTGTGACATCCGCCAAATTATCGCCAATAACGATATCATCATGTTTTTCTGGCAACGGGATTGTCATAGATATATTCCCAAGACCATTTTTTGATATTTCAAATAGTTTGTCACCCTTGTAATTTGTAATAGTATAGATATCGGAATCGTCATCATCTTCTTTGATAATCTTTATGTTTAGTTCATATAAATTTTCACATAATTTATTTACTTCATTTGTTAATTCCACCAAATCATAAATATTACATAATTCATCCATTGGAACACGTGTGGCATCCAACACAGTTACCGCTTCTGTTTTGGTTGCGGGTAATGATAATGAATACATGCCAGATTTATTTTTTGCAATAGTAAAGAATTCTTTACCTTCTTTAAGAACTTTATATCCATCCAGTGGTTTTCTTTTTCGTTGAATTATTATGTCCGGTTGGCGTATGGCGTTCTTTAAGAATTCTATAAAAGGTTCTATTTCGTACCATGATGCAACATCATCATAAAAAAATGCCTCAACAGATTTTGTTGGTATACCATTTAATTTTATATAGTTATCATCGGTGGTGCTTTTGTCGGGGACAACAAATTCAAAAGAATCATTTGTTTTATTATGTGTAATTTTACACAGAATTTTACGCATAAAATATGGCGCATCATATATGGTGTATGTTTCTTTGCTAGCATCTTTGGTCTGCAACACTTTGCACGCAGATTGGCGCGCCTTGAAAGTTTTTTTAATGTTGTTGAATAAAACCAAATCTGATTCTGTGGTATCCATAATACTTTTCCCCCTTGGTTATACGGACGTGCATATTATATCACATTATAATGAAAAACAAAACCCGCGGTTGCGGGCTTTTGAAAATTAAACATGATAGCACGATATTGCCGCGCTGGCATTTTTTATCCATAACCACCCAAGGTGATAATCAGACAAATATACCGTCAGCAAGAATAACGCAAAAATACCTACGACCGTAATCACCGCGCCGCGACGCCCACGCATACAATACAACGCAATATTATAGAACAAGAACAAAATATACACATCGCCAATAATACTGATTATCCATAACGATATGCAATTAAATGCCAACGCGTTCATTACCAATATAACTGGATATATAAAGAATATAGATGCCAAACCCTTTATGGCAATTTCCCAATCGCGTTCCCCCCCTGTGATTTCAGATACTAACATCAAAAGCCCACCACCAACAAACAACATGGCCACAGCAACAACAGGCACAATAATAATTGCGGTAAATACCGAACTTATGGTGACAGATGCGTGATTTAACAGGTGCAGTCCCAATACCAACAAACCGCCCAAAAGACCATAAATAAACGCCTTTAACATAGATTCTTCAATATCGCCATCTGCGACAATCTTGGAAAAGAAACGCCGTGGGTTTACAATTATATTTCTGATAGATCTGTACCATTGTGTAATTTTTTTCATCGCAACGCTCCCCTTTATTTGATTATTTATATTTTTGCTTTATAATTATAAAAAATCAACGGAAAAAACTATGATAAAAATAACAATTGCCGGACGGCCTAATACAGGAAAATCAACATTGTTTAACGCGTTAACTGGGACGCGCGATGCACTGGTTCACGATAGACCGGGGGTCACACGTGATACGATATATGGAACATTGGTTGGACATCCCGAATGCCAGATACGTGATACCGCGGGGTTGGAAAAGGCGCGTGCGGGAATTGCGGCCGATTCTACGGTTGTAGCCATAGATGCCATTTCTACGGCTGATGCGATTTTGTTTGTTGTTGATGGTCGTGTTGGTTTAATTCCCGAAGATATGGATTGGGCGCGGACAGTACGTCGTAAAACACGTGCGCCAGTATTGTTATTGGTTAACAAATCAGAATCTGGACGTCGTATGGCCGATATTCACGAATTTTATAAATTGGGATTTGGGGAACCTGTGTTAATTTCTGCGGAACATAAAACAGGTTTTGATTCTATATTTGAATTTATATCGGGGATTGCACCATCGTCTGATAAAAATAGCGAGCCCATTGTTGAAAAACGTATGAAGATTGCGGTCCTGGGGCAACCAAATGTCGGCAAATCAACATTGGTAAATCGTGTTATTGGTGAAAATCGTCAAATTGTTAAGGATGAACCTGGTGTTACGCGTGATACAGTTAAAATTCCAGTAAAGTTTTACGGACGTGATATTTTGCTGATGGATACTGCGGGGCTGCGCCGGAAATCAAATGTGCGCGATGATGTTGAAACATTGTCGGCATTAAAATCATTAGATGCCATAGAAAAGGCAGATGTTGTTATTTTGGTGGTTGATGCCACGCGCGATATTGAAAATCAGGCACTTGGGATTGCCGCACGCGTGTATGATGCGGGCAAGATTTTATGTGTTGCGCTAAACAAATGGGATTTGGTGGATGCCGCCGAACGTGATGAAAAATTGTTAAAATTAAAACACCATTTTACAAACTCTTTCCACCAGATAATAAAACCGATGATATTGGCGATTTCTGCGGAAACTGGAACAGGTGTTCAAAATATGTTCAAAAGAATATATGAACAGTGGGATATTTCAAATGCAAATGCGCCGACTAGTTTGATAAATAAAATCATTGGTGAATTGGTTGAATCGCGCCAGCCACCAATGTCGCGTCTGAAACGGCCAATGCGTATTAAATTTGCATCGCAAACGGGTCGTCATCCAATGCGCATAACAATCAATGTTGGTGGTGCATCGGATATTCCAGAATCATATACACGATACCTGCGTCGTGGAATTGCAACGGCGTTAAAGTGGGAACATTTGCCCATAACGATTGAATATAAAAAATCTGAAAACCCGTTTGATTAGTTCAATGTTGTTAAAAACATTGGAAATGCGTTTTCTTCGTCATCAACATTTTCGGATGATTCTGCGGATTCCGCACCATCTGTTGCCGCGGCATCTGCGGTTGGAACATCAACCGGTGTTTTATCTTTTGGATCACGCGTTGAATCAATCTTGCTTTGTTCTTCGTTGACAATACGGCCATAGTGTTCGGCCGCCTGAAGCAAGCGTTCGCGTTCAATTTCGTCCGTTGCAACGCGGGCCTGATCCATATATTGTTTGCGTTTTTGACGCCATTTATGACAACGTTGAATCATCATACCAACAGAAGATTGGTTTCTTGCAGATTGCTGATTTTTTTTGTTTAACATTTTAATTCTTTTGTTTTGGAAATAATTTCTGGGTTCACGGCATTTTGCCAAACCACCCCTATCAAACGAAACTAATAGTAAAACATCTTAAAACCAATTGCAATATTTTTTTTCAATTGCTATGCTTTTATATACATGGGGGGAATTGTGCGTAATCAACGTGGAAATTTTTTGCTTCAGGCATTGCTTGCACTGACGTTGGTGTTCGTCTTTATACCCTTTTTTGCACAGCGTTTGGCAATGAACGATATCGGCGCACAGATGTACGCGACCACGCGTCAGGTTGATGTCACAAGAACGGCGGCAAAAATTTATATCCAAGAAAATGCTGATTCTCTGGCGTACGAGACGACGGTTTTAACGGGCAATAATTTGACGGATAAATTGGAACCATATGGATTGCCACTGGGGTTTGTTGCGCGCACCCCAATGGGCCAAGATATTAGTTTAATTATAAACAAAAATAATACGGAAATATCCGCATTTATCCGATTAAGTGGTGGGAAATTGAATACGGTGCAACGCGCAGAAATTGCGCGCAGAATAGGGTTCTTTGCAATATACAATGCAAATGACCCAGATGGCGATATAGATATTGGTGTTCAACTTGGTGAAATGTATTCAGACGTTGTAAAAAGAAATGAAAAAAATTCTGATTACGCAGGTTTCTTAACCGATTTGGATATGGGCGGATTTAAATTTGATAATGTGGCAAATATATTGGCAATGCGTGCCGTATCTGATACTGGGGAATTTACAACATTATCTGTTACTGGGAACGAAGCGGGTCGCAAAGAAAGAAATAACATAAAAACAATAAACACGAACAAGGTTGTGTTTCAAACCGGTGCGGGTGAATCTGCATTGTCATTGACACGCGGAACATTAAAAACAGATTCTTTGGTTGCACGCACAATTTCAAAATATGGTGATACAGGAAATTTAACCGCGGTTGATGCCGCGTTTGATAGTTTGGATATGACAACTGGACATACTGGATTTTCGGGACCAGAAAAATGGAATATCGGGGGCAGTGTCATCAGCAGTCGTATCACATTTAATGTTGAAAGATTAGATGTTTCATCATTTATTAACGCAAGTCGCGGGCAAGATGTATTTATTGACGCCGACACATTAACATACAGCACCGCCAGTGGCATAGAAACAGAATATATATCTTCATCAAACATAACATTGCGGGATCAAACATCTGATAGTTTGTCGCATGGTGGCGATGGTGCGATTATTTTGGATATTCGTCCAGCGGGTGCATCGGTGTTGCCTGATGTGTTGGTTGAAACGATAAATAATGATGGTTTTTCTATATTGGCAAAACCAACCGATGATAGCGATTCAATGGTTAAATGCAGTTCTGTTATTGAAGGTTTGGGCAATAAATACAATCAAAAATCTTTGGCGCAATACATAATATGCCAATATGTTTACTGGCAACGTCTTGAACACAGAATAAATATGAAACAATGTTTAGCAGAGGGCGGAAATGATTGTAAGTAAATTTAGAATTTTTTCGCCAAGGCATCGCGCAGAAATCACCGCACAATCTGGTGGTGGTGTTATAGAGGTTTTGTTGGCGTTGATAATCGTTTCTGTCGCCGCGCCCTTTACATATTCTATGATTACCGAGGCAACACATAATATGCACAATATGGCAATCGCAAATGATATTATCAGTTTGCGAAGTGGTGTGTTAAACTTTATTCGTATAAATCAAGATTTGTGGCCTGATGTCGCGCAGATAAGATTATCTGAAGAAGAATTGGCCGAATTTTCTGATGTAATCGCATCTGGGTTCATAGATAAATATTCTGTTCGTGGTGGTATAATCATAGATGCATATTTGGCATTTGATTTTAATCTGCCGACAAAACGCGTTGCCCAGATTGCAAAAAATATTGGTTCTGATGCGGCATTGGTTGGTGCCGATGGTGTCGCATACAGTGATTCTTGGGCCGTTACCGCGCCTGATTTCCGCGAAGGTAATTTGGTTTATAAAATAACACGTAATCTTTCAGATATTGATATGTCACGGTTCTTGCATCGTGGGTCATCGGGCGATGATAATCTGAATATGATGGAACGTGATTTAAATATGGGCGGACATGATGTTTATAATGTTGGTGGTATCGTTGCAAAATCATTACAGGTGCGAAATTTAGATGCGACATTTGTAAATTCAGATACGATAGATGCGAAAAATGTCTATTTCTCATCAGGCGCAAATGTTAATGGCGATAATGTTAAAATTGGTGTGTTGCGTGTTTCTGGGGATATAAATGGTTTTCGTAATATAGAAGCCCAGCGTATAAATAATTCTGCGTATACGGTTAATGGTCGTATAATTACGGATCGTGCAACGATAAATAAAAGCATAAATGTTGCGCAAGACCTTACATTAAAATCAACAACATTGCGGACAATAAGTGGATTTGCCGGTATGACGGTTGGTTCATTATATGCACCGTACATATACACCACAGAAATAACATTTTATGAAAATTTTGGATTAACGGTATCGGGGGAATTGTTGCTGTCAACGACCGCCCCAATAAAATTAGGTTCGTGGAGTTTCCCATCTACAACCCCACCATTATTTAAAGCATTAAATTTAACGCGTGCGGCGATTCCGGCGATGCCGGGGGCAGATGAATTTAACAGTATACTAGAAAGCGGTTGGAAAACAAAATGAAATATAAAAATCGTATCTTTTCAAATTTATTTTCAAATCGTGGAACGGTGCTGATAGAATTTTTGCTGACTATCGGATTGGCGGCGACACTGATGCCATTTATATACAGCTATCAACAACGTGCGGTTATGCGTGCAGAAAATTTAAAGGTTGCGCGTAATATGCAAAAAATACAATCTGTATTGGAACGTTATATTGTTGAAAACAAAGACAGTATGCTTACCACTGTTGGTCGCACAATATTCAGATTAGAATTAGCCGATTTAATGCCATACGGTTTGGATGCAGATTTTGTGGAGTCGTCCCAAGATAAATATCAATTGCGCGTTTTAAAATCTATGGATGCCAGTGACCAGGCCTCGCTTCAGGGCATCATAGTTTTTGATGACCCCGATATTACACCAATTCGTACGCGTGAAATTGTTCAAATGGGCGATGACAAAATCGGATTCATTGACGGTACCAAGGGATACGGTGGATTTGGGACATGGCGTACCGATATGGTTGATTTAGATATTGAAAATAAATCGGGCATTATTCAAACAACCGCGATAAATCGTGATAATTCACTATATCTGTGGCGTGTGCCGTCTGAATCTGCGGCGGATGCAACGATGTTGTCGGCATTGAATATTGGAAATCGTGATATTAAAAATGCGACATTTGTAAATGCCGCAGGATTATCGTTGGCAGAATTGTTGGATGTCCAAAAGATTTCAACAAATGATTTAATATTTACAAACCGTACAACCATAGATACGGCATTTAATACACCGATTGGTGTGGTGTCGGGCGCGATGTCTGGTGATTCAAAAAATATTGCGGTATCTGGAACATTAAATCTTGCCGATACGGCCAAGGTTTCAAACCTTACGGTTGATAATTTGTGGGTTAATAAATTAACACTTGGTGGGCTGTCCACCCCCAGTGATAGCGTTTCAACATTGCGCGCGACGGGTTCATTAGATATGACCGAAGGCCGCGTAAGTGCACTGTATGTAACGGTTGGTTTTACAGGGTCTTTGACACCGCGTCTTGTGGTAAAAAATAAAATCACAGATTCAACAAATTCAAATTATTTTTGGGATTTGCAAAAAATGACTGCGAATTTTGCCGATATAAATTCGCCGACTTTATCGGATATGGCGGCCAAGATATTGCGTAAAGAATCTGTTTCGGGGTCTGCGACGACACGAATATTTAGTACTGTTGTTGCAAACAAAAATGCAACAATGGCGGATTTTATGAACGCAATACGTGATATTCAGCAAAATGTACGTGGGAAATATCGCATGTTGAAATTGGAATAATTTATGGTATAACAATTATAACACAGGAAATAACATGAAAGTAAAATGTGATATTTGCAAAACAGAATATACATTGACCGATGTACCAAATGGCCCAGTGCGCTGTGCCGTTTGTGGCAAGGTTTGGACACCGCAACGCGCGGGTCGTCGCAGCAGTATAATGGTCTTTGTCGCATCGTTGTGTGCGTTACTTGCGGCAACGGTGTTTGCGGTTGCGGTTATTATAACATCGCGTCGTGATGACCCAAACAAAAGACCATTGGTTGCCACAATTACCAAGGTTGAAACAATAACTGATGCAACCGCACCAAAAATTACGGTTAATGGAACGGTAACAAATCGTTCAGACGACATATATGGATTGCCAGATTTGGTAATCGTGCTGTATGATGCGTCGGGTTCGCCAATCGCACGACAAAAATTTATGCCATCGGCAACATTATTGGATGCGGGACAATCGGTGGAATTTTCGCATACAATATCAAATGTGGTTCCGGGGGTAAAACGTGTTGCGGTTGAATTACTGGAATCAGAGCAGGGAGGGGCAAAATAATGAAAAAACTTATTGCATTGTTTGCATGTGTATTACCTATGTGTGCGGCATTTGGGGATAATCCACCACCGCAACCACGGGTTAGTATATTTTCAACAACAACTGACTGGTCGGCCCTGACAGGATTGCCATTGCGTCAATTTGTTGGAAATTTTGATTGGGATAATTCTGATGTGAAACAGGGTTTGGTTTTGTATTACTTGGATGCGTTTCCGTGTTATGGCGAAGCGGACAGTGTTCGCATATGGTTGGGTCCAAATAGCAAAAGTGAAGGAAAATTGCGCCTTGTATGTGTACATTCACCAAAAAGTATAAGTTTTGCATGGCGTAATGCCACACGTGATGCGGACCAGGCACAAAGCAAGGGGATATTAACATGCCCGGTAAGTGGCGAATACGAATTAAAAATTGATATATCTAAATGCACAATCGGTCCCGAATGGAAGGAATACAGATAGACCATGACCGACACACGCGATTTTATTGTTAATTTGGAATCTGCCGGTGTGCGATTAGATAAATTCTTGGTCGGCATGTTACCCGAATTTTCACGCAGCGAGATTCAGCATTTTACAATTTCGCGTAACGGTAAAAATGCAAAGTTTTCTGACAAGGTTAAACCAGACGATAAAATTACGGTAATAATTCCTGATGTGCCAACCGATGTTGCCACCGATAACATATCCGATGACATTGATTTGGATATATTATACGAAGACGACGATATTATCGTTGTGAATAAACCGCGTGGGGTGGTTATGTATCCATCGGCGGGTAATAAAACCGGGACATTTGTTCAAAACATATTGTCGCATACGCATTTGTCGGCATTGGGCGGTGCAACCCGTCCAGGTGTTGTGCATCGTTTGGACAAAGATACCAGTGGGGTTATGGTTTTTGCAAAATCAGATGCGGCATATCGTGAATTGGTGAAAGTTTTTTCGTCCCACAACCTTACGCGGAAATATGTTGCGTTTGTTTGGGGTGTCCCAAATTGGACAGGGGCAGATATTACCGGCAATATTGCGCGTTCTTCACGAAACAGACAGAAAATGACCATGGTCAAGACCGGGGGTAAACCTGCGCACACAATAGTTGATGTTTTAGATGTGTGGACGCGTGCCGGTGTGTCGGAATTTCGTTGCACGCTGATGACCGGGCGGACACATCAAATCAGGGTTCATCTGTCCGCACATGGTGTTCCGGTTCTGT
>JAEEGI010002347.1_pt1 | contig 46711 bp, 29 predicted proteins | sample 8958751 | NCBI WGS metagenome assembly JAEEGI01 (sample SAMN16246545, study PRJNA631951) | gut metagenome | biome: gut microbiome; feature: rumen; material: KS-attached | host: Bos | place: Iran: Karaj | collected 2018-10
CCGATGCTGGCGTTCAGTCCGGCTTGCAGGCGGTTGCCCCTCCACGCGCGCCACAGCCACTTCAGGATGTTGCGCACCGAGTATTTGTTTTGCCCCCTAAGATAGGGGGTTGGGGGTCTGGTCATATTTGTTCTTCTCTATTTTCAAATTAGGATTGGGGGAATCTTCAGTTATTTAATTACTCAAGACCCCCAACCCCCTATTTTAGGGGGCTTGAACTATCTCGCATCCATTCCCCACATCATCTTCTCGCGCAGCGTGGCGAAATAGTGTTGTGAAGCACGCTTCACGATTCTTACCGTGTAGGGTGCTTTGCTGATGACGAGTGGAATGCGTTCGTCGAGTGTGGCCGAGCGGCCGTCGACGGCTACGAGGTAGTTATGTGTACGACTCTCCACGGTCAGCTCTATCACGCTGTCGTCGTTGATGACGATGGGACGAATGTTGAGCGAGTGGGGGGCCACAGGCGTCAGACAGAGAATGCCCGTCAGTGGTGCCATGATCGGTCCGCCGTTCGAGAGGTTATAGGCCGTCGAGCCGGTGGGTGTCGACACGACGAGTCCGTCAGCCTGATAGGTCACCAGCTCATCGCCGTTGATGCGAGCGTGGATGGTAATCATCGAGGCATTGTCGCGCTTCAGCACGGCAATATCGTTCAAGGCGTAGGGGTAGCCAATCGAACCACTTGAACCGTCGCGCAGCGACATTGAACCATTTGAACCACTTGAACCGTCGCGCAGCGACTTTGAACTTTGAACCTTGAACTCTTGCTCGTCTCCCAGCGACAGCTTGATCGCGGCATGTTCCTCCACGCGACATTTGCCGGCATAGAGTTCGTCGAGTGCCTGTTCAATCTCGTTGGGCAGAAAGTCGGCGAGGAAACCCAGTCTGCCAGTGTTCACGCCGATGATAGGAACGCCCGTCGCCCCAACGTGGCTGGCGGTCTTCAGCAACGTGCCGTCGCCACCCATCGAGATGGCGTAGTCGACGGGGAAGTCCAACACGTCGAACACATGCATGCTGTCGCAAAGCGCTGCCACAACGGGCTCGCCGCCGTGCATCTGCCGCAGGAAGTCGTAGAACGTGCGCTCTACGAAAACCTCTGCCTCGTGTTGTTGCAGACAGCCAAGCAGCAGTGCTGCTGAGGCCGACTTCTTCGTCTGGTATTCGTTGCCGAAAAGGGCAAATCTGAGTTTCTGTTCCATCTTATAGCCATACGTTTTCTGGTGATTCCATTGGCATCACCTCCGTACGTAGGTGCAAAGATACACATTTTCTTCTTAAATACCGACATCCTACCACTTTTTTATGAAAAAATAAGTGATAAATAAAAGGAATAAGAAACGTAGAAACAAATTGAAACAAAGAAGGAATTAAATGATTTAGTTTTAGCAAAAGCATTGCTTTCAGCCTCTTAGAGCATTGACTTTAGACGCTCAAAGCATTGACTTTAGAACCCAAGAGCATTGACTTTAGAGTCCAAGAGCATTGACTTTAGAGCCCCAAAGCATTGCTTTTAGAACCCCAGAGCATAGCTCCTGAGGTTACGGAGCATAACTCCTGAGGTTACAGAGCATTGCTCCTGAGGTTACGGAGCATAGCGAATGTTTTTGGTTGACTGCAAATCCAACCTCCCAACCTCCCGTCTTGCTCGCAAACGCCTTGCTGCAAAGGGTTTCGGGGCGGGAGGTGTTGCACCGACACCTCCCGTCAACCTCCCGTGCTGCCCCAGCTCTGGTCATCCTAAATCGGTCATTAGGAACAGGATTACACATAGTAGGGACGGGCTTCATTGCCCGTCAGCAAGCAGAAAACTACCATTGGAAACAACTCATAGCTGATCCGAGTTCGTTTCGCCTGAACACGAAAAGGCACGGGAGGTCAGACGGGAGGTCACACGGGAGGTCACACGTGAGGTCTGACGGGAGGTTAACATTCGTCTAAACCTTTGATACACAATACTTTATAAAGCACAACGGGAGGTGTTTTGCAAAAATAATCAGTCAACCCATAGCAGGGTTAAGAGGGAACTATGAAAGAAAACAGACGAGACAGACGAACTTTTTTGAAGACAGACGGGACAAACGGGACAGAAGGAAAAAAGAATCAAGGAAGGACGCAGGCGCGCCTGCGCCCCTCCCGTCATCATATCATTGTTTTAAGAGTTAAATGATATCGTTATTTCACCACGAACTTGGCTTTGCCGAGTTTGTGTACGTTCGGCATAGCTAAAGCGATTTGAGTTCCTCGAACTCTGTCGCGACTCGGCATAGCTCAAGCGAGATTGGCTCTGCCCTCGCTGCTCCATCGCTTTGCTCTGCGCTCACTTAATCACGAACTTGTAGCCCAGTGTCAAAGAAAACACGCTATTGCGCACGTGTCCGTCGATCTCCGACTTGCTCAGGTTCATCAGACCAAACACATAGCGGGCATCCAGCACAAAGTTCCTGTATTCATAGGCAATGCCAACGGGAATGCCCAGATCTATCTTGTGAACGTATTCATCAAAGTCCTGGTCTATGCTTTCACCTCTGCGGTTAACAGTCAGCCATGACGGTAGTGTTTGTGCTGTATTGGACTGCAAAGCCCCACCTGTATCCACATAGTATGAGCCCTCGGCATGAGCACCCAGGCAAAGACCCAGCTGCACGCCTGCCAGCAGCGAAAGCCCTTTATAGGGGTGGAAGGCTGCTGTAATGGGAACGGTAAGGTAGTCGAGAATGTACTTCAGATTGTTCTTGCCGGCCGTGACTATCCAATATTCCTTCTCTCCGTCGGTGAGGGTTCCCGCCATAGAAGGCTTACCGTAATCGTTGGCCCCCAACTGTGAGTAGCCAACACCAGCCGACACCGACCACTCGTCGCTCAGCCCGTATTCTATGTCTGCGCCACCTGTAAAGCCGACTTTCCCCGTAGTGCTGCCGCTATTGGTGCGGAGTATGCCGAACCGGCTCAGCGCTCCGCCACTGCCACCGCCCGTAAAGTTGGCCACTGTCATTCCTACTCGCGGCTGTATCGTCAGCCGTCCTTTCTCTGTTTGTGCGTTGCTGCCCAATGCCACCAGCATCAGCGCAGCGAGAAATAATAGTCTTTTCATATTTAATCTTATATTTCCATTCTCGTTAGTTATACAGTAATCCATTTTATTCTGCCAATGTAATTATAGGAATACGATAATGGCAAGAAATAGCGTTATTGAAATCAGATGCAAGCCATGTGCTATGAAATGCCACTTGACAGGTGGATTGGCATAATCATGATAATTCTCCTCAACAAATTTGGTGTATGCTTTAGAAAAAAACATCTTTGTATAAGGTATGACTAAAATAGATGCCAATATTGCAACACCTATCTTGATATAAGTCCAAGAAATGTGGAACCATAAAACATTGGGCATCCATAAGAGCAAAATGATAAAAGAGAATGCAAATTCCCAAATCATAAAGCTAAATTTAGTCAAGCCAATTTCGTGCGCTGATTCATACCGTTTCGCATCAAAAGGATGGAATGCAAAATACCTATCTATACTTGTGAATGTATATAATAGATTGTAGAGAAAAGTTTTTATTACCATTGGCTAAATTTCTATTTCTTATTAACTATGACGGACACAAATCATTTTTATAACCTATTAAACTGCATAAAGTTGAAATACTTGCATGTCTGCGACAGCAAAGTAGCATTTTACTTCTTCTCCTGCAAACCTTTTCACATTATTAACATGCTCTTCCCTTTTTCCTTCATTCCGTTTTTCATCTTTTATATCTCTAGGGAAGTGGGGAATCAAGGAAGGACGCAGGCGCGCCTGCGCCCCTCCCGTCATCATATCATTGTATTGAGAGTTAAATGATATCGCTCACTTCACCACAACCGTTTTTGCTGTGCCATCGGCATGGCGCACGATGTTCAGGCCGCGCTGCGGCGACTGCAGCAGCTTGCCGTCTGGTCGATAATAGGAGACCGCGGTTTCGTCCTGATACTCCTTCCCGTCTATGCCGAGTTCATCGTCAGTCAGTCTCCAAATCTTATCGAAATTTTTCCAAGGCACTTTCTTCTTATAATCGGATATGCTGTTCGCTGGTACACGAAGAGTTCCATCTATTGGGGTTATAGTTCCAAAAGCATCTTCTGCGGTCTCAGGAACTTCTTCTGCATAACAGTACACTTTCATTGGTTTCCAAATACGGGCAAAGGCTGACTTGCCAATAGTTTTCACGCCGTCACCAATGATGATGGTCGCCAGTGATAAGCAGTTAGCAAAAGCGGATGCTCCAATGGATGTCACGCTGTTGCCAATGGTGACGGAAGTCAGGCTTAAACAATTCTCAAATGCCTTATCGCTTATTGCCGTCACACCGTCAGGAATAACCAGGTCCTTGACTTCTTCTCCATTCAGGAACAAATGACGAGCATACCATAACGGGTTGCCTCTATATGCAAATGTAATGTTGCACCAAGCGGCAATGTCCTGGATATGAACGGCCTTTAAGCTATTACACTCTTCGAATGCTTTATTTCCAATAGTTGTAACCCCATTCCCAATTCTAACAGAGGTTATTCCTTCGCAATTGTAAAACGCAAGTGCCTTAATAGTTGTTACGTTATCGCCGATGGTGACGGAGGTCAGACCAAGGCAACGCACAAAAGCATATTCGCTTATCTCTGTTACACTCTCTGGGATGACCAGATCCTTGATTTCCTCCCCATTCAGAAAGAGATGCTTAGCATAACATAGAGGATTTGATTCGATAAACCAGAACGTAATACTGCACCAAGCAGCGAGGTCAGTGATATGCACAGCCTTTAGGCTAAAACACCCGGTGAAAGCATCGTCCTCTATTTCTGTTACACTCTTGGGAATGGTGATAGAGGTCAGGGAGGAACAGGCACAAAACGCATCCTCCCCTATCTTCGTCACTCCTTCCGGGATACCAATGGAGGTCAATGCAGAACAACCACTGAAGGCAGAACTGTTAATGCTCGTCAAACCACTGGGGAGGTCAACCGACGTTAGTGACGAACAGTCCTCAAATGCATAGACTCCAATGTCTTTTACACTGTTGGGAATCACTATGGAGGTGATAGCACTCTCACGAAATGCGGCAGAACGAATGCTTGTCACACTGTATTCTGCATCCTCATAAGAGACCTTCTCGGGGATAACAATATCGCCTGAATAGGGTTCTCCTTTGGAAAGCATGACCTCAGCGGTCTTGTCTTCTGCATTCAGGTCGTACCAAAGTCCGTCAATCTCTACTTCCTCTGCATGGGTAAGCAGGGGCAATAGTAGCAGTGCGATAACAACAAGTCTTTTCATTGCGAATAGTAGAACTTTCTTCATAGCGAACACCTTTTATTATTATCGTTTAATATGATTGTTTATTATCTGCAAAGTTAGCATTTTCCTTCTTGTCACGCAAGCCTTTTCACGTTTTTAACAGTTTATCCCTTTTTCCTTCATTCCGTTTTTCATCTTTTATATCGCTAGGGAAGAGGGGAATCAAGGGAGGGCGCAGGCGCGCCTGCGCCCCTCCCGTCATCTTAGACGAATGTCGATGACACGATTAAGTGAGCGAAAAACCAAATGTATTTGAGTTTTTCCGAACGAAAGTATTTTAGACGAACGTCAATGATACGATTAAGCCCCAGATGATTGCTTCATTGGTAGGGATGAATAGGCCATGAAAAATGGTGAATCTATGGATTAAAAAGAAAAAAACGGCAAGAATGTTGCGAATGCACAAAAAAAATCGTATCTTTGCATTTGCACCCGTTACCTTTTATTATTATGGTGATGAAGGTCGGCGGTGCATGGCGACTTGATGTCGCATTCAGCGTGAAAACTCTAATCTATAGCGAATATGGCAAAAGTATATGTTTTTCTGGCCGATGGCTTCGAGGACATCGAGGCTCTGGCTCCTATTGACATCCTGCGCCGTGGCGGAATGGATGTGGTGACTGTCAGCGTGATGGACTATCAGCTCGTAGAGAGCGCCCACGGCGTGAGCGTGATGGCCGACGCACTGTTCGACGACGTGGCATCGTTCGACGATGCTGACCTGCTGGTGTTGCCCGGCGGCATGCCCGGCGCCTCGAACCTCTACAACCACGAAGGACTGCGCCGTGTGCTCGTCGACCAATACGAGCGGCAGGGGCGCATCGCCGCCATCTGCGCATCGCCGGGCGTGGTGCTCGCCCCGTTAGGCATCCTCTCGGGTAAGCGTGCTACATGCTATCCCGGATTCGAACAGGCGTTCACCGATACTACCTACACCGCCGACCTCGTGACCACGGATGGCCTCGTCACAACAGCTTGCGGACCCGGTGCCGCAATGGCTTTCGGCTATGAGCTGCTCCGCCTGCTGGGTGCCTCCGCTGCCGCCGATGCACTGCAGGAAGGAATGAGGTATAATCAGCTGATGGAAAGGGCTTAAAGGGCATAAAGGGTTTAAAGGGGAGAAAGGGGAAGAAAAGGGACAATACCTTCTCAACCGCGGCTTAGCCGCCTCTCTCAACTCTAAACTCTCAACTCTCAACTCAAAAAGATGGACTACGTAATCATTGTGGCGGGTGGAAAAGGCCTGCGTATGGGTGGCGACGTGCCAAAGCAGTTTCAGCTTATCGGCGGTCGACCTGTGCTGATGCATACGCTGCAGCGCTTTCGCGATGCGATGAGCGACCTGCAGATCATCCTCGTGCTGCCACACGAGCAGCAAGAGTACTGGCGCGAGCTGTGCCAGCAGTATCAGTTCAGTGTGGAGCATCGTGTGACTGATGGCGGTCCAACGCGCTTCCATTCGGTGAAGAACGGCCTCGCATTGATTCCCGATGATGCTGAAGGCGTGGTGGGTGTGCACGACGGCGTGAGACCTTTCGTGAGTAGCGACGTCATTGTCCGCTGTTATGAGACGGCGCGTGTGGCAGAAGCGGTCGTACCGGTCGTGCCTGTCGTGGAAACGTTGCGTCACGTCGAAGAAGGAACGAAGCCACGCTCCGACTATCGTCTCGTGCAGACACCGCAGACGTTCAGCATCCCCTTGCTCAAGGCTGCCTTCCGCCAGGACTACCGTGATGCCTTTACCGACGATGCCTCTGTCGTTGAAGCCTTTGGACATGCCATCACCCTCGTTGACGGAAACCGCGAGAATATCAAGCTCACCACACCCTTCGACCTACTCATCGGAGAAGCACTGCTTGGAATAGGTTAAAGGTTATAGGTTATAGGTTAAAGGTTATAGGTTATAGGTAATAGGTTATGATTACTCTTGCCCCTTGAGCTAGCTGGCCGCAGGCCAATTGAACGCCCGCAGGGCATTGAACCTTTGAACGCGCAAAGCGCATTTGAACCTTTGAACTGGCCGTAGGCCGCTTGAACCGCGCCGCAGGCGCATGACTCTCAACTGACTCTCAACTCTAAACTCTCCGCTCGGCTCTGCCGCTTTCGTAATGAAATGGAGAAAGAACTCTCAACTCTTACATTGAACATCCTCGACCAAAACATCAAGTACTTGCCCGGCATGGGACCGAGGCGCACCGAGATTCTGCAGAAGGAGCTCGGCATTTCGACGTGGGGTCAGCTGTTGGAGTATTACCCATATAAATACGTTGACCGAAGCCACATCTACAGCATCGACGAGTTGCAGCCCGATATGCCGTTCGTGCAGTTGAAAGGAAAGATTCTGTCGTTTGAGGAGTTCAGTCAGGGACCGCGCAAGAAGCGCATTGTTGGTCACTTCAGCGACGGACATGGGGTAGTAGACCTCGTGTGGTTCAACGGCACGAAGTATGTATACCAGCAATACAAGGTGGGCGTGGAATACATCGTGTTCGGCAAGCCAGGCGTCTATGGCGGTCGCTATCAGTTCACGCACCCCGATATAGACCCGGTTAGTGATGTTGAGAAGTTGAGAAGTTCAGAAGTTGAGTCTCAACCTCTCAACCTCGGTATGCAGCCCTATTACATGACCACCGAGAAGATGAAGAACAGCGGCTTGCAGAGTCGAGGCATGGAGAAAATCATGAAGGCATTGCTCGAACGCATCAGCCTTTCATCGGGCAGCGACGTCACAAAAGGTGTGATCAACGAGACGCTTCCGCCCTTCATCACCGGGCCCCACCACTTCTGCTCGCGCGATGAGGCTCTGCGCTGGGTGCACTATCCGCAGACTCCCGACGAGATGCAGCGCGCCCGCGTCAGGTTGAAGTTTGAGGAGCTATTCTATGTGCAGCTGAACATCCTTCGCTATGCCAGCGACCAGCGACGTAAGTATCGCGGCAATGTGTTTGCGAAGGTGGGCGACATCTTCAACACCTTCTACCACTACCACCTGCCCTTTGAGCTTACGGGAGCCCAGAAGCGGGTGATGCATGAGATACGGGCCGACATGCGCTCCGGTCGACAGATGAACCGCCTGCTGCAAGGCGATGTGGGGTCGGGAAAGACACTTGTCGCCCTGATGTCGATGCTCATTGCACTCGACAACGGCTATCAGGCTTGCATGATGGCTCCCACGGAGATTCTCGCCGAGCAACACCTGCAGACCATTCGCGACTTCCTGGGCGATATGCCTATCCGTGTGGAACTGCTCACAGGCATTGTGAAAGGCAAGCAGCGCACGGAGATTCTGCGTTCGCTCCACGACGGCTCCATCCAAATCGTCGTGGGAACCCATGCGCTCATAGAAGATACGGTGCAGTTCCATCGCCTTGGCATTGCCGTCATCGACGAGCAGCACCGCTTCGGCGTGGCACAGCGTGCAAAGCTGTGGGCGAAGAGTGAGAACCCGCCACATGTGTTGGTGATGACGGCTACACCGATTCCTCGAACGTTGGCAATGACCATCTACGGTGACCTCGACGTAAGCGTCATCGACGAGTTGCCGCCCGGTCGCAAGCCCATCCAGACCATTCATAAGTTCGACAACCAGCAAACGTCGCTCTATCGGGGCATCCGCCAGCAGATATCGTATGGGCGGCAGGTATACATTGTGTTCCCACTCATCAAGGAAAGCGAGAAGATGGACCTGCAGAACCTCGAGGAAGGCTTCGAGGCTTTGCGCATGGCTTTTCCGGAATACCGGCTGAGCAAGGTGCACGGCAAGATGAAACCCGCCGAGAAGGAGGCAGAGATGCAACGCTTCGTCAGTGGCGAGACACAGATTCTCGTTGCCACGACGGTCATCGAGGTGGGTGTGAACGTACCGAACGCGTCGGTGATGGTCATCCTCGACGCCCAGCGCTTCGGACTCTCGCAGCTGCACCAGCTACGAGGCAGGGTGGGGCGCGGTGCCGACCAGTCGTATTGCATCCTCGTCACCAGCTACAAGCTGTCGGCTGAGACACGCAAGCGCATCGACATCATGTGCGAGACCAACGACGGCTTTGAGATTGCCGAGGCCGACCTGAAGTTGCGGGGACCCGGCGACCTCGAGGGAACGCAGCAGAGTGGCACGGCCTTCGACCTGAAGATTGCCGACATCGCCCGCGACGGACAGCTGGTGCAGATGGCTCGCGACGAGGCCCAGCGCATCATCGACGACGATCCCACCTGCCAGAGTCCCCTCTACCAAATGCTTTGGAACCGCCTGCGCCAGCTGCGTAAGAGTCACATCAACTGGGGCGCAATATCGTAGAACCAAGGGGTGTTATCTTATTGATTAGCAGAGAGATTATCTCCTAAAAAATAATAAAAACCGTTAAACTATAAGGTGTATGTTTGATACTTAAGGTTTTTTTTCGTACCTTTGCACCGTATTTTTGCTTTTTTATGCGAAAATCATCGTCTGCCATTGGGCTTTTGTATTGCTCAACGGGTTTCTATCAGACAGAGACTATCCGAGTTCCTTCGTGTTGAAGGACGAACCTAAAACAAGAGAATATGAATTTTAAGAAAATAGTAAAGACATTTGCATTAACAACGTTTTTCACTCTTTGCGGACAACAGGTCGTGGCTCAAGACCTGCTGGCTAGTCAGGCTCCTATCGACAAGAAGATGAAAACCGTTGACACGCTTACTTTCAATCAACTTCTGGAACGCGAATATTCCGGTCTGCCCGCAGAGGAACTCTATGCCGACTGGAACAACGTGTATGCACATCGTGCCACGCAGCTGCCCGATCAGTACAAGATCGACCTGCGTGACTTCAGCATGCCTACACCCAGTCGCGTGATTACTTCGAACTTCGGTGCACGCTGGGGACGCCAGCATAAGGGACTTGACATCAAGGTTTATACTGGCGACACCATCCGCGCTGCCTTCTCGGGCGTTGTCCGCATGGTGAAATACGAGGCTGCCGGTTATGGTAAGTACATCGTCATCCGCCACGATAACGGTCTGGAGACCATCTATGGTCACCTGTCGAAGCAGATTGTGAAAGAGAACCAGCGTGTGAAGTCGGGCGACGCCATCGGTCTTGGTGGCTCCACAGGTCGTTCCACCGGTTCGCACCTGCACTTCGAGACTCGTCTCTGCGGTGTGGCTCTGAACCCCGCCCTGATGTTCGACTTCCGTGCACAGGACGTAACAGGCGACTACTACGTCTATCGCAAGAGATCCTACGACCGCGAGGCTGCTGAGGCTACCCGTCTGCGTGGTGTGCAGGGCAACGGCAGCTACAATCCTGCCGACGTGCACTCTACTGCTGTAGCTCAGAACCGCAACAATAGCAACGAGCGCAAGCAGAATTATGCTTCGGCCAGCCGTAAGGTGCATAAGGTGAAGAGCGGCGAAACCCTCTATCGCATCGCCACGAAGTATGGCGTGAGCGTGGAGCAGTTGCGCAAACTCAACGGACTGAAGAAGAACTCCAGCATCCGTCCGGGTCAGCTCATCCGGTATTCTTAAGAAACATTACGATGTGAAATTCCCCTTTCACTACTGAAGGGGCTGCACTGCTACGAGGGTGTAGCCCCTTCGCTTTTTTATTGGGGGCGTTTTCAAAAGAAGACGCAAATAACACTTAGCCATATGGGACAACTGTCAGATGGGGCACTCCTTCAGAGTGCATTTGTCGGTAGGCTCGATACAAAAACCGTAGGTGCGCCTACTGCGTACCCACGGCTATTGAGAGGCGACGCTTTCAGCGTCTGATGCCAATAACTACTTCCTATTTCTTCGCTTGCTGATAAATGGTGAAGTGGTCGAAGGTGGCTGAGGCTTCGTTGTCGGTATACGTGACTTGGAAGAGGCCTACCTTTACCTGTTCGGGCATGCGCATCTCCACGGGTGAGCCAGTGGTCTCGGTCCACTGCTGACCGTCGGCACTGGTACGGACGATGAACGTGTCGCCCTGTCGCTCAATCATCAGCCACGGGTCGTACTGCCAGCTGTTGCCGCGTGGGAACTGCGGGCGTCGACCGTGATGAGAAACCGTGGTGAGCATGTTTCCACAGTTGTAGTTCGGGAAGATGCCCATCTGCACAATTTGCTGGTTCTTCGGGTCGGTGTCGTCGAGCACCATCAGTCCACCTTCGTTATAGCTGGGCGTGCGCCGGCGGTCGCGACCCGTGAGGTCGCTGAGATGGCAGATGGCCACGAAGTCGCCAGTGACGAGTTCGTATTTCATCGGGCCGTTCTCCGATGCAAACGCATTGAAGTTGCGACCTTTTGACGTCAGCGTCCCAGTTTCACCTTTGATGGTTTTGAATCCTTCTTCCATTGAGGTGATGGTTTTCTTGGCAATCTTTCTTGCTCCTTTCTCTCCCAGGTTCGCCATTGCCGTGATGGTGTACTTCCCGGGCTTGGGAAGTGTGATGAGTGTCTGTCCCTCCTGCAGCGAATACTCTTGCAGGCAGATGGCGCTGACCTTATTGAAACCCGGCTGTACGAGGTTTCCCTCCTTGTCGACAAGGCGAACGCTGAGCAGCTGAGGTGTGAGCGCCGACACTTCCAAACGGGCTCCTTTCAGTTCTTGCTTGGCGGCCTGGGCCTGCAGCTTCTCTGCTGCAGCGAGGTCGTAGTCGAGGGGTGTCTCGTAGCGTGCTTTCACCTCGTCGGCAGAGATGGTGCGGTCGTAGATGGCGAGTGCATGCAGATAGCCGTTGAAGGGCGAGTTGCCTTCGAAGGATGCACCTATCTGAACGTATCCGCGCGGGCGCAAGACGAGCATCATATTCTTCTCCGACACCTGTTGCCCGTTCAGGTAGTGACGTTCCATATAGCCATCGTAGGTCACTACCCAGTGTTGCCATTCGCCCTCGTGTTGCTTGATGAGTGGCGAGCCGCTGTTCTCGAACGATGCGTTGTGCATCATCAGTCCGTTCTGCGGGTCGATGCCGTTGCAGAGTTCGACGGTGGAAAGGTCGTGGCGGTCGGGGATGAGTTGTACGATGCACTCGTTGCGATCCACCTGCGGATTCAGCACCCATGCCTCTACGCTGTACGGGGCGCTGTAGTTCATGCAATCGGGCAGCGGTTTGTTGCTGCGGAAAGACTGCGAACCCGTGAAGTGGAAGGCAGGACGGCCGTCGTGGAGTTCCACGAGAACGCTTGTGCCCGTGAAGTCATAGTCGTTGCTCTTCAGTTCGCTCACGGTAGTGCCTACGGGGAAGTCCTTGGCGTTCAGGCTGATGATGGGTGCTTCGGAGCCCTTGCAGCCAGGAGCACCGCCTGCAATATCAGCATGACGCTCCTTCCAGGCAGAGGAGACTGCAGGCGCCACCACCTGTTCATCCGTGGTGGGATTCTCGTACACCTTCACATTCCAGATGCCACCGAAGTGACCATTCATCTCACGACCGGTTACCCAGATGCGCAGGTAGCGAGCAGTCTGTCTGCCCGTGTCGATCATCGGCGAATCCGGCTGGGTGTTGCTGGTGTGGTCGGCATAGAGTGTCCACTGCTGTCCGTCGGAGGAGGTTTCTATTTTATATTGATAATAGAACGTCGTGAACTCAAACTGCGTCTGCACCTCCTGGAAGGTGGTTTCTTTCCCGAGGTCTATCTGCAGATAATCTTCGCCGTGACAGGTGGCGGGTCGCCAAAGCGTAGCATTGTTGTCGTCGGTGGCATATTGCGGGCGGTAGTCGTCGCTGTAGTAGCTCGAGGCTGTCGTAGTGGCACCGAAGGCGAGGTTCTCACGGATGGGCAGGTTGCGCACTGAGCGTGGTAACACACCGTCGTGGGTGGGTTTGACCTTCTCAATCTTTCCATCGGGAGTGAAGTGCAGTTCGTCGATGCAAATCTGTCGGTTGAAGCCATGCGTGGCCTGTGGGATGTTGTGGCGATGATAGACGATGTAGTATTCGTCGCCGTCCTGCAAGATGCTATGATGGCCGGGGCCATGAACGGTGCGGTCGTCGTTGGTTTCGAGGATGCAACCTTGGTATTCATAGGGTCCCATCGGTCCAACGGTGCTCGTGGCATATTGCACACGATAGGTGTGGTCGTGGCAGGAACCCGAGGAATAGGTGAAGTAATAGATGCCGTTGCGCTTCAGCACGAAGGGAGCCTCGAAGAAATCCTTGATCTCGGTATTCAGAATGAGTTTCTTATCGGCAAACGATTTCATGTCGGGATTAAACTTCGCCACACCGCATCCAAAGCCATCGTAGATGCCCCATGTGCCGAAGTAGATGTAGATCTGGCCGTCGTCGTCGACGAAGGTCTGGCCGTCGAGGGTGATGGCGTTATGAACAAAGCGGTCCTCCACAAGGACAGCGTCGTCGTTGCCCAGTACGTTCTTCCACGGGCCGAGGGGCGTAGGACCTACGCCCTCGTGCAGAACGCATGGCTCACAGTAGAAGTAGCGATAGAGGCCGTCGGCAGTCTGCATCACGTCGGGCGCCCACACCACCTCGGTTGTCGGCCAGTCCATGATGTGATTGGTCCATGTGCGGAAGTCCTTCGACGTCCATACTTGGGCCGGTCCGTAGCCATTGCCCGTGCCATCGGTGGTGGCATATAGATAATAGGTGTCGCCAAACTTGCGGATGGTTGGATCGGCGAAGTAGCCGGGGATGAACGGGTTGCCAGCACCGGGAGTGTTCCAGCGGGCGGGCTGCTGGGTGGGCTGCTGTTGGGGCTGCTGGTTGGGCTGCGATGGCATCGCAGCAAACAGGACAGCAGGAAGGGCTGCGAGGAGCAGAAGGAGGGTTTTCTTCATGGGGGAGGAGTTACTTTGTTACCTTGTTATCTTGTTATCTTGTTATCTTGTTACCTTGTTACTTTGTCAAATAGTAGGCGTTCTCTTTGAGTTTGTTCATCAAGGCGGGAGAGAGTGAGGGGTGGGCAGTGATCCAGTTCTTCACGATGCTCTTTGCCTCTTCACTTTGATGACCGCTGAACAGCGACGAAAGCCAATAGCCTGGGAAGAAGATGTCGCCTGTGCGCTGGATTTCTTCCAGGGCGTCGAGACCAGGAACGAGATAGCGGTTGGAGAGCGGTTCGCGTGTGGGATCGTTCAGCAGGGTGAGCAATGAGCGTGCCCAAGGTTCCACGCGGCGGTTCTCGGCCTTCAGCAGGTCGTTGAAGAGTTGCTGCTGTGCCTGCTCATCGGGGTTGCAGGCTCGCGAGATGTAGTCGAATTCTGCTCGCTCGTCGTCGGTCTTCAGTCGGCTGCGCTGCGTGGTGAGAATCTGCTGCCACTCTGCAGGACGCATGATGGCAAGATGATAAGCCATGCGCGAATAGTCGCGTTCGTCGAGGAGTTCAGAGGCTTTGTTCTTCCAAAGCGTGTAGATGTTGTCGAGGATGCTTTTCGAGGTTGCCGTCGTTGAGAGCATGCGGAGCAGTTGCTGGCGCACACTGGTGATGGAGTGCTGCTGTGCGTGGTTGTAAAGGGTGTACTCTGCAAAGCTGCGCTCATCGGGTGTGACCTCTTTCAGTACTCGTCCGAGGTAGTTGCAGATGGTCGTAGCCACGAGAGGGTTCTCTTCCTGTGCCAGATAGGTGATGAGCGTGCCGAGCATCCAGGCGGAAGTGGTGTTACCCATGAGATAGTTCTCGTAGAGCGTCATCAGTGCGGCCTGACGGTTCAGGGCATTGGGTTCGGTCTGGCAGGTGAACCCGAGGAAGAGCAATGTGTTGTCGTCGCAGACGAAGCGGCCGTAGCCCATGCCATTCAGGTTCGGTATGACCAGCGGCTGGCGTCGCGAGTCGGTGGCAACGGCCACTGCCGGTACCGTCACCTGTGGCGCAGCCGAGAACACGCTCACCTCGTCGGTGCGGAACCCCTGCTGTTGGCGGCTGTCGCTGATGACCACACCCAAGGAGAAGTCCTGCTTCCACACCAGATGGCGATGGAACGGATCTGCCTGGCTGACAATGATGCTTCCGTCCTGTTGTCGTTCGCAGGTGATGGTGGGGAGTCCTTTCTGCTGCACCCATACATCGCTGAACGACTTTGCACTATGCTCCGGGGCAAATTCGTCGAGCACACTCACCAGGTCGTCCCATGTCGCGTTGCTGTAGGCATACTTGTTCAGATAAGCCCGCAGACCGTCGCGTAGCGCCTTCTCACCCTTCATCAGTTCCAGCTGTCGCATCATGATGGGTGCCTTGTGGTAGATGATGTTGCCATAGAGCAAGCCTGCACCGTTCAGGTTTTCTAGCGGTTGTTGGATGGGGTGGGTGCCTTCCGTGCGGTCGGTGGAGAGTGCAGAAGGATAGTGGTTGCGCAGGAAGAGCAAGTCGTGGTTGATGTCGGGGAATAGCTCGCGCGAAATCTTATCGGCCATGAAGTTTGCAAACACCTCTTTCGTCCACACGTCGTCGAACCAACGCATGGTCACAAGGTCACCAAACCACATATGAGCAGTCTCGTGAGCGATGAGGTTCAGGCGTGTCAGCTCTTCATCGGGTGTGGGATTCTGTCCGAGGAAGATTTCGTGATCGGTGAACTGTATGCAGCCCGGATGCTCCATGCCACCAAACTGATAGCCCGGCAAGACCACAAAGCCGTATTTCTCAAACGGATAGCGAATGTTGGTATATCGTTCCATCCAGTTCAGCGAGAGGGCAACCTCGTCGAACACCTTCGGCAGCTGAGCCACCTTCTTCGGATCGGTCTCGCGATAGAGTGCCGTTAGCTCACGGCCGTCGCGGGTGGCCTTCTGCACTTGGAACTTTCCTGCGGTGAAGGAGAACAGATAGGTTGGAATGGGCTTCTGCGTTTGGTTGGAGATGCTTACCCAGCCCTCGGGCAGGTTCAGCTTCAAGGCGAACTGCGCCTTTAGGTCGGGCTGGTCGAAGCAGGGAAACACCGAACGAGCATGATCGGGCACGAACAGCGTATACAGGTATTCATCGGAACGGTTCAGCGCCTTGTCGCCACTGCGTCCGATGACCTCGACGATGTTTTCGCCCTCGCGTAGATAGCGTTTCGGTATGACGATGTGTTCTTCTCGCAACACCGTCTTCACACCCTTGCCGTTCACACCGATGACCTTCTCCAGCTGCTCCGGAGAGCCTTGGAAGTCCAGCTGCAGGTCCTCGTTGCCATTCCACGTGAAGCGCACAATCTCCATGAATGTCACGGCTTCCTCCTTGCGTTCCGGAACGGTGAACGTCAGCGAGTAATGAATGTCACTTACATGTGCGGCACGCTCGGTAGCCAGCGCCCGCGAAACACCTTTCTCAATGGCTGCGGCATGCACGGTGGCACCAGCCAACCACGACAGCACAACAGCCAAAGTAATGAAAATACGAACTGTTCTTTGTTTCATGTTGCAAATTTACGAAAAATCGAGCGCAGAACAAAAGAAAGTTCGCTTTTCTTTTTCTTCTCTGAACTTTTTTGTATCTTTGCAGTGCATACTAAGAATCCTCATTGATGAAAGCGATCCGTCTGATGCTACCTGTGGCAGGTACGCTGGTCACACTCACCGCTACAGGTTCTCTGCTTCCTCCGCCGACAGTTGCTGCTGGCGAAGCAGAGGCTGACGGCACTGGTCGTGGTGGCGCATCGGCTTCCAAGCCTAATATTATATATATAATGTGTGACGACATGGGGTGGGGCGACCTGGGATGCTACGGACAACAATACATCCGTACACCCAACATCGACCGCTTGGCTGCTGAGGGAATGCGCTTCACGTCGGCCTATGCCGGCAGTCCTGTCTCTGCTCCGTCGAGAGCTTCGCTGATGACGGGCCAGCACACCGGTCATACTTTCGTGCGAGGAAACCGCGAGCATTGGCTGGGGAAGGTCACCTACGGCCAGTGTGACGACTATGCCATCGTTGGTCAGGAGCCTTACGACACCGCCCATGTCATCCTGCCAGAAATCATGCGCGACAACGGATACACCACGGGGCTTTTCGGAAAGTGGGCCGGTGGCTACGAGGGTAGCGCGTCGACACCCGACAAACGTGGCATCGACGAGTTCTATGGCTACATCTGTCAGTTTCAGGCACATCTCTACTTCCCCAACTTCCTCAACCGTTTCAGTCGTGCCAAGGGCGACACTGCCGTTGTGCGCGAGGTGCTGCAGCAGAATGTGGAACATGCCATGTGCGGGCCCGACTACGACAACCGCCGGGAGTATTCTGCCGACCTCATCCACCAACGGGCGATGCAATGGCTTTCACAGCAGACCAACGGAAAACCTTTCTTCGGCATCTTCACCTACACGTTGCCGCATGCCGAACTCCGACAGCCTGTTGACTCGCTGCTGTTAGGCTACCGAGAGCAATTCGCCGACGACAAGACTTTCAGCGGGCAGTGTGCGTCGCGATATAATGCCACCCTGCACACCCATGCCGAGTTTGCTGCGATGATCACGCGGCTCGATGCCTATGTGGGTGAGATCATGCAGCTGCTCCATGAGAAAGGACTCGCCGAGAACACCCTACTCATCTTCACCAGCGACAACGGACCTCATGAGGAAGGCGGTGCCGACCCCACCTTCTTCAATCGCGACGGTCGTTTCCGTGGACTGAAGCGCAGCACCCACGAAGGAGGCATCCGCATTCCATTCGTTGCCCGATGGCCGGGACATGTGAAGGCCGGTGCCGTTAGCGACCTGCCGTTCGCCTTCTACGACCTCATGCCAACCTTCTGCGACGTCGCCGGCATCGCTCGCTATGAGCAACGCTATCGCAACGAACATCTGCAGCCCGACTATTTCGATGGCATCTCCATTCTTCCCACGCTCACGGGACACGGCCGCCAGCGAAAGCACGACCACCTCTACTGGGAGTTCCACGAAACCGACATGCTCGGTGTGCGGCAGGGCAATTGGAAACTCGTTGTGAAGGCAGGCGAGCCACACCTCTACAACCTCGCCAACGACCCGCACGAGGACCACGATCTTGCTGCCCGCTATCCAAAGATGGTAAGGCGCTTAATTGATATCATCTACCGCGAGCACACCGAGAGTCCGCTTTTCCCGGTGACGCTACCGAAAAGATAACTTCCTATAGTAAATCATTCACACAAATAAAACAAGGACAACATGAAACAAACAGCCTTAACCCTTATCCTGCTCCTCTGCCTCGCCACAACGGTTTGGGCAGAGGGCGACAACGCGCAGAAGCGCAAGCAGAAAAAGAACCAGTGGACAGAGATTCGTAACGGCGACGTATGGCTCGACGCCGAAGGAAACATGGTGCAGGCCCATGCGCCGGGATTCCTCAAGCAGGGAGACACTTGGTATATGGTTGGCGAAGATCGTGGCCGGTCGTGGAACCCCGATGTGAACCTCTATTCATCGCAAGATCTGCAGCACTGGACGTTCGTGAAGAAGATTATTCAGAACGGCGTGACCTCGCCCGACCTGGGACGCCGGCGCATGATTGAGCGTGCCAAGCTGCTCTACAACGAGAAAACCGGCAAATATGTGGTGTGGTGCCACTGGGAGTCGCGCAACTATGCCGCCTCAGAGGCCGCCTGCTTCCAGTGCGATTCCATCGATGGCAATTATCAACTCGTGTGGTCGGGACGGCCGATGGGCATTAAGAGTCGTGACTGTAATGTGTTTGTCGACAACGATGGCACAGCCTATTTCATCTCCACCACCGAGGAGAACACCAACCTTGGACTGTTCCGCCTGAGCGACGACTACCTCACACCCGTCGCTCACACGCCGCTCTTCGAGGGCGACCGACGCGAGGCACCGGCTATCGTGCGTGTTCCTGCCGAGAAGAAAGGCGATGCCGACCTCTACTTCATGTTCAACTCCGCCTGTTCGGGTTGGGCACCCAACCAATGTAAGATGTCGTACACGCATGATCTCACGAAGGGTTGGATTCCCCTGCGCAACATCGGCGACTCCGTAGCCTATCGCACACAGGCCGCAGCCATCCTCGTCATCCGTGGCACGAAGCAGACCACCTATCTCTATGTGGGCGACCGTTGGATGGATCCCGACCTTCCACACTCGAAGATCATCATCTTCCCCATCACCTTCAAGGGCACGGAATGTGAATTCCACTACTGCGAACGCTTCGAGATCAACTACACAACGGGCGAGTGGAGAATAGGGGAATAGCTTCTAGAAACTAGAAACCTGAAACTAGAAACTAGAAACTTGAAACTAGAAACTATAAACCTGAAACCAGTTCCGATTATCCTAATTTGTTCTAATTTGTTTCTATAAAAGCAGGGGAGTACGTTAAAAATCGATAATTCACGGAAACTTTCCTTTTGCCTAATCGTCATTATAGAAGTAAAAGCCGTATTTTTGTCGGCAAATAGAGACCTTTGGTCCAGCATAGCCCGAATCTACGTGTTCAAACAAGAAATTAAACAACAGAAATGAATATGAAGAAAACTACATTCCTTATTGCCGCCGGAGCAGTATGTCTGCTCGCGACGAGCTGCGCCAGCAAGAAAGACCTGGTGAACTGTCAGAATGAAAACCGCGAACTCCAGTCGAGTTATATGTCCGCAAAGGAACAGCTCGCCGGTGCCAATGCCCGCGTCACCTCACTCGAGGAGGCCCTCGCAGCGCAGAAGCAGCAACTCGAAGACCAGAAGAAGGCTTACGCCCGTTTGCAGAAGACGCTCGACCAGAGTGTTGCTAACGCTTCGCAGAACAACATCTCCATCGACAAGCTCGTCGATCAGATCAACGAGTCGAACCAGTACATCCGTCATCTCGTCGAGGTGAAGTCGAAGAGCGACTCGCTGAACATGGTTCTCACCAACAACCTCACTCGTTCGCTTTCGAAGGAAGAGCTGAAGGAGGTTGATGTGCAGGTGCTGAAGGGTGTTGTCTACATCTCGCTGGCCGACAACATGCTTTACAAGAGCGGCTCCTACGAGATCAACAGCCGTGCCGAAGAGACGCTGTCGAAGATTGCCAAGATCATCATGGACTACAAGGACTACGATGTGCTTATCGAAGGTAATACCGACAACGTGCCTATCAATCGCGAGAACATCCGCAACAACTGGGACCTCTCTTGTCTGCGTGCCTCGAGCGTGGTGCAGTATCTGCAGAACCACTATGGCGTAGACCCGAAGCGTCTCACCGCCGGCGGTCGTGGTGAATATAATCCCATTGCCACCAACGATACCGAACTGGGCAAGCAGCGCAACCGCCGCACCCAGATCATTATCACGCCGAAACTCGACGAGTTCATGGATCTCATCGACAAGGCTCCGGAAGAATAATCCCCACACTCATAACCCCACGACCTTTCGGGTGTGGGGTTTTATCGTTAGAAACGACTTGTCAAACAATTTAAATTTTTAAAGACATGAAGAAATTATTTGTTATCGCATCTCTGATGATGCTGTCAATGGGTGCTTTTGCACAGCATGCACCTGGTACACTGAGCATTCAGCCGAAGGTTGGTCTTAACATTGCCAACCTGACCAAGGTAGACAACGCCGATCCTCGCCTGGGACTGGCTATCGGTGCAGAGTTGGAATACCAAGTATCTGACATGATCAGCCTCGCTGGTGGTGCTCTCTACTCAATGCAGGGTTGTAAGTCTGAAAACGGCTTCAGCCTCTGGGGCATCGATGCCAACGCAAAGACTACGACGAAACTCGACTATCTGAACATTCCTTTAGTCATGAATGTCTACGTTACTGATGGCTTGGCAGTGAAATTGGGTGTACAGCCTGGCTTTAACATCTCGGCTAAGAGCAAGCTCGAGGGTTCGGTTGCTGGCTATTCTGGCGAAAGTGAAACTGATGTCGACGTGAAGTCGTTCGATCTCGCAATCCCCATTGGCCTTTCGTATGAGATTGATGGCTTCGTGATTGACGGCCGTTACAACTTTGGACTGTCGAAGGTGTTCGAGGATGGTGATCCTTCACACAGCGTCTTCCAGATCACACTCGGCTACAAGTTCTCCATGTAATCGATCTCCCAAAAACATAACCCATCAAGGTTCGCCTGGATTGCACGTCCGGGCGAACCTTTTTTTGTTATGGAATGGTATCGCAGATGGCATCATATGATTGAAATGTAGGGGCGCGGCGTGCGGCGTAATTGGGTTGAGTTTCCTTGCTCCAGTAACGCGACACGCCGCGTCTCTACATCTTTCAAATGGCAGGAGCACAGCTTTCATACACGTGGAACAATACTCCCGTGTAGCGATATCAATGCTTCCGTGCAGCTATATCATTGCTCCCGTTCAGTAAATTAACTTAATTTGTTCGGTAAATTAACTTATTTTACTCAGTAAATTAACTTATTTTACTTGGTAAATTAACTTAATTTACTACACAAATTAACTTAATTTACTTCACAATTTAAGTTGATTTGCAAAACGAGGTCATTGCTCTGGCTTATCGGGAGCATGCAAACAGAGAATGAAAAGCGTGCCTTTAGCGATATAAAAGCAATGTGATTCATTGGCATTTTCTATGTGTTTCATGACCCTTTTCTATGCTTTTATTAGTCATTTACAATTCGCTTCATTGCCATTTCCAACGCCCTTTCATCTACGAAACATTCGTAATTTATGCAATATCAGCAACTTATTTCGTATATTTAAGTTTCTTTAACGCGATTAATTTGCATCATCTACGAAAGTTTCGTAGATTTGCAACCGTAAACAAATCATTCGTCAAAGAACATGGAGAAACTGACTAAACAAGAAGAAGAGGTGATGCAGCAGGTGTGGCAGTTGGGTGAGTGCACCGTGAAGGACGTTCTTCAGCACATGCCTGAACCACAACCCCCTTACACCACGCTGGCCTCTGTCATGCAAAACCTGAAGCGCAAGCTGTTTGTCAGCCAGCGCCAGCAGGGCAAGACCTACGTCTACGAACCCGCTATTGCGGAGAGCGACTACAAGCGTCGCTTCATGTCGGGCTTCGTGCGCGACTACTTCCGCGGCTCGTTTCGTGACATGGTGTCGTTCTTCGCTCGCGAAGAGAAACTCTCGTCTGATGATCTGAAGGAGATTATCCAGGAAATTGAAAGCAATGGTGTGAAGTAATGAAAGTGAACGAGTTATGATAACAATGGTATATCTGCTGAAAGTGAACGTGCTGCTGGTCGTGTTCTACGGCTTCTATCGTCTGTTGTTCACGCGCGACACGTTCTTTGTGTGGCGCCGGGTGGTGCTGCTACTGATGGCAGCCGCAGCGCTGACGATCCCGCTTGCCGACCTGAGTTGGTGGGTGGCGAGTCACGAGCAAACGGCCAATCTTGCCGAGGTGTATCAGGAAGTGATGCTGCCAACGGTGACCATCACGGGCACGGAGGCACGATTCCCGTGGCTGCGGCTGTTCACCTTATTATATATGTGCGGCGTCGGTGTGCTCTTGGCCCGTCTGGCTTGGCAGCTAACGACCATCGTGCGGATGACACGAAGTGCGGAACAGGCGGCCGATAAGGTGTTTCGATTGAAGGATTCCACCTGTCCCTTCTCGTTCTTCCGCTGGATATTCGTGAACCCCCAGGCACAGTCGGAGGAACAGTTGCAAGAGATTATGACCCACGAGCGGGCGCATGTGGAGCAGTGGCACTCGTTGGATATCGTGCTGATGGAGTTGTTCGCCATCGCTTGCTGGCCGAATCCGTTTGCGTGGCTCATGCGACGTGAAGTGCGGTTGAACCTGGAATACCTCGCCGATGAGCGCGTGGTGGAGGCAGGCAGCGAGCGCAAAGCCTATCAGTATCACCTGTTGGGCCTGGCCTATGGAAAGAATGTAGCTACAGTGTGTAATAATTACAATGTCTTACCTTTAAAACTTAGAATTCGTATGATGAACAAGAAACGTACAAATAGCTGGCTGCGGGCGAAGTACCTGCTGCTGGTGCCGGTGATTGGAGTGGCCCTCGTGGCCTGCAACCTCGACAAGAAAACTGCTGAACCCGCTACGGCTGCAGAGCAAGCACAGGCCGATAGTGCCGCAGGAAAGCCCATGATGGTTGGCGTCACCGTTGACGGTACACCCGCTCAGGACGAAGCACAGGCTGAAGGGTCTGTTGTGCAGGGCGACGTGTTCGACGTGGTGGAAAAGATGCCGGAGTTCCCCGGCGGTCAACAGGAACTGATGAACTTCCTCATGAAGAATATCAAATATCCGAAGGAGGCTACAGACAAAGGCACACAGGGTCGCGTGGTTGTGCAGTTCATTGTTGACAAAGACGGCTCAGTGGTTGAGCCGACGGTGGTGAAGAGCGTGAGTCCCGAGCTCGACCAAGAGGCGCTGCGCGTGGTGAAGATGATGCCGAAGTGGCAGCCTGGCAAGCAGAATGGCGAAGTCGTGCGTGTGAAGTACACCGTTCCCGTGTCGTTTAGGCTGCAGTAAGGGAGCCTACCCCCGGCCTTGCCCACCGTCACTACGTTCCCCTCATCGCTCCCTCCTCGCGATTCGCCCTAAGGGAGGGGGGATAGTTCCCAAAAGGAAATGATGATGATTAGAAACCATTTATTCTCTCTCTTGATAGCACTTGCCGTCAGTTCCCAAGGGTGGGCTGGCGGCAAGCCTACTGCCGATTCGCTGCTTGTGGCTCAAGGCGATAGCTGCATGGAGCAGTACGACTATTATCATGCCATGCAGTACTACACGCAGGTGGCCGATGCCGATGATATGGTCAAAAGCAAGCTTGCCACATGCTACTTCCTGCGGGCAGACTTTCGGCGGTGTGTCGCGCTGTTGGAGCAGTTGCCCGATAGCGTGCTCAGCCACGATGCCTTGCGACAGCTGTTCTATAGCTATAAGGCGCTTGATGACAAGACAACCAAGCAACGCCGGTGGGGCGAACGGCTGTTGGCGCGGTTCCCAATGGATTCGGAGGTGGTGGCCGATATGGCGCTTGCCTATAACCTATTTGATGAACCTGAACAGGCATTGGCGCTGACGCAACGCTACGAAGCAGAAGACGCAAGTAACATCCTCGTGAAGCGGCAAAAGGCCGATGCGCAGTTCTTCCTGAAGCAATATCCCGAAGCCACAGAGACCTATGAGCAATTGCTGGCGCTTGGCGACTCCACGTTTGCCGCCCACTATTCGCTGGGCATGTGCTATGAACAGTTGGCCGAGGCAGACTCTACGCTATTGTTAAAGGCGGTGGAGCACTATGGGCAGGCCGTACACCTGAACGACTCCGCGAAAGCCTGGCCACTCTATCACCTTGGAGCAGCGCTGGTGAAGTTGCAACGCAACGCTGAAGGCATTCACATCTTGCTGATGGCGCTGCAACGCATGCAGCCCGACGATGCAGCAATGTTCAACCTGCATTCGGCACTCGCCGACGGCTACTATCAGAACGAAGAATACTACTCTGCCATCTGGGACTGGAAGAATTGCCTGAAGTTCAACCCGCAGTCGCTGGCTTCGCTCTACAACATCGCGCAGACCTACGAACTGATTGAAGAGGACGGGGTGAAGGCCGAACAGGCTTACATCGAGTTTTTGTTGAAGGCTGAGTCTGCCGATCGCACCACACCCGCGCTGGAGGAATGGAAACGACATGCCGAAGGATTCGGTCACGTGCATGAGCGCATGGAAGAGAAGCGCGCGGAGTATGAACGAATCGTGCATAGACTCAAGGAAATTGAAAATAAATAATCCCCAATTTAGTTGTTAAGACAATAAATGTAGGGACGCGGCTGATGACCAGAAGGGTTTGAAAACGAATGTCATAAAAACGGGGCAGTGTTGTCATCACGACAACGCTGCCCTTTCAATAAAACCTTAGACTAATATCTACCTATTGAGTATCTCGTTTTCCACTTCTTTTATTTCAGCTCAAACACACGGCTGGCATAGTCGTCGCGCAGGGGAACCTCTATGCCGACAGACATCAGGAAGCGACCGGTGAACTGCTTGCCGTTGAGCGAGCAGGGCTTTTGGCCGTTCTTCACGTTGCGCTCGGAGAGTGTATAGGTGCGGTCGGGGTCGAGGCCGGCGAGGCGGATGCGTGGGATGGGCTGGTCGCAGTAGTTGTCTACCTTATAGATGAACAGCACGGCATGCGAGCGGGCATCGTCGACATACATCAGTGAGGCAAGGCCTTCACGGCTGAAGGGCGACAGCAGGCGATAGAGGTTGCCAGTCTGCACGATGGGCCGCAGCTCCTTATAGTCGGCAAAAGCTTGTGTGCATTGTGCACGCTCCTCGTCGCTCATATGCTTTGGTTGCAGCTCGATGCCGAGTCGACCACTCATCGCCACATCGCAACGGAACTTGATGGGCGTGATGCGTCCGCCGGTGTTCCAATAGGGTACGCCGCCGATGTGCTGTGCCATCGCGTTGGCAGGGAAGAAGTAGCTCGTGCCATACTGAATGTAGACGCGCTGCAGGGCATCGTTGTTATCGCTGACCCAGAACTCGTCGAAGTAAGGAAGCAGACCGTAGTTGGCACGTCCGCCACCCGAGGCACAGTCTTGGATGACCAGGTCGGGATATTTCGCACGGATGCGCTTCAGCGTCTTGATGAGTCCGAGGTGGTAGTCGACGTAGATGTTCGACTGCTTCTGCTTCGGCAGATAGAGCGAGCCATAGTTCTGGATGCTGGCGTTGGCATCCCATTTGATATAGGCAATCTCCGGATATTGCGTCATCAGGTCATCGACCACGCGGAACACGAAGTCCTGCACCTGCGGGTTGCTCATGTCAAGCACCACCTGTGTGCCGCCGCGACCCTGCTTCAGCTCGCGACCCTTGGTCTGCAGCACCCAGTCGGGATGCTTCTCGAAGAGCTCGCTCTTGGTGTTCGACATCTCCGGTTCAATCCAAATGCCGAACTTGATGCCACGCTCGCGGGCAGCATCGGTCAGTGCCTTGATGCCATTGGGCAGCTTGCGGCGGTCAATCACCCAGTCGCCGAGCGACGATGTGTCGTCGTTGCGAGGATACTTGTCGCCAAACCAGCCGTCGTCCATCACAAACAGTTCGCCACCGAACTTCGCAATGTCATCCATCATCTGGATGATGCGCTCCTCGGTGATGTCGAAGTAGATGCCCTCCCACGAATTCAAGAGGATGTCGCCCGTCTTCATACCCCTGTGGAACATGCCTTCCGTGCGTGCCCAGCGATGGAAGTTACGGCTCACGCCACCCATGCCCTCGGTGGTGTAGGTCAATGCGAGGTGGGGTGTTTCGAACACCTGCTTGGGCTCCAGCACATATTCGCTGGCCAGCGGGTCGATGCCAGCATAGAGATGGTGCACGTGGTGGGAGTTGGTGTTGATGCGCAACTCGAAGTTTCCGCTCCAGCAAAGGACGGCACCGATGGTGCGCCCCGTGTTCTCCTGCGGCTGTCCGTCGAGCGAAAGCATCAGCTCGGGGGCGTCGAGATGTGAGTTGCGGGCGCCGTCGGTGTTGCGGATGGTCTTCATGCCCGCCGTGAGTCGCTCCTGTGTAGACTCGGCCTCGGCGGCCCAGTTGCCATGCAGATGCGTCAGCCACACGTTGCCCTGACGGAAGGTGAGATGTCCGGAGTCGAAGCGCTTCAGCGTGACGGCCTTCTTCTCTTGATGAGAAATCTCCGTCCATGTCTCAATGATGTCTACTTGCTTGTATGCCTTGTAGAACACACGCACGGTGACGGGTTGCAGCTTGTCGCTCATCGTGACGATGGTCACGGTGGCATTGCCCTCGTCGCGTGTCTCCACGTTGTCGACTTTCAGTTCAAGATTCTGGTCGCCGTCGGCATGTTGAATCTGCAGGGCAGGTGCCTCGATGGCATCGACGGTGCCGAATGCCGGCATGGCGGAGAAGTTCAGGTCGTCGCCGGCATCGCGCAACTGCTGCAATGTGGCAGTGCGGTCGCCGTAGTAAGCCATGCGCAGGTCGCCACCTTCCCAGGCATGCAGCAGCATTTGTGTGTTTGGGGTTTGAATGGTGAGTTCGCCATTCCATGCGAAAGCAGGGATGGCAAGCACCAGAAGGGAGAGGATTGCTTTGATTGTTTTCATATTTTCGGTTGCTTTTTGCTAGTTTTTTTTCTAGGGGGGCTAGGGTTTCCTAGGCTTTCCTAGGTTTTCCTAGGCTTTCCTAGGTTTTCCTAGTTTTCCTAGGGGTCCTTTCAATGATTTCGAGGCACATGCGGGAGTTGTGGTAGGGGCACTTCCAGAAGCCGGCGTGGTCGTCGTCGAGGTTCAGCGAGCCGTCGCGGTGGCGGCTCCAGAACCATTCGCCATGCTCGCGGTCGATGAGATTCAGCTTGATGTAGTCCCAGCATCGGAGTGCTTTCTGCAGGGCATCCTCGTCGTCGAAGTGCTGGTAGAGGTTGAACCATCCCACTACATTCTCTGCCTGCACCCACCAATGAAGGTCGTCGTCGATGTGCCCCGTGTCGAGGTTCGCCTCGTGAATCATCGAACCGTCGGCATTCAGGCCTTTCTCCGATGCCTTCGCCACTTCTTGCACGATGGGCTCCACCTTCTTTAAAACCGCCTTGTCGCCCAGCACCAGGGCTGCCTCGTGCATGAGCCACGAGCATTCGATGTCGTGGCCGTAGCTCTCCAGACGGCCGGCGCCGCGCGTCCAGTCGTTCTCGAAGAAGAGGTCGAGGTGGTGGGTATCGGGATTGAGGATTCGGTCGGTGAAGATGTCGATGAGATTACGGAGCGACATCTCTACATGATCGATCATTTCCTGCGGCACCGAGATTCCTATGGGAAGCACAGCACCCAGGGCAGGTACGTAGTTGCAATTGAACAATTCGACCTCCCGAAACTCCTTTAAACACCGGAACAGGTTGGTGTAGGGCTCGATGATGTGCAGATGGGTGTTCTGCGACTTCGGGTAGTTGGCGTCGAGGTCGGAGAGACGCATGTCAGCAATCGGCTGCCAGTCGCGCGTCATTGCCTCGATGTAGCCGTTATACTCATGGTCGAGGGAGTGTTCTTCGATGCATTCGTAGAGCTGGAGGGCCACATCGAGTGCCTCATGGTCGCCAGTGGCACGAGCATACTCCGACAGGCCATAGATCATAAAGCCAATGGCATAGAACTGCTTCTTTGTGTCGCGTGGCTGGCCGAGGTAGTCCAGACTCCAATAAGTGCCGCCATACTCAGGGTCGATGAAGTGGTCGAGGATGTAGTCTTTGGCACGTGTTGCGGCTTCGAGGTATTCCGGCTTGCGGAGCACACGATAGGCTGCCGAGAACGCCCAGAGGATGCGAGCGTTCAGGATAGCACCTTTGTCGGCCGTCTTCACGAGTTCACCGCGGCCCGTCATCTGTCCGTAGAAGCCGCCATGCTCGTGGTCCTGCATCTGTTCGAGCCAGAAGCTCAGGATGTTGTTTTCCAGTACTTCCTGCACCTCTGTTCTGAGCGTTGCGACCTTTTCGCGACATGCGGAACTGCTTTTCATGCGTTTATTTCTGGATGGGATATTTGTGGATGAGGAACACGATGAGTGCAGCGATGGCTGCGGGGAAGAGTGAGAACAGTGCCCAGATCATCTGGCGCACGGCTTCCTCGTTGGTGATGGTGACAACGGTTTGTCCTGTGGCAGCATCGGTGCCCGATATGAAGCCTGCCATGCCTAAGAACAAGGCCACGAGCGCACCCGAGATGGCCGAGCCGAACTTCTGCGCCATTGTTCCGCTGGAGAAGATGAGGCCCGTCGACGAGGTGCCATTCTTCTCAGTGGCATAGTCGGCAACGTCGGCATACATCGACCACAGCAGCGGTGAGTAGAGGCCGATACCGATGGATGTGATGATCACCACAGCCACCATCACCCAGATATAAGCGGGATCCATCGGGATGAAGAAGAAGAGTATCGACGACACGATGCAGATGATGGCAGCCCAGACAAACGCCTTGCGCTTCGAGCCCACCCACTGAGTGAACTTCGGTGAGAGTCCACCGAAAATCATGCAGGTGACCTCACCGAAAGTCATGAAGACGGTGTAGTTGATGATGAGGCCCGACACCGTTACATCGCCATGCAGACAGTACTCCAGCAAGTAGCCTGCCACGGCATAGCGGAAGCCGTTGAAGAAGTTCGTGCAGATACCGATAAGCGTCAGGTAAATCCACGGCTTGTTCTTAAACAGGTCGGCAAAGGGCTTGAACGAGAACTTCTCGGCGCGAACGGGTTTCAGTCGTTCCTTTGTGAGCAATCCGCAAGCCAGCGTTCCGATGGTGGCAAGAGCACCGAAGACCACGCCGATGACTGCATATTGATGCTGCTTGGCTGCCACGCTGTAGGTGCCGTCGGCCAGTTTGTCACCGCCAATGAACTCAATGACGTACGGGAACGAAAGTAACGTGATGAACCCCATGGCATAGGCACCCACCATGCGATACGACGAGAACTCGTTTTTCTCGTTGTCGTCTTCCGTCATCACGCCGAGCAGCGAACCGTAGGGCACGTTCACGGCAGTGTAGACGGCCATCATCAGCAAGTAGAGCGAGTAGGCCCAGACGCGTTTGCCTACAGGACCGAAGTCAGGCGTGTAGAGCAGCAGGGCGAAGATGATGCCAAGGGGCACGGCACCGAAGATGAGCCACGGGCGATAGGTGCCCCAGCGCGATTGTGTACGGTCGGCCAGCGATCCCATCAATGGGTCGGTAACCACATCGAACATTCGTGCCACAAGCATCAAGGTGGCTGTGTCGGCCACGGTCAGACCGAAAACGTTGGTGAAGAACAGCGGAAAGGCGATCGACATGACTTTCCATGTGATGCCGCCGGCAGCAGCGTCGCCGAGCGCATAGCCTATTTTTTCTCTTAATGTTGCCATATCGCTTTGATTGGGTTTAAGTGTGAATAGTCGGATAGCAGGTAATACCTATTTATATTATAAAACTACCGACATTCGATTTTATTGTGTGCTTTTGTTTTTCCTGACCAACTTCTTGATGGTTTCCACCGAGGCAGCGGTGGCAAGACCGTCTTCAGGCGTGTGCAAGCAGTAATCGATGAGGCGTTCAACACTCGACACGGCCACATGCATGCGGGTATCGGCGGAGGCGTAGTAGATGAGTACGCGGCCATCGTCGTCCATGATCCAACCGTTGGCAAATGCCACGTTCATCACGTCGCCGAGATATTCCTGGCCTTCAGGCACGAGGAACCAGCCGCCAGGCTGAGCGATGACGCGAGTGGGGTCGTCGAGGGCGGTCATATACATATACAACACATAGCGCAGACCATCGGCCGTGGCACGTACGCCGTGGGCCAGGTGCAGCCAGCCCTGCGCAGTCTTCAAGGGATGCGGCCCCTCGCCGTTCTTCACTTCCATGATGGTGTGATAGTGGCGAGCGTTGATGATGCGCTCCTCCTTCACCTCGGCATGTTCGATGTCGTCGACCAATGCCCAGCCGATGCCACCGCCCGAGCCCGTATCAATAAAACCGTCCTGCGGACGTGTGTAGAAAGCATACTTCCCGTCGACGAACTCCGGGTGGAGCACCACGTTGCGTTGTTGCGAACGGCTCACGAGGTCGGGCAGTCGCTGCCAGGTCTTCAAGTCTTTTGTGCGGGCAATGGCAGCCGTCGCCGTGGCAGCACTGAGGTTGCCGGGCTGTGAGTCGTCGTGGCGTTCGGCGCAGAACACGCCGTAGATCCATCCATCCTCGTGTTGCGTCAGTCGCATGTCGTAGACGTTCGTTGCAGGCACATCGGCCTCAGGCATCGTGATGGGCTCTTCCCAGAAGCGCCACTGGTCGATGCCGTTCGGGCTCTCTGCCACTGCGAAGAACGACTTGCGGTCGGCACCCTCCACGCGGCACACCAACAGATAGCGTCCGTCGAGCTTGATGGCACCGCTGTTCAGCACGGCATTCATCATGATGCGCTGCATGAGGTAGGGGTTGTCCTCGGGCGACAAGTCGTAGCGCCACTCCAGCGGCGTGTGCTCGGCGGTCAGGATCGGGTACTTATATTTCTCATAGATGCCGTTGCCCCATGGAAGCGGTTCGTTCGGTCGGCTGAGCAACGCCTCGTGGTGCTGCCGCAGCGCCTGTAGTCTTTCGTTGAAGTCTTTCATTATCTTAGTTTGTTCTATTTTGCGATATCTTTCAGGAACAGCGTATTCTCGGCTTCGTAGAGTTTCTTGAAGTCAGCACTGCTGGGCTCGTCCTTCGACGGGCCGAAGTACTCCTTCGAGTAGTTGCGCCACGTGAGGAAGTAGCTAAGCGGATAGCGGTCCATGATGGGTTTCAGCACGCGCGTCCACCACGTGGAGTCAGGAGTATTCTTAAAACCGCACTCTGTCATGGCAAGTAGTTTTCCGTTGCGCTTGGCAAAGTCGGAGAGGAAATCGAGGTCGGCGGTGAGTTGCTTCACGAAGTCCTCCTCGGTGCCCCACTGGTAGGCATCCTCGCCAATCAGCGTCACACGGTCGTTGCCGGGATAGCGTTGCAGGAATCGTTCTTCATTCCAGCCGCCGTCGAGATTGGGCGAATAGCTCCAGAGTAGGTTCGTAAAACCGCGCTCATTGCGCAGGTAGTCCTGCAGCATGTTCCACAGTGCATGGAACTCCTCGTCGGTGCAGAGCTTCTGTCCCCACCAGAACCACGAGCCGTTGTTCTCGTGCCACGGGCGGAAGACGACGGGCACCGGCTGCCCTTCCACATCCTTCAGCGTCTCGATGAAGTCGCCCACGCGCTGCATCCACTCTTTGAACTTCTCGTGCACAGTGCCACCGGGCAAGATGTTGCGAACCACAGTGGTGTCGCTCACATCCCATGCATTGCTGCCCGTTAGCGGGTTGCGCGGATGCCACGACAACGTGACGATACCACCACGTGTCACATGAGCCACCAGTTCGTCGTGGATGCGCTGGAAGGGCACGCTGTCCAGATTCTTCGCATCACCCATCTCGATGCCGCCGAGGTCGAAGCCCATCACGCCAGGATAGTCGCCGACGAGTTCCAATACATCGCTGCGGCCCAGTTCGGCACTATCGCCAGCATAGGTGCCCTCCCACGTCAGTCCGTACATGGGGTCGTCCTGATGACCGTACATGTAGCCGCGCTGCTGCAGTTGAGCCATGCGCGCTGCCAGTTGCTCACTCTGTGTCTCCACGTTTGTCTTTGCTGTGTTGCAGGCGGCCAGCAAGAGAGCGGCGATGCCTATTATTAGTTTATAGTTCATAGTTCAGAGTCAGTTTTATAGTTGAGAGTTTAGAGTTTAGAGTTTAGAGTTGAGAGTCAGTTTATAAGTTTAAAAGTTTAAAAGTTGAGGTTTAGAACCCTTCAAAAGGTAATCATAATTATCAATTATCAATTGTCAATTGTCAATTATCAATTTTCAATTCCCAATTGTTTTAGGAGCCATGCCTGCCACTCGTCCCACTGCTCCTGATACCAGAAGTGGGCGGTCTGCTGATAGGGGCTGAGAGTCTTCGGGGCCGTCACGATGTTATAGGTGGCATAGGCTGTGGTGGGTGGCACCACGTCATCGTTGTAGCCAAACGAGAACCAACCCGGACAGGTGATACGACGTGCGAAGTTCACACCATCGTAATACCTCGAGGTCTCCACCCTGTTACTTTGTTCCTTTGCAGCCTTGTTACTTTGTTCCTTTGTTACCTTGTTACTTTGATAAAAGTAGTGCGGCCAACCGCAGGCCACGCCCTTCAGCGAAGCCGTATGGTCGCACAGGGCAGCATGAACGGCGCCGTAGCACGACACGCGCTTGTCCAATCCTGCCGTTGCCAGCGAGAGGAAACCGCCCTGACTCGAACCCGTCACGCCGAGATTCTTGCCATCCCATGGCGTGAACTCCTCAATATAGTCGATGGCACGGATGCACCCCAGCACCACCCGCTTGTAGTAGCTCTGGTCGCGGTCGTCCATGCCGTAGTTCCAATAGCCGTTCAGCGCACCATTGGCCAGCTGGTCGTAGATGCTCTGCTCCATCGTCACGGGGATGCCATGAATGCCGATTTCGAGTACGATGACACCCTTTGCGGCCGTCCATGGGTCGCCTTGATAAGGCCGGACGCCGGCTCCGGGCACGCGCAGCAATGCCGGATAGCGCCCTTCCTTCACGGGCACGCATAAAATAGCATAGGTACGCGAGCCCCAGCGCATGTTCTGGAACGACACCTCATAGACGTTCACATCCTTCGTCGACCGCTCGGGCAGCAACCGCTTCGTGGGCTCCAGACTGGTCCACCGGGCCTCCTCAATGGCTTTCTCCCAGAACGAGTCGAAGTCGGCCGGCATCACGGTCGTGGGTTGCAACTGCTCGGGCGAGAAGGCTGCCGTGCAAGTGCCCGTGTAGTCGCGACCGCCTACATGTGCCACAACCTTCAATCGGTAGAAGCCAGGCTTTTGCATCTTGCCCTTGTGCTTCATGGTGCCATCCTTGAGCACCACTCCCTGGCGCTTCTCCGAAGGATACATCTCAGGCCCAGCCTCGTAGTCGACCGACACATTGTCGACCAGCGTGCCTGAGCGGCGCACCTCCACCGTAAAGCCGGCTGTCTCGCCTACGCGATAGTTCCAGTCCTTATGGTCGGGCTCCACCGTGACCACGATGTTATTGCCTCTGATTTGTGCCTTCAAGCAGCTGGCTGTTGATAGCAAAACTGCCAACAACAAAAGTCGAAGTATAGAAACGTTTTTACTGTTCATGCTTGTTTGGTTTAAGTGAATTTTAGCGGGCTTTATGTCAGTAGTCTCATTAGCCGATGCAAATTTACGGCAAAATAATGGAATAGGCTGATACTTTTTTTGCAAAGTTCGACACTTTCTCGTAAAAAGTGTAGAATCGTTTTTATAACAAAACATCTCTTAAAAGGTGTATTGCGATACAAATCATCGCCATTTTCCTATAGATAACGGGTTTTTTCTCTCGTTTGTTAAAAATGCAGCGTTGTTAAAAAAGTACCAATATCAGTTAAATAAATGCTATTTTGGTTATTTTATTTCTACTATCTTTGCACCGTCGAAACCTACTATTATTTTAAACGAGTGTGTGAACGCCCGAAAACAGTCAGAAATTCTGATAACTAAATAATTTAATCTAACAATTAAAGTATGAATTTAAATTGCAGTAAAAGAACGATTCTTGCAGCAGTGTGCTCAGTGCTGATGCTGGGTGCTGCGCCGCAGGCGTTTGCTGCTGGAGGCAAGAGCCCTGTGCCCGTGCCTGTTGTGCAGCAAGCCAAGAAGATTACTGGTACGGTGTCTGATCAGTTCGGACCCGTCATCGGTGCTACGGTACGTGTGAAAGGTTCGTCGAACGGTGTCATCACCGACATGGACGGCAACTTCGCACTGGATGCAAAACCCGGCGAGACCATTGAGGTGTCGTATGTGGGCTACCTGACGAAAACCTTCACGGTGGGCTCTGCTGCCCGCTACGATGTGACCATCGAGGAAGACCATCAGAACCTTCAGGAAGTAGTGGTCGTCGGTTATGGTACGATGAAGAAGAGCGACCTCGCCGGTGCTTCGGCATCGATGGACGAGAAAGCCATCAAGGGCACGAATATCACCAACATCGACCAGGCTTTCCTGGGTCGTGCCACGGGTGTGAACGCCGTGCAGACCTCGGGTGCTCCGGGTTCGGCATCGTCTGTTCGTGTGCGTGGTCAGGCCACCATCAACGCCAACGCCGAGCCTCTCTACGTTGTCGACGGTGTGATCTTCCAGGGCATGGGTGCCTCGGGTGCCAGCTTCGGTCTGGGCGATGCACTGGGTAACGGTTCCGTCTCGACGATTTCCCCGCTGTCAACGCTGAACCCTTCCGACATCGTGTCGATGGAAATTCTGAAGGATGCCTCTGCCACCGCCATCTACGGTGCACAGGGTGCCAATGGTGTTGTGCTCATCACCACGAAGCGCGGTAAGGCAGGCGAGGCCAAGTTCACCTACGACGGCTCGCTCTCCATCAACCGCCAGATGAAACGTCTCGACATCATGAACCTGCGCGAGTTCGCTGAATACTATAACGACATGGTGAACCAGGGCGAAATCTCCAAGCCCGACGAGACCTACAGCGACCCCTCCATCCTCGGCAAGGGTACCAACTGGCAGGACGCCATCTTCCAGACGGCCCTGCAGCACCAGCATCAGGTAAGCGCACAGGGCGGTACCGACAAGGTGCGCTACTACGTGTCGGGTAACTACATGAACCAGGAAGGTACCATCATCGGTTCTAACTTCAACCGCTTCAGCGTTCGCACGAACCTCGATGCCGACCTGAAGTCGTGGCTGAAGCTGGGTCTGAACGTCTCTTATACGCAGACTGCCGACGACCTGAAGCTCGCCGACTCCGACGAGGGTATCATCAATTATTCGCTCGTCACGCCGCCCGACATCCAGATCTACGACATCAACGGCGACTATTCCCACGTGTCGAAGGAAGGCTACACCAGCCCCAACCCCATCGCACTGGCCATGATGGACGACATCTTGCTCGACCGTCAGAAACTCACGGGTAGCGTCTTCGCCGACATCACACCCATCAAGCACATCACTTGGCACGCTGAGCTGGGCTACGACCTGAGCTGGTCGAAGGCTGAGACCTACGAGCCGAAGGTGAACCTGGGCACATGGAACCGCGCTCAGAACTCCAGCCGTCTGCAGAAGAACTCCAGCACGTTCTGGGCTCTGAAGAACTACGTCACCTACAGCAACCAGTTTGGCAAGCACAACGTCACCGCCATGTTCGGTCAGGAGGCGTGGGAGTCGAAGTATGACTATGTGTCGGCCTACAACACCGACCTGCCCAACGACGAGGTGCACAACCCCGCACTGGGCTCTGGCGACCCGAAGATTGGCGCCGGCTTTGGCTCGAGCTCCATGGCATCGTTCTTCACGCGCGAAACCTATAATTATGATGACCGCTACCTCGGCACCTACACCTATCGTTACGACGGCTCGTCGAACTTCGGTCCCAACAAGCGCTGGGCAGGCTTTCACTCGCTGGCTCTGGCTTGGCGTTTCTCCAACGAGGCATTCGTGAAGGCGTTCACCGAGGGCTGGCTCTCCAACGGTAAGCTCCGTCTGGGTTGGGGTCAGACCGGTAACTCGGGCATCGGCGGCTACAAGTGGGGCTCAGCCATGTCGGTCATGGACACCGGCCTCGGCGTGAGCTATCGCCCTGCCAACCTGAAGAACCTCGACATCAAGTGGGAGACGCAGGAGCAGTGGAACGTTGGTCTCGACCTCGGCTTCCTCAATGGTCGCATCGGACTCACCCTCGACTGGTATAAGAAGATGTCGAAGGACATGCTTATGCAGCTCACCCTGCCTTCCATCATGGGTACCAGTGGCAACGGCTCGTCGGCACTGGCTGCTCCTTGGGGCAACTATGGCGACATCGAGAACACCGGTTTCGAAATCGCTCTGAACACCATTCCCGTTGAGACGAAGAACTTCTCGTGGCACAGCGACCTGCAGTTCTCGTTCAACAAGAACAAGCTGAAGAGCCTCTCCGGTTCTACCGCCCTGCTCGGCATGGGTCAGTGGACCGACGTCGTGGCACGCTCGGTGCCCGGCGAGAGCCTCTACAACTTCTACGGCTACGAGGTAGTGGGCGTCTATCAGGACTTCGACGACATCCTGAACTCGCCCGTCTACACCCTGCAGCAGAACAACCCCATTGAGTACGATGCCGACGGAAAGGCTCACTGGAGCACCGACCCGACGAAGTACAACCCCCGCAACACCACGTTCGTGGGCGACCTGAAGTATAAGGATGTGAATGGCGACGGCGTCATCAACGAACAGGACAAGACCAACATCGGTTCGCCGTTCCCCAAGTTCACCTTCGGTTGGAACAACACCTTTACTTATAAGAACTTCGACCTGACCATCTTCATCAATGGTAACTACGGTAGCAAGATCGGTAACTACATGAAGATGAAACTCAGCCACATGAATTCGCCGTGGAGCAACCAGCTCACCGCTATCAACGACCGCACACGTCTGAAGCCCATCGACGGCGTCTATGCCGACTATTGGACCAGCGACATCACCAACGTCATGACGACGGGTGTGAGCGACCTGCCCCGTGCCTCCATCAACGACCCGAACGACAACGACGCTTGGAGCTCGCGCTACATCGAGGACGGTTCCTACATCCGCCTGAAGAGCCTCACGTTGGGCTACTCCTTCGACCAGAAGCTCGTGAAGAAGTGGGGCCTCTCAAGCCTGCGCCTCACCTTCAACGCCACCAACTTGCTCACCATCACGGGCTACGATGGCTACGATCCTGAAATCGGTGCTTCGACCGCTTCGACCAATGTGTTCAACCTCGACAACGGCCGCTATCCGTCACCGACCTCTTTCACCTTTGGTCTGAATGTATCGTTCTAATGTCGATGAAAGATGAAGGAATAACGATGAAACATAAAAGAAAGGACAAGTAATATGAATATCAAGAATATTAAATATGTAGCAGCCGCCATGCTCCTCACCGTGGGCATGACCTCGTGTGATGATTTTCTGGATCGCCCCGTCGAGGACAACTACAATACGGAAAACTACTACACCGACGACGCATCGTGCGTGCGCGGCGTCAACTACCTGTACAATTCGCCCTGGTACGACTTCCAGCGCGGCTTCATCAAGATTGGTGAGGTGATGTCGGGTAATATGTACTGGGGATCGTCTCCCTACATGAACTTCTCGCTCAACGGCACCGACCAGGACCTGGTGAACATGTCCTACTCGCTCTGGGCAGAGATTGGCCATTCCAACACCGTCTACAACTCCATCAAGGGCTCTTCCTGCTCGGAGTCGGTGAAGAACCAGTGCATGGGCGAATGCCTCGCCTGGAAGGCCATGGCCTACTTCTACCTTGTTCGCACGTTCGGCGATGTGCCCATCGTGCACGACAACTCTGTGAACATTGCCGCCGGCGACTATAACGACCTGCACAAGGTGCAGAAGGCCGACGTCTATGAGTACATCCTTATGACACTGGAGAAGGCCATGGATTTGCTGCCTCATGAGAAGAGCACAACGGGCCGCATCGACTACTACTGCGCCGAAGGCCTCTATGCAAAGGTGCTGCTCACCGCTGCCGGCGTGACCGGTTCGCTCAACAACGACTATCTGCAGCGCGCATCGGCTGCTTCGCTCGACGTCATCCAGAACTCCGGTCGCCAGCTCATGGCCAACTACGAGGATATCTTCCGTGGCTCTAACAACGTCAGCGACGAGAGCCTCATTGCTTGGCGCTGGACCAACGGTGCACAGTGGACCTCGCAGAACACCCTGCAGAGCGACCTCATGCCTGATGGTTTCGACGAGAACGGCGACTGCTGGGGTGGCTGGGGTGGCCCGTCGGCCGACCTGCAGGATGCCTTTGGCTACGACGTGACGGAGAATCCATCGAAGCGCATCGACACCGACGTGCGCCGCAAGGCCACGATGATGGGTGCCGGCGACGTCTACAGCTACTTCTGGCGCGACAAGGACCTCGGCAACGGCAAGACCGGTTTCGACATCCTGAAGTTCTACTACGACAAGTCGTACAACCCCGCTGCCACGGGTGAGTTCCAGGGTCCCTGCGGTGTGCAGAACGTGAAGCACGCCTATGGCGACAACTTCGACCACCAGGCCGAGATGAACGCTTCGGCTGGTCGCATGGCCTACAACCTCGCTACACACATCCTGCGCCTCTCCGACGTCTATCTCGTACACGCTGAGGCTGAGGTGCTGCAGGGTAAGACCTCGAGCCGCACCGCTCTGGATGCCTTCAATGCCGTGCGCGGACGCGCCATCTCGTCTGCCGTGCCCAAGACCACGCTCACCTTCGACGACATCTGGAAGGAGCGCCGTCTGGAGTTTGCCGGTGAAGGCGACCGCTGGTACGACTTCGTGCGCCGTGCCTACTACCAGCCCCAGCAGTGCATCAACGAGCTGAAGGCTCAGCGTCGCAATGCCATCTGGAACTGCGGCACTGCCTACAAGACGTGGTTCGAGTCGGGCTATGTGACATGGGATCCCTCCGAGATTCAGTACGACGAGGAGACACCTGCTCCCAACGTGACCGCCAATAGCTTCACGCTGCCTTATCCGACTGAGGACGTGGCCCTGAACCCCAACCTCGGTAGCAACGTCGAGCCCGACCATGTGGACGTGCGTGCCACCTACAGCTACTAAACAAGGTAACAAAGTAGCAAAGTAACAAAGTAACAAAGTAACTAGGAATCATAAACTAGAAACTAGGATCTTGAAACTAGAAACTATAAAACTTGTAAATTGTGATATGAAAACAAACAATATATTCAAAGGACTTTGCCTTGCATTGGCAGCCTGCGCCTCGCTGGCCGTCACGTCGTGCAAGGACGAGCCCGATGCCTACGAGATACAGGGTGGCAAGCCGACCATCAACTTCATCCGCCCCGTCAGCGTAGAGGCAAAGGACTCCATCATCACCGCCGCCTCGATGCGCTCCACCGTGTGCGTCGTCGGTGAGAACCTGCGCAGCGTCACCGCGCTGTTCTTCAACGACCAGCCCGCTGTGCTCAACACGAGCTATATGACCGACCACACGCTCATCGTCACCGTGCCGAACGAGATTCCCGACCTGGTGACCGATAAGATCTACTTCGTCACCCAGAGCAAGGACACGGTGGCTTACGACTTCCACGTCATCATCCCGGCTCCCGTCGTCTCGTCGATGTCGAACGAATGGGCTGCCGCAGGCGAGGAGGTCACCATCGTCGGCGACTACTTCCTCGACTATGAGGACTATCCGCTCACGGTCAACTTTGGCGACTATGTGCTGCCGCGCTCGGCCATCACCAGCATCACGAAGAATCGCATCACGTTCGTCATGCCTGAGGGCGTGCCTCACGAGAAGGTGAGCGTGGAGTCCATCTATGGCGAGACGCAGGGTGCCTTCCAGTACATGGACAACCGCGGTATGCTCTTCGACTTCGACACTCCGTGGAAGGAAGGCGCTCCCGTGCTGGGCAACCACGGCTGGCACAACCGCACTATCACCAGCGACGCCACATCGCTCTCGGGCAACTACCTCATCATGGGTGAAGCCACGATGGGTCCCGACGGCGGCTGGAACGACGGCAACTTCTCGTTCGAATACTGGGCAGGCAATTGGGGCGATCCCGAGAACTATGCCGAGTATCCGCGCATCAGCGACCTTGCCGACTTCAGCGACTTCGCCAACCTGAACCTGAAGTTCGAGATGTGCATTCCCGAGGAAAATCCCTGGTCGGCTGCACCGATGCAGATCTACTTTGGCGATGTGACCATCATCTCCAACACTGGTGCTGGCGTGAAGGACATCTACGGCAACACGCTCGCAGGTGCCAACAACACCTTCTTCCACGAACAGGGCAAGCTCAACCGCGCCCTCTACATGCCTTGGAAGGATGAAGACGACAAACTCTACGACACTGCTGGCAAGTGGGTCACCGTCACCATCCCGTTCGCCGACTTCGTGATGGACTACGACGGCAACAAGCTCGACGGCAAGTTCTTCACCAGCACGGCCGACTTCGGTAGCTTCAACATCTTCATCATTCGTGGTAACTACAACGACAAGACGGCGCTGCCCGAGGGTGTCGAGTGTAACCCGATTATCAAGATCGATAACATCCGTGTCGTTCCTAATAAATAATAATGTATAAGCTATATGAAAAACTATAAGAATATATTCACATGGTTGGTGATAGCCCTCGTAGGGCTATCGCTGACAGGGTGCAGCGAGGACGACCTCGACACCAATCCCTATGGCAAATCGGGCGTAAACCTGGTGGGCTTCGGTCCGTCGCCCATCCTGCGCACCCATGAGATTCGCATCACCGGTACGAACATGAACAAGGTGACGAAGGTCATCTTCCCCGGCGATGCCATCGTAGAGCGCTCTGGCTTCAACTCGTCGGACGCTGAGAACATCTATGTCAACGTGCCCGATGAGTCGGTGCCCGGACAGATTCGCCTCGTGGCAGGCAACGACACGGTCACTTCCGTTTCGAAGCTCACCTTCGAGGAGCCCATCGAGGTCACGTCGGTATCGCCCACAACGGGTCTGAATGCTGGCGACGAGATCACCATCAAGGGCGACTATGTCTACAACATTGCCGAGGTGGTGTTTGCCTGTGGCGTGACGGGTGCTCCCGTCCTCGCTGAGGACTTCACCTACATCTCGCGTCGCGAAATCCGCCTGCGCGTGCCTCTGGCTGCCGAGTCGGGTGTCATCACCATGAACGACGGTGCCAGCTGGGAACTCGAGTGGAAGGAGCCGCTGCAGATTGTCTCGGCTTCCTATGCCAGCCTCTCGCCGGCAGCTGCCGACTTCGGCCAGCAAATCAAGATCAACGGTACGAACCTGCACACCGTAGAGACGCTGATGTTCCCCGGTGGTGTCACTGCCGAGTTCACCGTTTCTGCCGACAATCGCACCATCACCACCACCGTGCCTGCCGAGTGTAAGTCGGGTCCCATCACGCTGTTGCTCTACTCGGGCACCGCTCTCACCACCGATGAGTTCTCCGTGCCTACGGTCACCATCGCCAGTGCCACACCCAACAACGACCTCGTTGCTGGCGATCAGGTGGTGCTTGCCGGTGAGAACTTCGACCGCGTGAAGGAAGTGCAACTGCCTGGCATCGGTGCCATCACCGACTACACCATCTCTGGCAACACACTCACCTTCACCGTGCCCGAGGGCATGACCGATGGCGAGGTCGTCCTGGTGCAGAACGCCTACATCTCTGCCTCGATTGCCATTGAGGTGCGCAAGCTCGCTGGCGTCATCTGGCAGGGCAAGGAGAACCTCTCCGGCTGGAGCAACTGGGGCGTCTTCAACTGGGATGGCGACAAGTGGCTGAAGTTCCAGGAGGCCATCAACGGCCCGGGCCAGCTCACGTTCCACTTCGTTGTCACCAGCGACAACCCCGCCTTCAACCTCCGCATGGGCGACTGGTCGACACCGTTCTCCGACCTCTCGCTGCCTTATGCCGACGATGGCAACATTCATCCGTCGAAGGACGACACCGATGTCATCATCAACCTCTCTGCCGAGGAGCGTGAGAAGATGTTTGCCGATGGCGGACTGGGCATGGTCATCTGGGGCGATGGCATCCAGCTGCAGTACATCAAGTTCCTCGAGGCTACCGACGAGGTCGATGTTGCTCCGTTTGCAAAGTGGGAGGACCAGAGTGCCAACATCTCTTATCCCATCCACATCTCGTGGAGCGACAACAAGGGTAAGGTACGCATCATGCGCACTGGCCTGCAGGAACTGAATCTGAAGGTAGGTGTGTCGAAGCTCATCTTCTATAAGGAGGCAGGCACCACCGGACAGATACAGCTCAACGACTGCAACTGGAGCAATCCCATCACCGATGCCGACCTCACCGACTGGGCAGGCGACAAGACGCAGGTGGAGACCGTCTTCACACAGAAGATGATGGACTGCGTGACGGGCGCCACCACCGATGGCTGGTCTGACACGGCCTTCATCATCCAGGGCGATGGCATGACCATCACGAAGATTGTTGTGCTTCCCTGATGCGCGACCAGTGAATAATCATCGTAAGGAGCGCTGCCCTCCATCGTGGCGCTCCTTACCTTCAACACTTCCGAACAATGACTATTCGTAGAGGAATCATCCTGATGCTGTCGGCCCTGCTGCTGGCTGCTTGCGGAGGGAAGAAGACTGAACAGAAATCGGCCTCCGAGCTCATCGCCGATGCCGACCACTTCCAGCTGGACACCATCGCCGTCGACCCTGCCGACACCCTCGTCAGCAGTAGCGTCGACCATGTTCTGCGCCACTATCCTGAGCTCTTCCGCGCTGCCGAAAAGGCACGGAAGATGTTCTTACAATGGGTTGCGCAGGAGCAGCAGTCACCTCTGAAGACCCAGCCTGCTGTGCTCGACATCAGCGACATCCTCACCGAGACCTTCAGCACCTCCGACCTCCCTGCCGCAGAGGGTGGGGGAGAGGCTCCCGCCTTCTCTTCGGAGAAACTGGACTCCGTCTACCTCCGTCTCATCAGCGAGGCCCCCGCCGACCAGAAGTCTGCCATCGGCCATTCGCGCCGAGCATTCCTCGCCTATGCCGAGCAGCTGCAGCAAGTGGCCCAAGCCATCCCTGCCGACCTCCGCACCCGCTTCCTCACCATCCTCGCCCAGCGAATGAGCAAGTTTCTAGTTTCTAGTTTCTAGTTCAAACTTGAAACTCTCACCTCTAAACTGTCTCTAAACTCTAAACACTAAACTCTAAACTCTCAATATGACCACCCAAAAACTCTTGAAAGCAGGCTTCCTCGCCTTTATCGTCTGTTGCGGCTTTGCCGCAACCCTCACCTCTTGTGGTGGCAGCGACGACCCGGAGCCCGAGCCCACGCCGACGCCCAGCGTCACCGTCTCGCTCTCCTCGCAGAGCATTGCCGAAGGTGCCGAGGTCGACGCAAAGTCGGTCTCTGAGCTGCAGCTCACCTACTCCGTTGCCATCAAAGTTTCCTCCTCGGCCAATATCACCCTCAACGGCACGAAGGTCACCGCCACGCGCATGACCAACAACGTGGCCGGCGTGCAGATTCCCCTCTCGCTCGAGGAGGGCACCGACTACACACTCATCGTCCCTGCAGGCTCCATCGTCGCCTCCAAGGATGCTTCCGCCTCGGCTCCGGAGTTCAAGTTGAACTTCAAGACCAAGGCAAAGGCGCAGCCCGTGAACCCCGATATCAAGGCAACGCTCGTCAATGGCAACGACGCCGCCCAGAAGCTCTACGACTTCATGCGCGAGCAGTATGGCCAAAAGGTCATCTCCAGCGTGATGGCGAACGTGAACTGGAACAACGAAATCGCCGAGAGCGTCTATAAGCTCACGAAGAAATATCCCGCTGCGGTGTGCTACGACTTCATCCACATCTGCTACTCACCAGCCAACTGGATTGACTATACCAACATCGCACCCGTGAAGCAGTGGAGCGATGCCGGCGGTATCGTACAGCTCATGTGGCACTTCAACGTGCCGAAGGCGGAGGGTTCCACCGACGTCACCTGCACACCCTCGGAGACCACCTTCCGTGCGCAGAATGTCTTTACTTCCGGCTCATGGGAGAACCGTTGGTTCTATGAGCAGATGGACAAGGTCGTCGCCACCCTGCTGAAGCTGCAGGATGCAGGCATCGCCGCCACTTGGCGCCCCTTCCACGAGGCTGCCGGCAATGCCACTGCCAAGCAGCAGGCCGCCTGGACGAAGTCGTGGTTCTGGTGGGGCTACGACGGTGCCGAGACCTATAAGAAACTCTGGACCACCATGTTCAACTACTTCAAGGAGAAGGGCGTGAAGAACCTCATCTGGATCTGGACCACGCAGAACTACAACGGCAACAGCGACAACTACAACCAGGACACCGACTGGTATCCTGGCGACGAGTATGTCGACATCGTGGGCCGCGACCTCTATGGCTACACCGCCCAGCAGAACCTGCAGGAGTTCACCGAGATTCAGGCCACCTATCCCACGAAGATGATTGCCCTTGCCGAGTGCGGCTATGGCAACTACGACAACAAGCGCGTCGACTTCGCCAACATCTCCGACTGCTGGAACACCGGTGCCCGCTGGAGTCATTTCATGGTGTGGTATCAGGCTGGCCAAGGCTCCACCAACTCCATGATGACCGACGGCTGGTGGAAGGACGCCATGCAATGCTCCGATGTCATCACCCGCGACCAGCTCCCCTCGCTGAAGTAATCGCATCTCCGCAAACCCTCTATTCCCCAACATGTCCCGCCACTCCCTCGCGCTAGGCGGGACATGTTTTTGTAAGTACTCAGAACGGATGACGCTCTATAGGATGATTATTTCATAGCCGCATCGGAAAAAAGGTCGATGTTTTTTTGTTGTGCCCTCGTTTTTTTATCTTTGACTTCGTCGAAGATACTTTCGCTCGACAATTCAAAAATAAACGAGTTTCTTTTTGGTATTGTCCTCGCTTAATCGTATCTTTGCAGTTGAAAACCTATACACGATGCGAAAAAAAGTTCTTAATATCATCCCGCTGACACTTGTGCTAACGGCCTGCACATCGCCCGACCACGAGGCGATGCGGCAACGGCTGAAGTACGTCAGCGACTGCAAGCGGGGAGACACCAATCATAGAAACTGGCGAGTGGAGGTTATTTCTTCTTTGGTTGCTTGTTGAGTCTATACACGACATGCAGGAGCGCATAACGAGGCGTGACGTTGTTCCATGTCTCAGTGCGACCTTGTGCGTTGATGGTGCGCCGGATGTTGGAGAGATTGCTGAGGAGGTCGAAGCCGTCAAGCATGCAGATGAGGTTGCCGTGGAGGAAACGCTTAGAAAGGCGGGCATTCCAGACGAACTCGTTGGTGTTCATGGTATGGTCGGCGTAGCCTCGACGGGAGTACATGGTGAGGTCGGTGGCAAGTTGCAGGCTCCACGGCAGTTCGACTTGGGCGGTGAGGCCGTAGTCGAAGTCGAGGACGTTGATAGTCTCAAAATCTATGCGGTCGCTGGTGGAGCGCTGGTAGTGAATGTTGCCGATGCCCTTGACTTGCAGTTTGGCGTTTGGACGGTAGGTCAAGCTGAGTGCCTCGTTAGCATAATAGGAGCCGACAATGCTGTGTGAGGGTGCTGTGGGCATGGTGCTAATGAGGTCAACACTGCGAAAGTAGTCAAGGGTGGTCTTTGTGGAGAGCGACAGATGGCGGTTATGGTCAAGCGGAGTGTTATATCCGCCGCCGAGGTGGGCGTCCCAGTTTCCGTTGACGTTTTGCGGTGTGACGGTGCGGATGCCTGTCTGCTTATCATAGAGTGTGGCCATGGCTATGCTCTGTGGTGCAAGGTTGATGGAGCCTGAGACGTTCCACATTCGCTCACCCGACAACACACGGCGATAGGAGGTGCCGAGGTGGTATCGCTGCGGGTTCTTCAAATGCGGATTACTCAGCACGATACGCAAGGGGTCGCTATCGTCGCGTATGTTGAGCAGGTAGGTCATGCTGGGGGCAGAGATACGGGTGTTGAAATTGACCTCGAACACCTTCTTCTGGTCGCGGGTGAAGAACCGCCAGTCGCCGTCAGTTTGGACAAAGGCTGTATTGCGGTGGAAGAGAGTATCAAGCTGTCCGCGCTGATAGTCTAATTGGTTGCGCTCGAAACGGACTTCAACGTTGCCGCGGAACTGACGTATCAGATTCCAAGAGTGGCGGCGGGAACTGTTGTAATCGTAGCCAAAGCGGAGACGGTGGATGTCGTCAGTCGTTTCGGCCTGATTACTATTGCCCGTGTCGAGTGTCTTGTAAAGGTCGTTGGCTGACGGCAGGGTACCCAATTCGCCATCGAACTCCCCCAACAGATGCAGCAGATAGAGCGAACGGTTAGTCTTTCTATTGGCGTGGGAATAGATGTAATCGGTCGAGAGTTGAAGACATCCGATTTCCGTTCTACGTGCACCGATGCTGCCGCCGTAGTTCAGT
>JAEEGI010002349.1_pt1 | contig 46688 bp, 44 predicted proteins | sample 8958751 | NCBI WGS metagenome assembly JAEEGI01 (sample SAMN16246545, study PRJNA631951) | gut metagenome | biome: gut microbiome; feature: rumen; material: KS-attached | host: Bos | place: Iran: Karaj | collected 2018-10
GGGCATGTCCTTGTACTCCACCTCCGCGTCGCTCAGGGCGGTGCGGCAGTGGGGGCACCAGTTGATGATGCGGCTGCCCTTGTAGATCAGGCCCTTCTCATACAGGTCGCAGAAGGTCTCCCGGACGGCCTTGGCGCAGGTCTCGTCCATGGTGAAGCGGCTGCGGTCCCAGTCGCAGGAGACGCCCATGCTCTTCTGCTGCTCCACGATCCGATCGCCGTACTGCTCCTTCCAGGCCCAGACCCGCTCCAGGAACTTGTCCCGGCCCAGGTCGTAGCGGGTCTTACCCTCTTCCTTGCGCAGGGTCTCCTCCACCTTGATCTGGGTGGCGATGCCCGCGTGGTCCACGCCGGGGAGCCAGAGCGCGGCGTAGCCCTGCATGCGCTTATAGCGGGTAATGATGTCCTGCAGCGCGGAGTCCATGGCGTGGCCCATGTGCAGCTGCCCCGTCACGTTGGGGGGCGGCATCACGATGGAGAAGGGCTTTTTCTCGGGGTCGATGACGCCCTTGAACCAGCCGCCCTGCATCCAAAAGTCGTAGATCTTCTTTTCCACCTTCTGTGGTTCATACACCTTCGGTAGTTCTTTCATGTTGTCCTCCTTTGAATCGAAGAAACGATTGAGATCGTCTTGTTAACCATTGTGTGACCCGCATCTGCCCTTGGGGAGCAGTATTCGTTTTTGACGGGGCTTTGTCTCGGCAAAAACACCATGAGTCGAGCTCTGCGAGCCCTCGTGCCGATCAAAGGCGGCGTATCACGCTTCGCCGCGTGCGATAAGCACGAGTATCTCAACTGCGAAACAGCGTTTCGCAGTTGAAGAAAAAACGCCCCGAGACTATCGTCTCAGGGCGATCACATACCGCGGTACCACCTGAATTCCGCCTTGCGGCGGCGCTCTCTGGTCCTTAACGCGGACCGAACGCCGGGACTACACAGCAGCCCTTCCCCCCGGGCGCTCGAGATCGACCTTCCGCGGAGCTTGCCAGGGACTCGCACCCTCCGTCCCCTCTCTGAAAGCAGGTTTCCGCGTACTCCTATCCGTCACAGCGCACAAATATTTGATGGCGAGATTATACAATGTGCCAAAACGATTGTCAAGGATTCCCGCTTCGCTTTTCCGGAAAAAGTGAAATTCTTTTTCTATCCCCGCTTCGCCAGATAGTCGCAGGCGGAAAGCGCGGCCACATTGCCCTCTCCCACAGCCTTAGCGAGCTGATAGGGCTTGCCGGTGCAGTCGCCGGCCGCAAAGACGCCGGGAACGGTGGTCGCCATGTTCCTGTCCACCACGATCGCGCCGTTTTCATAGACGAGTCCCGGTACCAGCTTGGTGACGGAGACCGTGTCCTTGATGATAAAGACCCCGTCGACCTTGTATTCCTCCCCGCCGAAGAGCAGGGTATCCGCCTTCAGGCCGCCGCAGATCTCGTATTTCCCGTTTTGCTCGAAGCGCAGTACCTTGCAGCCGATGCCCTCCAGAAAGTCCGCGTCCTGCCGGGCCTCCTCGCCTCCGCCCACCACGGCCACGGTCTTGCCCCGATACAGCATCCCGTCGCAGGTGGCGCAATAGCTGACGCCGCGCCCCAGGAATTCCCCCTCGCCGGGATAGAGCTTTTCCCGGGTAATGCCGGCGGCAAGAATCACCGCGCCGCAAAGATAAAAATCGCTCCCCACGGCCACGCCGAAGCTGTCCCCGTAGGACATGACGGACAGCGCGCGGCCGGAAATCAGCTCCGCGCCGCACTCCTCCAACTGACGGCGAAACAGCGCCGTCAGCTCCATGCCGGACATGGGAGGAAGTCCGGGGTAGTTGGTCACCTTCTCCGCTTTATACAGGCTGCTCGTCTCCTGCCTGTTGGTCACGACCCCAACGGTTTTCCCTCTGTTTTGAAGGGTCAGGGCTGCCGAGGTCGACGCAGCGCCGCCGCCCACAATGATGACGTCAAAACTGTCAGACATACGCCTGTCTCCTCTCTGATCGTGCGATAAATACTTTTCTTCCGGGATTTCTCCCCCATTCGGAAAAGCCGCCGCGCCTCGTCTGCGCGGCGGCACGGATCATTTGGGGGTACTGAAGCGGGACAGCAGATTTTCCACGCTGTTCTCCATCATGGTCAGGATCCTCTCTGTGGTGATCTCAGCCGGCATCTGCATCCCCAGATCCATCCACTGGGCAATAAAGCCGATGGCGCATTTGGCATAGAACTTGACCACGCACTCAAAATCCTGCCGATCGATGTTTTGTCCGGAAGAAACGATCACAGCAAAGCTGCGGATACATTCTTCCATCTTCTCCTCCAGATAGCGCAGCATATAAAGCCTGCTGTTGGAGTTGTAAACATTCAGGGTGAAGGTGCTGTTCTCCCGCAGATAGTCCATGAAGAACATCACATCCTCGCGCCAATGCTCATAAACGACCTTGCGGGGAAGCACCCGGTTGGCATCGTCTTCAAAGACCCACTCCAAAAGATCGTATACGTCGTCAAAGTGGTAATAGAAGGTCTGACGATTGACCCCGCAGATCTCCACCAGATCTTTGACGGTGATCTTTCCAATGGGCTTAACCATCATCATTTGCTTCAGCGCCGCAGCCAAGGACTCCTTTGTAGTAGACGACAAGACACATCACACCCTTTATTATCATTTTATGTAATTGTAACACAATATATAGGATTTGAAAAGCATTTCTTCGTCCGCCCGAATAAAAACATCCATTCGGCCAAAAGGGCTTGAAAAAGCGCTTCTCATCCTGTACAATAAATAAAAATGGCAAAAAGGAGGTGCAGACCATGATCTGTCGTCGCTGCGGCAAGAACAATCCGGATGGTCTGCTCTTTTGCGGCGGCTGTGGGGCGAAGCTGAATTATGGCCCCCCGGTCTCCCCCACCGTCTATCCCGCATCGGCTGCCAGGAAAACGGGCAATCGCGGACTGATCGCCGCGATCATTTTCACGCTTGTGATGATCATCCTGGTTTCCGCCGTCTGGATCTATCGGATCCAAAACCGAGAAACCGTGACGGAGCAGGTCGTGCCCAACGGGATACTGGCCGTGGGCTCCAAATGGACCGGTACCATGACCCTTTCCAATTACCAGGGAAGCAGGCATTTTAATTCCGATACCATCGCCGTAGACGCCTATTTTGGCAGAGATGAATCCGGCAAGACCTATTTTGAGCTGTATGAGACAGGACAGCGGAAAAATGCCCTGATCTCCATGTACGTCAACCTTTATCAGGATCACTTCGTGCCTGTGATCGGCACAAATGACGCCTGGATTCTGGATGTGTATCTCAGCAACCTTGATACCAGCGCGATGACCGGGTATGTGGAAAACGGACAGATTACCCTCACCTATGCTTACGATATCACTTCCTGCTCCTGCGATATGGAGCTGCATCTGCACGGATAAAAAAACTTTCTCAAAAATAAAAATAAGTCTTGAATTGGAGAAAAGCTTGTGTTATACTCTCAAGGCTGACAAATTATGTACTTAGTCGAAAGGATTGAAATACATGTCTATTTTCTTTACCATTCTACAGGTTCTCTCCGGTCTCGCGGTCACCGTCATCGTTCTTGCCCAGAGCGGGAAGAGCGCCGGCCTGTCCGGCAGCATTTCCGGCGGCGCCGACACCTTCATGTCCAAGGGCAAGGCCAAGAGCCTTGATGCGAAGCTCGCCAAGATGACCAAATGGTTTGCTCTGGCCTTCGCGGTGCTGACCCTGGTTCTGAACCTGATGTACAAGCCCACCGCTTCTGTGGAAACCCCCGAGGCTGAGCCCACCGCAACGGTTGAGCCTGCTGAATAAAATATTGCGTCGACTCCCCATAATTTGATCAAGCTGCCCCTGACCCTTCGGTCAGGGGCTCTTTCTTTCCCGAAAAAACATGCTGTCGAACAAACGCGACAGCATGTTTTCATTCTTATATCTACTCCCAGGTCTTCCAGATCTCCGGACAAAAGCCGACGGTCGCCTGCTTGCCGTTGCGCACGACCGGGCTTCGGATCAGCTCCGGAATCTCGTAGAGCTTTTCCATTTTGGCCTCCGTACCGGCAAGATACTGGAACAGCGGATAATCCTGATCGTCTTTATTCACCAGGTTGTCCAGGCCCACCGCGTTTTTCACCGCGTTCAGCTCTCCCCTGCTCATACCATAACGGAGAAGATCCACATACTGATACTTGATGCGGCGTTCCTTGAACCAGCGCTCGGCTTTTTTGGTGTCGAAGCATTTGCTTTTGCCAAAAATCTGGATGTTCATTTCTTTTTCCTCAAATCTCGGATATCACCGGAAGGATCATGGGGCTGCGCCGTGTGGTCTTGAAGAGATAGCCGGAGAGGTCGTTTTTCACGCGGGTCTTGATGGTGTTCCAGTCGTACAAGTGCCTGGCCGTGCAGGCGCTGACAGACTCCATCGCGACCCGTTTCAGCTCATCCATCATTTCCTCGGCCTCTTTGACGTAGATAAAACCGCGGGTCACAATCTCCGGATCCGCCATCATCTTATGATCATAGGCGGAAAACGGCAGCACCACGACGATCATCCCGTCCGACGCGAGCTTTTGACGGTCGCGGAGGACGACGCTGCCCACCTCGCCGAGTCCGCCGCTGCCGTCCAGCAGCACGGCCCCGCTGGGGACGCTCTCCTCGCACTTGATGCCTTTTTTGCTGATCTCTATCACGTCGCCGTTCTCCGCAATCAGCACGTTATTGGGCGCGACTCCCATCTCCCGGGCGATTTCGGCGTGCTTGACGAGCATGCGATATTCTCCGTGCACCGGGATAAAATACTTGGGACGGATCAGGGCCAGCATCATCTTCTGCTCCTCCTGGGAGGCATGGCCGGAAACATGCAGATCCGTATGCCGGTCATAGATGACCTCGGCCCCCTTGTGGAAGAGCTCGTCGATCACCCGGCTGATGGTGTTCTCATTGCCGGGAATCGCCGAAGCGGAGATGATAATGCGGTCTCCCGCATCCACATGGATCTGCTTATGCTCGGAAAACGCCATGCGGTACAGCGCGGACATGGCCTCGCCCTGGCTGCCAGTGGAGATAATGACCACCTGCTCCCGCGGAAGCTTTTTGACCTCGTCCAGATCCACCATCACGTTCTCCGGGATGTCCATATAGCCCAGGACCGTAGCGACCCGCAGGATGTTTTCCATGCTGCGCCCGGTGATGGCGACCTTGCGGTTGAACTTCGCCGCCACGTTGATGATCTGCTGCAGGCGGTGGACGTTGGAGGCGAAGGTCGTGATGATAATGCGCTTGCTGCAGCCCAGAAACAGCTTTTCAAAGCCCGCGCCGACCTTCCGCTCGGAGTCGGAGTGACCGGGCTTTTCCACGTTGGTGGAGTCCATGAGCAGGGCCAGAACGCCCTGGTTTCCCAGCTCGCCCAGGCGCGTAAGATTGATCATGCCGCCGGAGATCGGCGTGACGTCGATCTTGAAGTCCCCGGTATGGATCACCGTGCCCAGGGGCGTCTTGATCGCCAGGGCCACGGAGTCGGGGATCGAGTGGTTGACATGGATGAACTCGATGCTGAAATTGCCCAGCCGAAACACCGACCCGGCCTTCTTGGTAAATATTTGGGTATTTCGGAGCAGATCATGCTCCTCCAGCTTCAGCTCCACCAGAGCGGCGGTGAGGGGCGTCGTATAGATGGGCACATCCAGTTCCTTCAGCACATAAGGAACCGCGCCGATATGATCCTCATGCCCATGCGTCAAGATGATCCCGAGGATCCGGGACGCATTGTTTTTTAAATACGTAAAATCCGGCAGGACCACGTCCACGCCGTACATCTCTTCATCCGGAAAACCCATGCCGCAGTCGACCACGATGATATCGTTTCCGTACTCAAAGGCGGTCATGTTTTTCCCGATCTCGCCAAGTCCCCCCAGGGGAATGATTTTCAGTTTTTGCACCATTTTTACTCCGTTCAAATTATATTGCGAAAATAAAAGCAACTATGTATTGCACATAGTATAGCCGAACCGGATCGCGTTTATTCACATCTCGGTTCTGCCCTCGATGGCGCGGTTGAGCGTCGCGTCATCGGCAAACTCCAGGTTGGAGCCCACGGGAATACCATAGGCCAGACGGGTCACCTTGATCTGAAAGGGCTTCAGCAGGCGGGAAAGATACATGGCCGTGGCCTCCCCCTCCGTATCGGGGTTGGTCGCCATGATGACCTCCTCCACATTCTCCTCCGCGACGCGGTGCAGCAGCTCCTTGATCCGAATATCGTCCGGGCCCACATGGCTCATGGGAGAGAGCACGCCGTGCAGGACATGATAGGTGCCGTTGTATTCGCGGCCCCGTTCAATGCTCAGCACATCCCGCGGCTCAGAGACCACGCAGATGGTCGACTTGTCGCGCCGATCACTGGCGCAGATGGAGCAGATCTCTCCTTCCGTCAGATTCTGACAGATCTTGCAGGTATGCACGCTGCGTTTGGCTTCCGTGATGGCGTCGGCAAAGGACAGCGCTTCTTCGTCAGGCAGCGCGAGCACATGAAAGGCAAGCCTCTGCGCGCTTTTGCGGCCGATCCCCGGCAGCGAGGCGAATTTATCGATCAGGTTTTCAAGAGAAGCGGGAAAGAAAGACATGGCGATCCTCCGTATTCCTTATTCTATTCCACGAATCGCGCGGATGGCAGCCGCACGATCCGCAGCGCCGAAGACCGCGCTGCCAGCAACGAGCACGTCCGCTCCGGCAGCCACACAGAGCGGCGCCGTCTCCGCATCAACGCCGCCGTCCACCTCCAGCTCACAGGAAAGGCCCCTTTCCCGGATCCAGGAACGGATGGTGCGGAGCTTGGGCAGCATGTCCGCCATAAATCGCTGCCCGCCAAAGCCCGGCTCCACTGTCATGACAAGGATCAGATCCACCTGCTCCAGCCAGGGCAGCGCCGCCTCTGCCGGGGTCCCCGGCTTCAGCGTGATCCCGGTCTTCTTCCCGCAGGAGCGGATACGATCCAGGGCCGCCTGAATCTGCCCCGGCTCGTCAGCCTCCACATGGACGTTCACCAGATCCGCGCCGGCCTTGCAGAACTGCTCCGCATAGCGGACGGGACGGTCGACCATCAAATGCGCATCCAGGAACATATCCGTCGCCCGCCGGAGAGATTTCAGCACCGGGATCCCCATGGAGATGTTGGGAACAAACTGGCCGTCCATCACGTCAAAATGGACATAGTCCGCCCCGGCCGCGCGGATATCTTCCACCTCCGCGCCGAGACGGGCCAGATCCGCAGCGAGGATCGATGGTGCGATTTTCAGCATGGGGCGCCTCCTCTCCGCAGCGGCAGAAAGAGCCGCCCGGTAATGACGTGTTATTATACTACAACTCGTACAAAAAAAGCAAGACTCTTGACGATAAGCGCATTTCGACTTGACGATAAGATTATTTCGAGATAAAATAGTTTGATAAATATTGGGAGGACGCGAATATGGCGAATCGCTATCAAAAGAACAAAGGCGTTAAGCCGGTTTATACCTTTGCCATCTGCTGGCTTCTGCTCTCAGGCTTTCTTCCCATGTTCAGGCTTGGAACCATCCTGCTCAGCCTCGGCATCAGCGGAGTTCTGTCCTACTATCTCGGCAAATCGGGCAGCCGCAAGGAAAAAGCTGTGGAAGAGGCCATCCGGCAGGAGAAAATCAGGGCAGCCCAGGTTAAGCCGCAGTATACCTCGCAGCGGGTCAAGCCCCAGAGCGGCGCGCAGTACGTCTCCCAGCGGGTCGACCCCGTCACTCCGTCTCAGAAGAAGAGCTACGGCCCGGAGATCGACCCCATCGTGGAGGAGGGCAATCGCGCGCTGAGCGAGATGGGGCGGCTGTACATGTCCATCAAGGATAACGACGTGCGCAGCAAGATCAATGAGCTTATGCGCATCACGGACAAAATCACCCAGGACGCCATTGCAGACCCCTCCGATATCCCTCAGATCAAGAAGTTCATGAACTACTATCTGCCCACCACCATCAAGCTCCTCAACGCGTACGACCGCATGAGTTCCCAGGGCATCGAGGGAGAAAACCTGGACAAAACCATGAAGAACATCAATACCATGCTGGATGACGCGATCCTGGCATACAAGAAAATGCTGGACTCGCTGTTTGCCAATCAGGCGCTGGATATTGAGACCGATATCCAGGTGATGAATACCATGCTCGCCCGGGAAGGTCTCACGGGCGAAAAGGACTTCGACATCAAGCCCGCCGTCGAATCCTCCCCCGCTGTCGCCTCCGCCTCAGCCGCCGCTCCCGCCCCCGACAAAAGCGCGGAAACGACCGTCACCGCTTCTGGAATCACTTTGAAATTGTAATAGAAAGGACTGTATAACGATGAGCGAAGAAAAAAAGTTCCCTTCCCTGACGCTTGACCCCAACGCCGCCGCTGTGCAGGCGGCTCCTGTTGTGGAGGAGGCCAAGACTGAAGAAAAAGCCCCTGAGGAAAAACTGGATCTCAGCAGCCTGTCCGAGCCGGAACAGGCCGCCGTCCGGGAGTTTTCCGAGAAGATCGACGTGATGAACACCGAGCAGATCATGAACTACGGCAGCGCCGCCCAGAAGAACATTTCCGACTTCTCCGACGCCGCGCTCTCCACCGTGCGCACCAAGGATCTGGGCGAGGTGGGCGGTATGCTCGGCGATTTGGTCGTCGAACTGAAGGGCCTGAATTTTGACGCCGAGGAAAAGAAGGGGATTCTCGGTCTTTTCAAGAAGAGCCAGCAGAGCCTTGCCTCTCTCAAAGCCCAGTACGACAAGGCCGAGGTCAATGTGGACAAGATCGTCAACTCCCTGGAAAAGCACGAGGTCGTTCTGCTCAAGGACATCAGCATGATGGACAAGATGTACGAGAAGAACGAGGAGTACATGAAGGAGCTGACCATGTACATCCTCGCCGGCAAGCTCAAGATCGAGCATCTGCGGAATGTGGAGCTGCCCGAGTATGTGAAGAAGGCCAACGAGACCGGGCTTCCCGAGGACGCCCAGGCCGCCAATGATTTCTCCAACATGATCGGCCGCTTTGAGAAGAAGATCCATGACCTGGAGCTGACCCGCATGATCTCCGTGCAGATGGCGCCCCAGATCCGCATGGTGCAGAACAACGACAGCCTGATGGCCGAAAAGATCCGCACCTCCATCGTCAACACCATCCCCCTCTGGAAGAACCAGATGGTGATGGCCCTCTCCCTCTACCACTCCGAGCAGGCCATGAAGGCCCAGCGCGAGGTGACTGACGTTACCAACGCCCTGCTCCAGAAGAATGCGGAGACCCTGCATCAGGGCAGCGTCGCCATCGCCAAGGAGTCTGAGCGCGGCATCGTGGATATGGAGACCCTGCGCAAGACCAATGAGGAGCTGATCGCCACCCTCAACGAGGTGCGTGAGATCCAGGACGAGGGCCGTGCCCGCCGCGCCCAGGCCGAGGTCGAGCTTGGCCGCATCGAGGGCGCGCTGAAACAAAAGCTGCTGGAGATGAAGGGCTGAGCCCGAAAAGGAGTTGGCGATGAAGCTGTTTCGAAATCCCGTCTTTGCGACCATCCTGACGATCGTACTGGTGATCGGCTCCACGCTGCTCAACACGCGCGTGAAATTCGGCAAGCTCTGCCGCGAAGCGTCGGACGACTTTTTTGCGGATCAGGGCATCGCGGAGGGTTTGGAGTCCATTTGTGTGGACGCCTCCGCGGTGGCTTCTCTTGCCGAAGAAAAAGGGCTTGACGCATCTTCCCTCCGTGGCGCGCTGGAGCGGCTGCGGGAAGATCTCAAGGACGCCCGTCCCGCTGCGGAGCTCCACCAGGATTACATGGATCTGCGCTCGGAGCTCTCCTCCATCAACGCGAAGTTTATGGTCAACGGATTGAGCGAGAAGGATTCCCAGGCCGTGCGCCATCTCTTGGACAGCATAGACGCGGCGAACGATAAGCTCCCCGACGCGGCTTACAACGCGTCCGTACAGGCGTTTTTGGAGAAATATGACCGCTTCCCCACCCGTTTTCTCGCAAAGCTGGCCGGCGTCAAGATGCCGGAGGTGTTTGCCTGATGTCCATTCAAGAGGGCCGCGCCTGGTTTCGCTCCCTGGGGATGGAGGATCGGGTGCGGGAATTTGAGGTCTCCTCCGCCACGGTGGAACTGGCCGCCCAGGCGCTCGGCGTAGAAGGCGCGCGAATCGCCAAGACGCTCTCCTTCAAGACCGAAACCGGCTGCATGCTGATCCTAGCCGCGGGCGACGCGCGGATCGACAACAGGAAGTTTAAGGAGAAGTTTCACTTCAAGGCCCGGATGCTCTCTGCCGAGGAGGTGCCGGAGCTGACCGGCCACCCGGTGGGCGGCGTCTGCCCCTTCGGCTGCAAGGAGGGGATCCCGGTGTATCTGGACGAGAGCCTGCGGCGCTTTGAAACCGTTTTCCCCGCCGTGGGCAGTCCCAGCAGCGCCATCGAGCTGAACCTGGAAGAGCTCTTCCGCACGTCCCGGGCCCTGGCCTGGGTGGACGTGTGCAGGATCCCGGAAGAATAGGAGGCCGGTATGACCGCTCCCCTTGTCTTTGCCCTGATCTTTCAGATCCCCACCATCTTTCTGCTCCGGGGAAAATGGTCCTGGATCATCGCGGGCTACAACACCTCTACCGAGGCGGAAAAGCGGAAGTATGACGAAAAGAAGCTCTGCCGGACCGTGGGCTTTCTGATGCTGACCATGACGCTGGGCTTTGCCGTCAGCGGCGTGGTGGGCTACTTTGTCCAGACCGGGCAGGCGGAAGCCTCCCTGCTGGAAACCGTGAAAGGCGTGTTCCTGGGCGTCGCCGCCGCACAGGCGCTGTTTACGCTGTGGTTCGCCAACAACAAGTGCAAAAAGTGACGGCAGCAACATAAAAAGGATCCGAGGCCATCCGGTCTCGGATCCTTTTTATGCATTTCTTTTTGCGGCAAGCCGCCACAGCAGCCAGCCCAGGCAGGCGCCGGGGACGTTAAGCAGCAAATCATCCACATCCAGAGAGCCCAGTCGGGTGGCATACTGGGCCAGCTCGATCAGGCAGACCGCAGCGACGACGGTTAGCAGGAAGATCAGAAAAGCCCTTTGTCGCCGGAACAGCAGGGGCAGAAAGACGCCCAGGGGAACAAAAACCAGGATATTCCCCACAAAGTTGACCCAACCGTAGGCTCGCAGCGCAGACTCCCATGGATTGCGCATCCGCATAACCAAAAAATAATCGCGGATGGTCGCGAAGGGCCGGAGATTGTACGCATGCCCCTCCCGGGGCAGTCGGTGGAACAGCAGGAGCAGCAGCGCAGCCACATACAGCCCAAAAAGGATCCAGGCCGCGATTTGAAACGCTTTCTTCATCCCTCACCTCTTGAGCCGCCGCGCCAGGGCCTCGTCGGCCTGGGCAAGCAGGGTCTTGTACTCCGTATAGACGACCTTGCCCGGAAGCGCCCCGGAGGGCTTGCGGATAAAACGCACCATCGTATAATCCACCGGGATCTTGCCGCCGTCCCGCCCCTGAGAATAGTAGACGGCAAGGGAGGCCGCCTGGAGCAAAGCGGTCTCGCTCGGCTCCTCCCCCTCGCAGCGAAGGATCACATGGCTGCCGTGGATCTTCTGGGTGTGCAGCCAGAAATCGGTACGACGGGCGATCTTCAGGCTCAGCTCATCGTTCTGCACATTGCTTCGGCCAATCAGGATCTCAAAGCCGTCGTCGCTCACAAAGCGCAGGGGCGCTTGGGGCTTTCCCTTTTCCGCCCGCTGGCTTTTCCCCTTTTTCAAATACCCGGTTTCCGCAAGCTCACGACGGATATCCGAAAGATCCCTCTCGCTTTCCGCCTGTTCCAATTCAGCCAGAACGCTGTTTAGATAGTCCAACTGCTTTTCTCCCTGTGCGATCAGCTCCGTCAGGTGGAGCTGCGCGCCTTTGAGCTTGCTGTACTCCTTGAACAGCTTTGCCGCGTTCTGCTGCGGCGTTTTCAGCGGATCCAGCGGAATCGAGATCTCCGGGCAGTCCTCCCGGTAATAGTCCTGACAGAGCAGCGATCGATCTCCCTTCCTCATGCGGTAGAGATTCGCCGTAATGAGCTCCGCGTGCTTGCGCACCTCGTCCCTGGACTCCGTTCTTTTCAATTCCTCCCGCTGATTGACCAGTTTTCTGGACAGACGATCCCTCTGCGTCCGTATCCCCCGCAACAGCTCCTGGCCCCGACGGCGGCGCTGCTCCGTCTGATCCCTGCGGGTAAAAAAGGCGTCCAGCAGCTCGGAAAAGCTGTCAAAAAACACATTTTCCGTTTCCCGGCCATACTGGGATATGGGCAGGAAACTGAAATCCAGCGCTTTTCCGTCCCGCTGCACAAGCGTGGGCCGAAGCTCGCCCGCGGCAACGGTCTCCCGCAGGGCCTCCATCTGCTCGGGCAGGGTCTCGTAAACGCTCCCGCAGCGATGGGACAGCTCTCTGCAGATCAGCGGCGAAAGTCCGGAAAAACGATCCAGCAGCCACTTCTCCACCGGCACGTCCCGATCCGCCTCGGATGCGAGCAGCCGCAAGCGCTCCGTCTCGGTCTCGAAAAAGGGCGTCTTGTCCTGCCGGGGCGGCAGTCGATAAAACATCCCGGGCAGCATCCGGCGCATGGCGTCTCCGGCGAAGTCCGCACGGCGGATGCAGTCGATGATCCGGCCGTCCTCCCCCACCAGAATGATGTTGGAGCTGCGTCCGATCATCTCCACAACCAGCTTTTTGCGGGACGAAACGCCCATCTCGTCATAGCAGTCCAGTTCAAAGCAGAGCATACGCTCCCAATCAGGCTGACTGACGGAAACGACCCGCGCCCCCACCAGATGCTTGCGCAGCAGCATGCAGAACATGGGAGGCTCGGACGGATTCTCGTAAGCCGCCCTGGTCACGTGTACCCGCGCGTTCCCCGTTCCGGAGGAAAGGAGCAGGCGCAGATTCTCCCCCTTTGCCCGAAGCGAGAAGATCAGCATATCCCGTTCCGGCTGCTGCACCTTGTCGATCCGCCCTCCGACGATCCCTTCGCGCAGCTCAGCCGCAAGGCCGTAAATACAAACAGCATCCAGGGGCATGTTCAGTCCTCCGTAATGGCGGCGAAGAGCCTTTCCAGCCGGTCTGTACGGCCCAACAGAAAGAGCCAGCCGAACAGCGCCTCCAGCCCGGTAGCCGCGTGATAGTCCGCAAGCTCCGCATGCGGGGGCACGGAATTGACATGGGCGTTCCGCCCCCGTCGATAAAGCGCCGCCTCCTCCTCCGTCAGCAGGGGCAGGATCTTCTCCGCCGCCTTTGCCTGGGCGTCAGCCCGAACGCGGGAAACCGTAAGCCGATGCAGCTCCTGTACCCCGGTATGGCCGTTGGTGCAAAGCCACGCACGGTTCAGCAGCTCATATACGCCGTCGCCGATATGGGCAAGTCCCAGCATACTGATTTGATTCACTTCCCGAAGGCTCATTTCCGGATGTAAATATCTCATACTTCAAAACCCGCAAAAGGGCGTAAAAACGCCCTTTTGTTCCTTTATCTCATGATCTCATTCTTCCGGCTCATACGCAGAATCGCTCATCTGCGCGGCCAGGGACAGGTCGCCGCCGTCCGAGAAGCCGAGCTGCGCCTGCAGGGCCTGCCAGCCGGCGCGATCGATGACGACAGCTCTCGGCTTTGCCCCCTCATAGGGGCCGACCACCCCAAGCTCCTCCATTTGATCCACGATACGCGCCGCCCGGGAATAGCCCAGCTTGACACGGCGCTGCAGCATGGAAACAGAGCAGGATCCGGTCTCCAGCACGACCTCCACCGCCTGGGGAAGCATCTCGTCATAGCCGGAGAGGCTGTTCCCTTCCTCCTTGACGCCCTTGGCGCTGTCCCCGGAGCCTTTCTCCTCGGTGGCCTTCTCCATGGCCTCCAGGATCTCGGGATTGGCCTTCACCTCGCCGGAGCTGTCCTTGATGAACTGAATGACCTCTTCCCGCTCCTCGTCGGAGACGAAAGCGCCCTGGATCCGGGTCGGCTTCCCGCTTCCCACAGGGGCAAAGAGCATATCGCCCATGCCGACCAGCTTCTCCGCTCCGCCCTGGTCGAGAATGATCCGGCTCTCCATCGCGGAGGAGACCGCAAAGGCGATCCGGCTGGGGATATTGGCCTTCATCAGACCCGTGATCACATCCGCGGAGGGCCGCTGGGTGGCGATCACAAGATGCATACCGGCGGCGCGGCCCATCTGCGCGACGCGGCAAATGCTTTCCTCCACTTCCTTGGAGGCGACCAGCATCAGATCCGCCAGCTCGTCGATCACGATGACGACCTGCGGAAGCGTCGCTTCCTCGTTGGCCTGGGCGTGGCGGTTATAGCTCTCCAGGTCCCGCACGCCGATCTCCGAGAACAGCCGGTAGCGCTTGAGCATTTCCACAACGGCCCACTGCAGTGCGCCGGCAGCCTTTTTCGGCTCGGTGACGACCGGCACGTACAGATGCGGGATCCCGTTGTACACGCCAAGCTCCACCATCTTGGGGTCAATCATGATGAGCTTCACCTCATCCGGTCTGGCTTTATACAGCAGGCTCAGGATCAGGGAGTTCATACACACGGATTTGCCGGAGCCGGTGGTGCCGGCGATCAGCATATGGGGAAGCTTCGCGATATTCCCGACGATGCATTCGCCGCTGATATCCTTGCCCAGCGCGAAGCTGAGCTTGGATTTCGCGTTCTGGAATCGGGGAGATTCGATGATATCCCGCAGATACACGGTGCTGACGATCTTATTGGGCACCTCGATGCCCACGGTGGAGATCTTGTCCGGGATCGGCGCGATGCGGACATTGATCACGCCCAGGGCCAGGGCCAGATCCCCCGCAAGATTCGTGACGCGGGAGAGCTTCACGCCCTGCTCCAGCTCAATGTCATAGCGGGTGACCGTGGGGCCGTGGGTAACGCCCGCGATGACGGCGTTGATCCCAAAGCTGTGCAGGGCCCCTTCCAGGCGTTCCCGATTCATCCGGATCTCGTCGCGGGCGTCGACCGTTCCGCCGATACTCCCCCGCAGGAGCCCAACAGGCGGATACTCGTATTCCGGCGCCTCTGCGGTCTTTTCGATCTCCTTTTCAATGGCCTTGGTCTGCTTCTCAAGCTCCTGGGCGCCGAGCTTTTTCGGTTTGGGCGGATCCGCAATCGCGGCTGTCAATGTGACCGGCTTCGTGATCGGCGTCTCGGGAACAGCGGCCTTGCGGCGATAACGCTCCAGCACCTCTTCATCGGAGGTCGGATCATCCGGAGGCATCACAAAGGTCTCGATTTTGACCTGCTTCTCTTCTCCCGTCTTGCGGCGGACCTTCGCGCGCTTGGCGGCGGCCTCCTTGTCCACAACAGGCATCTCCGGGACGAAAGAAACGCTCGGCCCTTTCAGGCTCAGCGGCTCCTCATCTTCCTCACCCAGGGGAAGATCCACGGAATAGCTGGGGCGGGAAGCCGCTCGCGCCGTCCTTTTTTCAGGCGTCCGCGCCGTTTCATTCCTGACGGCCGCGGCTTTCTCCTCCTCTTTCTCTTCCCTTGCGGCCTGGATTGCGCTGCGGCGGTTCTCCATCGACTCCTTCAGACCGGAGAACAGACCGCGCAGCGAACCGCGCACGCAGAGGATCGCGCAGATCACAAAGGCCACCAAAAGCATCGGGACCGCGCCGACAGGGCCAAAGGCGCTGTTGAGCCCGCCGGACAGGAGTCCGCCCAGCACGCCGCCGCTTTCAAATGCCTTTCCGCCGTCGTACAGCATTCTGACAAGCGCAGAAAATGTATACGAGCGCAGTGAGACGGCGTCAGCCCCCTTGGGCTGGAGAAACTGCACCAGCGCCGGGAACAGCAGCGGGAGCAGCAGGGTGGTCGTTACGCGTACGCCGCAGGGCTTCTCCCCGTGGAACAGCAGCACCAGCCCGGTAAAGAAAAGCGCGGGCGCGCAGAGCCAATACCCCCAGCCGAAGAGGCCCTTGAAAATGTTCGCAAAAAAGGCCACAAAGGCGCCGTCGGCGTTGATGTAGCTGATCAGGAGGATCACCGCGACGATCAAGAGCAGGATCCCGGTCAGCTTCCCCCGCACCTGCGCAGGCGGCGCTCCCGCTTCGACTTTATCAGCCGTCGCCCTTTTGGCTCTTGACGAGCTCTTGGAGGAAGCCGATCCGGAGCCGGTTTTTTTCTTCGTTGTCTTTTTTTCAGCCATGGTACCCTTTCCTTTTTAAAAAATCATCGTCAGGATGATCGCAAGTGTGCCGACGACCCAGCAATAATAGGCGAAACCGCCAAAGCGGCCGCGCTTGGCAATCGAATGAAGCAGACGGATCGACGCGATGCCGGAAACCGCCGCCACGAGCATCCCAACCAGATAAGCGGGGACATAGGACCAGTCGATCCCATCCTGGGCCGCGTCGATCAGACTCAGCAGATTCGCGCCGAGAACAGCGGGAATAGACATGAGGAAAGCAAACTTCACCGCGAATTCCCGCTTGAGCCCGGTGGCGATCCCCGCCGTGATGGTCGTCCCGGAACGGGACAGCCCCGGCACTGTGGCGACGCACTGGCAAAGGCCGATGATCAGCGCGTCAAACACCGTCATATTGCCGCCGTTTTTCTTGCCCGGGAGGATCTTATCCGCGACATACAGCATGCAGCCCGTCAAAATCAGTGCGATCCCGATAAAAACGCTGTTATAATACAAGGTTTCCAGCTCGTCCTTGATGGGAAGCACCAGCACCAGGGGAAGCGTCGCCAGAATGATCATAAAAAACAGCCTGGCCGCCGGGTACCGTTCCTTTCGTACGCCTGCGTTCGGTCCCAGGTTCACAAAACCCAGGATCTCGAAAAACATATCCACGATATCCTTCCAGTAAACGACAAGAATAGAAACCAAGGTGCCGAGGTGCAGCAACACATCGAAAAACATATGCCCATCCTCAGCCGTGGTCAGCTCGAACAAATTATTCAGGATCGAAAGGTGGCCCGAGCTGGAGATCGGCAGAAACTCCGTAACGCCCTGGATCAAGCCGAGCAGGATCGCGTTCCAAATGCTCATCACAGAACCCCCATGCTAATCATAAATGAGATTTTACCATAAATCTATGGCAAAAACAAGTGCGGCATACAAGAGAAAGCGTCGTTTTCCGCCGCTTTGCCCAACAGAAAACACCGCCTGCCGCAGCAGGCGGTGTTTCTCATTTCTTTTTCCGGACAAAGACCCAATACTTCTGCACCAGGAAATTGACGACCATCATAACGATGTCCACCGGCGCGTTGATCAGCGTGTGGAGCGCCGCCGCCTTGAACCTGCCGTATCCGGCCGTGAGCTCGTCGATCCTGGTCCAAACCGCCACCAGCTTAAGCAGGCCGGCGGAAATCAGCATGGAGGGAACCACCAGACAGTAATACTTCGCCAGCTTCTTCCCGTAGGGCTCGTCTCCGCTGAAAACGAGCCAGTTGTTCATGTTGAAATTGTAAAAGGAGGAGATGAGCCGGGCAATCACCTTCTGGGTAAACTCCCCCATCCAGGCGCCGAAGAAATATTCCAGCAGGAACAGGAGCAGATACTCAAATAAAAAGGACGACAGCGAACAGATCAAAAACAGAATCGGTTGTCTTGCCTTTTTCATGGCTCAGCTCCGTCGAAACAAGCCCTTGGCCATGATCTTGAAAATCCGCCAGGAATCCTTGACCGCGTTGTAGTGCGAGCTGTAGTCCTCGGGATCGTAAACCGTCGTGATGGGCTGTTCCGAAAACGGGATGCCCTTCCGCTTCATCACGAGGAGCATATTGGTCTCATACTCGAAGCGCTCCCCCTCGATCTCCCGAAACAAGGGCAGATAGGCCCGGGGAATGGCACGAAGACCCGTCTGCGTATCGGAAAGACGGATCCCGTAAAACAGACGGAACATCCGGGATGTGGTCTTGTTCCCGGCCACGCTGCGCGAAGGGACCCCGGCCTGGTCAAAGTCACGGCAGCCCAGGACGACCCGATCCTTCTCCCGCAGCATCCGATCACCGCACGCGATGATGTCGGGGATCAAATGCTGCCCGTCGCCGTCGATGGTGATGACGCCCTTGAGCGCGGGGCACTGATCCAGAACAAAGGCAAAGGCGGTTTTCAGGGCGCGGCCCTTCCCGCGGTTCTGCCCATGACGCAGCACATGAACCTGCTCATACGCCTCCGCTTTTTGGAAATGGCACTGATGCGCCTCGTCGCTGCCGTCGTCGACGATCACGATCTGCGCGAAGCCCCGCTCGACCAATTCCTCCACAACACGATCAAATTTTGTATCCGGATCCAGCGACGGAAGCACGATCGCCAGAGATTCCAGGCAGTCTCCGTTCAATGCCATGATGATCCTCTTCTTAAATCAATAATCCTCCACCGAGAAAGCGAGGATATCGTCGTCCTCCGTAAAATACTTGACGTAGATGTGGAAGCTGCGCTCCACACGAACGTTGCCGATGGGCTGAATGCAGTTCGCGCTTGCCGTCACGTCCAGCACATAGATATCACCGGGCAGAGGGGTAACGTTGTGCAGCGTCGCCGTCTCAAAGCGGAACCTCGAACTGTGCTGCCAACCGGCGTAGCCTTCCATGGCCTTCTGCAGGCGCTCATCCAGCTCGCTGCCCTTCTGGATATAGCCGTAGAGCTGGTCGTAGAGCCACTGCATGTCCGTCGTGCCGGCGCTGAACTCCAGGTACCGGGACGAGAACTGATAGGCAAAGGTGTACATGCGATCGTACATCTGGCCGCTGACCGGCTGCAGGAACTGGGAATCGTCCTGCTCGGGGTCGTATTCGGTATTCTGATCCATCTCGTCCTGATAGCTAAGCTCCACATTGCCGAACAGGCCGTTCACCTCATAGGTGCACTTGGTGGGCAGCTCGGGAGCGATCTTGTAATACTCCTCCAGCATGTCGTAATGGATCCCGCGCTCTACGATGAATTCCTCGGTGAGCGGATGTCCGTTTATCAGCACGGTATACTCCTCCGGAACGGTGACCCGGATCGCGTGGCTGAGCTGTTCGATATCAAACTCGAAATTATCGTCAACGACCTTCCAGGGGTAAAGGTTCCACTCCTTCACATACTTCTGGATGATCTCGATGTCGTCGGGCACAAAGGGCGTCTGCTCCAGCGTGACCTTGCCGATCTCCTTTTCTCCGCACAGGATGCTGTAGACTGCCTGATAATCGTTCTGGGCGCCGGACGTGCGAACATAGTGAAGCTCGTCCTTAAAGCCCTCCTGCACGTATTGCAGGCACTCCTCCTCCGTTTGGAAAGGATGCTCTATGGTACGGATCTTGTCGGCCAGTCCCTGATTCACGAGGCTGTCCTTGTGCTCTTCCATAAAGGCCTCGATCACGGGATTGATCTCCGCGGCCTCGTAGTACTCCTCAAAGCGGCCCAGGGCCTGAAGCACATAGTAGGTCGCGTAAGCCAGGAGCAGGATCCAGATCAGCAGGAAAACGACATAGACAACCGTCCCGATTTTCTTTTTCTTTCTTTTCACAACAGCCATGTGTCATTTCCCCCTTATCGGAACAAAAACGCGTTCGGCAGACCGCGGGAATAGCCGCTGGCGGAGGACGGGCTGTTGACCAGATCTCCGTTCAGATACATCACCGTGGAAGAGCCGCCGTCCAGATTGCAGGCGTTCACCGCGTCGAACTCCAGCATGATATTGACCAGATCCTCATAGGTCGCGCCCGCGCTGGAGAGCTGACGGCCATCGATCACCAGCATCAGGATGGCGCCGTCCGCCCGCTGGCCGATGGCGGAGCGAGGATTGATGCTGCTGTGCATATAGGTGGTGTCCTGGGCCACGCCGTTGATGATCAGGGGCGGCTCAAAGCTCACGCCGCCGACGATCTTGCGATCCAGCGCGTCCTTGTAATTGAAGTAACCGACATGCAGGATGCCCTCATCGTCCAGGCCGACAAAGGATTCCCTGGCGTAGCGGCCGTCCTCCACCAGACGCCCGTCGATCCAGGTCATTCCCTCCGGCTCCCGTCCGGTACCGGTGCCGTCCTCATCCACAAAGGCGCCGCCGTTGATGCCGCCGATGGCGCCGTAGTGCTCGGCGATATAGTTGATGGTCTGGCCTTCTCCGCCCTGTGCGACAAAAACGCGGGTCGGATCCAGGATGATCAGCATATAGCCGTTATAGCCCTTGCCCTTTACCGGGGCCAGGATATAGCCGTCCCCGTCCTCGTCGATATAATAGGCAAGATTTTTGCCCTGCTGCTGCAGCTGCGCCTGCAGTTCCTCCGGGCTCAGCGACGCATAGTACTCCTCATCGGAGGGAACATGAATCAGGGTAGGATCCATGACCTCGTTCAGAACGGGCGTTCTGCCTGCGTCGATTTCTTTCACTTCCGCCTCGGTCAGGAAGATGCGGGGCACGAACTTGAAACGCCGCGTCTCCAGCATGGTAGCCACAAAGGTATTCTTCAGGGCAGGAGACTTGGCCTCGGGCAGACCAACCGCTTCTCCGCCGACAATGGAGGCGAGAACCAGCAGCCCCGCAATGCCGACCATAATCGCCGTAACAAGGAAAAAGCCAAAAATACGGTTAATAACGGTAGAAAATGCTTTCCATTTCTTTTTACGTCTGCGTTTTGCCTGGTTTTTTTCCAGGCTGCGCGGATCCATCATGTTCTCTTCGTTCACGTTATGCACCCTCACTCTTTTGAATGTGTGGCTGACACCACATACATAATCCATAATATTTTACCACAATCATCTCTATATGACAAGAAGAATTTGCTATTTTTAAGATTTCCTACAGGAAAAGAATGCGCGAAAGAACACTTGAAATATCGTGTCGTTCATGTTATTTTAAAAAGGGTTATTATCCATTTTCAGCAATAATTTGGAGGGTTTTTCATGGCAAGAGAGATTTTATTCGACCTCGGCAAAATGATCACGGACCGCATCCCCTACAAGCTCGGCCTCAAGAGGCTGACGGAAACCGATCCCGAGTATATCATTCTGGATCGCGCCTGTTCCAACGATGAAATCGCGGAAATCATGCTCAAAATGGGCCTGCGCAAGCCCAAAACCATTCAGGAGATCGCAAAGCTCACCGGCAAGACCGAGCAGCGCTGCGAAGAGCTGCTCACCGACGCCGCCAAGCACGGCATCGTGGAGTACCACTGGGAGAATCCCCAGCACGAGAAGCAGTGGTACGTCCAGCTTTTCGTCCCCGGCATCGCCGAGATGACCAACATGGTTCTCTGGCAGGTCGAGAAGTATCCCGAGCTGGCCGACGCCTTCGACAAAATGACCTTCCTGCCCCTGGAGGGCAAGACCCACCTGATCCCCCCCGGCGGCGACGGCATCGGCATGCACGTGCTGCCCGTGGAGAAGGCCATTCAGCACGAGAACAAGTCCCTGTCCATTGAGCACATCTCCCACTGGCTCGACAAGTATGACGGCAAGCTCTCCGTGGGCTACTGCTCCTGCCGCAACGCCCGCCGCCTCTACGGCGAGGGCTCCGGCGAGATCCAGGACGACTGCTGCATCGGCCTGGGTGACTTTGCCCAGTACCTGATCGACACCGGCAAGGGCCGTCCCATCACCAAGGAGGAGGCCCTGCACATCTGCCAGCGCGCCGAGGAGAACGGCTACGTCCATCAGACCACCAACATCGACGGCTCGGACAAGATCTTCGGCCTCTGCAACTGCGACCTGGGCGTCTGCTTCGCCCTTCGCACCAGTCAGTACTTCAATACCCCGAACCTCTCTGCCTCCGCCTACCGCGCCCACGTGGACAAGGACGCCTGTGTGGCCTGCGGCAAGTGCGTGGAGGTCTGCCCCGCCGGCGCCGTGAAGCTGGGCCAGAAGCTCTGCACCCAGAGCGGCGAGGTGCAGTATCCTCAGCAGGAGCTCCCCTCCGGCCTCAAGTGGGGCAAGGACAAGTGGAGCCCCGACTATGTGACCAAGAATCGCGAGAACTGCCACGAGAGCGGCACCGCTCCATGCAAGACCGCCTGCCCCGCCCACATCGCCATCCAGGGCTACATCAAGCTGGCCAAGGAGGGCCGCTATCTGGACGCCCTCAAGCTCATCAAGCAGGACAACCCCTTCCCCTCCGTCTGCGGCTACGTCTGCAACCGCCGCTGCGAGGCTGCCTGCACCCGCGGCGCCATGGACAAGGCCCTGGCCATCGACGAGATCAAGAAGTTCATCGCCGAGCAGGATCTGAAGAGCGCCGAGCGCTACATCCCCGAGCGGCTGTATCGCCGTCCCATCGACAAGCCCTACCCCGAGAAGGTCGCCGTCATCGGCGCCGGCCCCGCCGGCCTGAGCTGTGCCTACTACCTGGCGCGCATGGGCTATGAGAACGTCACCGTCTTCGACCGCAACCCCGCCCCCGGCGGCATGCTCATCATGGGCATCCCCAGCTACCGTCTGGACCGGGCCGCCCTCAAGGGCGAGATCGAGGTCCTGGAGAAGATGGGCGTCCACTTCCAGATGAACACCGAGATCGGCAAGGACATCACCATCCAGCAGCTTCGCGAGCAGGGCTACAAGGGCCTCTACGTGGCCATCGGCGCCCAGAAGAGCTCCAAGCTCCGAATCCCCGGCGAGGATCTTGAAGGCGTGTACGGCGGCGTGGACTTCCTGCGGGAGGTCAATCTGGGGAACAAGCCTGAGATCGGCAAGAAGTGCGCCGTCATCGGCGGCGGCAATGTGGCCATGGACGTGTGCCGCACCGCCGTGCGTCTGGGCGCCGACACCTATGTGATCTACCGCCGCAGCGAGGACGAGATGCCCGCCGACAAGGAGGAGGTCGCTGAGGCCAAGGCCGAGGGCGTGAAGTTCTGCTTCCTGAACGCTCCCGCCGAGATTCTGGGCGAGAACGGCAAAGTAAAGGCTCTCAAGGTGGAGATCATGGAGCTGGGCGAGCCCGACGAGAAGGGCCGCCGCGCCCCCGTGGGCACCGGCAGGTTCGAGACCATCGAGGTCGACTCCGTGCTGGCCGCCGTGGGCCAGGCCATCGACTGGGGCAAGCTGGATATCGGCGAGCTCAAGACCGGCAAGAAGGGCAACGCCATCGCCGATCCCGTCACCTACCAGACCGAGCAGAAGGACATCTTCGTGGGCGGCGACGTATACACCGGGCCCAAGTTCGCCATTGACGCCATTGCCGCAGGCCGGGAAGGCGCCGAGTCCCTGCACCGCTTCGTACAGGACGGCCAGAGCCTCACCCGCGGCCGCAACCTCCGCCAGTTCTACGAGCTCAACAAGGATCAGCTGGCCTTCTCACTGGATTCCTACGACAAGCCCGCCCGTCAGGAGATCCAGCACGATCCCCTCAAGCTCAAGACCTTCGAGCACGACCGGCTCACCTTCACCGAGGAGCAGGTCAAGACCGAGGCCAGCCGCTGCCTGGGCTGCGGCGTGAGCGTGGTGGATCCCAACCGCTGCATCGGCTGCGGCCTGTGCACCACCCGCTGCATGTTCGACGCCATCCATCTGCAGCGCGACGTGCCCGAGGCCTCCACGATGGTTCGCTGCGAGGACAAGGTCGGGCCCATGCTCAAGTACGCCGCCAAGCAGGCGATCAAGATCAAGCGGAAGGCCAAGTAATGCACGAGCTAGGTACCATTTATTACGTAATTGACGCGGTCGAAAAGGTGATGGCGGAGAACGATCTCACCCAGGTAGGCTCCATTACCCTGGAGGTTGGCGAGGTCAGCGGTATCATCCCCGAATACCTGCAGGATTTTTGGACTTGGGCCAGGGCGAAGACAAAGTATTTCCAGAACACGGAGCTGAAGGTCGAAAAACTGGAGGCGGTCACCTACTGTCAGGACTGCGGCAAGACCTATCCCACCATGCAGTACAAAAAGATCTGCCCCTACTGCGGCAGCGGCAACACCTTCCTGGTCACCGGCAACGAGTACAACATCAAAGAAATCGAAGCCATGTAAAGTTCAGCGCCCTGGTCTTTTGACCAGGGCGCTTTTCCCTATCCAGTTTATTCTGTCCGCAGCGCCTCCACCGGATCCTTCTTGGCGGCAAGGCCGGAAGGGATCAGGCCGGCAATGTAGGTCAGCAGCACGCTGATCCCCACCAGCGCCGCCCCGCCGAGGGCGGGAAGGCTGGAGTTCAGCGTCAGGATCCCGGTCAGATTGTGGACGATGATATTGATGGGGATATTCAGCAGCAGCGTCACCCCGATGCCAATCAGGCCGGCCGTCAAACCGATGATGAAGGTCTCCGCGTTGAACACCCGGGAGACGTCCCGCTTGGACGCGCCGATCGCACGCAGGATGCCGATTTCCTTGGTGCGCTCCAGGACGCTGATATAGGTGATGATCCCGATCATGATGGAGGAGACCACCAGGGAAATCGCCACAAAGGCGATGAGGACATAGCTGATGACGTTGATAATGGTGGTAATGGAGCTCATCAGCAGCGCGACCATATCGGTATAGGTGATCTGATCCTCCTCGTCCACGGAGTCGTTATAGTGCTTGATCGCCTCCGCGATGTTGTCCTTGTCCTCGAAGGAGGATGCGTAGATGTTGATGGTGCTGGGGCTGTTCAGATCCACATATCCCAGTGTTTTCAAGGTTTCCTTGAGACTCCCGGAGGCGAAGACCGGCGGCATGGCGTGGTCGTAAATCCAGAGATAGTCCGCATCCTCCAGAGAGAGGAGTTGAAAATCCTCCGCCAGCTCCTCGTCGCTCAGTTCTTCATAGAGCGCGCGCATCTGGGCCGCGTACTGGAGCTTGATCTGATCGCCGATCATCTTATCCATGTAGTCCTCCAGCATCTGGTCGTCCATTTGACTGAGCATGGACGCGTACTCCGGATACTGCTCCAGAATCATGGATTCGATGTCCTCGCGGGTCGTCCCCTCCGTCTGCTCATCGATCATCTCCTGCAGATAGCTCTCATCCGGCTCGCACATATAGGTGATATAGAGCTCTGCGATCTGCTCGGTCGTAGCGTTGGCGATATAATCCCGGGCGGCGTCGGCCTTTCTGCTTTTCGTCAGGGCCTCATCCTCTTTATCCAGATACGGCAGACCCGTAAAGACCTCGTGCTCCGGATCGGCAAGCTGCTTCCGGATCAGCTCTTTCTTGGCGCCCTCCCGCGCGACATATTCCACAAACGCGTGGGTATAGCCGATCGCGCCGGAGAGCATGCCCGAAATAGCGTCGCTGTTCTGCCGGACGATCCCCACGATCCGGATCTCGGTACCGTTGTTGTAAAGGGTTCGCAGGCCCAGCTCCTCCTCCGCCAGATTGATATACTGTCCGCTCTCCTCATCGTACTGATACATGTCCGCCGGGAAGATATAGCGGAAGCTCTTTTGACAGATCTCCTCGTAGCTCCAGCGCTCCTGCTCGTTGGTCACGGTTTCGGCGTTCATGATCTGCTCCATGCCCTCCGAAATGCGATCCAACTGCTTCAGTCCGAGCGAAAAGAGCACCAGGTCAGAAATCTCATTGTTCTTATCCACGATCAGGATGACCTCGTCGAAGCTCTCCGGCCAACGGCCGTACAGCAGATCGTACTGATCCTTCAGCAAGGGATAAATCAGCTCGCCGTTTTCCCCCGGCAGCATTTCCTGCCAAACGTCCAGTCCGGCATACATCTGCCCATAGGTGGAAAAGTAGCCGCTGTAATCCCCACCGAAGGTCGTGGACATAGCCGTCTGCATGACCTGTATGGCGTCCGTCCGGCCGATATACCCGCTCGGATCCTCGGAGTACGGCATGATGTCCACATCATAGGAATACTGAACCGAACTGATATACTGGCCCAGCTCGCTGTCCTCCGCCTCCAGATACGCCTTGAACGCTTTGAGATTGTTGGTCTGCGTATCGGCGGAGACAAAGGAATTGACCAAATCATACATCACCTGACTGGAATAGACCGCGTCCCGATCATGCTGGTTCTCCGAGTCATTGGCACGGATCCCCATGAGGGAGGACATCATCCCCGACATATCCACGCTCTCCGCCTGGATGGTAATGGGATAGCTGGACAAGGTATCCTCCTGCACCTTGTCGATATAGTTCTGGATCCCGTTGGAAAGGGACATGATCAGGGCGATGCCGATGATCCCGATGCTGCCGGCGAAGGAGGTAAGCAGCGTGCGGGCCTTCTTGGTCATCAGATTGTTCATGGACAGGGAGAGGGCCGTCCAGAAGCTCATGGAAGTCTTTTTGGGCAGCGGAGCCTTGCTTTCCTCGTCCTGGCTCTGATAGGGGTTGCTGTCCCCCACGATCAGCCCGTCCTTCAGGCGAATGATCCGGCTGGCGTAGCCCTCCGCCAGATCCGGATTGTGGGTCACCATGATGATGAGCTTGTCCTTGGAGATCTCCTTCAGGATCTCCATGATCTGCACCGAGGTGTCGGAGTCAAGGGCGCCGGTGGGCTCGTCCGCAAGTAAAATATCAGGGTTGTTCACCAGCGCGCGGGCGATAGCCACGCGCTGCATCTGGCCGCCGGACATCTGATTGGGCTTTTTGTGGATCTGATCCCCCAGTCCGACCTTCTCCAGCGCATCCACCGCCCTGGCCCGCCGCTCCGCGGCCCCAACGCCGGACAGGGTCAGCGCAAGCTCTACATTGGAGAGGACCGTCTGATGGGGAATCAGATTATAGGACTGAAACACAAAGCCGATGGAGTGATTGCGATAGGCGTCCCAATCTCCGTCGGTGAAATCCTTTGTGGATTTGCCGTTGATCACGAGATCGCCCGAGCTATACTGATCCAGTCCGCCGATGATGTTCAGCAGCGTGGTTTTTCCGCAGCCGGAATGCCCCAGGATCGCGACAAATTCATGCTCCCGAAAGCTTAAGTCCACGCCCTTGAGCGCATGAACCGTAAACTCTCCCGACGAATAGTCCTTTTTGATGGAAACCAGATTCAGCATGTAGAGCCTCCCTTGACAGGGCAGAAAAACTGCGGTAGAATAGCCAAGCTGTATGCCCACGTAGCTCAGTAGGATAGAGCGGCCGCCTCCTAAGCGTATGCACTGTCCCTTGCTACACCCTCGAAAAGCCATGAAAACCGCTGAAAAACGGCGCTTTTGCGAGGTTGCTGCCTGCCACTACAATGGTTTGGCACCCAATTTGGCACCAACCGGCGCATTTGCGTCAAAAAACAAGGGAACGCCCTTGCGCCGGTAACTTACACATCTTTCATATCTGCCCCCGTAGCTCAGTAGGATAGAGCGATCGCCTCCTAAGCGATAGGCCGTTGGTTCGAATCCAATCGGGGGTGCCATCAACAACGTCGGAAGCCTTTGACTGCAAGGGCTTCCGGCTTTTCTTTAATTATATCACGACCATCAATATATTCTTAAACACGCTGTGAATTATTCCTGCCTGCAAATAAAAAATCGGCCTCGAAGCTGTCACGCTCCGAGGCCTTGATCTTTACACGAATAATTTCTCCAGTTTCTCTGCCGCCGTCTTATCCGAGCTCTTCAGGAAGTGGCTGTAGATGTCGGTCGTAGTGCTGGTTCTCGCATGTCCGGCTCTCCCGGAGACCGTGACAAGCGGGACGCCAGCTGCGATCTGCATCGTGATATTCGTGTGTCGCAGCGAGTGTACCGTTCTGGGCGGCAGGCCTGCTGCTTCGCAGATTTTGTGCACCCAGTTGTCAATTGTACCGGGGTAAATCCGTTTGCCATCCTCGCCGATGAAGATGCGGTCTGTTCCCGTCCACCGATCGCCTACGCTCTTTCGGTACTGTTCGTACCATGCTTTGTATTCTTCCAGCGTCGTGAGGAGCTTATCCGAGATGGCAATTTCGCGTTTGCTGCTCTCGGTCTTTGGTTCCTTTTCGACCACACCGAAGCCCGACACTGTTGTTATCGATCTTGCGATTGTGATCGTCGCTTCATCGAAGTTGATGTCCGTCCATTCCAGACCTACCAGTTCGCCACGTCTTACGCCTGTCAGCAAGAGCGTCAGTGCAGCGGTCTTGTATCGTATATCCTCGCAGGCGTCAGCTGCCGCGTAGAATTTCTTTGCGTCTTCATCGTTCATGTAGTCGATCTCTCTGGCCGGTCGCTTCGGGAAACTGATGTAATCAGCGCTGGCGTAATTGTCATTAATGATCCGTTGCTTCTTTGCCGTGGAGAGGATTGCCCGCAGCGTCCGCTTCACCTTGTGCATTGTCTCATAGGCGTAGGGTTCTCGCGTCACTGTCACGTTGAAGATTTCATTGACGTCCCTATTCAGACATTCTGCAAGCCGTTTCGCGTATTCGAGACTAATCGTGTTGCCACCCAGCGCTGCCGTGAGACTGCAGCAATTGAGTTCCTTTTCGTACCGCAATTTGCGGAATCCCAAGTTTTCTTCCTTCATTGCCTCCCGAAGTTCCGGCTTTGCCGTTACGACCGTGACCACCCGCTCTCTTTTGTCGAGCTGGTCGTAGAACCGCTGGATGATCGTCGGGCTGAGTTCGCGGAGCTTGTAGCCGCCGATATACTCAATGATGTCCGTGATCGCGTATTTGCAGTTCCTATAGTAGCTGGCGGAGATTTCGTCTTTTCTCCGCTCCAGCCACCAGTTAGCATAATCGCTCACGAGCGTGTCCGGCGAGATACCTTGCCCACCGGACGCTGTGAGCGACATACGCAGATCATTTTCGTACCCGTCCGCGAAGATGACGACTTCGCGTTCGATTTGTTTGGCGCTGAGGCCAGCGGGAGGTTTCCACGTCGTGGAGTACGTGTTATACTTCCCGCTGCCTTTATCGCGCATCTTGACCTGAATCCGATATGTCAGACCGGATTTGGTCATTCGTTTTGTGATTGTTGCCATGGTGATTCCTCCATTCCTGTTTGCTGCCAGCGGCTATTGCTTTCCCTTGGCAGCAAAAGGAAGCCAGACAAATGGCGAAAAGTCAAGCTAAATCCGCAACTTTTCCAGAAGAATTTTCGGGTTCTCCCGCCAAATATCTGAGAAGGGCATCCAAATCCACCAGTATCTTTTTCCCGGTGAAAACGCAATGCACCTTGCCGTCTTTGCAAAGGCACCGAACGCAGTTTGCCGTCACGGCGGATTGTGCGTCCATGGCTTTGATCTCTGCTACGGCCTCACCGACCGTTCGCATTCTGGGAATTGTCATGTTGCCCTCCTTAATGCTGCGGGAGCTTGAGCTTCTGTCCCGCGTAGATAACGGACGACTTGAGGCCGTTGAGCTTGACGATTTCGGTATAGCGAGCACCGCTGCCGAGGTACGTCTTTGCGATTCCCCAGAGCGTATCGCCCTTAACCACCGTGTAGGTGCGGTATTCCTGCGTGCTGCCGGTCACCAGCTGCAGATCGGCAGCGTTCACGGGGCTGCAAATGGCATTCTTGCCGTCTTCGCTCTTGTCGATGACAACACGATTGCCGTTTACCTGACGCACGTACCAGTGCTTTGCCTTCACCCAGCCGGGGATGGTCTGGCCACCGTAGTACTTGGTGCCGATGATCTTAACGAGATCGCCCTTCTTGAAGGTGGCGACGGGTTCCGGTTCAGCAGGCACGACCGGCTGCTGATCGGTACTGGTGAAGCCGTTGAGCTTTGCCTTCTTGATAATGGTGGGATAGGCCTTGTAGGCGATGTCGGTATCCACGTTTCCGTTGATGCCGTTGACCGAGCCCTTGGACGAGTTCTGCCACATACCGAACGCGCCAGTGTAGGTCGGCGCAGACGCCCACTGTGCCAGCCAGTGATCGAAGCGCTTGATGCGTGCATCGTCAAGGTAGTTTGTGAGCCAGTTCGGGTTGCTGTACAACGAGCAGTAGAAACCGGCCTTTTCGATCGCGTCGCCGAAGGCGATGACCATATCGGTGAGGACGGTCTTGCCGAGACTCTGCTGTGTCTTATCCTCCAGATCGAAGGCGACCGGGTACGTGAACACGCCCTTGTACTTCTGCAGCGTCTTCACGACGAACGCCGCTTCCTTCTTCGCTGCGGCCACGCTGGTGGCGTAGCTGTAGAAGTAACAGCCGATGTCGATGCCCGCTTTCAGAGCACCGGCGACGTTGCGCTCAAACCAGCCGTCGAGGCCGCAGTCGCTGCCGTCTGCGGAGCCGTAGCCGAGGCGGATCATGGCAAACTTGATGCCCGCAGCCTTGACCTTTTTCCAGTCGATTTCGCCTTGCCACTTGGAAACATCGATACCCTTGACCGTGGTATCGGTCGCGGGAGGCGTCACCGGCTCGTTGTTCTCCACGTACTTGACATACGGGAGCTTGCCGTGCTTCGTCCAGTTGCGGCGATTGTAACCGGAAACGCTGCGGTTGCAGGCAGTGATCTGCACCTTGTTCGCCCAGCGCGGGGTGCATTCCACCGCGAGGCCGTCGCCGACATACACGCCGATGTGACCTTCCATCCAGACCGCTTCGCCGATCTCGATCTTCGAGAAATCGGTGCTGACGTTTTTGCAGACCGTGATCATGCTGTCTGCGCCGATGTCTGGCACGCCGTTGGAAGCATAGGTCGCGCCGCCGTAAATGGCGTTCTTATCACCGCACCAGCCCCAGAGCACGCCCTTGATGAGGCACACGCAGTCGAAGCCGAACGTGTCGGTGCTGGCCGCGTTGATCATGGCGGTTCGATCCGCCTGCCGGTTGTAGCTGTGATTCTGGGTGTAGCGCTTCTTATTGCTGGCGGTCATGGGTGCACCGAAGCAGCCCATGACGTACAGCGTCTTATAATTCTTGGCGATATCCTTCAGCTTGTTCGCCAGTTCAATGTTCGTCATCATTGTGCTCATCCTCCTTTTCAGCACGGTCGTGAAGCTGCTCCAGTACGGCCTTCAGCTTCTTCGGGATAGGCAGGCCGAGATGACCCGCGTTTTCTACGAGCGAGACGCCCTCATTCGAGATGTAGAAGAAAATGACGGCGGTTCGCAGCACGCTGCCGGTGCCGATGACATGTGCGTCGATGATGTGTCCCACGCCGACGAGGGCGAAAATAAGGATCTTCTTGAAGATGCCCTTGAATCCGATCTGGCTGGACAGCTTGTGATCCACAATGGCGCACATGACGCCGGTGATGTAGTCGATCACGACAAACGCCAGCAGCGCGTAAAGCAGACCGTCGCAGCCGCCCAGAAACCAGCCGAGCCAGCCGCCGACTGCAGCGAAGGCCACCTGAATGGTCGTCCAAAATTCTTTCATGGCAAGTTCCTCCTTTGAGATTGTTTAATACAGCCACGACGGCTTTGCCGGTGCCGTCAGGGTATCCGTTACTTTGAGCCACGCTGCGTACCATGCGCCGAGCTCTGTCTTCTGTGCGTCGGTGAGCCGGTCGTACCACAGTTGGCCGCGATTGATATAGGAAAAGCACTCTGTTTCGCGCCGCTGCCGCAGCTCGTCACAAAGTGCCTTTCTTTCATTTTCCGTATTCTGTCCTTCGTCGAATTGAAGGGTTCCGTCCCGCAGCCGATATGCTGTGAAATGTGTCTCGAAGTGTTCGATGTCTTCCGGTTCCGGAACCTCGATCCCTTCGACCAGCGAGCCGATCAGCGCATAGGACGAAACGTATCCGTTTTCGATTGTTATCTGCATATCAGTTCACCCCATACACGTTCGTGATCTGGCCGTTGCCGCCGTAACGGGTCATGGTGACCGTGCTGCCCGAATACTTGAGGTAGAACGAGCAGTAGTTCGCGTCATCGGCGATCTGGTACTTCACATCCGAGGTCGTCAGTATTGCTTTCGGAACAACGAGGCCGATCCTTGCGCTGGACGTGGTCGGCAGGCCTACGATGATGTAGAAATTGTAGTTGCCGTAATTGAATGTGCAGCTGTTCGTTCCCGTCAGTGTCCCGCTGTAAAGCGAGGTACAGGCAATGCCGAGATTCGTTCGCGCTGCCGCTGCGGTCGTACCTCCAGTGCCGCCGTGTCCGATTGCGACCGTGCCTGTGACGTTCGTCGCCGTTCCATTGCAAATGACCGAAGAGTCTGTTCCGTAGATCAGCCACTTGCCAAGCTTTGTGGAATAAACGCCATGATTGACGCCGCCGCTGCCGACGCCAAAGAACAACGATACATCGGTATCCGTTCTCGTCGCTCGGAAACCGCAGTCCTTACTGGCCGTTCCATGCGATACGAGAAACGCCTGTGCGCTTGCTACATTCGAGGTAACCTGTCCGGTCAGCGTTCCGCCTGCGAGCGGGAGCACGGCGAGGTTTGTTCTGGCCGCTGCAGCTGTGGTTGCGCCGGTGCCGCCTTTGCTGATCGGGACGGCTGCGGACAGCTTTGCCGGTGCCAGCGAGCCCGACAGTGTTGCTGCCGTCAGAGTGCCTGATACTTTCGCATCTCCGACAACATCCAGCGCCGCCTCCGGTGTGGGAGTATTGATTCCCACCTTCATCTTTCGCAGCGCTACCAGCGGTGTGCCCTGTGGGATGACGTAATACAAATCCAGCGAGGATAAACTGTCCAGCTTATCGCGGATCTGGATGTGTACATCCCACGATTGGTCGGACGCCAGACTTCTCAGTTCCAGATTGGAGTAAGAGAAGCTGGTGCCGCTCTGCGTGACCGCTGAGAGGATGCTGACATAGGAACTATACGAAGTGGCGCTGGTCGCCTTGTATCGGTATCGCACGTATTTCAGTGCATTCTTCTGTGTGCCGCCCACTGAGATTGCAGAGATCGTGCCGTTGAAGACAAGTTGCATCTCCGCTTCGATATCATTGGTACGGCGCAGTGTCAGCGAGTTGACCTTTGGTGCGGCATAGGCGATGACCGTGACATTCTTGGTGACACTGGCCGTATATCCACGGCTGTCCGTAACAGTCAACACCACCGCAACGGTGCCGCTCTTCGCAATCGTGCCAACTGTGAGTGCCGCACCCGAGGTATTGGAAACGGAAACGCCGTTGCAGGTTGCCGTATAGTTTGCTATGGTCGCTTCGTTCTTCGGTGTGGCGGTGCCGGGAGTCACCGTCAGCTTCGAGTGCCCTTGTATGAATACTTGATCGTTGCCAGTGATTGCTGTGGTAGTCGCATAACTGTCGGCATAGGTGAAACCTGACAGTGTCGGCGCAGAACTGGTGGTCGTCGTGACCGTCGCCGTCTTCGATGATGTACTGCCGATCTGTGTCGATCCGTTATAAGACGAGACTGCGAAGGTGCCCGTGAAGGATTTCATCGAGGCCATCGCCGTCAGCAGCGTTGTCCGCTGCGCTGCCGTCAGTGTGATCGTCCTGTCCGCCGTACCCTTTGCCCATGACAGTCCGCTGATCGTCAGGATCGTGGTGCTCCCGTTTTTCAGCTGGAAGGTGTTCGTGTATGAAGCCTCATACACCGTGACGTTGATCTTGATTGATACCGTTGCCGCGTCTGCTGTCACCTGATTGGCGCTGTTCACGACCGCACCGCCGAGAGTCTTGACCGTGGCCGCCGAGGACGTACCATAGACTTGGTTCGTCTTCTTCCGCGCCCTGACTTTGACAGTGTAGGACGTATTCGGTGAAAGCCCTGTAATTGCCTTGCTGGCCGTGGTGCCTTCTGTCGAGGAAAGTGTCGACCAGCTTGAGCCATTATTTGTGCTGTACTGAAACAGATCCGCCGTTGCCGAAGACGTGGCGCTGATCGTGAAACCGTTTGCCGTGATCGCGCTCGTAGTGAACGTGACCGTTGGCGCAGTTCTGTCGATTGCCGTCAGTGTGACATTCTTGCTGCCGGACGGCGCGAGGTACTGTCCCCACGTGGAGTAAACGCCCCAGTGCCAATAGATCGGGAGCGTCAGAGTACCATCTGCGTTATGCGTGACCGTTACCTGATGATTCTCTGTAAGCCACTTTGTGCCGCTACCGGTCTGCCCTTGTGTGAACGTGAAGCAGTTCGCGCCAGACGTTGCCGTGCCGACATACGACTGACCGCCGTTGCCCCAGTCGCCCCAGTCGATGTTGTACTTGGAATACACATACATACCGAGGGCAATCGTGGATGTGTTGGCTGCTGGATTCTGGGAGACGATCTTTACATAGATGTACAGATCGGTTGTCCAGTCGTTCTGGCCGCCATTTGTTCTCTCGGATTTCACCAAATACGCGGTGCCGCCTGTCATTGCCATGTTTCCATTCCTCCCTTAATCCAGAACTACGATGTTTAGTCCTTCGGAAGCCGTTGACATCGGAACGAACTTTGTTTTTCCCACAGTCAGTTCGCCGTCCACCGTAGTCTTTTTTGTTTGCGTCTCATCTTTGTTCAACGTGAAGATTATTTCATCATTGTAGTACCCGGCGAATTCCGTGTTCGTGATCACTGTTCGCTGGGACGAGGCCGAATTGGAAACTGCAATGCCGCGTTTGTCGATTTTCACCTCATTGGTATAAATCTCGTTTGGCGCGGGCGTCCAGTTGTGCACTGTCGGGCCCTCGACCATCATAATGTCCGAAACGTACAGTGATTCAATGCGGTTGTAGATGTACAGCACAATGGTGCTGTCGGTGATATCGTCGATAACGAGATTGAAATCCGTCCAGCCGAACGTGGTCGTCTGACTAAAAAAGTACGCATATTTATTGCCGTTGTACTGCACGCGGATGTAGCTTGAATAGCTCGCGCCGGTCTTTTTCGCCCGCAGTGAAAACGCATAAGGCACGCCGGTGACCAACCCTGTGATCGTCTGCTTCAGCGTAGAGGATGCACCCAGCACGAAGCAGCTGTCCGAAGTGGTATTGTTCTGCGTGTCTGTCGAACTGTCGACCGTGACAGTACCTGTCTTCACCCAATCATCGGATACACCGTTGAGGCCAGCCGAATTCTGAATGAAATTGAGACCGCCCGCATACTGGTTTGTGATCTGGACGGTCAGCCCGTCGATCGTCTGCTGCAGCTGCGACATCTGCGCCTGCATTTCCAGCACCGTCTGGTGTTCATTACCAAGGCTGTCTGTGAGCGTTTCCACGGTCTGGGTCATGCTGCCGACGTAACTGTTAAGCCCGTCGATCGTGCTCTGCAGCTCAGCGGTGCGGGTGGTGAGCTGTGAGATCACGACGCGAAGAGTTTCCACGTCGTTTTGTAGCTCCCATTCCTCACCATTCCAGACCTTTGTTTCCGGGGGCGATACCGAAGTGTCCACCCACAGCTGGCCGACATACGGGTTCTCCGGTGGCGTATCGGAGGTGACGACGTCGCAGATATTTGTGATCGTGATCTGTCCGATTGCCCGCATGGGATCACCTCCGTCAGAGAACGACCAGCACCATGAAGGTTGCCTTCGTATCTACATCCGAACTTGACACCGAAAGGGTCTTGCCGGTCTTGCTGCCGTTCGTGCCCCAAGCCGTATCGACGTTGCCGTCTTTGTCGTACTTCGTCCACGTGTAGGTGCCGGTGCCTGAGGCATCGACCTCCGCGCCCGCCTGATAGCAGACCGCCGTCAACACCGTGCTGCCGACACCGTTTTTGAAAATGTCACCGCCCGTGGAGGTGACGATAACCTGCAGAGGGTCGGAGTTGTCGATGAACGTACAGACGTCATAGAACTTGGTGTTGTAGGTCGGCGATGCGGAATCGGTGTCCTTGACGCAGCAGCGGATGACCGCATAGCTCTCAACCGCTGCTGCGTAGAGCGTCAGCGTATTTGTGGTGCAGCCGGAGTACATATTCGTTGTATTCGTCAGCTTGCGCCAGCCGACGCCGAAGTCGGCATCATAACCGGTGGACGAGCTGGACGTGACCGAAGCATCCATCATTGCCCACTTGTATGTGACGCTGGTGGTATCCACCGTGGAGCCGCGCCACAGCTCTGCCTTCGCGGTCAGTGTGGCGACCTCCGCATTTTTAAACACGTTGCCGTTGGGAGTCATCACCAGCAGATCTACGATGCCGCTGCCGTTTACCACACGGGAGAAGGAAATCGTCAGCGGGTGTACCAGCGTGAGGCCGGTGCTGGGATCGCGGTATGTGATTTCGCACTTGAAGTCCACGCCGGGAAGCCCCGCCATGATATTCGCCTTCACTGTCAGGATGTGGTTCTTGCTACCGCTCAGAGCGTAGTTGCCGCCGGTGGCGATCGGCGTGGTGTTCGTGCCCTGATACCACTTCACGTCTTCTACGTTCGTCGATTCGATCTGATCGGTCGTGGTGCCGATGACGTATAAGCTGGGCGTCAGCACGAGGTTGGTCGAAGCCCAGCTCGGCGTGTAGCTGTTGTTGTCCGGGTTATACATCTGCGTCTTCGGATGGTTTGAGCCGATGTATCCGGTCAACGTCAGCGCGTCGTTATAGTCGATAATGGTAAATTGGCCTTGCGCCCTACTCATTGTGTTTCCTCCTTCGTCAGCCCAGCAGGCTGTTTCTTGTGACGGGATCGATAAGATCACAGAAGAACGTGGCGCGGACGTTCACGTCGTTACGCGTGATTTCGATGGTCTTGCTGCCGCCGAAATGTGCTTGGTTCCATGCCCGGTCTGCCACATCGTCCGCCGATACCCGCGTCCAGATGAATTGGTTATCGTCGAGGGTATCGGTGATGTTCTCATCCCATGAAAAGACCACCGCTGAAAGCGTGGTCTGGATATTGTTGTTTTTAAAGATGTTCCCGTTGCTGGACGTGATCACCAGCCGGAGCATCCTTTGTTCTTCAATCTCATCGATACGTTCATTCGTCTCGATGACCTGCTCCGTGGTAGCGTAGGCGCGGAGGACGACTTCGCCGGTCTCCAGATCCCAGTACGAGGATCCGTCCTGCGACGAGAGCACGCCCGCCTTGATGATGTTCGCCACCAGCGTGCCCGACGTAATGAAGTCCGCAACGATCTGTCCGTCCGACGTGATCGCCGTCTCATAGGGGCCGTTGTAGCCGTTATGGGAAAAGCCGAGGCCGCCCACATTCCAGCGCCAGATGTTGACCGCTTCGCCGATATCCGGCGCGTCCATTACCAGCAGCTCATAGGGCTGGCCTGTGACCTCATTCGTATTGATAACCACATATCCGCCCGACTGGCCTGTGATCAGGTTGGTTGCATTCTGGATTGCAGAGTTCATGAGCGCCGGGAAGCGATCGACCTTTGCTGCCGCGCTCTGCGCTGCCGCTTCCGCCTGTGACACTGTATTGATCAGGTTCGCCTTCGCGCTGCCCAGCGTAATGGAAACATATTTCTCCGAAAGCGTGTCGTATACGGTCTTGATGACCTTCGCCTTCGCCGTGATTCCAAGCGTCGAATGCCGGATCGTAACCGTATCGCAGAGCGACACCCGCTCCAACACCGCCGCGTATTCCGGCTGCTTCCACAGCGGCTCGAACTTCACCGTTAGAGTCGGTGCCGTTACGCCCAGCGGATTTGCGGCGAGGTATGAGGTGGTCTTTGCCCGCAGCGCGTCCGGGGTGATCTCCGCGCCGAAATCGAAGAACTCCGAAAAGTCCTTGATGAGTGTCTTCCGCCTTGCCAGTTCAGTACCGTTGATGGGTACCAGTACCTCTGGCAGCGTGATCACAGTTTCCGTGCCGGTTTCGTCCGTTTGTACGGCATATGGGAGAATGTCTGTGTACACGTCGGTGTTATCGCCGTCATGCTCCAGCTCAGTGAGGTTTTTTCCGTATTCGATGACAACGCCGGTGCTTTGCCCGCGCCTCTGGTGCTGCCATACAAGCCAGTTATCAAACTCATATTCGCCGCCCCATAGATCGAGGAACGATCCGGCGACGCCGCCGAGGCAGGCGCGGACGCTCAACGGTTTTTTGATCGCAAACGCCTTCGCCTCGGAGTAATCCGTCCTGCAGGTGAAGTTGTGCGGTGTTGCTGTCTGGCTGAACAGCCGCTCCATTGCCAGCGTCGGCGAAATGCGTTCGTCCGACCACTGCAGCGCCGCGATGTTGGCAAGATCGTATGACAGATGCTGCGCGTAAACAGTCACGACACCGTTGAGCGGGGTTGTGATCCTGTAGATACGAAACGCCTGATCGTTTGCCGTATCGTTCGGCTTCGCCTTGATGATCCGCTCCCGCGCCAGCTGGTCGTAAAACATTCCTGTGACGGGATATTTCAGTACCAGCTCGAACACGCCGTTTCGCTCTTCGGTCACCTGACAGGAAATGCTTTCCGAGAGTGCACCCAGTCCGAAGCTCAAAAACGTAGTTGCGTCTGCTCTGTATAGTACCGGGATCATAGCGTCACCCACCTTGGCTTGATCGTCACGGAAGTGATATCACCTGCGAAGATAATCTTGTTCGCTCCGGGGCGCAGGATGGGAAAACCGTTGCCCTCCACGCAGTCGTTCTTCGGTTCAACACCCTTATAGCAGTTCATCTGTTCGCTGTCGATCTCCAAGTATCCATTGATATCCGATATATCCCAATGCGTGCTGCCGTTGGTGTTCTGGATCGAGATTCTGCCTTCACCGCTGCCGTTTACTCGAATCAGGGGCTTTGCAGCAAACGCCGTTAGATTCATCAGCGTGCGACCGCTACTTGTGAGCGTGATTGTTTCCTGTCCGCTGTCGAGGTATTTATACGGCAGGCAGGAAAAGCTGACTGTGAAAACACCGATCTTGTTCAGTTGATCCTCAATATCCAGCGCGTTGTTGATAACTGCTCTGCGGAACGTACTAGCATCGTAACTGTCCCGCAGTTCGTGGTATTGATCCGGTTCCGTGTATAGCCATGCCTTGACCGCCGTGATCTTTTCCTGCAGCTGCGCCAACGTCTTTGCCGGAAGGAACACCGAATATGTCACCTGCACATTCGGAAATCGTCCGTTCGGCAGGAGCAGGTCGCCGTCCCTTCCGGGGATCGACTGAAATTTCTGGTCATAATTCGGAGCGGAGAACACGTTTTTGCTCTCAATACGCAGTCCCATATCATAGGAATTTACGCCGTTGTAGGTGAAAGTGTTCACGCGAATGCCACTCCTTTCCGCCTTGCGAATTGACCGGCGGTGACCATGATTTCATTGGTCAGTTCCTCGATGTCTTCGCTGCTGTAGTTGTTGAAGGTACCGATATTCAGCTGCAGGTGGAATCCTCCTGCTACCGCGCCGTTTGCCGCCGAGGCGACGCTGCGCCCGATATTGCCATCAATGTTGAAATCGGTCGGGAGCGCGGTGCTCATGTCCTTCGCCAGATCCTGCATCACATCGTCGATGTCTTCGCTCATGGCCTCGGCTGCTTTCACGGCTTCATCGCCGTTATCCTCGATGGAGCCGGACAGACCCTTGACCAGCATGGAGCCCACCCACGCCATTTCCTTCGACGGGCTGTGAATGCCGAAGTAATCAAGGATGCCGTTCCAGATGGAGGAAATCCAGCCGGAGACCTTATCCCACAGCCAAGATGCCAGCTGCTGGATGCCTTGCCACAAGCCCTTGACGATGTTACCGCCGATCTCCACGATCTTACCCATGAGTGATCCGAAGGCGTTGACTATGCCTGTAACGATTTGTGGCACGGCCTTTACGATCTCCACGATGATGGTAGGCAGGTTCTTGATCAAAGACACAAACAGCTGAACGCCCGCATTGATGATCTGCGGGATATTTCCAATAACAGCGTTCACGATGCCGGATATGATCTGTGGGATTGCCTGCACGATGGTCGTGATAATCTGCGGCAGCGCCTGAATCAGCGAAATCAGAAGCTGGATGCCCGCCTGAATGATCTGAGGGATAGCACCAAGGACTGCCTTGATAATCCCATCAATGATCTTCGGGATGGCTGCCACGATCGTTTGAATGATCGTCGGCAGCGCCTCCACAAGGGACGTCAGCAGCTTGATGCCCGTATCGATAATCTCCGGGATGGAATCCAGCAGGAAATTCACGATGCCCATAATGACTTCGGGCAGCGCGTCGATCAGCACAGGGATTGCGTCAAGGATACCCTGTGCCAGTCCTTCGATCAGCTGCAGCGCCGCGTCGAGGATCATCGGCAGATTATCCACCAGCGTCTGCACGATCTGGACAACCACCTCCACGATCTGGGGAATCAGGGTCGGGAGCGCCTGTGCGATACCTGTGATCAGTGAGGCAATAATCTGCATGCCTGCTTCCACCAGCTGCGGCAGAAGCTCCAGCAGCGCTGCCACCAGCTCCGTGATAACCTGCAGTACCACGGGCAGCAGCGACGGGATGGCGTTGATGATGCCTTGTGCCAGCGCCTGAATGATAGCCGGTGCGCATTCGAGTACTGCCTCCGCGATTGTAAGGATGAGCGTAACGAACTGCGGTATCATTTCCGTAATGCTGTTAATCAGTTCTTCGACACCGGTCTTAATCGTTTCCGCTGCTTCTTCGTTTCCTGTAATCAGTTTGGACAGGCCGTCCATGATGAGGGATAGCGCCGGGAGCATTTGGCCTGTGACGCTGTTTTTCAGTCCACCGAATGTTGCCTTCAATTTCGTCAGACTATCCTCGAAGGCAGCGGACGCCTTCACAGCATCGTCGCTCATGACCATGCCGTATTCTTCGCATTCGTCCATGAGCCCTTGCAGTTCCTCTTCCGTCATATTGAAGAGGGGCAAAAGCTCTTGACCGGATTTGCCGAACATATCGTTGGCGAGGGCAGCTTTCTCCGTTTCGTCTTGTACGTTTTGCAGGGACGCGACAACCGTGGCAAACAGGTCTTCGCGGGAGAGCCCTTGGAGATCTTCCATGGAAAGGCCGAGACGTTCAAACTTGGTGATCGCGCCTGCTGATCCGTTGATCGCGTCATCGAACGTGTTTGTCAGCGTCTTTAGGCCCGTGGTACAAGAGGACATTTCCGTGCCACAGATCTTCATGGCGTAGTCCCACTTCTGATAGGACTCGAAAGACAGACCGACCTTCTGGGAGTTCTTTTCAATCTGATCGCCATACTCAGCGGTCTGATTTGCCATATCCCAGAGCGCTTTGCCCGCAGCCGTGGCTGCTGCCGCGATCGCCGTTACCGCTGCTGCCGTCGCTTTTCCCACGGCGGCGACAACGCTTTTGAACTTCTCGAACTTCTTTCCAGCATCATCCGCCTGCTTGCCGGTATCCTCAACGGAATCGCCGAACTTATCGGAGTCCTTGCCTGTATCGGACATTTCATCGCCCATGGAGTCGATGGCTTTTTCGTTGCTTGCAACCTCTCGCTCCATGTCATTTAGCGCGGCTTCCGCGTTATTCAGCTGAACCTGCCACGCCTGTGTGCGCTTATCGTTTTCACCGAAGCTCTCGGCAGCATTGGCCAACGCCTGCCGCAGCACCTCGATCTTCTGTTTCTGTGCCTCAATCTCTTTGTTCAGCACTTCGTTTCTGGCAGTCAGTGCCTTGACCGAGGAATCGTTTTTGTCGAACTGGGACGAGACGAGCTTCATCTCCGAGCCCAAAACCTTGAAGGAGGAATTGATATCCGACAGCGCTCGCTTGAATTCTTTTTCGCCCTCAAGACCAATCTTCAGACCGAAATTGTCAGCCACGGGTACCGCCTCCTTCCGTTAGATTCCGTCTGGGATGATATCGTCGATATAGTGCTCCCGCTTCGGGGTTGCCTGTCCGTTGTACTGTTTATGGCATTCCCACAAATCGAGGAGCAAACCAAACGGCATCGTCCATACTTCGTCCTGCGTCAGGTGAAGATGGGCGATGCCGTAATATAACAGTCGGGTAAACAGTTCTTCGTCCGTTACCCGACTGCCGCGTTTTTTGGGTCAGCCTCGCTTTCGATGTTCCGCTTCGTGCCTTTGTACAGCGCCTCCGTGATCGCGGTCTTGTATTCCGCGAGATCGGAAGGCACCGTCAGAAGCTCCACCTCTTCGGCGGTCAGCGGATCCTTGGGGCTGTCCTTATGCTTGAGATTGTAGATCAGGATGCTCTGGTTGGCGAGCAGCGTAATCAGCCACACGATTTCCTCGATGGCCATCTCGAAGTTTTCGCTCTTCATGAGCTTGTCGCCGAGATTCTCCAGCCCGCCGTACCTACCTGCGATCTCCTTCGTAGCCTTGGTGGTGAGGACGAGCTCGTATTCAGTACCGCCGATATTGATCACGGCGCTGCGTTCAGTATCCATTTTGCATCCTCCTTAGCTTGTCAGGCCGCCACCGGGCAGGTCAATGGGAAGGGGCGAAAGATTCAGATCTGCGCTGGGTTCGTACACCGCTTCGTACCAATGCTCGATCACGGAATCATCGACACCTTCTGTGCCCTCGGTAACCTCCGCCTTCCACGGGTGCTTACCGAATTCGTCTTCACGATTCCGGCGCATGATGGTGCCCTCGATCGTGGGCGTGGAGAAGGTAATGCTATCGCCCTTGGTGGCGAGGTTGGTTGCCGGGATGCCGAACTTCACACGATACAGCCAGTAGTAGCGGTACTTGCCGTTACTCTTCTTGGCTCGGAAGCCGACCGCCACGGGATCTCCGCCGTCTTCGGAAGAAGAGATCACCACGCCGTTCGCGTCGATAGTGGTGCCGGTGAGATCACCAGCGGTCTCTGCACCGATATCGTCCACGCCGAGGGAGAGCGTTCCCGATTTGAATTCCTTTACGACCTCCGCTGCGCCGTCATCGGCGTACAGGGTCGCTTCGTTGAGCTCGACCGTCAGATCGGCGGTCATTGCCTTTGCCAGCACCTTCGGGGTGCCATACGTCTCTTCACCGTGTTCGTCTTCGGTGATCGGAGCGTAGAAAAGTTTATCCAGACCAATGGTTGCCATGGATCATTCCTCCGTTTCGTATTCATAGCTTTTGGCTACGTCCACGGTATAGTGGTGGTAGCCGGTGTCCGTTTCGTAGCCGTTGTACATCCTGCCGGTGATGGTGTAATCCTCCCGCAGGAGCAGACGGACGACCCGGTTCTTGATGTTCGTATAGCTGCCTTTTGAAAACAGGGACAGCCGCGCTTCCTGTATATCGACGCCGGGTGCGTTATCCGCGTGCAGGTCAAAGGTATCCGCCAGCGGCACAATCACGATGTACGTGTCCGGCGCTTCACCGGAGAAGATGCCGGTCTCGACGGGAACGCCTTTTCTTGTTAGAAGCGATGTCAGATCCTCCAGAATGCTCATCTGCCTTTGACCTCCTTTTCCAGTTGCTGCTTCATCGCCTCGATGGCCGCAGCTTTCGTTGACGCTTTCGCCGGTTTCAGAAATGGTTTCGCGGGCTGGCCGTGTTTTCCGTATTCGATGATGTTGGCGAGCTTGGCGTTGCTTTCGCCGTCTGATCGGCCTTCGTCGAAGCCAATCTTCACGTTATAATTTCCGTTGCGATCCAGCCGGACGCCGGAAGTGCCCAGCGCCGCGAGCAGCTGGCCGGTGGAGCGGGACGGGGTTTTCGTGCCTCTGCCGATGACCGCCGCGAGGTTTGAGCGCACCTTTGCCTCCACGACCTCTGCGCCCGCCTGCAGTACACGGGTTGCGATGCCTTCTTCGTCGCTGCCCAGATGCTGCAGCTTTTCGAGGAATTCATCCGGCATCTTGAAGTCAACCTTTGCCACTGGTTGCCACCACCTTTTTCGCCAGCACCTCGACGTACATGCCGCGCCCTTTGACATCCTCCACGGAGATAATGCTGAATCGCTCGCCGTCGCAAAGGATGCTGTGCTGTGTTCCGACCGTCAGATCCGGAATCCTGCGGAAGCGGAAGAGGTCGGTCGCGTCGGAGAACGCGGCGAGGTTCGCCCAGCGCACGGAGCCGTGCCGACCTTCCCGATATGCGCGAAGGAAAGCGAGGACTGTTTCCCGCTTGGAGGAAAAGCCCTCGCTGTCCTTTACGGTTCGGATTTCCGTGATCTCGATGAAGGTGTTCATTTTCCCGAAGCTCATACCTGCCACCTCCGGTCGAGGCGGAGGAGCAGATTGACTGTATTCCACACCTGCTGCGCTGCCTGCGGATTGTCCGCAAAGAAGCCGCCGGTGCTGCCGTCCCGCGATTCATAGAAATGCGAGGCCAGCATGATTACTGCCTGCTCCGTGGTTGCGGGCATGGGGCTTTCGGTGTATGTTCCTTCCGGGATATGCTGATAGCTTTCGGCATAGGAGATGGCTGCAGTGAGGAACTGCTCCAGCAGCGCATCGTCAGCCGAATGGTCGATAATGAGGTTTGCCTTGAGCTTCTGCAAAAGCGTATCCATCACTGCAGCCTCCCTTCATAAATCAGTCTTCGGCTACCTTGAGCAGCTTGATCGCCTCGGGCAGTACCAGCTTGCCGTCGACGCGTTCTTTGGCCACAAAGCCGATCATGCCGTTGCCCGCGAAGAGCTCCTTGAGCTCTGCGAAGGAACGGGTGCCGCGATCGCCGATATTGTAGTAGGAGAAGTCGCCAAACGCGACGCAGGCCTTACCGGGCTGGGGCTGCGGGAAGAACGGGGACGTATAGATCTTGTAACCGAGGAAGCGGTCGGGTTCACCTTCCTTCAGCGAGGGCTGCCACAGATACTGACCGGTCAGATCCTTCAGCGTGCGCAGGTACGCGAGGCACTTATCGTTCGTCAGGAACACGGCGTTCTTGCGGTACGGGCGCTTCAGGGAGTAGACGAGGTTGATGCAATCGTCTGCGGTCGGCTGGCCGCCTTCGGAAGTGACGCCGATCTCCGCGCCTCCGGTCTCGGCGAGAATGCCGAGCGGCTGGCCGACGCCGGTGCCATTGATAAAGGCGTCTTCCTCGGCATTGGACAGCGCCTTACCGAACTGGGTGATGATGTAGTTCTCCAGACCGAACGCGTTGTCGTACAGGAGCTCTTCGGTGACCTTGATCGCCACGTGCAGCTTGTGGGCGTCGAGGATGATCTGATCGAAGGTCGCGTCACCAAAAGTGAGAGCGCCGCCTTCCTCGATCCACGCCGCTGCGGGCTTGGTGGCCGCGATGTTGATCTTGTGCTCACCGCTGGTGGTGATGCGGGTACCGAGGGTACGCATGACGTTCTCTTCGGTGAGGATGTCGATGAGCCTGCGGTCGTATTCCTCCGGGACGAGGTAGCCGCCCTGCGCGTCAATACCTTCCTGCAGCACGTTGCTGATCTGGCGGAAGTTGGTACGCAGCGCAGTCAGCATGGCGCTCTTGTACTCATCGGTAGCTCTGCCGGTTTTCTTGGGTTTGTCCTGCATGCCGCCGTTCATGGGCTTGCCGGTGATCGGGGCACTGACAGGTTTGCCGAGCTCATTGTCCATGGCCTCCATAGCCTGCAGGCGCTCGATCTCGGCGGTGAAGTTCTTGACCTTCTGCTCCATCTCGGCATAGGTCTGGGCGTCGGCTTCGGAAAGCAGGCCGTCCTTATCACGGCGGCTCTCCACGAACGCCTTGGCAGCGTTCCACGCCTTGTTTCTGTTTTCGATCATTTCAAGGATAGTGTTCATGGTTTTTACCTCCAGTTTTTCAATAAATTAAGCCGCTCCATGAGGGAGTCGGCTTTGACCTTGGGTTCGTCCGCCTTCGGACGGGTTTTGCATTTGGCAGCGATCTTGTCCATGAGACTGTTTACGACCTCCGTTTCGGAGTACGGCTCCGAATCTTCCGGGGGTTCGAGATCTTCCTCGACCTCGACCGCCTCCGCGCGGCTCATGATCTCATCGGCGAAACCGAGCTCGACGGCTTTGTGCGCGTCCATCCACGTTTCCGCGTCCATGAGATGCGAGATACGGGCACGACTGAGGCCGGTCTTGATCTCGTATGCGTTGATGATGGAATCCTTGACCTCCGTGAGCATGGCGATGGCCTTTTCCATCTCTGCCTTGTCGCCCATAGCGATGGTCGCAGGGTTGTGGATCATCATCATAGAAACCGGAGACACCAGCACGCGGGTACCTGCCATGGCGATGACCGAAGCTGCGGATGCCGCGATGCCGTCGATCTTGACCGTGACGTTGCCCTTGTAATCCATCAGCATGTTGTAGATCTGGGCTGCCGCCACGCAGTCGCCGCCGGGTGAATTGATCCACACGACGATATCTCCGTTGCCTGCGTTCAGCTCATCCTTGAACATCTGCGGGGTAACGTCATCGTCAAACCAGCTTTCCTCGGCGATGGTGCCGCTCAGGAACAGCGTTCTCTCCGTTACCGGAGTCTCCGCCGCCAGATTCGTCACTGTCCGGTTCTTCCACTTCCAGAACTTCTTCATCAGAATCCTCCTTTCCGGTTTCTGTATTTGCAAAAGCACCCGCGCTCTGGAGCGGGAGCATATTGCCGTTGATCAGGTACAGATCGCCGCCTTGTTCTGCGGGGATCCGGTCGAGGTTTTCCAGCTCGCGGATGTCGTTTGCGCTCATCCAGCCGTTCTGCCTCGCTGTTGCATAGCCATTCATGCGGCTCTGGTAATCGCCGCGCAGCAGGCCTTCCACGTTGAACTTCACGAAGTATTCCTTTTTCTCCGTGGGCGTCAGGAGCGTTCTTTGAATCGACTGCTCCCAGCGGATCACCCACGGATCCAGCGTGTACTTCACGAACTCCAGCGATTGCTGCTCTATATTGGAAAAGCTCGACTTTTCGAGGTCGCCGACCATGTGGGGCGGTACCCTGAAAATTCGAGCGATTTCATTGATTTGGAACTTGCGCGTTTCGAGGAACTGCGCCTGCTCCGGTGATATGCTGATCGGCGTGTACTTCATGCCTTCCTCCAGAACGGCGATCTTGCCGCTGTTCTGGGAGCCGCCGAACTGGCTCTGCCATGCTTCGCGCACACGCTGCGGATCCTTGATGGTGCCGGGGTGTTCGAGCACACCGCTCGGCGCTGCGCCGTTGGCAAAGAACTTAGCGCCGTATTCCTCGGTGGCGATTGCCAGTCCGATTGCGTTCTT
>JAEEGI010002350.1_pt1 | contig 46666 bp, 33 predicted proteins | sample 8958751 | NCBI WGS metagenome assembly JAEEGI01 (sample SAMN16246545, study PRJNA631951) | gut metagenome | biome: gut microbiome; feature: rumen; material: KS-attached | host: Bos | place: Iran: Karaj | collected 2018-10
AAAGTGGCATCATCGGGGTCTTTCTGTCCAGTGGGCAAGTCCTCTGTGGTGCTTCTCACCTCCCATGCCACTTTTTCTGAATCCGCCTTGCTTTCTCTGCCGAACCCCACACCATAGATGTTCCAAGGGTCAGCCGAGTTCTGCGTTTCCTCGTCTTTTTTCTTTGTATATATCAAGCCCATTTTTATTTACGATTTAATAATTTACGATTTTTGTTTTGTTTCTCATGCAAAAGTACGGATCTTTTTTGAATAAACAAAAAGTGTGTCCACAAATAATTTGTAAACACACACTATTAGAATGAAGAATGAGAAAATGAAGAATGAAGAATGAAATCACTTCACTTCCCAGATATCGTTGGTCTCAAGCAGTTCGGCGAAGTTGTGGTATTTCTTCTTTGCCGACACCTCCTCGATTTGGGCTGTCACACTGTCGTCGTAGGTCGGTGCCTCCACGTCGCGGATGACACCCAGTGCCACTGGCCATTCCATCATCGCCAGCTTGGCATGGAGCGTGTTGTCCTCGCAGTGGGCATCATGAACGAGCACGTCGTCCATCGTATAGCCTTCCTCACCTATCTTGACCACTTTCACGCCGAAGCCCTCCTGCACCAGTCCATACTCGTTGTTCTCTCCGAACACCATTGGTTTGTCGTGTTCCAGATAGATGGCGTTCTTCTTGCGCTCAGCTGGAGAATAGACGTTGTCGTGGGTTCCGTTGTTGAAAATCACGCAGTTCTGAAGAATCTCACACACCGAAGCACCCTTATGGGCGTTGGCAGCCTTCAGAATTTCTACCGTGCCTTTGGCATCAGTGGCTACGGCACGGGCAAAGAAATGGCCACGGGCACCGAAGCAAAGCTCAGCCGGACGGAACGGATCCTCCACCGTGCCGTAAGGACTCGACTTCGACACGAAACCACGAGGGGAAGTCGGAGAATACTGACCTTTCGTCAAACCGTAAATACGGTTGTTCAGCAAGATCATGTTCAGGTTGATGTTGCGGCGGTTGGCGTGGATGAAGTGGTTGCCACCGATGGCAAGTCCGTCACCGTCACCACTCACCTGCCATACCGTCAGCGACGGATTCGCCACTTTGCAACCGGTGGCGATGGCGGCGGCGCGACCATGGATGGTGTTCATGCCGTATGTGGCCATATAATGAGGAAGACGGCTCGAACAGCCGATTCCGCTGATCACGGCGTTCTCACACGGAGCGGTGCCTATCTCCGCCATGGCTTTGTGGAGCGATGCAAGGAAGAAATGGTCACCGCAACCGGGGCACCAACGTGGCTGACCTTTCTTAAAGTCGGCCTGGGTATATGTCTTTGTTTCCATTGTCTTTGGTTTTTCTGATTGAGGGCAGCGTCTGGGCTGCGCCTGGTTCAATTATTAATGGCTGCATCCTGACTGCGCCAACATTACTTGATGATTGCTGAGAAATAACTTTTCAAAGTGGCCACCTCGAATGGCTGGCCTTTCACCTCGTTGAACTGAAGTGGCACGAAGTTGTCCACTTTCATCCGCAGGAATGCGGCGAGCTGACCCATGTTCTGCTCGGCCACCACCACCTTCGGATAGCGTTTCAGCACCTCGGCGGTGTTCTTTGGAAGCGGGTTGATATACTTGAACTGGGCAAGCGCCACTTTCTTTCCTTCTGCGCGCATCTCGTCCATCGCGGCATGCAGATGGCCGTACGTGCCACCGAATCCCACAATCAGCAGGTCGGCATCTTCCACATCGCCTTCCACCTCAAGGTCGGGAACGGCAATCTTCTCTATCTTCTCCTTGCGCAGGCGGGTCATCAAGTCGTGGTTCTCCGGATTCGTGGAGATGGCACCAGTCTTGTTGTCTTTCTCCAAGCCGCCGAGAATATGCTCGAAGCCCTCACGGCCGGGAACTGCCCAATAGCGGACACCCGTCTGCTCATCACGCATGTAAGGAGTCCAGCTGCCACGCAGCTCTTCTGGAACGTATGGAGGACAAATCGATGGATAGTCTTTCAAATCAGGAAGTTTGAAGGCACCTGAACCGTTAGCCACGTAGGCGTCGGTCAGCAACACCACCGGAGTCATGTGCTCCAAAGCGATTTTGCAGGCGTTGTAAGCCGCGTCGAAGCAGTCGGTCGGACTGGTGGCTGCAAGCACTGGCATCGGAGACTCTCCGTTACGGCCGAAAAGCACCTGAAGCAGGTCGGTCTGCTCACTCTTCGTAGGAAGACCGGTGGCAGGACCACCGCGCTGCACGTCGAGCACCACCAGAGGCAACTCCATGATCACGGCAAGGTTCATCGCCTCACTCTTCAGACAAATGCCAGGACCAGAGGTGGAAGTGGCGGCAAGCGCACCGGCGAAAGAGGCACCGACGGCACTCGCACAGCCGGCAATCTCATCCTCACACTGAACGGTCTTCACGCCCAGCGACTTGTGCTTCGACAACTCATGAAGGATGTCGGTGGCAGGAGTAATCGGATAAGAGCCTAAGTAAAGCTGAAGACCAGCTTTCTCTGCTGCGGCAATCAAGCCGTAAGCGGTGGCTTTGTTGCCGGTGATGTCCATATAGCGTCCTGGCACCTTGTGCTTCGTCTCAATACGGTAAACATTCGACACGCTGGAGTGGGTGTTGTGGCCATAGTCATAACCAGCCTGGATCACCTTGATGTTGGCATCGGCCACGCCTGGCTTCTTCGCGAACTTCTCACGAAGGAAATTGAACGCCACATTCAAGTCGCGGTCGAACAGCCAGCAAACCAAGCCTAAGGCAAACATATTACGGCATTTCACGATGCTCTTCACGTCCATGCCGGTGTCGGCAAGGCAGTCCTTCACCATCTGGGTGATCGGACAAGCAATCACGCGGTCAGGATCAATGCCCATCTCCTTCAATGGGTCATCGGTCGCAAATGCGGCTTTCTTCAAGTCGGCAGGACCGAATGCGTCGGTATCGATGATGATGGCGGCACCCGGTTTGGCATAGCGGTACTGAGTCTTCAGTGCTGCGGCATTCATCGCCACCAGCACGTCACACTTGTCGCCTGGAGTATAAACGATGTCGGCGCCGATGTGAACCTGAAAACCGCTCACGCCGGTCAGCGAACCCTGCGGGGCACGGATATCGGCAGGATAGTCCGGAAATGTGCTGATGCTGTTACCTACTGTGGCCGACACGGTCGAGAAGATGTTGCCGGCAAGCTGCATGCCGTCGCCTGAGTCGCCCGAAAAACGGACTGCCACATCACTTAATTCTTTGATTACCATTGCTTCTGACATAACTTCAATCTTTTTATCTTCTGAAGGATGTGAATCCTGAATTTTCTTAATTATATATGCAAGGAATATTCAGTTTCTGTATATTATGCATGAAATTTTCTGCAAAGTTGCAAAAAATATACAACTTTACAAAATATTTTGCTTACTAAATACAAAAATTATTGATTTTTTACGTTTTTACTTACAATTAGCACCAAATTTCAATGACTTTAATTGCAAAATGTAAGCGACTTCCGTGTTTTAGTAATTATTCACGGACAATCAGGAATTTTCCGACCACACCGTTCTTGCCTTCCTCATCCGTGGCGAGAATGTAATAGATGCCGGAAGCACAGCGCTTGCCACCCTGAAGACGGCCGTCCCACGTGTATTCGCCACCCACACTCGTACCTTCATTCACCAAACGGCCTGCCGCGTTCACAATCTTCACATGGCTGTCGTATTTCAACCCACGGATCACAATCCTGCCGTTGTAGTCAGGACGGACGGGGTTCGGATATACCTTCACCAAGTCTTTGTCGAACGAGGCCACAGGGTCAGTAGCGTCGCCAATATAGGAACACAGACCGCCGTCGGTGGCGATATAAACCTCTCCGGTCTCACCATCCACTGCGATGTCGTAGATGTTGTCGTCAATCAAAGGGGAGTTGTCTTTCGTGAAATGGGCGATGGTCTCTATCCCATCGGCACTTACCAGATACACGCCCATGCCACTCGTGCCGATCCACTTGCGGTTGCCACCGTCAATCGTGATGCACTTCACCGGAACCTCGTTCAGAAGGTAGTCGGCAAGGTTCGTCCCGTCGTTGCGGGGCACTTTCACCTGTGTCAGCGTGGTGTAGCTGCCTGTTGAAGTCAGCAAACTCGAGGGGTTGCTCACCATGAAAAGACCCTTGTCGTAACCCAGCCACAACGCACCGTTCAGGTCAAAGCAGAGACAGTTCATCAGCGTAGGATGATAGAAGGTGCCGTCCTGGTTATAGAAGTCAGACACGAACTTATGGCTGAATCCTTTCGGATTGCCAGGATTGCCGTTGGTGTTCACCACCAGAAATCCGGCCTTCACCGAGGCGTCAACATCACGCCGGGAGTTGATCCATGCCCACCCGTTATGGTCGAACACCACATGGTCAAACGTGTGGTTGCCTTTGATTTCCGGCACATAATAGGAGGTCCAGCTCTTGTCGGCCTTCAGCATCCTCACGATAGTGTCACACTCCGTGTTGAGCATCCACAGGTTCTTCTGGCTGTCGAAAGCCAGACCAGTCACTCGCACATAGAAATGGCTGTCCCACGCATCGGGAAGAATTGTCTGAAGCGGGGAGTTGTCATAGGTATAGTGATTGGTCAGCTTGAAGTCCTTGAACTCATAAAGTCCCGAACTGGCTGCAGAGGCATAGTGATGGGTGGCGTCGTCAGGATCTTGCACAATGTCGGTGATGTTGCGGTAATAGTAGTCCCCCACTTGCTCCAACGGGAGAGTCTCGTCGAAGGAACTCCACTCTCCATCCTCATACCGGCTGATGGTGCCGGCACGGAAGAGCTCGCCGGAATAATTGAACACACCGCCAGCCACCAGCAGACGGCGGTTGTCAATCAGGTTCAGCTTGTAGGAATAATTTCTCACTGGGCTGTTTGGAATCACCGAACCCACTTTCTCTTTCATTCCTCCGTCAGAAAGTTCCAAACCTTTCAATCCGTTCACGCCACAGGCGCTCCAATATGTGGATTGGCTGTGGCACATCCACTCCACCTTTTCTGTGTTCTCATACACCTGGAATTGTTGGGGAGTGGTGTATTCATAAAGCTTGCCGGCTTCAGTGCTCACATAAAGCTTGTCACCGCAGCTCCACATGGCAAGCATTTTCTCACTCAGTAAATTGGCGAGAGCCACGCGCTCCACATTCTGAATGTAAAATAAGCCACCGCTCCAAAAGCAATACACGGTGCCGCCAACGTCCAAAAACTTTGCAAAGGAGGCACTTCCAAAGTCATGCTTCCAGTTCTTCTGGTCGAGCAGGTTGTCGCTCAGGCTTCCCTTATAGGGTCCGTGAGGGGTCGATGCCACGATGCTGCCATCAACCACGGCAATCGTTCGCACCTGCTCACCGATGTTGTAATAATTGCCGAACGCACGCTTGGCGATATCCACACAAACAATGCCGCTGTTAGTGCTCAGATACAGGATGCCGTCCTTCAGCAAGGCGTCGTTGAGCGTCTTGTCGCCCATCGACTTCATCTTCAGTTCCGGCATGTTGTAGCAACTCCCGTCTTTCGACAGCAAGTCGATATTGCCGTTACGATAGATGATGACCAGCTCACCCGTAGCCTCGCTCGACAGAATGTCATAGATGCCGAAGTCACTGAGCACCGTCGCCTTGTCGTAGGTCTCAACGCTCGTGTCCTCAGGATTGTAGCTGTAGAGGTTGCCGTCGCTCAACACATAGAGCGAGCCCCCCATCTCCACCACCTTGTGGGCGTTGTGATAGGCGGCATAAATATGCCAGTCGCCATCGTCAGCACGGCTCTGCGCTGAGGCGAGCAACAACAAAAGAAGGTATGCCAAACGTCGTATCATCTTGCACTTATCATTTATTGATATAACGTAAGAGGATGCCGTTTTAGTATAAAAACCGGCAAATCAGCCACGGAGAGACTTCACAAACTGCTCCACGGCACGCGCACGGTGGCTGATCTTGTTCTTCGTCTCGCTGCCCAGCTCGGCGAAGGTTTGGTCGTAGCCGTCAGGCACGAACAGCGGGTCATAGCCGAAGCCCTCACTGCCACGCAGCTCTGTAGCGATCCTGCCATCCACCCTGCCCTCGAAAAACTCATGGCCTGAGGAGGTCACGTAGGCAATCACGGTCCTGAAATCGGCCTTGCGGTTCGTTTTGTCTTTCAGCTCCTCCAGCAGTTTCGCATTGTTGGCGGCATGGTCATGTCCGTCGGTGGCATAACGGGCGGAATGCACGCCGGGAGCACCACCCAGGGCATCCACCTCAAGACCGCTGTCGTCGGCAAAACAGTCGAAACCATAATACTTCTTCACGAACTGGGCCTTCTGAAGCGCGTTCTCAGCAAAGGTGGAGCCAGTCTCCGGAATATCCACTTTGCAGCCGATGTCGTCAAGGCTCCGGATGTCATATTCCTCACCCAGCATCTCCCGCACCTCTTCCAGTTTATGTGCGTTGTTCGTGGCGAACACGATGGTCTTCTTGTTGCTCAGCTTCTTCATTTTCAATTCATCGAATCCCTCGCCATAGACACCCTGCACATTGCCCATCGACACAAAGGCGTAGGGGTCAATTATCTTGATGGTCCTGAAAATCTCAAGCGACTCACTCTTGCGGGCGATGCACACCAGCACGTTGCGCTCGGTCTTCGTGTACCAGCCTTCACCGGTCAGCACCGTCACACCATGCCCCATCTTGTTGATGGCGTCGGCGATTTTGGAGAAGTTGCGCGAGAAAATCATGAACTGAACCGACTGGCGCTGACGGTTCATCACGTAGTCCAGCGTCACACTCGAGATAATCAGCGTGGCAAAACCAAACACCACGCGGCGCCAGTCGTGGAACACGAAATAGCAGGAGCTGATGATTACCACATCGCAGGCCATGATCATGAAACCCAGACTCACGTTGCGGTATTTATGCACGATGGCGGCGATGATGTCCGTACCGCCGGTCGAACCGTTGCTCAGGAAGCAGATTGCCAGACCCATGCCTTCAAGAATGGCACCGATCACGCAGGCCATGAATGCCTCGTTCTCACCTATCACCTGAGGAAGGGTTCCGTCGGGATTCTCCACCAGACGCTGTGCCAGCCAAATCAGGAAAGTCAGCGTCAGCACCCCATAGACGGTCTTCACGCAGAACTTCCAGCCCAGCACCTTCAATGCCACAATCAGAAACACGGCGTTGATCATCAGGTAGGTGTTCTGAACCTCAAATCCGGTCACATAATACACAATCGAAGCGATACCCGCCACACCGCCTGTCGTGATCTGATAAGGCAGCATGAAGCAGGTCAGCGCAAAGGCATACATCGCAAGAGCTATCGTGATCATCAGATAGTCCCGCACTTCAAGCCATATCTTTCTTTTCAATCCTTCTGACATATAGAAAGCCTTTTATAAAAAGCAGTCAGCTATGTGCTAAAAAAAGCAGTCAGCTATATGCTAAAAAAGCAGTCAGCTATATGCTAAAAAAGCAGTCATCCATGCAGCAACAGTGTTGCTGCCCCATCTGCCACGCACTACCCCTTCAGCACGATATTCACAATCTTTCCAGGAACCACAATCGTCTTCACATGCTGCTTCCCTTCCATATACTTGGCCGACTGAGGGTTCTCAAGCACAGCCTTCTCAATGCTCGCATTGTCGGCATCAGCAGCGAATTCCATCTGGTAGCGGGCCTTACCGTTGAAGCTCACCGTCAGGCTCACGCTGTCTTCCTTCAGGTAGTCCTCGTTCCATGCCGGCCAAGGAGCGTCGCAAACACTGCCGCTCTTGCCCAGCACTTCCCAAATCTCCTCGCAGAAATGAGGACAGAATGGGGCAAGCAGGGTGATGAACAGCTCCACCACGCTCTTGTTGCTGCTCTTCAGCTGGTTCAGCTCGTTCAGACAAATCATGAAGGCAGAGATACTCGTGTTGTAAGAGAACTGCTCGATGTCGCCGCTCACTTTCTTGATCAGCTTGTGGATGGATTTCAGCTCTTCCTTCGTGGCGGCAGCGTCGGTCAGGCGCACCTGGCCGTCCTTGTCGAAGATAAACATCCACAACTTCTTCAGGAAGCGGTGGCAACCGTCAATTCCGTTCGTGTCCCATGGCTTCGACTGCTCCACCGGACCCAGGAACATCTCGTACAGACGCAGCGTGTCGGCACCGAAGCGCTCTACAATCATGTCGGGGTTCACCACGTTGAACATCGACTTCGACATCTTCTCAATGGCCCAGCCACACACATACTTGCCGTCCTCCAGCACAAACTCAGAGTCGCTGTATTCCGGTCGCCAAGCCTTGAAAGCTTCTGTGTCGAGCACGTCGTTCTGAACGATGTTCACATCCACATGGATTGGGGTCACGTCTTTGTAGTTCTTTCTCAGGCCGAACGACACGAACACCGGATGACCTTTCTCGTGGGTTGCCTCGTTGTCGCGATAGACGAAGTTCGAACGTCCTTGGATCATACCCTGATTGATCAGCTTCTGGAACGGCTCTTCCTTCACGCTGTAACCATAGTCGTGGAGGAACTTGTTCCAGAACCGGCTGTATATCAGGTGGCCGGTGGCATGCTCCGTTCCGCCCACGTAGAGATCCACGTTCTGCCAGTATTCGTCGGCTGCCTTTCCCACCAGCGCCTCGTTGTTGTGAGGATCCATATAGCGCAGGTAATAGGCTGATGAACCGGCAAAGCCAGGCATCGTGTAAAGCTCAATCGGGAACACTGTCTTTTCGTCGATCAGGCTGTTGTCCACCACCTCTCGCTTCGCCTCGTCCCATGCCCAGCGGGTGGCGTTGCCGAGTGGTGGCTCACCGGTCTCGGTAGGCAGGAACTTATCCACCTCCGGAAGCTCCAGAGGCAGGCATTCTGCTGGAATCATCTGAGGAATGCCGTGCTTGTAATACACCGGGAACGGCTCGCCCCAGTAGCGTTGGCGGGAGAAGATGGCGTCGCGCAGGCGGTAGTTCACCTTCACGCGGCCTATCTCGTGCTCCTTCACATATTTCTTCGTGGCTTCTATCGCTTCCTTCACCGTCAGTCCGTTCAGCGAGAAGTCAATATATGGCTTCACTCCGGCACGCGGACTGTTCATCACGATGCCTTCCTTGGCGTCATAGCTCTCTTCGCTCACGTCAGCGCCTTCCACCAACGGAATGATCGGCAAGTCGAAATGACGGGCGAACGCATAGTCGCGGGAGTCATGGGCAGGCACCGCCATGATCGCACCGGTTCCGTAGCCGGCAAGCACATAGTCGCTCACCCATATCGGGTTCTTCTCACCTGTGAACGGGTTGATGGCATAGCTGCCGGTAAACACACCGGTCACTTTCTTGTCGATCATGCGCTCACGCTCCGTGCGCGACTTCACCTGCTCAAGATAGGCTTCAACCTCTTTCTGCTGCCCAGCGGTAGTCAGCTCGCCCACCAGCTCACTCTCCGGAGCCAGCACCATGAAGGTCACACCGAACATCGTGTCAGCACGGGTGGTGAATATCGTGAACTCTTTATCGCTGTCAGCCACCTTGAACACAATCTCGGCACCCTCGCTTCGTCCTATCCAGTTGCGCTGGGTTTCTTTCAGCGAGTCGGTCCAGTCTATCGTGTCCAGTCCGTCGAGCAGACGCTGTGAATAGGCACTCACACGAAGACACCACTGACGCATGCGCTTCTGAACCACAGGGAACCCACCGCGCACGCTCACGCCTTCCACCACCTCGTCGTTGGCCAGCACAGTGCCCAATTCAGGGCACCAGTTCACCATCGTCTCGCCCAAGAAGGCGATTCGCCAGTTCATCAGCGTGTCGCTCTTAGCCTTCTCGTCCATGGCGTTCCATTCATCGCTGCTGATACTCAGCTCTTCCGTTCCCCACGCATTCAGGCCCTCTGTTCCGTGTTGCGCCAGATGCTCCACCAGCTTCGTGATGGGCTGAGCCTTCTGCAGCGCAGTGTCGTAGTAGCTCTCAAACATCAGCTCAAACGCCCACTGGGTCCAGTGGTAGTAGTCGGGCGTGCAGGTGCGGACCTCACGGTCCCAGTCGAACGAGAAACCGATCTTGTCCAGCTGCTCGCGGTAGCGGTCTATGTTCTGGAATGTGGTCTTTTCAGGATGCTGGCCTGTCTGGATGGCATACTGCTCTGCTGGCAGTCCGTAGGCGTCGTAACCCATCGGATTCAGCACATTGTAGCCTTGCTGACGCTTGTAGCGCGCATAGATGTCGCTGGCGATGTAGCCCAGCGGATGGCCCACGTGCAATCCTGCACCCGATGGGTAGGGAAACATGTTCAACACATAGAATTTCTTCTTTGAAGGGTCCTCAACCACCTTGTAGGTCTGCTGCTCCACCCACTTCTTCTGCCATTTCTGCTCTATCGCTCTGAAATTGTAGTCCGCCATGGATCTTTGTTTTTATATTTTTAGTGAATAATTTGCTGTTTTAATCCGAATCAAAAAACAAGCATTTTGGATTCAAAATGCAAAGTTACGCATTTATTCTTAATTATTTAAACTTGTTTTTCACAAATTTCTCTTTTTCAACCACACAGGCTCGTTTTCTCTGCACAAAAAAAGGGATGCACCTTGCGGCGCATCCCACTTTGTCTGGTTTGAAACGGTTTTCCTGCTTACTTCACGTAAACCTTCTTACCGTTCACAATGTTGATACCCTTCTGGAGTACGTTCAGACGCTGACCTGCAACATTGTAGATCACAGCGTTCTTCAAGTCGCTTGAACTGTTGATCTCATCAATGGCGGTCGTAGGTTCTTTCTCACTCTCAGTTCCATAGTAAGTCAACGTGAAGTTGTCAACCTTGAACCAAGTGCTTGAAGAGGCCTTGATCTCAATCACATCGCCTTCCTTAACCTCGAAGATGATGCTTGAGTACTCACCAGTTTCCTTAGGGTTTGCCATGGTGTAGTCCACTGCAATGTCGTTCACGCTCATGGTGATCACATTGTTTGCGTCAGATGCCATCAGGTTCTTCAGTTCGTAGGTTCCAGCTGGCAGGTAGCTGAGCTTCTGAGATACGTAGAATCCACCTTCTGGTGCTGAGCCATTCCATGTGTTGAACACATAGCTGCCGTCAGCGTTGGTAATCGTGTAAGTGCTGTTGCTGTTGTCAGCAGCTTTGGTGTCACCTCCCTTGTAGTATTCCCAACCGTCAAGGCTGCCAGTTCCGTCGCCTTCGAAGCTTGGGTTGGTAATCTGAGCGGTGAAGTCCACAGGGTTGGCATCACTTGCGTTGGTGTAGTCAGCAGGATATTTCAGAGCGGCGATGGCCTTGTTCATCTCTTCGATGGCAGCCTCAACCTGCTCCACGGTGTAATTACCATTGGCGATGTTGTCGCCGTGCTTTTCAATCACAGCACTTGCCTCACCCAAAGCCTCTTCTGTAGCTTCAGGATTTTCATTGATGGCAAGATCCACATTGGCGAGAGCTTCATTGGCTTTTTCGTATGCGGCAACAGACTTCTTCGCATTATCAATTGCATCGCGGAGAGCTTCGATAGCGGCGATATATTCTGAAGTGGTGCCTGCGCTCGCACCCTGATCCTTGGCGGTGTTGATGCTTTCCTTTGCATCAGAGCCAACCACGCCACCATTATTCTCAGTGTTGGTCACGAGGTCGTCTGCTTCTTTGCTCAAATCCTCAATCATCTGGATGAAAGCAGATGGATCCTCACCGTTGTAAATCAAGCGGAAGTTGTCGAAAATCACCCACTCACCGGCAGATTCAGTCTTCACACCCACTGTCACGTCGGAAGTCTCACTCAGAATCAAGTTCAGACTTACAGTATAGTCGTTCACACCGTCTTTGTCCTCATCATGCTGGAAGTGATAGTTGGCAGCACCCATTCCGTTAGGAACATACTTTCCATCACCTGTGGTCTGATCTTGATACCAAGCATCGTCTTTACCACGGAACACCATATCTGTCGATGCATAATCCAACTGGTTAGGAAGAGCCACCTTCTGCTCTTTGCCATTGGCATTGGCATAGAGCACGGCCTCAATAGTTCCATTACCGTCATCATCACGAGAGAAGGCCTGGCAAGTGAAGATATAAGCTCCTAAAGGAAGATCCTTGATGGTCTGCGACATGTTGAACACAGCCTGGTAACGCTCTGCACAACCAGAGTTCAAATAGAAGCCTGAATAGCCTGAAGCGTCAGTGTCGCCTGTAGGTGTCTCCAGTTCACCGAGTGTGCCGGCCATAGAGCCGCCATAGTTTGCCTGGTCGTCCTTACCACCGAATACAGGACTTGTGCCTGTCACATTCCAACCAGAGAAGTCGTTGTCGAAGTTGTTGTTATCGAGCAGGAAGGAGATGTCGTCACCGATGTGATCCTCTCCGTTGTTCTGAAGCTCTTCAGCAGTCTTTTGCTTGATCAGCTCTGTGATCACGCTGCTCATACTGTTGATTTCCTCTGAAGTCAGGGACTCATCGCTGTAAGCGTCTGCCCATTCACTCAGCTGGTCAGAAACCAGTCCGGCAATCTCCTCACTGAATCCCTCAAGGATATCGAGCTTACCGTCGAAGGAATTCTTCAAGGTCTTGTCATATTTTGCATAGTCCTTCACAGAAGTGGCAAGGTCTGCCTCTGCCTTCTGAAGGGCTTTGAGCAGCTCTTTGAAGTCACCTTCTCTGGCTGTAACAGCGTCATTGGCATTTGCAAGGCTGGTGCTGTATGCGTCCTTGATGTCCTTGTTGGCATAAATCAAGTCAAGGTCTGGATAAGCTGCCTCTGCCTTCGCTATCTCTGTTTTCAGCAACACCATGTCCGGATCATCCTTCACCGGACCATAGTAAGTCAACGTGAAGTTGTCGGCGGCAATCCAGTTGGCGGTTGTGCTCACGGTGCGCAGACCGAGCTCTATGTCACCACCTGTGGAGATGAAGGTGATCTCATAATGCTCTGGCTTGCCGTTTGCAGAAGAACATTCTTGTGTTGCCTCTGACTCACCACCGATGGCGAACAGCTCAACGCCTGTCACAGGAGTGCGTTTTTTATGCTGGTCACAAGCAATGATATCCACCGTGAATTTGTATTTACCAGCAGGCAATTTCGAAATCAGCTGAGAGAGCTTGCCATCACCCAGCTCGTGAGACTTGTGCCATGCCTCGATGAAACCGCTGATGGTGTATTCACCATTTGCGTAGTTGGCACCCTGATAGCCGATGTTGGTAGCTTGCTCAGACTGACCTACGAAAGTGCAGGTCCAACCGCTGATATTGCCAGCGCTGAAGTCGGCGTTCACAAGGCGGCCTGTGAAGTCGGCTGGATGTTCCTCAGATGCGGTGGAAGCAAGATATTCAACACGCTTGTCACCTACCGACTCAATGGCAGCCTGCAACTCTGCATAAGTGCTGCTGGTATTGTTATAAACAGCTGCCTCTGCATTCAGGTCAACCTTGCTGCCAGCTTCGGTCATCAAGTCTTCAATCGCAGTCTTCAGCTCCTCTGCAACGAGGTATCTGAAGAACTCCTGATACTCTTCAGGACTTACAACAGCCCAGTCAGTGCTATATACTGCCTCTGAACCCATCTCGCCTGAAGGGTCGTCGAAGCGTACGCACATCTGGTCGTCGTCCTGCTCCCAACCGAGGTAGTAGCCTGCACTCGTGTAAGCTGGAGTCTCACCCTTCTCAACTTCGTTCAGCTTGCTACCGGTGATCTTGATGTACTGTCCGTTTGGAACCACTGTCCAATAACGGTTTGCCTGAGTGTTGTTGTCGGTCCACACGTCATTGGCATTGGTGTAGAACGCACAACGTTTCTCACTGAATTTGGTCACATAGCTCACCAACAGATAGGTGTTCTCTTCCCAAGCGGTTGAGGCCTCAAGGTCGGTCTCTGCGGTAGAACCTGGGTTGGTGCGGGTGAAGATCACCTCTGCACCCTTGTCGCGGTTCACGGCTGCATGTGTGCCGTAGTAAGGAGCATCATTGCCTCCTTGGTGGTTGATCCAGAAAGCCTGTGCGCCTACGTTCCACAGATAGCATGTGGTTTCAGGTGCCCATGTTGTGAATTTAGGAGATTCTGGCTTTTCCCATGTCGCGGTCAGCGACTGTGCCGAAGCTCCTAAGCTAAACATCATGGATGCAGCTAAAATAAGTAGTTTGTGCTTCATAATGTAGTTAATTAAGTAGTTAATAAAATATAGTTAATAACGCTATTCGCTTACCTCATCGGCAATTCATAGTCAAAGTGTTTGGCAGATTCTATATAGGCGTCTCCACGCCTATATACCACCAGGGGGTACCCCCTGGAGTAAGGATTCTCCACCATTTTCGGCAAAATTATAAAAAAATGTCGTCTTTACATGCTTTAATCAACAAAAATATAATAAGGAATTTTTTAAATTAACTTTTTTTAACTTCTATAATTTATCAATTATGTTATTCTTAACGCATGACAAATTGTTTATCCCAGCAAAATTTTCTTGATGTCGTTGAGCTTGTTCAAGGCTTCGAGTGGAGTGAGGTTGTCCACGTCAGTATGGATGATTTCATCGCGCACCTGGGTGAGAATAGGGTCGTCGAGCTGAAAGAAAGAGAGCTGCGATTTCGGATCGGGCGCACTTATTTGTTCCACTTTCGGACGCTGGATGCTCTCTCCTTGGTTGTTGCGTTCCAACTCAGTCAGCACCTGCTCGGCACGGCGCACCACCGAAGGAACCATACCGGCGATTTTCGCCACATGAATACCGAACGAATGCTCACTGCCGCCCCGTTCCAGCTTGCGGAGGAAAATCACCTGATTGTCAACCTCTTTCACCGACACATTGTAGTTCTTCACGCGCTGGAAGAGTTTCTCCATCTCATTCAGCTCGTGATAATGGGTGGCGAACAGTGTGCGGGCATGGCTCTTCGGATTTTCATGGATATACTCCACGATGCTCCAGGCTATGGAAATGCCGTCATACGTGCTTGTGCCGCGGCCCAACTCGTCAAAAAGCACCAGCGAGCGCTCGCTCAGGTTGTTCAATATGTTTGATGCCTCGGTCATCTCTACCATGAACGTACTCTCGCCCAAGGAGATGTTGTCGCTCGCACCCACGCGGGTGAACACCTTGTCGCAATAGCCGATACGAGCCGACTCGGCCGGAACGAACGAGCCTATCTGAGCCATGATGGTGATCAATGCGGTCTGACGCAGCAAAGCCGACTTACCTGCCATGTTCGGACCTGTCAGGATGATAATCTGCTGGCTGTTGCAATCGAGCAGCACGTCGTTCGCCACATACTGCTCACCCACAGGCATGTTGCGCTCAATCACCGGATGACGGCCCTGACGGATGTCAATCACCAGCGAGTCATCGACCACCGGACGGACATAACCATATTCCTGGGCACAAAGGGCAAACGACAGCAGGCAGTCGATGCAAGCCAGTTCGGAGGCGTCCTGCTGAATCTGGCTGATATAAGCCAATGCGTCGTTCATCAGCTGGTTGTAGAGCGAGTTCTCCAAAATCAATATTTTTTCCTCGGCTCCCAAGATGCTCTCCTCATATTGCTTCAACTCCTCGGTGATGTAACGCTCGGCATTCACCAGCGTCTGCTTCCTGATCCAGTTCGAGGGCACCTTGTCCTTGAACGTGTTGCGAACCTCCATGTAATAGCCGAACACATTATTGAAGCCGATTTTCAGACTGCTGATACCCGTGGCCTCAATCTCGCGCTGCTGAAGCTGAAGCAGATAGTCCTTGCCGTTATAGGCTATCTCGCGCAAGCGGTCGAGCTCTTCATTCACGCCGTCGTTGATCACTCCGCCTTTGTTCAGCATCGATGGGGTGTCGGGACGGATGTCGCGCGCAATGCGGGAAATCAGCTCCTTACAGCTGTCAAGACGGCTCGAGATACCTTCCATCACCGGATTGTCGCTTTCTCCACACAGTTGCTTAATCGGACCCACACACTCCAGCGACTGACGCAGCTGGATAAATTCACGGGGACCGATGCGCTGGGTGGCAATCTTGCTGCTCAGGCGCTCTAAGTCACCTATCCCTTGCAGCAGCTCATGGATGCGGTCGCGAACCTCCGGATAACGGAAGAAATAATCCACCACGTCCTGACGCTCACAGATGGCATTCACATTCTTCAACGGAAAACTCAGCCAGCGCAGCAGCAGACGGCCGCCCATCGCGGTCACCGTCTTGTCAATCACTTTCAGCAGACTGTCACCCCCTTCGTTCATCGGCGACAGCAACTCCAGACTTCTCACCGTAAAACGGTCCAGATGCATGTAGCGCGACTCTTCTATACGGCTGATGCTGCGGATATGCTGCAAGTGGGTGTGCTGCGTCTGTTCCAGATAATAGAGAATCACACCAGCCGCCACCAAGCCGTCGCCGATGTGATCTACTCCGAATCCTTTCAGGTTGCGCACACCGAAATGCTTGTTCAGTTTCTTACGTGACGTCTCTTCCACGAAAAGCCAGTCATCCAGCTCGTAGGTGTAGTACTTGCCACCAAACTGACCTAAAAAAGTATTGCGCTTGCCACGCTCATACAGCACTTCCTTTGGCGAGAAATTCGACAGCAGCTTGTCCACATAGCCAGATTCACCCTGATAAACCAAAAACTCACCAGTGGAAAGGTCAAGGAAAGAGATGCCGCACATCGCCTTGCCAAAATGAACGGCGGCAAGGAAGTTGTTCTCTTTGTTGTGAAGCACCGTGTCGTTCATCGCCACACCAGGCGTCACCAACTCCGTGATGCCACGCTTCACCAATTTTTTCGTCAGTTTCGGGTCTTCAAGCTGGTCGCAGATGGCCACGCGCTTGCCGGCACGGATCAGTTTCGGAAGATAAGTGTCCAAAGCATGATGAGGAAAACCAGCCATCGCCACTGCCGCGTCTTTTCGAGTGCCAATCGCACTGCTCCTGCGGGTCAGCGTGATGCCCAATATCTCACTCGCCACTATGGCATCGTCACTGTAGGTCTCGTAAAAGTCACCGCAGCGAAACAACAGCAAAGCATCTGGATGCTTTGACTTCAGTTCCATGAACTGACGCATCATAGGAGTGAGTTCCTCTTTCTTCATCGCTTTATCTTTTATAAAATTTTTATGCTATCTAAAAAAATATATAATTCGCGTTAATTCGTAGTTTTAATAAATAAATTCGTAGTTTTAATAAATAAATTCGTCGTACTAAAATAAATTCGTAGTTTTAAATTAAAATTCGCCGTGTAGCAACTTAGAGTATTCCCAAATCACGATGCCAGCAGTCGTGGCCACATTCAGTGAGTGCTTTGTGCCATACTGAGGCAGTTCGATGCAGCCGTCGCAGCGGTCAATCACCTCCTGCTTCACACCTTTCACTTCATTGCCAAACACCACCGCATAACCGGTAGGGAGGTCGGACATAAAGTCATCGGGTAGAGGAAATCCAATGCTGCCCTCTGCCTGTTCCACCGCAAAAACCTTGTAGCCTCGGCGTTTCAAGTCTTCCACCGCATCCTCGGCCGACTCAAAGTAAAGCCAATCTACACTGTCTTCAGCACCGAGGGCGGTCTTGTGGATTTCGGCATGAGGCGGACAGCCAGTGATGCCGCAAAGATAGATGCACTCCACCCGGTAAGCGTCGGAAGTGCGGAACACACTACCCACGTTATACATGCTGCGGACATCGTCCAGCACCACCACCAGCGGCATCTTGCTGCTCTGCTTGAACTCATCTACCGACAAGCGCTGCAATTCCGTTATATTCAGTTTCCTCATCTTCTTCCAACAATTTATTTATAAAAAAGCTGCACCCATTTTGCCCCACTCACCTGATGCCATCGTAGCACGTTAAGTGGGGACGACGCATCTTGCGTCGTTACAGCGGGACTTTTCTTACATCCTAATTCTTATAATCCACTTTCCTCACCATCATCCAAACACCTGCAATCACAAACGGTATGCTCAGCATCTGACCCATGTCAAGCCATGTCGAGCCGTTGTCAGCTCCACCCTGAACCTCCTTCAAAAATTCTATGAAGAACCGGAAGGTGAAAATAGATGCAATCACCAGTCCGAAATAAAAACCGGAACCAACCGAAATCCGTTCACGAACCTGATACAAGGTGTTTTCCTTTCCTTGATAGGCTTTGCGGCTTCGCTGATAAATCACCCAAACTGCCACAAACACCAAGATATAGAACAATGCCTCATAAAGCTGAGAAGGATGGCGCGGAGGGAATGTGCCACCCTGCATAGCCTCTGGAGTATGGAAAATGAATCCCCACGGCTTATCCGTCACCGTTCCTATGATCTCGCTGTTCATCAGGTTGCCCAACCTGATGCAACAGGCAGCGAACGGAGCGGCGATACTCAGGTTGTCGAGTATCACAGGCATCGGCATTTTCTTGCTGCGCTTGTAGAGATACAGTGCCAGGATAAGACCAGCAGTGCCACCATGACTTGCCAGACCCGTATAACCGATCATGTGGAAATCCCACGAGTTTTGAGCGAATCTTATCGGAAGAAACATCTCGATAAATCCTTTCAACGAAGTAAGGTAATAGCTCGGTTCATAGAAAATGCAATGGCCAAGCCGCGCACCAAGCACTATACCCACGAAGCAATAGATAAACAGCGGATCAAAACGATGGGTATATACTTTCGTCCCATTTTTAATCTCAGGATCTATCTGCTGGTCGGCAAACAGCTTCCTCACTATCAAATAGCCCACAAGCAAACCTGCCACCCAACATAGCGAATACCAGCGTACACCGAAACTCCCTATCTTGAACACCTCTATACTCGGCTGCCAATCTATATATAAAAACATACCTTTATTTTTAAAATTAGGAATTAGGAATTAGAAATTAGAAATAAATGCCATCCGGACGGTTAGTTTGCTATCTGGATGTTTTTTATTTAGGAATTTATTTTTATATTTTCTGAAGTAGATTTTGTAATACTACTTAATATATTCCGTAATTCTAAACAATCATTAGTAAGAGAATTAAAATCATTTATATCTATATAATCTGATCTAAACAATAATCTTAACCAATACATGGTTTCATTGCATTCTTTAAATGAAATATACATCTTTGAAAGAAAATCGTTTTTACTTACACCACACACTGCTTCATTTATATTCGCTCCAATACTAGTACCACTTTTGAGTATTTGTTTTGAAAGAACATATTCTTTTTCTTCAAAACATAAATATTTATATAATTTAATTATTTTGATAGAAAAATCTTCACTTTTCGTTACTATAATATTTTCTTTCATTATCTATATAATGTTTTTATATTAAATACTCGTCCGAATGGCACAATTCCTAATTCCTAATTCCTAATTCCTAATTCCTAATTATACCATTAAACATTAAACCTGAAGTGCATGATGTCGCCGTCTTGAACCACATAATCTTTGCCTTCCACTCCCATCTTTCCTGCTTCACGGACTGCGGCTTCAGAGCCATATTTGATGTAGTCATCATATTTGATGACCTCAGCACGGATGAAACCCTTCTCAAAGTCTGTGTGAATCACACCTGCACATTGAGGAGCTTTCCAACCACGACGGTAAGTCCAAGCCTTTACCTCCATCGGACCGGCAGTGATGAATGTCTCTAAGTTCAGCAACTTATAAATGGCTTTGATCAAGCGGTCACAGCCACTCTCCTGCAAACCCATATCCTCCAAGAACATCTGCTTCTCCTCATAACTCTCCAATTCGGCTATGTCGGCTTCGGTCTGGGCAGAGATGATAATCAACTCAGCTTCCTCATCCTTGATGGCCTCACGCACACGATCCACGTAGGCGTTGCCGTTCACCGCACTTGAGTCATCCACATTGCAAACATAAAGCACAGGCTTTGTGGTCAACAGAAAGAACTGCTTGGAAATAGAAACCTCTTCTTCATTCTCCAGTTCCACCACCCGGGCACTCTTACCCTGCTCCAAAGCAGACTTATAGCGCAAAAGCAAATCCAATTCCAATTTCGCTTTCTTGTCGCCACCCACGTTGGCCTGCTTCTCCACACGCTTTATGCGGTTTTCAACTGTCTCCAGGTCTTTCAACTGAAGCTCGGTGTCGATGATTTCCTTGTCACGCAATGGGTCAACACTACCGTCAACATGAACGATATTGCCGTTGTCAAAGCAACGGAGCACATGGATGATGGCGTCGCACTCACGGATATTACCCAAGAACTGGTTACCAAGACCCTCACCTTTGCTCGCTCCTTTCACCAATCCGGCAATATCCACAATATCACACACTGCAGGAACAATCCTGCCTGGATGAACCAACTCTGCCAACTTTGTCAGACGTTCGTCGGGCACTGTCACCTGACCCATCTGGGCATCAATCGTACAAAATGGAAAATTTGCCGCCTGTGCCTTCGCACTCGACAAACAATTAAACAACGTGGATTTGCCTACATTTGGCAATCCTACTATTCCAGCTTTTAATGACATATATTATCCTATTATTTTCTATTTTTTTTATAAAAAAAGAAGTTATCCATGCAGCAACAGTGTTACTGTCCAAAAATGCTAATTATTTTTATAAGCCTCAGCAAATTCCTTACTGATGCTGTTGTTGAAACTCTGACACACATCAGTAGCCAAATCCTTTCCGCATTGTATGATCTTAGTCCATGTGCCTTCATCCAAATTTGCAAGGTCATTCCGCCGCACACCATATTTAATCAAACCATAAACCACACCAGCATTGAAATTGTCGCCTGCACCAATCGTACTTACCGTTGGGATTTTGTCCACTTTAAAATCCATACTTACAGATGGAGTGATCAGCTTGATGTCGCCTCCGGCATCTGTGCACAGGAAATTCTTGCAATAAAACTCAATCTCACGCTTATATACCTTAGCGGCATCACCATTGTCAAACAAATTCTCAAGGTCCTCAACCGAACCACGCACAATATCCGTGTATTCAAGATTCTCAAGCATGTCGGCATATATCTTGATGGCCTCGTGCTTGTGGGAACTGCGGAAATTGAAGTCATAGTAAATCAAGGCACCATGCTCACGGGCATAATCCAGAAAATCCTTCACTTTCGGACGCAACACAGGATTCAACACAAAATAAGAACCCATCATCACGATGTCGTCGCTGTTGATTTCAGGCCAACTCACTTCCAGACGGGCTGAAGGATAATCCTTGTAAAACATATATTCAGCATCGTTCTTCTCATTCAGCCAAGCCAGAGAAATGGCACTACGTCCATTCTGATATTGAATCACACCTTTGTGCTCAACGCCGTTATCTTCCAAAAAATCAACTATCAAGTCACCAACTCGGTCATTGCCGGTCTCACTGATCAACGAAACCGGAACACCTAAACGTCCAAGCGAGATGATGCCGTTGAAAACACTGCCGCCTGGTACAGCAGCAGTGGGCTTGCCATCCTTGAAGATGATGTCCATGATGGTCTCACCTATTCCTATTACTTTCCGCATATATCTTTAATTTCATCTAATGTTTCCACTTTTTCCATAATCGACGACAAAGGTTTGTTCAACACGCCTCTGCCCTCAAGTGTGTCGAGGAAAGAAAAGAGAAGGTCGTAAAAACCGTCTATATTCCAAAACACCACTTTCTTGCCGTGCATTCCGAAGGTGTTGGAAGCCATGGCGCAGAAAGCCTCATCAAACGTACCAACACTTCCAGGAAGTACAATCATGATGTCGCTCTCATCTATCAACCATTGTTTCCGGTCACTCAGATCGTTGCAATGAAAGGTGATGTCAATATAGTCACTCACCCTACCTTCACTCACCAACTTTCTTGGCACCACACCAAAAACCTGACCACCAGCCTTCTTCACACTTCTGGCCACTGATTCCATCAAACCACAGTTCGCACCGCCATAAACGAGCGTCTTACCGCTCTCACCAATCCAGCGGCCTAAAGCCTCTGCAGCTTCGTAATATTGAGGCGCCATCCGCTCCGAAGAGGCACAAAACACACCTATTCTTTCCATCTATATCAAACTTATTCTAAAAATCAATAGTTTTTATCTACACATTAAAAATGCAAAGTTAACCAATTATCAATAATTTTCCAAAAAATTGATTTCTTTTCAAAGCCTCAACTTTCTACAACTCCATCTTTTCAGCATCACATTTCAACGCATGTCTATAAACCTGTTCATAACCTGTCAAAACTTTTTCAAAAGTTACTATTGCGATTCTGAAACTTTTTTATATGCAAATGCTGACAAATAGCTTCCAAATATAATTATTGTTTTTTCTACAATTATTTTCAACAACTTTTTATGATCAAATCAACACAAAAAACATACGCTATTTTATCAACTTTTTCAACAAACAAATTTTCAACAGCATGTTTAAAACCATCATGAATAAAACTACAAATCATTGAAATCCAATAATCTTATAACTATTAAAGAAAATCAAATGGCTGTGCATAAAAACAATCAAGATGTTCATCCCCGGTTTTCCAAATTTTTTAACACTTTTTTTTAAACACAATCAACACCTAATCATAATCATCATAAAAGTTTTAAAAATTAAAAATATCAAATTATTATTATTATTGATTGTTGATTACGTAATGATGAAAATATGAAATGGTGGGTTCTATAAAGATTTGGTTGTCGCACTACTTATTGTATTCGCACTACCTTACAGGGGGACGACGCATCTTGCGTCGTGCTAAGGTACCTGCCACATCATTAAAGATTCAATTCCTAACGATTATATACCAGCAACGACAACCGCTCTGGCTTGAACAAATCCTGTGCCACTGCCTGAACCATTTCTGGGGTGAGCGTGTCCAGCTGTGCAAAAGTTTCCTTCACACCCTCAAATTTGTTGTAATGAAGGAAGGATTTAGCCATGTCCAGCGCATAGTTCTCAAAGTTGTCGCACGACACACCAATCTGACCCTTTATTTGCTTCATACATGCGCTGAATTTCGAGTTTGAAAGCGGGGTGGACATCAGCTTGTCCAATTCTTTTCTCACTGTCCTGAGGCATTTTTCAACATCCTGGGGATCGCACCCGAAATAAATGGAGAATGTGGCGGTGTCCGTATAGTTCGTCAGACTGCTCTCCACCGTATAAACCAACCCTTTGTGTTCGCGGAGAGCCACATTCAGCAATGAGTTCATGCCTGGACCACCGAGGATGTTGTTCAAAAAATAAAGTGCCACTCTGCGTTTGTCGCTTGAAGGATAGGCACGGCAACCCAGCATCACGTGAGCCTGATGGGTGTCACGGACCACGGTTCGATGGGTGGCTGCATATTCCATTTCTGCTTTCTCACGCACCAATGTCTCTGCTTTTCCTTTGTTTTCTTGCGTATCATCGTCAATAGGTTGCAAAAAAGAAGTCTCCTTTTCTATTGTACGTCTAACCTCATTAAAATCATAATCGCCGAACACGAAGAACACCATTCGTTCCGGGCGGTACATCCTATTGACAAATTGCTGGAGGTTCTCACTGCGGTAGCCACGGACATCCTCAATCTTGCCTAAAATGTCGTGACCCAACTCATGACCTTCAAAGAGCATGTCCTCAAATTCGTCGAATATCAATTCTGCTGGGGAGTCGTTGTAGCTTTCTATTTCTTCTACCACCACCTCAGCCTCTTTTTCCAACTCATGCTGCGGAAAAGTGCTGTGGAATACAATGTCGCTGATGAGGTTCACTGCCCTATGGAGATGGTCTTTCATAAAAGCGGTATAAACCACCGTCTCTTCCTTGTTGGTGTAGGCATTCAAATCACCACCCACAGCTTCCATCCTGTTGAGTATATGCCAAGAACGGCGGTGGGTGGTACCCTTAAACAGCATGTGCTCACAGAAATGGGCAATGCCGTATTCTCCCTCACGCTCATCTCTCGTACCTGCGTCAATGGCCATGCCGCAGTAAGCCACATTCGTAGGAGACGAATGGTGGATAATGCGGATGCCATTTTCTAATCTGCAGGTTTTCAATTAAATAAAGTAAAAAGCAGTTATCCATGCAGCAAAAGAGTTGCTGCTCTAATTCCTATAAACTCTCCAGCATCCTCTTCAGCACCACCTGAGCAGAAATCTCGCGGTTAGCTGCCTCTGGAATAACGATGGAAGTAGGTGACTCTATCACGTCGTCAGTCACAATCATGTTTCTTCTCACAGGAAGGCAATGCATGAAAAAGGCGTTGTTGGTAACGGCCATGTGGCGGCTGTCAACAGTCCACGACATGTCCTTGCTCAGCACTTTGCCATAGTCCTCAGGACGAGTCACACCAGGGCAGCTCCAGTTCTTGGCATATATAAAGTCAGCGCCTTCAAACGCCTTCATCTGGTCGTATTCCACCTTTGCATCACCCACAAACTTTGGATCCAGTTCATAACCTTCTGGATGGGTCACCACAAAGTCCACATCAGCGGCGTTCATCCACTCTGCAAATGAGTTGGGAACTGCCTGAGGCAAGGCTTTTGGATGCGGAGCCCAGCTCAACACCACTTTCGGACGGGCACTGCGTTTGTATTCTTCTATCGTAATCAAGTCAGCAAAAGCCTGCAAAGGATGAACCGTGGCGCTCTCCATGAAAAACACCGGTTTGCCACTGTATTTGATGAATTGATTGAGAATTTTCTCTTCATAGTCGTCCTGGCGGTTCTCAAAATGGGCGAACGAACGCACACCAATCAAGTCGCAATAGCAACCCATCACCGGAATGGCTTCGAGCAGGTGCTCGCTCTTGTCGCCGTCCATGATCACACCCCGTTCTGTTTCCAGTTTCCAGGCTCCCTGATTCACATCGAGCACAATCACATTCATTCCTAAGTTCATAGCCGCTTTCTGAGTGGAAAGGCGGGTGCGGAGACTGTTGTTGAAGAAGATGAGCATCGCAGTCTTGTTCTTGCCCAATCCCTGATATTGATAACGGTCTTTCTTAATGGATAAAGCTTCTTCTAAGGCCAACTTCAAGTCGCCTATGTCGCTCACATGCTGAAATACTTTCATAAGCCTTTTTATTTTCTATAATTTTTTATTTTTCTTACTTTTTTTTCTTGCTTCTCTTTGCAAAAACAGAATAAAACGGCTGGTCCTCCACTTGACCTTCGAAGAACTGAGCCCATTCGGGTTTGTCTTTGTCACGTTTGCTCACCTCACTGTTTTTCTTGCGCAGTTTGGCCATCGGATCAGAGGATTTTTTCTTCTTATCACGTGCAGGTCGCTCCTGCTTTTTATCAGAAAAGTAAGCTTTTCCAAAACCTCTGCCTTTGCGGCCGCTTTCATGTTGACCGCCTGAACCCTCGTTGTCAGTAACTTCCACATTGATATAGCGGCCGTCAAATTCCTGACCGTTCAAAGCTTTCAGAATACCTTTCACTTGAGAATGTGGAACTTCAAAGAACGAAAATTTGTTCATGATGTCGATGCGGCCCAAGTCGAAATGCTGACCTCGGGAACTGCGGTTCACAAACCCCATGAACTCGCGCGGACGAAGTCCGTCCATCTTTCCAGCGTTGATAAACAAGCGGGTGTAGCCTTCCTCTGGAGTATGGTTACGGTCGCCATGGTCGCGGCGTCGCTCTTCCCTACCCTTGCGCCCTGACTTCTTATCGTCTTTATAGTTCTTCTTGTCGTCAGGTTGGATAATCACAGGGGCATTCTTATAATAGCTCAGGAAGGCATTGAACTCACGGGAAACCACACGTTTCAGGATGTCTTCTTTCTCCATCAACTCAAACTTGCGGTAAACATCGTGGAGGAACGGAGCAATCTCGTCTTCATCCACCTCCACCTTCTCTATGTCGTCGAGCACCTTCATCAGCTGCTTCTTGCATATCTCCTCACCTTCAGGAAGCACGCCGGCAACAAAACTCTTACCAATCTGCTTCTCGATGGCTTTCACCTTCGATTTCTCCTTCACGTGGATAATGCTGATGCTGGTGCCGCGCTTGCCTGCACGACCAGTTCGGCCACTGCGGTGTGTATAGCTTTCGATGTCGTCGGGCAGACCATAGTTGATCACATGGGTAAGGTTTTCCACATCAAGGCCACGGGCGGCCACGTCGGTAGCCACAAGCAGCTGAATGTGGTGATGGCGGAACTTGGCCATCGTCAGGTCGCGCTGAGCCTGGGAAAGCTCACCGTGGAGAGATTCGGCATTGTAGCCGTCGCTGATCAGCTTATCGGCTATTTCCTGGGTTTCCAAACGGGTGCGGCAGAAGATGATGGCGTAGATTTCTGGATAGTAGTCGGCCACGCGTTTCAATGCGTTGTATTTGTCCTTTGCATGAACCAGATAGTAGATGTGGTTCACATTTTCAGCACCCTCATTTCGCGAACCTACCACGATTTCCTTGGCATCATGCAGATAGTTTTTGCTGATACGCTCAATTTCCTTGCTCATCGTGGCGGAGAAAAGCAAAGTGTTGCGCTCTGAAGGTATCTGAGCCAATATCGTGTCGATACTTTCGCTGAAACCCATGCTCAGCATTTCGTCGGCTTCGTCCAAAATCACGTTTTCCACTTCGTCGAGCTTGGCTACTCCACGCTCCATCAAGTCCACCAAACGACCTGGAGTGGCTACCACAACCTGGATGCCTTTCTTCAACTGGCGGATTTGGGTCTCGATGTTGGCACCACCATACACTGCCAATATATGAAGACCGTCGATATATTTGCTGTAGGACTTCAAGTCGTCGCTAATCTGAACACACAACTCACGCGTAGGAGCCAAAACCAAAGCTTTTGGCTTGGAAGCTTCTGTCTTTTCTGATTCTGATTCTGACTGAAGGGAATAATAAACTTTCTGCAAAATTGGAAGACCGTAGGCAGCGGTCTTTCCGGTGCCCGTCTGGGCTAATGCAACGACATCGTTGTTGTTGCCTAATAAATAGGGAATCACTTGCTCCTGGACTGGCATTGGAGCTACATATCCAATCTCTTCGATAGACTTGAGGATCTCATCACAGACACCCAATTCTGAAAATGTTTTTGTCATTAATTGTTCTTTATTGCGTAAAAAAAATACTTTGAAGATGCAAATTTACGAATAAAATCCCTTTTTTTAACTATGAATAATGTAAAAACTGAAAAATATTAACTATTTTTGCAAAGTATTTCAATAAGTTACGTTTTTTTATCGTTACTTAGGGGTGATTATCTGATTGCCCTTCATGCTACTAACACTTCTATTTAAAAACTATCATTCAATGAAAAGGGGAATCCTTTATCTCATGCTGGCAGTGTGCCTTTTTTCAGCACACAACGCCAAAGCACAGGAATATAGACGGCTTACAAACCTTCCTGCCATCTATATCAACACTTTCAATAACCAAGGGATAACAAGTAAGGACTATTACATCTATTGCACACTCTTCTATGTGGATGAGGAGGACAATGTGCTGCAGTTCGACTCCGTGGAGATCAGAGGAAGGGGTAACTCCACATGGAATCTGGCCAAGAAACCTTACAAAATCAAGTTTCATGAGAAGGAGAAATTCTTGGGTAAAGGCTATGCAAAGGCAAAGAAATGGACATTGCTGGCCAATGCCGCCGACAAGTCGCTCATCCGAAACGCCATCACATCGGAGATGGGCAATTTCATCGGTATGAAAAACCCACCGGCTGCCAAGTTTGTGGACCTCACGCTCAACGGGGTCTATCAAGGCAATTACCAAATCAGCGACCAGGTGGAGGTGAGGGCGCATCGTGTCAACATCATCGAACAGGATTTTCCACTCACCGAAACCAGTGATATCACTGGAGGATACCTTCTTGAGGTGGATGGATTCAAGGATGGAAATTACTTCACCTCTTCCCATAATCTGCCGATACGCATCCATTATCCCGAAGAGGATGAAATAGTGGCCGATCAGAAGAATTATATCCGCAATTATGTCAACAGATTTGAGAGTGTACTTTTCTCCGACAACTTCAAGGACCCAGAACTTGGCTATAGGCCCTATGTGGACTCTCTGTCCATGGCCAATCTCTATGTAGCCACTGAAATCAGTGGAAATATCGACGGATTCTGGAGCATGTATTTCTATAAGGACCAGAATGACCCAAAACTCTATTTCGGACCTCTATGGGACTATGACATCGCCTACGACAACGACTCTCGTATTTCTCAAACCGAGCGCCGGCTTATGGTTGATGAAGGATATGGAGAGGCAAGGACATGGTTTAAGCAGATGTGGAATGACGAGTGGTTTGCCAAACTTATCAACAAACGATTTGAGGATGTGACAACCGACGGACTGGAGGATTTTCTCTACCAGAAAATCGACAGTCTCAATGAATTGCTGCAAGAGTCTCAGGAACTCAACTATCAGAAATGGGGTATCAACAGAAGGGTGTATCATGAAATCACACTCTACTCCACCTATGAGCAATATATCACAGAGCTCAAAACATATATAAACCAGCATATTGCATACCTAAAAACCACTTTCGCATCAAGAAAACCGGCGGAACCTACACCACCGTTTGAACCGCAGGATTATTATTACAACATCATCAATGTCAATACTGGAAATGCTATCGACTTGTTGAGGGATAATAATATTCCTTATTCTCAAGAGGATATGCCGGAGCCAGGTACACAAGTATGTTCTTGGAATCTGGACAAAGAGAGGGAAAGCCAATACTGGGAGTTTACGAAAGTGGGTGACTATTTCTTCATCACCAACCAGTTGGGACTGGCACTCAACGACCCTACAGAGGGTGTATCGACCGCAACTACCAACACAGGAACACAACTCAATGTGGCAGAGCCTGATTCAACCGACCTGAGGCAGCTTTGGACCATCACACCGCAAAACTACAATGGGCAGTACAACCTCACCAATGCCTTCACCCAGCATACAGCTAACCTCAACGGCGGAAAGTCAGCAAATAGGACAGCCATCCTCAGCTACACCACCAACGACAGGAACAGTATCAGTAAAAACAGGTTGTGGTACATCACCAGAACAGCTGTGCCGCTGCCTGAAAAACCGGAAGACCCTACAGGCATAGAGATGGTGAACCACAACATCACATCGGACTATGCACTTGTTTACAGCCCTGTAACCCAGCAAATCCGGTTTGCAGGAGAAAATCCAGCTGACCTCAACTTCAACGTCAGCATCTACAACATGGCGGGCCAGAAAATCGATATGTTCAACGCATCCCAACCATTCTCTGTCGCACAACTCCCTACTGGTGTCTATATCGTCTCTTGGATGACAAACGGAAAAATCAGGTCAACTAAATTCCAAAGATAATCAATTCAAATATAATCAATAAAAATGGTGGGCTTCAACCCACCATTTTTATTATTGATATTGCAAATAATCTAAAGTCTAAAATCTAAAGTCTAAAGTCTAATTCACTTAACGCTCCATTCAAACACACCGCAGGAATATTTCTCAGGTTGCACAATCTCCAACTTCATGGAGCTGGTTTTCACAGCATCGAAATTCACTGTGTTGGCCACACCCTTATTTGTGTTGTAGCCAGTAGGATTCTTCACTTCCTGCCAGTTGCCAGACGCATCCTTATAGTAGAGTTTCCAACTTTTCGGAACACTGCAGCCACCCCAAGGCTGGTCGTCAAACCAATAGACTGTGCTAGTGCTCACTGTGGAAGCTTCTTTGAAGTTGTAAACCAACCACTCTGTGCTGTTCTTCTTTGGCCACCAGTGGGTGTAAGGAACGGAACGGTCATCACCATCTGATGGAACCAGACGGTCGTTGATGGCGCTCAGGGCTGGAAGACGGCGGGAAGAGGCCTCTACCTTGCTCTCGGATGCCAAAGAAGGTGGGAGGGCTGGACTGGTGGCGTTCAGGTCGATTGGAATCCATACCGTCATCTTGCCGTTGCCACGGTGAGCCCAGGCATAGTAAGGAATCAAAACAAGGCGCTCGTCTTTTGCGTTCAGACGACCTCTCTCATCGAAAGTGAGGGTCTGGGCATCAGTGGTGATGGTCTGTACAGTGGTGCCGCAGATTTCTTTCTCACCCATGGTGTATTGAGGCTCCTGATTCAGCAGGACACTCAGTACGTCGCATTCGTTGTCTGGCCACTCTGCACAGTACACCAGCGGTCCACGCTCAATCTCTGCACGGCCACGGTCGGCACTCACCTTGCCATTGGCTTTAACAAGACGTGGCTCCATGTCGAAATGAACATCCACCACATCACCTTTCTTCCATTTGCGGTCAATCACGAAATATCCATCCTCAAGGGTGGAGCTGACAGGTTCTCCGTTCACTTTCACGCTGTAACCCAGTTGCTTGCCATCCACATAGTTGTAGAGGTCGCTTGGAACTACCTGACCGCGTACCCAGCCTGGAATACGGATTTTCAAGGCAAACTGACTGTTGGCTTTCTTCATTGTCATTGCCACGTCGCCGTCCCAAGGGTAGTTGGTGCGCTGCTCCAATGTCACCTTCTTACCTCCCACCTCAACCGTGGTCTCGTTGCCGGCGAACAGGTTGATGTAGAACGAGTTGTCCTTCACTGCATAGATATACTGAGGAAGGGATGGAATAAAGCGTGCGGCGTTGCTCGGACAGCAGGCACAGCCGAACCAAGCCTGACGCTGATGCTGACCCATACTCTGAAGTGGGTTTGGATAGAAGAACTTGCCGCCGTCGATGCTGATACCGCTGATCACACCATTGTAGAGCGTGCGCTCCAGGGCGTCATAATATTTTGACTCTCCGTGAAGGAGGAAAAGACGGTAGTTCAGATAGACCTGGGCGATAGCAGCACAGGTTTCACAATAAGCCGACATATTCGGAAGCTCGTAGTTCTTGCCGAATGCCTCACCGCTCGAAGTGGCACCCACACCACCTGTGATGTAATATTTCTTAGAGATGATGTTGTCCCAGATGCGGTCGATGGCGTCAATATAACCTTTGTTGCCGGTCAAGGCGGCCACGTCTGCCATTCCGGCATACATATAGCCTGCACGGACGGCATGACCTACGGCCTCGTCCTGCTCCAACACAGGTTTGTGGCTCTGGGAATATTCGGTCTTGATGGTGGTGTAGCCACGCTTGTCGAGGAAGAACTTGGCCTGATCCAGATATTCTTTCTTACCTGTGGCCAGATAAAGCTTGGCAAGTCCCATCTCGGCAATCTGATGGCCTGGAACCACACATGCCTGACCTGGCTTGTCGCCCACTTCCTTCACCACGCAGTCAGCGAACTTGCACGCGATGTCGAGCAGGCTGCGTTTGCCTGTGGCGTTGTAATGGGCTACGGCAGCCTCACATAGATGGCCTAAGTTGTAGAACTCATGACTCAGGTCTTCCACTTTCGACCAACGGGTCTTGCCTGCCCAGCCGTGAGGATGCTCCGGATTCTGAGTACGGGCAGTGTAAAGGTAGCCATCGGGTTCCTGGGCGCTGCCAATCACGGCTATCACAGAATCTACATAGGCTTCCAACTTCTTGTTTGGATAGGTCTGAAGCAGGTAGCTCGCACCTTCAATCGTCTTGTAGGGGTCGGTGTCGTCAAACGAATACCCCATCACTCCGTCAACCTTAAAAACCTTAGAAGGATCTTTCAGATGTTCAGCAGCGTTGCTGAAGTTGGTGTAACGGTTTTCTGACTCGCATTTGCTGAATGCCAATGGAATGGTCACTTTCTCACTGGCTTCCAAACGCTGACCCCAAAAGGTATTCGGGGTGATTTTCACACTCGTGAAAGGTACTGGTGTGATGGGATAGCCCGACTTGTCGCTCTGGGCGGACATTCCCGTAACACTGCTCAACACCAGCATTGTCATCAATAGTTTTTTCATAATTCAGTTTATTTAATTAGTTGTAATATGTTTCTTTAAAAAGCAGTCATCCATGCCCAAACATCCGAATGGCAAAAAGCTGTCGTCCATGCCCAAAACATCCGGATGGCAAAAAGCTGTCAGCCATGCAGCAACACTGTTGCTGCCTTAATGTGCTTCCAGCCAGTTTTCACCCCAGCCACAGTCGGCTACCAACGGAACCCTCAAGCTCACCACCTTTTCCATCTCCTCTATCACCAGTCTTTCCATCAGTTCTTTCTCTTCTGGAACCACATTGAAATTCAATTCATCGTGAACCTGTAGGATCATCTTTGAGCGGACTCCTTCTTCCTGCATCCTTCGATCTATGGCAATCATCGCTTTCTTGATGATGTCAGCAGCGGTTCCCTGAATTGGAGCATTGATGGCGTTGCGTTCAGCATAACCACGTACTGTGGCATTGTGGCTATTGATGTCGGGCAGATAGCAACGGCGGCCAAAGAGGGTTTCGGTGTAACCCAGCTCACGCGCTTTGTTCACTGATTCCTCCATGTATTCCTTCACCTTCGGGTAGGTCTCAAAATAACCGTCTATCAACTCTTTTGCCTCACTGCGGCTCACTTCCATCCTCTCTGCCAAACCAAAGGTGGTGATGCCGTAGATGATGCCGAAATTGGCCGTCTTAGCCTTACGGCGCTCGTCACTGCTCACTTCATCCAGACTTTTCTTGTAGATCTTTGCGGCGGTGGCGCGGTGGATGTCATGACCTTCCAAGAAGGCGGATATCATGTGCTCATCCTCACTCAGATGGGCCATCAACCGGAGTTCAATCTGAGAATAGTCGGCGGAGAAGAACAGGCAGCCTGGCTCCGCCACGAATGCCTTACGCACTTCCTTACCGTTCGCATCGCGGATAGGGATGTTCTGAAGGTTAGGATCGGACGACGACAGACGGCCAGTGGTGGTCACTGCCTGATTGTAGGACGTGTGAATATGGCCGGTCTTTGGGTTGATTAGATTCGGCAAGTTGTCAATATAGGTTGATAGAAGCTTTTTATAGCCTCTGTACGACAATATCTTTTCAATCACCGGATGCTTCCCTTTCAGGTTCTGAAGCACGTCTTCTGAAGTCACATACTGACCGGTCTTCGTCTTTTTGGCTTTCGACACAATCTTCAGGCGGTCGAACAGCAATTCACCCACCTGCTTTGGTGAGGAGATGTTGAAACGTTCGCCAGCCAGCTCGTATATGGACTCTTCAAGAGCCGACATCTTACGGCCGAAGTCTTCCGACACTTGGCGTAGGGAGTCGGTGTCAAGCACCACTCCGTTGCGCTCCATCCTGCCCAGAACCGGAACGAGCGGCATCTCAATCTCTTCAAACAACTGCGTCATGCCCGTCTCTTCCAGTTCCTTCTCCAACTTGTTTTTCAAGCAAAGGGTCACGTCGGCATCTTCCGCAGCATATTCATATACTTCTGAGGCGGTAAGGTCGCGCATGTTCTTCTGACCTTTCTTCTTCTCTCCTATCAACTCATCAATGTGAATGGTTTTATATTTGAGGTAGATTTCTGAAAGGTAGTCCATGTTGTGACGCAGTTCGGGATGAAGCACATAATGGGCCAACATCGTGTCGAACATTCGACCTTTCACTTCCACACCGTATTTGCTCAGCACATTGATGTCGTATTTGATGTTCTGACCGATTTTCAGGATTTCTTCGCTTTCATAGACTGGCTTGAAGAAATTAACAATTTTTAAGGCTTCTTCAAATTCTGACGGAACGGGAACGTAATATGCCTCATGTTCCTTCACACTGAAGCTTAAACCTACCAATTCTGCACTGATGGAGTTGGTGGAGGTGGTCTCGGTGTCTAAACTTAAAAATTTTCCGGACAAGAATTTTTGAGCCAATTCTTTTATATCCGCTTCGTTTTCAACGAGATAATACTGATGAGGCGTAGTTTTTATGTCGTCGAGAGTGGCAAATTCTGACGAATTCGACCACAAGTCAGGCAAATTTCCGCTTCTCGAAGGGGTATTTTCAGTTTTTTTTGCGTCATTCTGACTAAAAACTGCTTTTTCATTTTTTCCAGCATCCGATGAGGATGAACTTCCGAACAGATCCATCATCCCGGAGTCAGAATTTTTTTTACGGCGGGTGACGGTCTCTTTCGGTTTCATCTCATCGAAAGTTTCCTCTCCCCCACCCTGACCTTGCAATAAACGGTGGCTCAAACTGCGGAATTCCAATTCATCGAACAAGCTGCTCAAGCGAGGAACATCTTTCTCCTCTTTCTTCAGAGATTCCAGTTCGATGTCAACGGGTACGTCAGTTTTGATTGTGGCAAGAAATTTAGACAATACAATCTGATCATGATTCTCCTCCACATTGCTCCGCTGCTTGCCTTTCAATGATGCGGTGGAATCGAGAAGGTTCTCAACGGAGCCATATTCTTTAATCAGTTTCACTGCAGTCTTCTCCCCCACCCCAGGACATCCAGGGATGTTGTCGGAGCTGTCGCCCATCAATCCTAACAGGTCTATCACCTGAAGCGGATTATCGATGCCGTATTTCTCACACACCTCTTTCGGACCGAGCAGTTCAAACGGTGTGTCCCCCTTTCCAGGACGATACATCCAGATGTGATCGTCCACCAACTGGCCGTAGTCTTTGTCAGGGGTCATCATATATACTTCCAATGAATCACTGGCAAAGCGTTTAGCTAATGTGCCAATCACGTCGTCGGCCTCGTAATTCTCCACCTCTATCACGGGAATACGATAGCCTTCAATGATGGATTTGATATAGGGAATGGCAAATCGGATGTCTTCGGGTGTCTCCTCGCGCTGGGCTTTATATGCAGGATATAGTTTATGGCGGAAGGTACCTCCTTTAGGATCAAACACTACTCCGATATAGTCAGGATTTTCTCGCCGAAGTACCTCTTCCAAGGTGTTCACAAAACCCAGTATGGCAGAAGTGTTCTGACCTTTGCTGTTGATTCGGGGAACACGGATAAACGCATAGTAAGCACGGTAAATCAGTGCGTAGGCATCTAAGAGGAAGAGCTTCTTCATATATATGAAAATCAGTTAGTATAGTGCACAAAAAGGGATATAGCTGACATTGTGAGGTGCTTATATATCCGAAAATTAATTTATTTTGTAAAGATAGTGATTATTTTTTCATCTTCACATATTTATTTGCTAATTTTGCATAAATTTTCGATTTATGGCAGAACAATTACAAAATATGTTCCATTTGGTAGAGAAGGAGATGGAGGTCTATAACCGCACGTTTGAGTCCTACATGATGACTGACAATCCCCTACTCCACTCCATCCTCACCAATATGTCGGAGCACAGAGGAAAAGGAATGCGTCCACTCATCACCATTCTCTCTGCGAAACTTTTTGGTAACGTCCAGGAAATCACCTATCACCTGGCTGCTGCTTACGAGCTTTTCCATAACGCTACACTGATCCACGACGATATTATCGATGAGAGCGACACACGACGTGGGCAACCTTCTGTCTATAGCTTGTTCGGAAGTAGAATTGCGGTGTTGGCAGGTGATTATGTGCTCACCAATGCCCTTATCTCTTCCATCGCCACACAGCGAATTGACCTGATGGAAGAGGTTTTCAGGGCTTCGCGCGGATTGGTTGATGGAGAACTTTTCCAGCTCTACAACATCAGCCTGGAAGAAATATCGGAACAAAATTATTTCGATATCATCAAAAAGAAAACTGCCATCCTCTTTGCGTCTTGTGCCAAGTCGGGAGCGATGACTTCGACTGACAATCCTGACGACATTAACCGAATGGAACAGTTCGGAATGCTTGTCGGAATGTGTTTCCAAATTAAGGATGACATCTTCGATTATATCGCAGGTGACGAAATCGGAAAACCTCGCGGCAACGACATGCTCGAAGGAAAACTTACGCTTCCTGTCATTCATGTCCTGCTCAAATCAAATAACGAGGAAATGCTGCAGTTGGCAAGAAAAGTGAAAGAAGGAACCGCAGACAAAGAAGAAATCGCCAAACTGGTGACCTTCACCATCGATAATAAAGGTATTGAATATGCTTGCCAAGTAATGGATAACTTTGCTCAAGAAGCCCGTAAAATCATTGATTCCTATCCATTATCACCGGTAACTAATGCTCTCCATTCCTATATCGATTATGTCGTAAAACGCAATTTCTGATAATTCCTAATTCATAAAAAAAGCCATCCAACTGGATGGCTTTTTTTGTATGGATGGCTAATAAGCTGTCATCCATGCAGCAACAGTGTTGCTGCTTAATATCTGGATGTCTTGGTATTCCTAATTATTAAAAGAATTTCACCTCTTTTCCAACCACTTCAGACAGCAATTTATTGGCTAAAGAGCTGGTTCCAAGTCTTAACCATTTGTTAGTCAACCATTTATCACCCAACACCTCTTTCACGATGGTGTAATAGGTCAGTGCATCCTCCACGGTCTTCATACCACCAGCCGGTTTGAAGCCGATTTGGATGCCTGTCTGCTCATAATAGGCTTTGATGGCCTTGCACATCACATAGGCAGCTTCTGGTGTGGCGGCTGGCTCCAGTTTGCCTGTGGATGTTTTAATGTAATCCGCTCCGGCATACATGGCGATAATCGAAGCTTTCATGATGTTCGATGCTGTTTTCAGACATCCTGTTTCCAATATCACCTTCAGACTGCGCTCACCGCACACTTCCTTCAGTTCTTGGATCTCCATGGCCACACCGTCGTAATCTCCACTCAGGAACTTGCCTACAGGCATAACGATGTCTATCTCTGTGGCACCGTCCTTAACGGCTAAGGCTGTTTCTGCAATTTTTACTTCGATAAAACTTTGTGCTGAAGGGAAGCAACCGCTCACGCAAGCAATCTCCACATCTTCGTTTTCCAATGTGTCGTGACAAATTTTGGCGAAATTAGGATATACACACACAGTTGCTACATGTCCCAGTTCTGGATATTCATCGTCAAACTGATTTACTTTCTCCACAAACTTCAACACTGAGTCTTCGCTGTCAGTTGTTTTCAGCGTGGTCAATTCAACACTGTTCAGCAAAAACTGCTTCACTTCCTTCGTGTCGTTTTCCTTCAAGTGTTTTTTCAATAGGGTAGTGACCTCCTTAGCTACCTGTTCGTCGTTGAGTTCGGTGTCATAGAGCTTCAGAGCCTGGTCAATCTTGTTCTCTGAATATTCAAATTCTAAATTCTGATCTTCCATTTTGTTTTTGTTTTAATATTTTTTTGTTTCACGGGAAACATTACTCTTTATTCTTAGTGTCCATACATATAGTGACAGGACCGTCATTTACTAACTCAACCTGCATCTCAGCACCGAATTCACCTGTCTCAACCGGCTTACCGAGTTCGAAGGATAGGGTAGTGCAGAACTTTTCGTAAAGCGGAATCACTATGTCATGACTGCCAGCACGAAGGTAGGATGGACGGTTTCCTTTCTTATAGGATGCCCAAAGTGTGAATTGGCTCACTACTAAAATATCACCATCAACATCCTTTATCGAACGGTTCATCACTCCTTCTGCATCATCGAAAACACGTAAATTCACGATTTTTTTCGATAGCCACGAAATATCTTCGTCTGTGTCTTCATTGCAGCATCCTAACAATACCAAATATCCCTGGCCAATCCTTCCGACCGACCGTTCGCCAACACAAACGCTGGCTTTACTTACTCTTTGTATTACTGCTCTCATATTGCAAATATAGTGATAATATTCGGCGAAGCCAAACGCTAATTTAATTTTTACGTCGAATTAATTAATTAAGATTATTATTTAAAACGACGAATTAACGCGAATTTACACGAATTTTTTTTATCACAGTTCTTTTGGTTCATACCGTTCATCCCATTCGTTTTTATATACTAGTCGTTTATATTCCAGGGAGCGTTTACCAAAATTGATAAGTAATGCAAGTTTGTATTTAGTTGCTTTCAGGTAATTATAGGTTTGTACGAAAGCGTCATGATCAAGTTCGGAAACAGCCTTTAATTCCACGATTATTTTTCCGAAACATTCAAAATCCGGACGAAATGCTTTCTCGAGTTTATAGTTTTTATATAACACATAAATATTTCTTTCCCTAATATATGGAATTCCCATAGATTCCAACTCCTTTTCAAATGCTTCCTGATAAACTGTCTCAGTGAATCCACATCCCAATTCCTTATGGACTTCTATGGCAGCACCAATTATCTTATATGACTCTTCTTTATATATAATTTCCTTTTCCATATTCTAATGAAGTATTTGATTAAGTAGTCAAATTTGTTTAAATATAATTCGTGTAAATTCGCGTTAATTCGTAGTTTTTAATCATAATCTTATTAAATAAATTCGCATTACTTCGTTGTTTGAAAAATTAATCTCAAATATAATTCGTGTAAATTCGCGTTAATTCGTCGTTTTTTATTAATATCATGTTAATTCGTCGTCTCAAAAAATTCGCGTATGGTGTTTGCCTTTGCACTTCCAACCACCTCAGCCAATTCCTCAATATTTGCTTCCTTTATCTTTTTAACGCTCTTAAACGTTTTCAGCAGTTTTTCTTTCGTAGTTGGGCCGATGCCCTTGATTTCGTCAAGTTCCGAATGAATCTGTCGTTTACTGCGTTTGTCTTTGTGGAATGTGATGGCGAAACGGTGCACCTCATCCTGAATTCGAGTAAGGAATGCGAATAGGGGAGAGTTGGTCTCAATACCTATGGTTTGAATAGGGAATCCGAACAAAAGTTCGTTTGTGCGGTGTCTCCGGTCTTTTGCAAGGCCCGCTATTGGAATCGAAAGTCCCAGGCTGTCGTGAACCACCTTACGCACCACCTCCATTTGGCCTTTTCCACCGTCGGTGATGATGAGGTCGGGTAGGGGAGTGCCCTCTTCACGCATTCGTGAATAGCGGCGGAGCACCACTTCTGCCATTGATGCGTAGTCATCTGGTCCCACCACCGTCTTGATGTTGTATTTACGGTAGTCTTTCTTTGATGGTTTTGCCTGTTTGAACACCACGCACCCTGCCACTGCATCCGTACCTGATATATTTGAGTTGTCGAAACATTCTATCGTCATCGGTAGTTTTTCCATACCTAATTTACGTTGCAACTCACGCATCAGGTTTGTGGCTCGTTGCTCTGGATTCAGCTTCTCTGCCTGTTTCATCTTGTCGAATTTATATTGCCGTACGTTAGCCATCGACAAGTCCAACAGATGCTTTTTCTCTCCCCGTTGTGGCACCAGAAACTCTGCGTCTTTCAGCGTTAGGTCAAGGGGAAATGGTACGACAATCTCCTTAGCGTGACTTTTGTAACGCTCTCGCATCTCCACGATGCCCAGCGCCAGCATATCTTCCTCTGTCTCGTCCATTCGTTTCCTGTATTCAAATGTGAACGCTTGATTGATGCATCCGTTGGTCACGTGAAGGAAATTGATGTAGGCACAGCCATCCTCGTCAGCAATACTGAATACGTCGATATCGTAGCTGTAGTTCGTAACCACCTGACTTTTCTCCACAAATTCTTTGGCCAGCAAGTAACGGCGTTTCACCACCTCTGCCTCCTCAAATCGAAGTTCTGATGCCAGCCGCTTCATCTCAACCATCAGCCGGTCGCACACGTTCCTTGTGTTTCCTTTCAAGATCTCACGGACCTCCTCAATCTCTTTCATGTATTCTGCCCGAGTCTGAAATCCAACACACGGAGCCTTGCAGTTTTTGATGTGATACTCCAAGCACATCTTGAACTTCCCAACTTCTATGCCTTCCTCAGTTAATGCAAGACGACATTTTCGGATGTTGTACATCTTGTCTATCAACTCCAACATGTTGTTGAGTGTACCCTGATGTGAAAACGGACCGTAATATGTGCCCCACTTGCTTGTGATGTTCCGGGTTTTGAACACCCTCGGATAAGGCTCTTTCGTCACACATACGGAAGGGTAGGTCTTGCCGTCTTTCAGCAGGATGTTGTAACGGGGCTGGTAGCGCTTGATCAGGTTGTTCTCCAACAACAGCGCATCTTCGTCAGTGGGTACCACCACATACTTGATGTCCTCTATCCTTGCAACGAGCAACTGTGTCTTCCGGGAGTTGACCGTCTTCAAGAAATAGGAGGACACTCGGCGCTTCAAATTCTTTGCCTTGCCCACATAGATAATCACACCCTCCTTGTCCAGATATTGATAGCAACCTGGACTCTCAGGCAAGTTCAGCACGATGTTCTTCAATCGCTGTATCCTTTCATTGTCTGATGCCATATCCTATAGTTTTATTTTGAGTGTTTCACGTGGAACAATGTTGGATGAATTAGTATCAATGGCATCGATGTTTCACGTGAAACAATAATATAATAAGCTAAAAATCAATGAATTAGTTCTAATTATATTTCAAAAGAGGTTAACTTATTAGTTTGGGAATCAGTGATTTATGTATGTTTGAGCTATGCATTGCTTGGATCTTTATTTATATGTTCTGCCTTGCTGTCATGCTTTCTTTGACATAAAGACTTACCGTCCACATACTCATCCCTCCATTCTAAACTCTTTCAGATTTTTCTCAAAATTAGGAATTTTTATCCTCTTGACAAAATTATTCATCATCGTTACCAAAAAAATATCAATTATTTTTCACTTGTAAAAAAAAACAACTACATTTACAAACCAATAGTAACTGACATCTAAAACCCAATAGCAATGAGAACAAAATTATTTTTACTGACATGGGTACTGACCTTTTCTACCCTGTCAGCCCAAGAGTTGCAAAAAGATGGACGCAGTGTGAAGGAACTTGTGCCTGAAGGATGGGCCACCAATGAAGCTTGGGGAGACCTCAACCAAGATGGAAGGGACGACTTGGTTCTCATAGCAGTGCCTAACGACAGCGCCAACATCAAGGTACGGGACGACGGGTATGCCATCAACTCCAACACTCCCATTCTTGCCATCTACTATAAGACTGAGCCGGGGAAACTTCATCTTCAGCGCCAGTATCCAGACATCATCTCGCCTCTGCAGGATGAGACCTACAGTACGGAAGTCAGTCTGTCCGTCACTCCAAAAGGAGCACTCAGCATCAGCATGGAGCGGTTCTTCAGCATGGGATCTTACAACAGCCCTGGCCACACATGGCTCTTCAGACATCAGAACGGCGACTTCTACCTAATAGGGGAGGAGACAAAGTCGTTTTCCAGACTCACAGGTGAAAATGAACGGATCAGCATCAACTACCTCACCAACCGCCAATGCCAGGTCATCACCTATGAGTTCATAGACAACCAGCACCCACCCAAAGAACGTTGGACAAAAATTCCTAAAAAACCGCTACAAACGCTCGGATCATTTGAACTGGAACCATAATGCAATAAAATGCGTGCAACCCAAATACAATCAGGTGGTCTGTCAATTCTGACAGACCACCTGATTGTATTTATTGCTTTTGCTAATCCGATATGTAGTAACTTTAGTTTTCTACAGCTTGGATCATCAACCCCCCAATGCATGTGCCATCTGTTTGCAGGGTTTCTGTCCCCCGATAATGAAGTGAACCCCAAAAGTTGGACGCAAAAAACAACTTTTTATGCGTAAACTTCTTAAAGAAGACAAGATTAACATGGTATCACTTCACAGAAGTGGTATGAAGAAAGCAGATATCTGTAGACTCTATAATATAGATAAAAAAACCTTGTCTATGATATTAATGTCCTATGACAGAAAAAGCAAGCTTTCTCTGTTCATTTGACTTGCACGTCATTTTTGCCCGTTTCCTCAGTCATGATGCCCGCATCACTCCTTCGAAAACGGACAAAAACATCTCCAAAATATGAACAAACTGAGGCAACTTATTTTTTCATCATTACTAAATGATAATTCATGATAAAAATTTTACTGAAAAAGTATGTGATTTCTAATATTTAAACGTATATTTGCAACTGACTGAATATAAACCTTAAATACATAGCGCTTATGAAGTGTATCAATTGCAATGGCGAATTACCGATTGACGCCATGTTCTGCCCACGATGTGGAGCACCAGTACCTATGCAGGTCAATACACCTGAACAACCAGAACCGGAAGACGAACTCACACAAACTGCACCTCAGCCCGAGCCAGCCCCTATTCCTCAGTCCGAGCCAGCCTCTATTCCTCAGCCTGAGTCGGCACCTGTTCCTCAACCCGAGCCTGTTCCTGCTCCTGAGCAGACAATCATTCAACCACAGGGTGGTGTGATTCCACCTCCAATTCCACCTGTAGGAATGCCAGGACAGCAACCGCAACAGGCACCACAGCAATATAATGCACCGCAACAACAGCAACCATATCAGGCGCAACCGCAGCAGACCCCGCAGCAGCAATACAACGCTCAGACGCAGCAACAGCCCTACAACCCTTATCAGCAGCCTTATCAGCAGAAGAAATCAAGCAAATGGGTGTTATGGCTGATTCTTGGGCTCCTCGGACTTGCCATTGCTGGTTTCGCTGCTTGGTTCTTCCTCGTTGACAACGACCTCAACCCATGGCAGAAGAAAGAAGCGACAACCACAACTACTACACAGGTTGATAAGACCGACAAGGATAAAGCCTCTGTCAAAACAAAGCCAGCTGCAAAGGACGATGATGACGACGAATTCGACGATGACGATTTTGATGATACCGACGACATTGACATTGACGATGACAACAACAGCAAGGCTGCTGGAGAAAAGGAAACCGTCTATGTGGACCGGGAAGTGGTGGTGGAGAAAGAAGTGCCGGTACCTGTTGCAACGCCTACTCCTGCTCCTGCACCAAGAAAGAACTATGGAGGTGGTGCCAACTACAATGTGGGGAGCTGGCCTGAGACCTCACAACGCTACCTTGACCCATCTGAACTCTATGGAATGAGCGCATGGGAGAAAAAAATCATGCGTAACGAAATCTATGCCCGCCATGGCTATATCTTCCAGACAAGGGACATGATTGAATATTTCAATGCCCAACCTTGGTACACACCAAGAACAAGAAACGTAAGACTTTCGGAAATCGAAACCTACAACGTACAGCTCATTAAGAGTGTGGAATAACCCAATCAAAGAAAAAAAAATCGGACATGAAAGAATTCATGTCCGATTTTTTTATGAGCAGAAAAGTGATTATCCAGTTTCTATTTGGTTCGTTCCCATTTGCCGTATGCCGTCATGATGTTCTGCAATGGCTACGGGGGGACGACGCATCTTGCGTCGTGCCGCGGGACCTGTCCAATATCAAGACTGCCATCTGCATTTCCGCCCGCTTATTTCAGCACTTTCTTGCCCTCGTGGATGTAAATGCCGTGTGAAGGGCTGCTGACCTGCAATCCCGACAGCGTGTAATAGGCATCATCACCGCTGTGGTTTGGAGTCGGCACTGCGGATTCTATCTTGTCGGCGGTCTTGTCGCCCAAGCGGAACAGGCGGGTGCCGTGGCTTGGAACTGTGGTGGACAGCGTTCCGGTGGCTGGCTCCAGCTGTTGCTTTGCCCAGATGTCATACACGGGTACGGACTCATTCGCTCCATAACCCAGGCTGGTGAGGTCAAATTCAAAGCCGTTGTTGGGCTTGACAGCATAGATGAGAAACTCCATCGTCGTGCCACCCGTGCTGTGGTTGTCGGTGTCGCAACTGGAATCGTAACCGCACAGGGCACGGAAAGTCTTGTAATGATGGCCTGCAGGAAGGCTGTAGGTCAGCGTGCATTGGGCATTCAGTCCAAGACCAGTAGGGTAGGTGCGTCCTTCAACCCGCAACGGACCGCCTTCCACGTTGGTGTTCACATGCACGGTGCCCCATTCCGACGAATATGAGCTGTAGGTCAAGGTGGTGAGAGAGGTTTCGTTGCCATCCTCGTCAATAAGGACCGGATTCACTAAGTCGGCACGGTCGTAGCTGAATCCGTCGCCATAGTTGCTCACCACAATCTTCAACTCCTCAGCACCGCTGATGTCGGCTTCCAGGACTTTCGATTTGGTGCCCGTTCGCGAAATCAAGCCGCTGCGGGCTGATGAGTCGTCCTGCTCATTGCTCAGCGGATTCTGGTCGAACACCATGAAGCGGAGGGTGGTCGTGGAGTTGGCTTGACCGATTCCGGAATCGTCGGCTGCGGCCATGGCCTTGAAGCGCATCACATCCAGATCTTCAGGAATCTGGAAGAAGATGGCTGCGTTGGCATCGGTGGAGAAACCACGGTCGTATGTGGTGCCCAACACTTTCATCTTTCCTCCGTTGTCCACGTTCTTGTTCTCATACACGCGGTTGAAATAGGATTTAGTGTATTCGCGGGTCTTGTAGGTGCCGGTAAGCGGAACCTCACGCCCGTCGCGCAGCACGAGGGTTGGGTTGATCCAGTCGCCATGGTCGTAGTTGAAGTTGTCGCCTCCGTCGTCCACCACCAGCACGAGGGTCTTGCTGCCCTCCGGCCATTCGATATCCACGTCCACGGCGTGTCCGTCGGTGGTGTATGCCACCGTCTCTGACTTATACAGCGCTTTGTTGCCTACCACCCATCTTGTGTTGTCGCGGTGGAATAAGGCCAGGTAGCGGTTGCCTGTGGCAGGGTCGGTAGAGGTCCAGACCACATGACCCTCGTCCTCATCGTTCAGCACACGGTGGGCATCTGTGCCGTATTTGTGCATCTGATGATATTCCTCATTCGTGAGCAGGGAATTGGTGAAGGCGTCGTTCTTGGTCATCTCGCCACCGAAGAACAGCGGGGAATGGCAGATGCCCCACAATGTCATCATTGTCAGCTGCTCGTCTTTCGAAAGGTTAGTCCAATGACCAGCATCGGCTGAGGCATAGCCGGGGTTTGCCACGGTCATGGCAATCTGACCGAGCGGAAGCATGTCGCAGTCGGCATAATTGCCGGGACGGGCATAACGGCTCCATTCATGAGCCTCATTGAACACGGCATCCACAGCCGGCCAGTTGTCCCACAGGTCGTCCATCATGCGCCACATGTTGGCATTTTCCAAGCATTCGGGGGCATACTGATATTGGGTCTTTCCAGGACTCATGGACAGCACGATCGGTCGGCCGGTCTGGTCTATGGCTTTGCGGATCATCCGGATTTCATCGCTGTAGAATGGTCTAGAGAGGTCGTCCACCTTGATGAAGTCCACGCCCCATTCGGCATAGAGGTCCATGATGCTGTTGTAATAGAGCTGGCCATATTGGTTGTCGCGCACCTTCAGGTTGTCGCCTAGCCATCCGCAAGGGGATGTAGTTCCCTGATACACGCTTGTCCAAGGGGTGCTCTCGCTTCCTTTCAACTTATATTTGCCTCCAATCACGGATTTCGGAACACCTCTCATGATGTGGATGCCGAATTTCAAGCCCATGGCGTGCAGCCGTTCTGCCAGTGCCTTGAACCCCATGTTCTTGCCTCCTTGCATCACGGAAGGGAAACGGGAAGGGGAGGGGAGATAACGGCCGTATTCGTCAATCACATAGTCCTGAGTGCCGTTCTGGTTGTACCAGCCGCCACCCAGCGAAGGATGGTTGCAATACCAACGGATGTCAATCACCACATATTCCCATCCATAACGCACCAAGTCGTGGTCAACGAGATATTGGGCGTTCTGCATCACCTCTTTCTCGGTCACAGACGAAAAATAGCAGTCCCACGAATTCCAACCCATCGGAGGTGTGGGAGCCCAGGTGCGGAATGCAGCCATGTCTTCCTGGGCATGACAGTGGAGGTGGCACAATATAATCAGGAAAAAAATAAAAAAGCGTTTCATAAGTGTCTGATTGATGAAAAAAGTGGTGAGCAGAAAAGCTCACCACTAAATATAGAAGTTATAGACATTGCTTATTTCTGAAGCACCTTGGTTGTCTTCACGCTGCCGTCGCTCATCATGTTCTTGATGATGGTCACACCGCCACGAACTGGCTGGCTAACCTCTGCACCGCTCACGTTGAAGTACTTGCGGCCAACGATGCTGGAGCTGCTCTCGATGTCCTTTACTGAGGTGGCTTCTGCTCCGGCTGGAACGTCTGCGCTCACATACAGCAGCTGGAAGTTGTCGAGCTTGAACCAACCGGCACTGTCGTAAGGATGGGCGGTATTCTGCTCAACATCCACGTTGTTCGTGCGGAAACCAAGCTTTAGGTCCTCACCTTCCTGCAGACCGAAGGTCAGCGACATCGGACGAGGACAGCTGGTCAGACCATACTGCTCTGACTGATAGTAGCCGGCATAGTTCATGTGCTTCACCTCTGCTTCTGGGAATTCCTCGTCGCAGTTCTTGGCGCGGGTCATGTCCTCGGTATCTTCTGTGAAGAACTCGTATGTGTCTTCAGCACCGAACATCTGGATGTAGTTGTTGGCGAAGATACGCTGTGTGGTCAGACACTGGCCACCCCAGTTGAATTCAACAACCATGTCGCAGGTCAGTGTATAAGTACCTGCAGGGAGGCCCTTGATGGTCTGGGAAAGCTCTACTTCCGGAACGTTGCCTGCCCAGATTCCCCAGAGGTGGTCACCGTCGGTGTACTGGTGGCTCCAAGCCTCACCATTCATGTCGATGCGTGGGTCAGCCTCGAAGTTGTCACCGCTGTTGATGGCGCACCAGCCCATTGAGGCACCAGCCTTGCCGTAGTCGGCGTTGGTCTTGCATTCCATGCCGTTCAGGACGAGGGTCCAGCCGGCTGGAGGGTTGGCAGCACCGTCGCTGTTGTTGCCTCCCTGGGCTGAGCGGTCCTCGAAGCTGCCGTTAGCAATCACGTTGGCATAATCGCCTGGTTGAACTGCCTCTGACTTGCACTGAGCGATGGCATTCTTGATGGCCTCAATCAATGCGTCGATGTTCTCCTGGTTCGTACGCTCCTCAAACTCTTCCTGTGCAGCTTCCAGAGCAGGAACAAGCACCTCTTCGTAAGATGGAGTGTAAGAAT
>JAEEGI010002355.1_pt1 | contig 46571 bp, 42 predicted proteins | sample 8958751 | NCBI WGS metagenome assembly JAEEGI01 (sample SAMN16246545, study PRJNA631951) | gut metagenome | biome: gut microbiome; feature: rumen; material: KS-attached | host: Bos | place: Iran: Karaj | collected 2018-10
CGACTCTGTGAAAAACTGAATGTGGTGCCTGATAAAAACAAGTGCCGGGCTCTTTACGGTATTTACCGTTACAAGGGCAACAAGATCATCATCGCCAAGCCGATGACCTATATGAATCTTTCCGGTCAGGCCGTTTCTTCTCTGATGCATTTTTACGGCATTGGTGTTGAGGATCTCATCGTCGTCCATGACGATCTGGATCTGCCGGTAGGGAAGCTGCGTCTGCGCAGTCAGGGTTCTTCCGGCGGTCAGAAAGGCATGGGCAGCATCATTCAGCAGCTAGGCACTTCCAAGATCAACCGCATCCGTATCGGAATTTCCAATGACAGAAGCATCGAGACTGTCGATTATGTCCTGGGAAAGTTTTCCAGAGAGGAGAGAAAGATCCTCGATGCCGTACTGGATAAGGGTTCCGATGCCCTGATTTATTCTTTCGACCATGATTTTGATCTGGTCATGTCCAAATTCAACTGATGAAATTTCTGAATATCCTGCAGTATGTTGAAAAAGCAATGAATGACTCCGTTCATTCTTTTTTAAGTTACAATTCCCTGACTGAAGAAGCACTCAAGATCGCTGTGACAGTCAAAGACAGCAAGGAGCCCTTGATCATCGTCAAGGAGAATGCCTACATGGCCAACCGGCTCAGGGATATCCTTGTTTCTTACTTCGAGGAAGATGAGATCTGCGTCTATCTGCCGGAAGAATCATTGCGGGCAGAGGAGATCGCTTCCTCATATGAAAACAGAGCTGCCAGATTAAGCGGTCTCTACAAGATGATCACCTGTGATTCTCTCAAGGTCATCATCGTATCGCCGTACGGACTGATACGTCATCTGCCGGAAAAGGAAGAACTCTTAAGCAGGATCATTACGGTCAGGAAAGATGATGTATTGAATAAAGAGGAACTGATCGATCAGCTGCTGAAACTGGGTTATGAGAAGACCAGCCACGTCGAAACGCCGATGAGTTTTGCCTCAAGGGGTTTTATCGTCGATGTCTTCTCGGTCAACTATGACAAGCCGATCCGTATCGAGTTCTTCGATGACATCATCGATTCGATCCGTTTCTTTGACAACAGCAGCCAGCGGACGCTGGAAAAGACCGATGAAGTGCAGATCTGTTTTGCGAAGGATGTCTTTTTCTCTGAAGAAGAGAAGCAGCATCTTTCGGAGAACGTGAAGATCGAAAGCGGTCAGATGGAACTGGATATGGAATATATCAGGAACGATGTATACCGCCAGTCCCAGTATTTCTATTATTCCTATTTCGTCAAATCACACCTCAAAGACTACTTTGAAGATGCCTGTATCTATCTGAGCGATGAGGAGAAGATCGAATCCCATCTGAAGATGCTGAGCGATGAGACGATCGCATACATCCAGGAGATGTACGATGAACACAGACTGCCGCTGCGTTTCTATGTTTTTGCGGAATTCAAGCGCGAGATCGCCGGCAGGAAACTGATCAGAGGCGAGCCGTTCAAGGAGGCGCCGAAGATCACGGAGATCGAATTTCCTTACGGAACGATCGACTATGCGGCCAATGTCTTAAGCAACGAAAAGAGCCGCTACAAGCTGGTCGTTCTGGATGAGAAGCACTGTGAAGAGATCATCGAATCCTTCATCAGACTTTCGATTCCTTATACCATCTATACGGATACTTTGAAGGAAGGCATCAATGTCGCCTATGGCGATGTTTTCGGCGGTTTCGAGATCAAGGATCAGGATCTTTCGGTCTTTACCGTAAGGGAACTGTTCAAGCAGCGTCAGCACAGCGGCAGATATGCCAGCCGCTATGCCGAAGCCAGAACTCTCAACTCTTATGAAGAACTCAACAGAGGCGACTACGTGGTCCATGATCAGTACGGTATCGGCCAGTATGTGGCGATCGAATCCAGGACCGTCAACGGCATCGAATGTGATTATCTCAAGATCATCTACAAGGGAAATGACGAACTGCTGGTACCGCTGTCGCAGTTCTCGCTGGTCAGGAAGTATGTCTCCAAGGAAGGCGTGGTGCCCAAGCTTCACAAGCTGGGTTCCAAGGAATGGGAGAAGACCAAACAGAGAGTTGAGGAAAGCGTCAATGACATTGCCCTGAAACTCATCGAACTTTATTCGATCCGGGACACGGACATCGGTTTTGCCTTCTCCAAGGATACGCCGATGCAGAAGGAGTTCGAGGATACGTTTGAATATGAACTGACCGATGATCAGATCACCGCGATCCGGGAGGTCAAGGAAGATATGGAGAAGCCCAGACCGATGGACAGGCTTTTATGCGGCGATGTCGGTTTCGGAAAGACGGAAGTCGCCATCAGGGCTTCTTTCAAGGCCGTCAATGACGACAAGCAGGTCGCTTATCTGTGTCCGACGACGATCCTTTCTTTCCAGCATTACGATACCTTCAGAAAACGTTTTGAGAATTTCCCGGTGAGGGTGGAGATCCTCAACAGATATATTCCGGAAGACAGACAGAGAGCCATCATCAGGGATCTGAAGGAAGGAAAGGTGGATATCCTGATCGGTACCCACAGGATTCTTTCAAAGGATATCGAATACAAGGATCTGGGTCTGCTGATCATCGATGAGGAACAGCGTTTCGGTGTCGAGCACAAGGAAAAGATCAAACAGATGAAGAATTCCATCGATGTGCTTTCTCTTTCGGCGACGCCGATCCCCCGTACTTTACAGATGTCCCTGGTGGGCATCAGAGGCATGTCGACACTGGATACTCCGCCTCAGAACCGTTATCCGGTCCAGACCTATGTCGTTCACAAGAACGACAATCTGGTGGAAGAGGTCATCATGAGAGAACTGGAACGCAACGGTCAGGTCTTTTATCTTTACAACAATGTCGATCTGATCTATTCAATCGCCAGGAAACTGCAGGAGAGGATCCCTTATGCCAAGGTGGGTGTTGCCCACGGGCAGATGGACAGGACCCAGATCGAAGACATCATGTACAAGTTCTACGAGAATGAGATCAACGTTCTGATCTGTACGACGATCATCGAGACGGGACTGGATATCCCCAACGCAAATACGATCATCGTCGACAACGCGCAGAATTTCGGCCTTTCGCAGCTCTATCAGATCAAGGGAAGAGTCGGCAGGTCGGACCGTGTGGCTTATGCCTATCTGATGATCCCGGAAAAGAAACAGCTCAACGAGAATTCGATCAAGCGTCTGGAGGCGATCAAGGAATTCACTTCCCTGGGTTCCGGATACAAGATCGCCATGCGTGACCTGACGATCAGAGGTGCCGGTGATCTTCTGGGAGAGAAGCAGTCCGGTTTCATCGACAACGTCGGTCTGGATCTGTATCTGGCGATGCTGAACCGGGCGATCAGAAAGGCAAAAGGCGAAGAGGTCGAAGAAGAGAAACCGAAGACCAACGTCAATGTGCCGATCTCCAGCTATATCCCGGATTCTTTCTCGGACAACGACTATGACAAGCTTGCCTTGTATCATGAGCTTTATGACATCGATTCCAAGGAAGCATTGTTTGATTATTACCTGAAGATCTGCGATGAGTACGGCAAACTGCCCAAGCAGGTCGAAGCGCTCTTTGACAAGAAGAAGCTGGAACTTTTATGCAACCTCAATCTGGTGGACAAGGTCTCCAACCTCAAAGGGAAGTTTACGATCACTTTATCAAAAGAGTATTCCGATCACATCGACGGCGTGAAGCTGTTTGAATACGTCAATTCACTGTCAAAGGATATGGTCATCACTTACCGCAATTCGAAGCTGGCGATCTCTTTGGACAATCAGAAGGAAAATATCGCCAAGATGTTGCAACTGGTCGATAATTTGGATAAGCTGGAGAAAGATGAGAATCGATAAATATCTGAAGGTCGCAAGGATCCTGAAACGCAGGGAAGTCGGAAAGCAGCTCGCTTTGAACGAGCGTCTTTTCATCAACGGCAGGGCAGCGAAACCATCAAGTGAAGTGAAGATCGGGGATGAGATCAGGATCGTCTTCGGTACCAGACAGATCCTGATCAGGGTCGCTGATCTGCGTGATTCCGCTTCCAAGGAACAGGCTTTTTCGATGTACGAGATCCTGGAAGAGATCAAGGAAGAATACAAGGCAGAGGATTAAAACGTTTTTTCTGTAAACGGAGTGTAGATAAATAATATTTTTTCATTATGCATAAAGTTATCATTTTGATAGAAGGTGTTTTTCTGCGGGCAAAACAGGATCATAACACCTGAAAATGCAAATAAAACGATCGGAAAGGGGGAGAAACGATGTTTAAGATATTGGCGGGCAGAATCGGCGAATATAAGAAAGCAACGATCCTGACACCTTTATTCATGGTCGGTGAAGTCGCGATGGAAGTCATCATTCCGACTGTCATGGCAGTGCTGATCGACCATATGGGAACAGAATCGCTTGCGGATATCGTCCGCTACGGTCTGCTGCTGCTCGGACTGGCTTTTGTGTCGCTGTTCTGCGGCATGAAGTCGGCCAGATACGGAGCGACGGCATCGACCGGTTTTGCGAAGAACCTGAGAAGAGATCTTTTCTATAAGACTCTGGACTTTTCTTTTGAGGATGTCGATGAGTTTTCCAGCTCATCGCTGGTCACCAGACTGACCAATGACGTCTCGCAGCTGCAGATGGCATTCCAGATGCTGATCAGAATGGCGGTGAGGACACCGCTGATGCTGGTCTTCTCGGTCCTGATGTCATTCCGCATCAACCACAGGATGTCGCTGATCTTTCTGATGATCATTCCTTTCATGGGGACCTTCCTCTGGCTGATCTTCCATATCTCACATCCGATCTTCCGCAGGATCTTCAAGCGCTATGATGCCCTGAACAATTCCGTACAGGAAAATGTCGCCGGCATCAGAGTCGTCAAGTCTTTTGTCCGTGAGGATTATGAGATAGAGAAGTTCAAGAAGACTTCGGAAGAAGTCAGAAACGATTTCGTCCATGCGGAAAAAGTCATGGCTCTGAACAATCCGTTCAACATGCTGTGCATCAAGACGACGATACTGCTTGTCTGTTACTTTGCGGCAAAGATCATCATCAATACCCATTCGACAGAACTGACGACCGGTCAGCTTTCATCTCTGATCAGCTACGGCGTTCAGATCCTGACGGCGATGATGATGATGTCGATGGTCTTCATTCAGGTGACGTTCTCCACCGAGGCGGCAAGCAGAATTTCAGAGGTCCTGGATCATTCTTCCCGTCTGGTATCTCCGGAAAACGGGATCACGGAAGTCAAGGACGGCAGCATCGTTTTCGATCATGTCTTCTTCAAATACGGTGAGCACAGCAGGAACTACGCACTGAGCGATATCAATCTGGATATCAGGTCCGGACAGACGATCGGCATCATCGGTGCAACCGGTTCGTCCAAGACTTCGCTGATCCAGCTGATCTCCAGACTCTATGATGTCACTGAGGGTTCTGTCAAAGTCGGCGGTCACGATGTCCGTGAATATGACCTGAAATCACTCAGAGACCAGGTCGCAGTCGTTTTACAGAAGAACGTCCTGTTCTCCGGAACCATCAAGGACAATTTAAGATGGGGCAACAAGGATGCGAGCGATGAGGAGATCAAGAGGGTATGCAGGCTGGCACAGGCAGACGAGTTCATCGAACAGTTCCCCGACAAGTATGATACGATGCTCAGCCAGGGCGGTACCAATGTTTCCGGCGGTCAGAAGCAGAGGCTCTGTATCGCCAGGGCTTTACTGAAGAAACCGAAGATCATCATCCTGGATGACTCGACGAGTGCTGTCGACACCAAGACGGATGCTCTGATCAGACAGGCGTTCAAGAAGGAAATACCGGATACCACCAAGATCATCATCGCCCAGCGTGTCAATTCGATCGAGGAATCCGACCAGATCATCGTTCTGGATAACGGAAAGATTGTTGAACACGGTACACATGATGAACTGATGAAACTGAAGGGAATCTACTATGAAGTCTATGATTCCCAGACCAGAAGAAAGGGGGATGATCTTTAATGCCACCCAGACCGCAAAGATTTGTAAGCGACAAAAAGATTGATATGAAATCCCTGAAGCGTCTGATGTCTTATGTGTTGAGACGCTACGGCATGCGTTTTGTCGTCGTATTCATCTGTATCTGTTTAAGTTCGGTATCCACCGTCATCGTCAACAACTTCATGGCGAAACTGATCGATACCGTCATCATTCCCGGTCTGGATACCGGTTTTGATGCGATCAGAGATAAACTGTATCAGATCATCTTCTATATGCTCATATTCGATATCCTGGGTCTTGCTGCAGCCGTGATCTATCCCCAGATCATGGCAGTCGTCGGCCAGGGTACCATCAAGTCTTTAAGAGACGATATGTTTGAAAACATGGAAACACTGCCGATCCGTTACTTTGACCGGCATGCCCACGGCGAGATCATGTCGACATACACCAATGACGTCGGAACGATCCGTATGCTGGTGGGACAGACGATCCCGCAGGCTCTGTCTTCGCTGCTGTCGATCGCCGTCATCCTGTTCTCGATGGTCAATTACAGCATCTGGCTGACAGTATTCGTCCTGCTGGTCGCTTATCTGATGTTTGTCATCACGAAGAAATTCGGCGGCAAGTCCACCAAATATATGGCTGCCCAGCAGAAGTCCATCGCTGAAGAGGAAGGTTTCATCGAAGAGATGATGGAAGGTCTCAAGGTCGTCAAGGTCTTCACGCATGAGGAAGAAGCGAGAAAAGATTTTGACAGGGTCAACGAACAGTTGTTCAGAGACTCCGAAACAGCCAACGCGACAGCCAACTCACTGATGCCGATCCTGGCCAATGTCGGCAACATCATGTATGTCGTCCTGGCGATCGTCGGCGGTCTGCTGGTCGTCATGAAGATCCCGAACCTCTCACTCAAGGGCGTCTCGACGATCTCGATCGGTGTCATCATCTCCTTCCTGTCTCTTTCCAGACAGCTCTCACATACGATATCCCAGGTTTCCCAGCAGGTATCGGCCATTGCCATGGCTCTTGCCGGAAGCGACAGAGTGTTTGCACTGATTGATGAAAAGCCGGAAGAGGATGAAGGCTATGTTATGCTGGTGAATGCCTACAAGGATGAAAACGGTGAGCTTCATGAAGCCGATCACCATACCGGTCTCTGGGCCTGGAAACACTACCATGCACAATCAGACCATTCCACGACTTATGTGGAACTGAAAGGTGATATCCAGATGGTCGATGTCGACTTCGCCTATGAACCGGACAAGCAGGTCCTCTTCGATGTATCGCTCTATGCCCATCCGGGTCAGAAGATCGCCTTTGTCGGTGCAACCGGTGCCGGCAAGACGACGATCACCAACCTGATCAACCGTTTCTACGATATCCCTGACGGCAAGATCCGTTATGACGGCATCAACGTCAACAAGATCAAGAAGCCTGATTTAAGAAGATCGCTGGGCATGGTCCTTCAGGATGTCAACCTGTTTACCGGAACGGTCATGGACAATATCCGCTACGGCAAACTGGATGCGACCGATGAGGAATGTATCAATGCCGCCAAACTGGCAAATGCCCATGATTTCATCATGAGACTGCCGGAGGGCTATGATACGATGCTGACAGGAAACGGCCAGCAGCTCTCACAGGGTCAGAGGCAGCTGCTGTCGATCGCCAGAGCGGCGGTCGCCGATCCTCCGGTCATGATCCTGGATGAAGCCACTTCTTCGATCGATACCAGGACCGAGGCCCTGGTCCAGAGGGGTATGGACAACCTGATGGAGGGCAGAACGGTCTTCGTCATCGCTCACAGACTCTCTACGGTCCGCAACTCCGATGCGATCATGGTCCTTGATCACGGTCACATCGTTGAAAGAGGAACCCATGAGCAGCTTCTGGAGCAGAAGGGCATCTACTATCAGCTCTATACCGGAGCATTCGAACTCGAATAGAAAAGAAAAAAGTCAAAGAAAAAGGAAGTCTGCCGAAGCAGACTTCCTTTTGTTTCCGTGATCAGATGTATTTGTCCAGCCAGTCGCAGCACAGATCCGCCCATTTGGTGATATGGGGGATATTCATGGCCAGATCGTTGTGTCCGTCGGCCATTGCCAGACCGTGTACGCCTTCCGGGAACAGATGCATCTCAAAGGGGATGCCGACAGCTGTCAAGGCAGAACCCATCGTAAAGGAATTACGCGGGTCATCGCTGTTGGTCTGCCAGATGAAGAAGGGCGGGGTCTCTCTTGTGATGTTGACTTCCGGTGAGTAGTAGATCAGCTCTTCCTTGCTGGCGAAGAAGGGATTGCGGATCTGATCGGAGAAGGGATCGACGAAGAATCCGCCTGTCTGGCCGGCGAAGCAGAAGGCACCGTAGCCCATGACGATACCGTCAGGTCTGCAGGATTGTCTTTCGATCGGATCCTCACTGTCTTTGTTTCCGTAGTCGAAGTGGGTCGCAGCATTTCCTGAAAGCATACCGCCGGCAGAGAAGCCCATGCAGATGACTTTGTCACTGACACCGAACTCTTCTTTCTTTGCCCTGATGAGACGGATCGCTCTGTGCATATCGTCGAGAGCATCCTTTCTGCCGTAGGGCTGCAGACGGTAAGTCAGGATCGCTGTGTTGTAGCCTCTTTGCGCAAAATATCCGGCAGCGTTGAAACCTTCGCAGCCTGTTCTGGTAGAGAATCCGCCGCCGCAGGCAACGATGATCGTTCCGGCATTTTCTTTTCTGTCTTTGCCCGGGACAAAGATGATCGATGGTTCGATCTGCAAAGGATCACGGTCATCAAAGTTCGGAGTCTTTCCTTTTTCCCAGAGCGGGGTCACATTGAAACGCTCAACCGCCTTGTTCCAGGTGCTGAGGTTCTGCTCAATGTTCATCGAACCGTCCGGTTTGCGGTGTTTCGATATATTGATGACGACAGCATCTTCTTCGATGACTTTCATCAGTTCATTGTAGTTTTCCTGATACATATTCAGCTCCTTTTGAAAAGATCCATACTTTCGTATGGATCCTTGTTTCTTTAGATCAGATTCTCTTCCGTAGCGGAATCGAAGCAATGGATCAGTGTCGGGTTGAAACTGAAGGTGAAGTCTTTGCCTAAGGCCACCTTCTCGAGATCCATATTGGCTGTCGGGATGACGGCAACGATGTCGTCTCCGTTGAGGTCGATGTGCAGATGTACCTCTGAACCCATCATTTCGGATACTTCGATCTTGCCTGTGAATCCGTCTTCCGCCATTTCGATATGGACCGGTCTGACGCCGACGATCAGTGTCGTTTCCGGCTGATTCTTTTCTTTCAGGGCTTTCTGATGTCTGTCATCCAGCTTGATGTCTCTGCCCTGGATCGTGATATAGTAGTCGCCGTTCTTGATGCTTAACGGTACATTGTGGAAGAAGTTGATCTGCGGTGTGCCGATGAATCCTGCTACGAAGACATTGACCGGATGATTGAAGACTTCCTGCGGAGTGCCTACCTGCTGGATGAAGCCGTCTTTCATGACGACGATCCTGTCACCTAAGGTCATGGCCTCGATCTGGTCATGGGTAACGTAGACGAAAGTCGTATCGATCTTCTGACGGAGTCTGATGATCTCGGAACGCATCTGTCCTCTGAGCTTGGCGTCCAGGTTGGACAGCGGTTCATCCATCAGGATGACCTGCGGCTGTCTGACGATGGCACGGCCGATGGCGACTCTCTGTCTCTGACCGCCGGAAAGAGCCTTGGGCAGACGGTCGAGGATCTGAGTGATCTCCAGCGTCTTGGCTGCTTCCTTGACCTTCTTGTCGATCTCTTCTTTCGGCATCTTTGCCAGCTTGAGCGAGAAGGCCATGTTTTCATAGACCGTCATATGCGGATAAAGGGAATAGTTCTGGAAGACCATCGCGATGTTACGGTCACGCGGTGCGATGATGTTGGAAAGCTTGTCGCCGATCCAGAGTTCACCGTCGGTGATCTCTTCAAGACCTGCGATCATACGCAGAGTCGTTGACTTGCCGCAGCCTGAAGGACCGACCAGTACGACGAATTCCTTGTCCTTGATTTCAAGGTTGAAATCCTGTACGGCTACGACGCCTTCATCAGTGATCTGCAGATTTGGGACGAAACCGTCATCGGGTTCCGGAGCAACCTCTTTTCTTTTCCTGGCTGCTTTCTTGTTCTGCTTCACTTCTTCGGATGTGATCGGATAGATCTTCTTGATGTTTTTCAGTGTAATACTTGACATTGAAAGTACTCTGACAGCTCGGCCTCCGCCTAACTGCCTCATCCCGTACCGACATAAAGATACGGGACATTTTCAGCATGTCTCCACTATGCTGACCCGCGAGTCACGGAATTCCTCCTTTTCTTTTACCGCCTGAAATCGGTGGAGCGCAGTATTCTAAGTTTATTATGCCAATTCGGAGAATAAATTCCTTATAAATATGTAATCATCTCTTTCAAAATAGTTAAGAAGAGAAAATTATAAATCAATGCATTTATTTTGATTTTTATGTCATATGGGCTTTGTTATGCTGAAAATGAAAAAGAGGGGTTTTACTATGCATGAAATAAAAACAATCGATGTGAACGGCGTCACTCTGGCTTACAGGGAATACGGAAGCGGTGACAAATATCTGCTTTCCACGCAGAATTTCTTCTTCAAGGACAGCCATATGGCGCTGCTGGGACAGAAGCCTTATGACTACCACTGTTTTGAGGTCTATATGAGAGGCTATGGCGAGTCTTCCCATATCTTCGATCAGGAAAGAAGAGACTATGCCAAGATCTGGGGCGAGGATCTGATCGCCTTTGCCAAGGCCATGGGCATCGAATCCTTCTATTATACGGGCATTTCCCACGGAAACTGGGCGGCCTGGTATATCGCCTTCCATCAGCCTGAACTGATCAGGGCTTATGTCTGTGTCGACGGTATCACCCAGTATCATGAACAGAAGGATCTGCCTGCTCCTTTAGCCAAGATGAGAGATCATGCGGAAGACTTTGTCGGCAATGAGGAGCTTCTGAAGAAGACGGCCTGGATGGAATACTGGCCGACCGAGAACCCGCAGAGACTGGCCAGAAGAAAAGCCAATTTTGAGGAGCATCTCGATATCCTGATGCACAGGAAGAAAGAGGAATTTGCCCTGCCGATGGCAGGTGATATGACGGGCTGCGAAGCCAAGAGCCAGGAGGAACTGCTTGAAAGACTCAAAGAGATCGATTTCCCGGTTATGATCTGGGAAGGCGGTCTGGATCCTCTGGCCACACCTGAAGCTGCTCTGGAAGTTGCCAAGGCGATCCCCGGCTGTCAGTATCTGATGTACCAGCATTTCGGACACGGTGCTGCCGATGAGATGCCGGAACTGGCTGCCAGGGACTGCGACCGTTTCTTCAAGGATGTTGAGGGAAGGATCTTATAAATGAAACTGCAGCCTGCGCTGATATTCGGCGAACATATGGTGCTCCAGCAGGGAACGAAGATCCCGGTCTGGGGAAGAAGCGCCAAAAACGATAAAGTCACGGTGGAACTGGGCGATGCCAGAGAGACAGCGATTGCCGTCAACGGCGAATGGATGGTGACACTGCCGGCTTTTGAAGCCTGTGAACAGACCGTGATGAGGATCTCTTCAAAACTGACGGGCGAGAAGATCGTCTTTGAAGATGTGGCGATCGGTGAAGTCTGGCTGGCCGGAGGTCAGTCCAATATCGAGTTCATCATGAAGTATGATTTCGATGCGCCTGAGACACTGAAAAGTAAAGATGATCAGGATCTGCGTTATTTCTGTTTCCCGAAGACTCCGTTTCTGGGTTATCTGGAAAAGGAGCCCTGCAGTGATCAGGGTTTCTGGAGAAGATGGGAAGGCGAAGAAAACAAGAAGATGTTTTCGGCAGTCGGCGCCTATATGGGGAAGATCTTAAGAGAAAAGCTCGATGTACCTGTCGCTGTCATCGGCTGCAACTGGGGCGGCACACCGGCGTCTGCCTGGACCTCGATGGAGGATCTGAAGAACAACGAAAAGCTCAAGAAAGTCCTGGAAGAGTATGAAAACAACTGTTCCCTGATCGACTGGAGAAAGTATATCGAAACTTCGGAACGTCCGATCCCGATCCCTACGGAAAAGCAGCTGGAATTCGAAGACCGTTTCATGATGGGCGAGGATATGAGCGAGTTCTTCAAGAACTTCGAAAATATGCCAAGAACCGATATCAGTGTCTGGTCGACATATCCTCTGGCGCCAAGAAGCGCCACGAGACCCGCCGGAGTCTACGAGATGATGCTGAAAAGAGTCGCACCGTATGCGATCAGAGGCGTCATCTGGTATCAGGGTGAAGATGACGATGCCAGAGGCTGGCAGGATTTCTACGATGAAAGCATGATCACGATGATAAGATGCTGGCGGAAACTGTGGGGCTTTGATTTCCCGTTCTATCAGGTGGAACTGCCGCCTTTTGAAGGTGTCGGCATGACTGGAGCCAAGGATTATGCCCTGATCCGTCATCAGCAGGCCAAAGCAGCGGCTGCTTTGGATGATGTCTATGACGTCTGCATCCTGGATGCGGGTGAAAAGCTCAATATCCATCCCCGTCACAAGAAGATCGTCGGTGAAAGGCTCGGCAGGATCGTGATGAAACATACTTATGGGGATGAGAGCCTGACTGCTGACTGTCCGATATTTGAAAAAGCGGAAAGAAAAGATGATGAGATCCTGATCCGTTTCTCAAACTGTGCCGATGGACTGGCCGAAAAAGGAAACTTAAGAGACAGACTGTTTATCAAGTCCGGAGAGAAAGATCTGGATTATGAATATGAGATCAGAGGCGATGTCCTGAGACTGAAGGCACAGCTGCCTGTTGCTGCGGTCAGTGTGGAATATTGTGAGACCAATTACTGTCCGGCTGTTTTATTCAACAGTGAGGGAAATCCGCTCTTTGGTTTCAGATGTGAGGTGTGATCATGAAAATACAGGAAGTCATTGACAAGATACTGGCCTATCATCCGCAGTTTCCCGAAGATTATGCGGGCTGCGATGAATTCAAGACCGGTGATCCGCAGGAAGAATGTACAGGTGTCGTAACAGCTATGGCGGCAAGCGTCGCTGTGATCAGAAAGGCCATTGAACTGGGTGCCAATCTGATCGTCGTCCATGAACCGACTTTCTATACTTCGGAAGACAAGGGCGGCTGGTACGAGACCTTCTCCAATGAAGTGTACGAAGAAAAAAGGAAACTGATCGATGAGAATCATATCGCGATCTGGAGAGATCACGATCATATGCATGCCCATCATCCGGATGCGATCTTTACCGGTGTTTTAAGATATCTGGATTGGGAAGACAAGGCACTGACCGATTATGATACAGGCTCCTTTGCCCATTACTACGTGACAGTCACACCGATGAAACTGAAGGATCTTTGTCAGTATCTGTTTGAACGCATCGGCATGAACGGCTGCCGTATCATCGGTGATCCCGATGCTGTTGTTTCAAAGATCGCTATCGTGGGACATCTTTTCCCCGGCGAATATAAGCTGGCTGACGGTACGACAGGAGAATATTCGGTCAAGGTCATCGAGACCCTGGAAAAAGGGACCGATGTGATCATCCCGGGAGAGGTCGTCGACTGGACGGTACTGTCTTATATCAGGGATGCCAATGAACTGGGAAAAAACAAGGCGATGATCAATCTCGGCCACTTCAACTGGGAAGAACTCGGAATGAAGTACATGAAGGACTGGCTGAGTGAACTTGTGGAATATAAAGTTCCTGTATACTATGTCGCACCCGGTGACATGTATCAGGTGATTGAGAGGAACTGATATGAAATTTGCGGAGCAGTTATGTGAAAGGACCGGATTCGTCTATGATCCGGATGCCTATCTTTATTACAAGGAAATAGACGGCTATCAGTTTGCGATGTCTTTCTACAGCAGTCAGTTTTATCTGATGAGCTGTGTCTGTCTTGACGGTGCCGTGCCTCAGGCCAAGCAGATCAAAAAAGATGTCAAAGAAAACGATGAAGTGAAAAAGGCGATCAAGGATGTCAGTGTTCAGGGTTACCGCACTGTGTATATCATCAAGCCGGCTTTTTCCCAGGCGAAACTGATCGAAAATATCTGCAAAGCGATCAGATTCGTTCCGGCTTACTACAGGGAAAAGGGTTATCAGAACTGCTGCGAATACTGCGGCAAGGTCATGGATACCGGCATCTACAAGTTCGGCAATGCCGCAAGATTCCTGTGCGATGATGACTACAGGACTATGTCGGAAAAGGTGTTTACGGCTATGGCGGAAGCGGAACAGGTCGAAGGTTCTGTACTGGCGGGAAGCGTCGGTGCGTTCTTAGGAAGCCTGATCGGCGCAGCAGCTATCGTGCTGTTCGGCCAGCTGGGTTTTGTCTCGGTATTGTCCGGTGTCATCATGGGCGTCTGCGCATTACGCGGATATGAGCTCTTAGGCAAGAAGATGAACGTTGCCGGAGTCATCATCAGCTGTCTGATCATGGTCGCCATGTGTTATTTTGCGAACCGTCTGGACTGGTCGATCGCCGTTGCCAGGGCTCTGGAATGGAATATCGCCGATGCGTTCATGCAGTGCGAGGATGTCTGCCGTTACAGCGAGGCGATCGGTTCCTATTATGCTTCGCTGGCGCAGATACTGCTGTTCACGCTGCTGGGTGCTCTGCCGCAGGCATTGAGTGCTATCAGATCCAGGAAAAATGAAACGATCGTTTCTGTCATAAGTGCTGCCAAGAAGGGGGTAGAAGAATGAGAGTAAAAGAGTTATTGCCGCTGGCCGTTGTTCACGGAAGGACGGTCTATGATGAGGAAAAGGAGGCGCTGTTCTGCAACTGGAGCCTTTCCGGTCTGACAGTGGGTGTGAAAGGAACTTACCTGAAGGTGAAGGTCCTGGCCGATCCCGATCAGATCCCGGGCATGCCGGGGATGCCGCAGCCGCCTGCCGACTGGCCGTGCATCGGCTGTGCGTCGGGAGATGAACTGTTCTATCGCCACGAGTGTTCTGAGAATGAGGAAACACTGACAGTCTGGGAAAGCGAAGAAGAGAAATCACTTGAACTCAGACTGGTGAAGGTATCTGAGAATGCCAGAGGCAAACTGGGTATCGTCGAACTGGAAACAGACGGCGAATTCTTCAAAGTCGTCTGCAGCAAGCCGCGCATGGAGATCGTCGGCGATTCCATCACCTGCGGTTTCGGAAACGAAGCTCCGAATAACGCTTTTGAATTCAAGACGAGCGAGGAAAACGGCTGGATGACCTACGGTGCACTGGCTGCCAGGGAACTGGGCTATGATCTGAACATGGTCTGTGAGTCGGGCATTGCCGGAACCAAGCCGGAACATCCGCTGTTCCCGATGCATGCGATGGAAGATATCTACACCAAAACGGATGAGCTTTATGCAAACAAGTACGGCAAAGATAACACGGAATGGGATTTTGAAAAGAATCACAACGATATCGTCGTGCTCAATCTGGGTACCAATGATACCACTCCGATCCGTTTCTACCGTGATTTCTGGGAAGTCGATCCGATGAACGATTATTTCCATGAAAGATACAAGGAATTCGTGAAGATGGTCAGAAAGGCCAACGGTCCCGATACGTTCATCTGCTGCACGATGGGACCGATGGAACATTATCTGTATCACCACATCAGAGACGTCGTTGAGGAGATCAAGGCGGAAACAGGCGATCAGAAGATCTGCAGTTTCGCCTATATTCCGATCAACGTCATGATGGAAGGATACGGTGCTGCCGGTCATCCCTCTGCCAAGACGCATCTGCGTATGGGAGTGGAGCTGGCCAACTATATCCGTAAATATGTACTGGGAGAAGGAAAATGCTGAAAGAAAAACTGGAACAGATCGATCTGAACGAATGGAAAGCGCCTGAGCTGAGGCAGGACATGCCTCACGGCGACATGCCGGGAGACAAGATCAAGATCGATGAGGGTCATGTGATCAAGGCGGAAAAGATCTTTCCGGCTCTGATCGGAAAGATGAAAGATTCCGATGCCGGAAGGCTCGTCATTTCCGTCTTCGGCGGATCCGGTGTCGGCAAGAGCGAGATCGCTTCTTTACTGGCTTATTATTTAAGGGAAGCAGGCGTCAATGCCTATGTCCTGTCGGGAGACAATTATCCTTTCCGCATCCCTCTGTATAACGATGCGGAGAGATTCTCGATCTTCAGGGCAAACGGTCTCAAGGGACTGGTCGAATCAGGTCTTTACAGCGAAGAGGTTCAGAAGAAACTGAACGAACTCTGGGAGAAGGAAACGGATCCCGATCCCAAGTCTGTCGAAACATATCCCTGGCTCAGTGAATATCAGAAGGCCGGTAGACGGGCGCTGGCTGAGTATCTGGGCACGAAGAAGGAACAGGATTATGATCAGATCAATGAGATCCTGTCCCAGTTCAAGTCCGGAAAGGAAAAGATCTGGCTCAAGCGCATGGGCAGAAGCGAGGAGGAACGCTGGTATGACGAGGTCGATTTCTCTGATACCGATGTTCTGATCATCGAATGGACCCACGGCGGAAACAAGAACATCAGCGGCATCGACATCCCGATCCTGTTGAATTCCACGCCGGAAGAGACCAGGGAGCACAGAAGGCTGAGAGCCCGTGACGGCAAGACGGATTCCGCTTTCACGACCATGGTCCTGGAGATCGAACAGGCCGAACTGGACGATCGGGCATCCAGCGCAGCGATCATATTATCCAAGGCGGGTGAATTCATGGATCCCGCATCATTCTAGGAGGTTTCATGGAAGAAAAGAAAATGGGCATCGGAACCCTTCTGAATGCTTACCCCGATTCTGTCGGCGGAAAGCTCTCCGATATCGTTTCTTTACTGAAAAAAGAGGAATTCAAAGATGTCTTCCGTTCTTTCTACATCCTGCCGAGCGTATTCAATACGGATCTCGACAGGGGCTTTTCGCTGATCAGCTACGACATCAGTGAAACTTATGCGGATCCCAGGGACATCGATGATCTGCATGATCTCAACATCGATCTGATGATGGATTTCATCCTGAATCACATCTCCGTACTGTCACATCAGTTCCAGGACATCATCGCGAAGGGAGAGGAGTCTGAATACAAGGATTTCTTCATCAACTGGAACAGGTTCTGGGACGGCTGCGGTGAAATGAATGAGGAAGGCTACATCGTACCGGATCAGAAATACATCAAGGACATGTTTTTCCGCAAGGCGGGCCTGCCGATCCTGATGGTCCGTTTCCCGGATGGCAGGGATGTGCCGTACTGGAACACCTTCTATCAGGAGGTCATCTACAACAAGGTCGATCCTTTCGGTCTGGTGAAGGAACTGGGCATGCAGTATGAGACGGCAGTCTCTGTCTCCGAGTGTGTCAATGAGGCTCTGAATCAGAAAAAGAAGATCGATGAGATCGATCTGGGTGAATGGCAGAAATATGAGAAAGAGGTAAAGGATTATCTCAATGCCCACAGATCTTATCTGGGTCAGATGGACCTCAATATCAAGTCGCCTCTGGTATGGGATTATTACCGGGAGACGCTGAAGAAGCTTTCCGACTACGGCGTGGCGATCGTCAGACTGGATGCCTTTGCCTATGCGCCGAAGGAAGTCGGCGAGAGAAACTTCCTCAACGATCCGGGCACCTGGGATCTGCTGCAGAAGATCGATGACATCGCATCCGAATACGGCCTGACACTGCTGCCGGAGATCCATGCGAGCTATGGAGAAAAGACATACAAGCTGCTGGCAGATAAGGGCTATATGGTATATGATTTCTTCCTGCCGGGTTTGCTGATCGACGCCTTTGTCAGGAAGAACGGTTTCTATCTGAAGAAATGGACGGATGAGATCACTGAAAACAACATCCGTACCGTGAATATGCTGGGCTGCCATGACGGCATTCCGCTACTGGATCTCAAGGGCCTGCTGCCGGAAGAGGATATCCAGAACGTGATCGATGCCGTCGTTTCCCGAGGCGGTTATGTCAAGGATCTGCACGGCGCCAAGAACGTCTACTATCAGGTCAATGCGACTTATTATTCGGCACTGGGCGAGAGCGATCAGCGCATGGAGATGGCCAGGGCGATACAGCTGTTCATGCCGGGCAAGCCGCAGATCTGGTATCTGGATCTCTTTGCCGGAAAGAATGACTACGAGGCAATGGAAAGAGCCGGTGTCGGCGGTCACAAGGAGATCAACCGCAGCAATCTGTCTCTGGAACAGGCAGAAGAGCTGTTGAAGAAGGATGTCGTGAAGAAGCAGCTGGAACTGCTGCGTTTCCGCAATACCTGTCCGGTATTCACGGAAGATGCGGATATCAGCGTGGACTGCGATGAATCACAGATGTCCATCACCTGGCAGAACGCGAAGGGAAAGGTGTCTCTGTTTGTGGATTTTGAGAAAGAGACTTACAGGATAGAGGAGGACTACTAATGGCATTTGACAAGATCAGAAAAATGATCACCACGGAAAACGGTGACATCTATTACGAATTTGAAGACAAGGGTTATCAGATCCTTTATACCCAGCCGGCCAACGAGATCCAGTCCAATCTGATCAACTACGGCTTTACGGGACCGACCTTACTTTGTTTCCCGGATAAGAAATGTGACTTCGTCGGACTGAAGAATCTGATCGATGAAAGCGGTCTGAAGAGAGTCGCGATGGAAAATGGTGTAGGCATCATCATGGTCAATCCCAGGGGCGAAAACTGGAAGGATGAGGAAGCAGGTGCCTATGAGGCTGTGACCGGCAATCTGGGTATTGCCCAGATGAATTTCCGGGACGGTCTGGCGATCATGAAGAATGATGCGATCCCTGATGAACAGTCTTACAATATCCTGGGTTCCTGTGTCAGGATGTATGTCTACGGCTTCGGCAGCGGCGCCGATTATCTGGCAAAACACTATCTGAAGAAAGTCAGCGGCAACATCACGATGGGTGACCTGGGTTCTGCCGATGTCACACCGGTCTGTGTCACTTTAAAAGATCTTTCAGTGCTGCCTGAACCGGAGAATAACGATATCCATGTGGTCTCGATCAATAACGGCGATCAGGCCAATGCGATACTGAGAGGCAACTGCGCGGAAGTCCTGGTCAGAGAGGATATGGATCTGAAACGTGATTTCCTGGAATTCACGGGCAATTTCCGCCGCTGGGTCGGCAGGATCATGAAGGCCTACAATTATGAGGAAGAAGGCATCATTGCCAAAGCGGAATCGGTGATGCTTCCGATCGCTCCTGACAACGAGAGTTTCAGAAGAGGCATGCCTTTCATGAGAAACAAAGATCACAAGGTCGGTTATGTTACATTCTATGACAAGGATCTGGATGTGAAAAATGAGAAGCATCCGCTGATGCTGGTATTCCACGGCGGCGGTGATTCGGCTTATGCGACCGCATCCCTGGCGGAATGGCCGGAGATCGGACAGGAAGAAGGCTTCATCACAGTTGCAGTCGAGATGCACATGAAGGTCTCTGCTCTGGAAGTGGCCGAACTGATCGATCATCTGAAAGAAGAATATGCGATCGACGAGGAGAGGATCTATGCGACCGGTTTCTCGATGGGCGGCATCAAGAGCTGGGATCTCTTCCAGCAGTGTCCGGAGCGTTTCGCATGTCTGCTGCCGATGGATGCGGTGGATTATCCGGGCAATAACTGTTTCTTCTCCAAGACCGAAAACATTAATCAGGATGTCATGGTCCCGCTCTTCTATGTCGGCGGTGTGACTTCACCGTTGGTCGAGCTGCCGTGCCACGATGAAAGAGCGATCGCCAGGATGAAGTATCTCGCTGAGGTTAATGATCTGGTGAAAACATTTGATCTGAATATTGAAAACAAGGAAAACTGGAATGACCTGTTTGTCGGTGAGATGGGAGACAGAGTCGAGACGCTGCACGATGAGATGTTCCCGCAGAGCGACTACTATGCCCATTACTATGATTCCAAGGACGGCAACTGCTACACCTGTCTGATGGCGATCACCAATCACGGTCATGAGATCAGACCGTTCACCAACCGCTATGCCTACGGTTTTGCGAAGCGGTTCAGAAGAGTGGACGGAAAGATCGAAATACATGAAAAAGAAAGAAGTGTCTTAATCAAAGCAAAGCGGATCGACTGATCCGCTCTGTCTTTTTTTTTTTACTGATGATCGATCTCGTAGAAGCGTATCCAGAGACCGTCTTCTTCCACGTTGCCGGTCCCGACGAACTGGTTTCTGTGAAGAACAGGAGCCAGGATCTTTGAATCGGTGAAGAAGGTCGGTACTGTCGTGAAGGATCGGGAAGGCTTGTTTTCCATCCAGCCGTTGTTTTCGATGTAGATGTGACAGTCGTTTCCTTCCGCGTCTTTTCCGGTCAGCACATAGCGGGCCGACATATGACGGACACCGGCCTGGTTGACGACCTGTGTATCGACGCCCCAGGGTTCGACGATCCCTTTGAAGGCTTCGCAGTCCACGGTCCCGGCGAAGGGTATCATCGATACCTCACCCAGTTCCGTGATCATGCGCAAGCCTTTTTCGGCGATGTCGATGTGGATCGCCAGAATGGGTTCCTTACTCATTTTCTTTGGGTGTGAAACGCGGAGCCCCGAACAGACGTACAACGTAGTTGTTGCTCAAGAGCTTGTCGTAGTAGTAATAGAACTTCTCCTGCTGTTCAGCCGGGATCATTTCAGAATTGTTGTTGAGATTGATGATATCGAACTTGTCTTCGTATTTCTTCCATTCCGGACGGCCTTCGCCATTGGGATCACCCGTTGCCGCAAAGCTGTACCAGTAGCCCTGGATGAGTTCCATAAAGTCGTAGTCCGCACCGACCCAGTGATAGGGGAAGAACGGATTGCGCTCGCCGTGATCGACTCTGCCGAAGACATAAGGCATTTCCGCACAGTGCGGAGAGCCGTCATTGTGTCCTCTTTCAGTCTCGTTTTCCTTGCTCATGAGCCAGATGAAGGCTTTGTTATTGCCTTTCTTATTGACGAGTTCACCCAGTTTGGCTGAACCTAACAGCATGATGTCGGAAGCGATGGTGGATACCTGTTTTGCCGCTTCGATATTGTTGGAAGCCGGATACCATCTCTTCATGTTCTCGGCGTTGTCCGGGAAGGCTTCTTCCAGATACTGATGGAAGGCTTCTACGGAGTATTCATCAACTTTGACGGCCGGGAATTCCTGGGCACAGGAGCCCATCAGGACATCGAAGTCGTTGAATTCGCCGTTATCCATGATCTCGGAATAGGGTTTCGGAATGAATTCGCCGTCCACACAGAACGAGAAGCCGAAGCCCATGGGTCCGATACCTTTTGATCTCTGGAATTCCTCGTATTTGTCGAAGAGTTCCCAGGCATCTTTTCTTCTGAGTTCATCGATGTCCTTGACGCCGATGTAGTTCATGTATTCGACACCGAGGTCTTCCATCTTCTTTCTCGGACCCGGCTGCATGAAACCCCAGTAGATCGGTCCGGATTCAATGGATACTCTGCTGATGATGCCTTTCATCAACGGTGAGGCATGCAGAGCACCGGTTCCGGCTGCACCGCCTGACTGACCGGCAACTGTGATGCGTTCGGGATCGCCGCCGAATTTCTCGATGTTTTCTCTGATCCAGATGCAGGCTTTGCGCATGTCATATAATGCGTAGTTGCCGCTGGTGCCGCCTGCTTCCGCTGTCAGTTCGGGATGAGCGAAGAAGCCGAAGAAGCCCAGACGGTAGTTGATGGTGACGACAACGATGTCTTTTCTCTTGGCAAAGCCGATACCGTCACAGACGACTTCACAGCCTGATCCTGCGACCATGCCGCCGCCGTGGATCCAGACGAAGACCGGGAGTTTGTCTTCCGGTGTCTTTGCCGGCGTCCAGACGTTCAGATAAAGGCAGTCTTCCTCATACTGCGATGGTGCCAGAAACTGGGGAACACCGTGGACATTTGCGGGCAGATCTTCCTGTTCCATGACGTGCTGAATGGCGGCAGCGGAATACTGCGTTGCCTTTCTGACGCCTCTCCATCTCTCCGGATCCTGCGGATGACGGAAACGGAGATCGCCGACAGGAGGTGCGGCATAGGGGATACCCTTGAAGATCTTGACGTTTTCTTCGATATAGCCCTGAAGCCATCCCTGTTTGACTTGTACTTTTGCGTTTTCAAAGTTTGACATATATTTTCTCCTCCTTATTTATGATTTAAGAGATATTCGATGCCTTTGTAGGCATGAGGTGTCCAGAAATCCCAGTTGTGGATGCCGGGTCCTTCCTCATAGAAGAAGTCGGCTTTCTGTTTTCTGAAGAAATCACGAAGTTTATGATTCGGTTCCAGCAGGAAGTCTTCAGTGCCGCAGGCCATGTAGATCTTCGGGTTGGGAACACCTTTCTTTTTATTTCGCTTATACAGAACTTCCGGATTGTGATCGGATTTTTCGGCCTTCTGCAGATCGCCGAAGGCATTGACATAGTATTCATAGTTGGCCATTGCCTGATCGCTCATGTCCGGTTTCATGTCTTTCAGATGATAGATGATCAGTGCCGATGACAGGGCCATGATGCCGCCGAAGGTCTCCGGATACATCAGTCCGGTATGTAAGGCACCGAAACCGCCCATGGACAGGCCGCCGATGAAGGTGTCTTCTTTTTTCATGGCGATATGGAAGGTGTCGCGCAGATAATTGACGAGATCTTCACCGATGAATTCACAATAGTGATGGCCGGTGGCTTTCTTGTCCAGATAGAAATCAAGACCGCCGCTGGGCATGACGACATTGAGATTGTATTTCAGTGAGAAATCAGCTGCTGCCGAATTGTAGAGCCAGTCGGTGCAGTCACCGCTGTAGCCGTGCAGCAGGATGATCGTTTTTGCCTTGCGTTTGTAGTACGGGTTGTTGAGTTTCAGGAAATCAGGCAGATTTTTGTCTGCTAGATGAATGTAGAATTCACCGTTCCTGCCAAGGGCATTCGATCTGAATTTTACAAAATGGGTAGACATTATAAAAACTCTCCTTCAGTATCATTTTAGAAAATAGAGCGTTTCCTTTTATATCAAAAATGTGTCATGGGCTTTTGACTTTCACTTTTTTGAAGGGTATAACTGTAATTATTTCTATAAATCGATGTGTTTTTTTTGAAAGAAATCACTGTCTGATCTGTGTTTAAATTATGCTATAGAAAGGAATTTCTAAAAGGAGAATAATATGAAAAAACTTTTTGTTCTTTTGTTGACAGTTCTTATGCTCTTCTCCGTTGCTGCCTGCGGCAAGAAAGAAGAAGGCGGAAGTGAAGAAGTACCGACAATCACTCTTGATATGTCAACACTCTTCATCGTTCCTTCTCTCGAAGCAACTCAGAAGGTCGAAGATCAGCTCAATGACTACCTGCTGAATACCCTTCACGAAGACTTCAAAGTCCATCTCGTGATCACAGCAATCGGTGACTACTTCCAGAAGATTCCTATGGAACTCGCCAGCGGCGGTGAAGATGCACCGGATGTCGTACAGGTATTCGCAGTTTCCGACTGGGCTAACCAGGGTTACATCCTTCCGTTGGATGACTACCTCGGCAACGAGCTCAAGGGCACTTATGAATTGATCAAGCCGATCATGGGCAACGGCAGAGTTTCAGGCAAGACTTATATGATGCCTCGTTACTTCGGTACTGTTCTTGACTGGAAGTGGATCTACAACAAGGAACTCGTTGATGCTGCCGGCATCGATGTATCCAAGATCAATGACCTGGACACTTTAGGCGATGCACTTGCTGAACTCAAGGTCAAGTATCCTGATGAGTACTTCCTTGTTTACTGCAACCAGTTCGACAGAATCCTCCAGTCCAAGTACAAGACTTCTCAGGTAGGTACTTACACAGCTACTGTCGGTGACGACACGACTCTGTACAACTACTATGAGACTGATGCTTTCAAAGAGGCTATCTACAAGGCATATGACTTCCGTCAGAAGGGCTATGCAGATCCTGAAGGTTCCGCAAATACTCTGTCTCATGACGCTGTTGTCATGGGCGGTTCTTCAAAGGGCGTTATCATGGGTCACTCAAACGATGTTGATTCCATCGCTGCAATGTTCACCAAGACAGCTGACTACGGCGACGGCCAGACTCATGAATTCGGTGCTGTTACGATCGCTATCGACAACCTGGCTACAGATACATTAGGTATCGGTATCGCTCACTACTGCAAGAATCCTGACAAGGCAGCTAAGTTCATCAACCTGCTTTACACGGATCAGTTTGTATGGGATACAATCATTTACGGTGCTGAAGGACAGGACTATGAATGGAATGAAGATCATACTATGATCAGATATCCTGAAGGCTTAGACTTCAACTCTGTACCTTACAACTGCATTTACTCCTGCGGTATGATCGGTAACGGTTTCGACTTCTTCCTCCAGCAGGAAAGCGGAAACGAGTCCGGTTCTAACGGTGAATACGGAAAGATCCTGTTCGAATCTGCAGCAGTACCTCCTCTCTACGGTTTCATTCCTGACAGCACAAATGTCATGAACGAAGTAACAGCTGTTTCCAACGTTGTTGAGCAGTACACCAATGTTCTGACCTATGGTGATGTCAATCCTGATGAGAGATATCCTGAATTCCTGCAGGCTCTGAAGGATGCCGGTATCGACAAGATCGTTGCTGAATACCAGGCACAGGCTGATGCTTGGCTGAAAGGCTAATCGTTAGTTTAAATCTATAGAAAAAAGCGGATGGCTACGGCCGTCCGCTTTTTTGTATAATGAAATAAGGAATATGAAGAATTCATTCATACGGAAAGTTGCCATACTGCTGACGGGCGTACTGATCACTTCGCTGCTTTTTTTTGTGGCGATGGCTTTCACATACAAGATATTTTATGAACAGAGCGTCTTGAATATTGCCGAAAACGTTGCTGTCAACTGGACCAACGACATCGACCGGCGTCTGAATACGATCTATGAACACATTTATGATTTAAGTGCAACCATCTATAATAAAACAGCTGTTCACAGCGGCTCCGAGCAGATGGACATGAAAAAAAGGATAGAGATTCAGGACGCTACCAGCTCCAAGCTGATGGCTTCCGCCGATCTTTCCGTTGTCTTTGTGAAAGATACGGAAAGCGATCTGTATTTCTATTATGGCAACAGCACACTGTCTCAGGCTCAGAACAGTGCTCTGAAGCTGTTCGTGCAGCAGTATTGTCTGGATCATAACTCTTCGATCAACAACAAGAACTGGGAGATCGTGAGTGTTTTGAACTGCGGCTATTACTATAAGGCTGTGAAACTGGGAAAATACATCATCGGTGCCATGAGTGACTGCAAGACCTTCAGGCTCAACGACACGCCGGATTCCCTGATGAACGATACCTGCCTGATCATGTCCGGAGAGGATATCTTCCTTTGCCAGGGCAATGAGGAGCTCAAAGAGATCATAGAAGAAGGCAGGGAAGGATCTTATATTTCAAGCGCTTATGCAGTCTGTGTGAATGGGCAGAAATATTCCGATGCCAAAACAGTCTATGTCAGAAAAAGCGAAGGCATCTCCATTCCCTGGAAGATCGTATCGATCTTTCTGATCGCCGACAGCGCCCTCTGTGTGCTGCTGGTGGGTCTTTCCATATATAATCTGAACCAGAAGGTCAGGATTCCTATCAGGGAACTGGTCAGTGCCGACAAGAAGCTTTCAGACGGCGATTTTGATTATAAGCTGAACCTCACGGATGCCGGAAGCAGCGAGTTTGAGGAACTGTACTCGAGTTTCAACGACATGTCCGACAAGATCGGCAATCTGACGATCGAGACCTATGATGCCGAGATCAAGAGACAGCAGAATCAGCTGAAGATGCTGAGGGCACAGGTCAAGCCGCATACTTTCTTAAATGCGATCAATACGATCAACAACATGACTTATACCGGCAAGCCGGAGGATATCAGAAAATATATCGCAGCCTTTGCCTCATTTACCAGATACATGATGTACAAGGCGAAGGACTGGACTTCTTTAAGGGATGAGCTGAACAACATTGAAAGCTATGTCAGCATGCAGAAGATCAGATTCCCCAACAGCATCGAGTTCACCTATGACTGTCCTGCACAGATGCTGGAAGAAAACATTCCTTATCTGATCCTGTTCTCACTGGTCGAGAATTCTTTCAAGCATGCCATGACTCTGGTGAATACGATGTATGTGACGATCACCGGTGAATATTATGAGGAAGAGGGTTTCAAGGGGATCCGTCTGATCGAAGAAGACAACGGACCGGGTTTCTCCAAAGAGGCTCTGGAAAAACTGATCAGCGCCGAAGAGGATGATCCTTTCACCAAGGAACACCTCGGTCTGACCAATGTGCGTTATTCACTGAACCTGATCTATCAGCGGGATGATCTGCTGAGGATCTCAAATAAGAAAGAGGGCGGAGCCCATATCGAGCTTCTGATCCCTGAAACGGAGACGGATGATGAAATTACTGGTATGTGATGACGATATATCGACGATCGATGTCATTCAGAGTCAGCTTGACTGTTCACAGCTGGGGATATCCAAGATCCTGCGTGCCTACAACGGGCAGATGGCTATGGATATTTTCGATGAGGAACATCCCGAACTGATCCTGTGCGATATCGACATGCCTGTGGCCAACGGCATCGATGTGCTGGAACATGTTTATGAAGCCGACAAGGATGTCGAATTTTCCTTTCTGACCTGTTATGAGAAGTTTGAATATGCCAAAAAGGCGATTCAGTACGGTGTCACCAGCTATCTGACCAAGCCTTTTGATCTGGAAGAAGTCAAGGTCTGTATCCAGCAGATGATCGCCAACGCCAGGAAGAAGCAGGAGGCCGGAAAGATCGCTTCGAGGTCTCAGTATGATTCCCTGATGTCTTCGATCTTAAGACAGGCCAGCGACGGTGTTCTGGGCACCAACCGGGATATCGTCAATGCGGGACTGAGGCTCAACGGTGTTGATTTTGATGCCGACAGCAAGTGGCGGATCGTCTTTACCTGTTCCGACATGACGGATGCGATCCGCAAGACCTGGAACAAGGAACTGCTGGTATTCACGGCATCCCGTATTCATGATGAGGCGCTTCTGGAATATATCGGCTCGGCTCATACGGTCGTCAATTCGGATGACCGTTTCCTGTGGTGTTTCTGTTTCATCCAGGGACTGATCGATGACGAAGAGCTGAAAAAGCGCTGTGAGAAGCTGATATCATTCTGCGAAGACCATATGTCTTTAAGACCGGTGGCACTGATCTCCGATCCCTTCAGTTTCTATGAGGCCAGCAACGTAGTCTGCGATCTTTACGATCAGATGCGCAAGATCCGTTATTTCTCCGGCAGGATCTTCTTCCAGAACGAGCAGTTCAATTATGAAGTGAAAGACGATATCGGTCTCAATGAGAATCAGATCTTATGGTATCTGAAAAAGAGAGATGAGAGCGGTTATCGGGAATATATCGATTCTCTGCTGAACCGGATCGAATGCACACAGGAGAATCTCGATCAGTTCAGGAAGGAACTGATCAACATCTTTGTCACGTATTTCCGGGACAACGGCATGAGTTCCAATTTCATCTTCATGAATCCGCAGATCATGGCCGCCGATGAAAAGGCGACCGAAAGCCGCATGCAGATGGCGAATTATACGGATATCCTGTTCTCCGTTCAGCAAAGCAAGCTGCAGGAGTCGATCGATTCGGAGGACATCATCGTCAGAGCCAAGAAATACATTGACGAGAATTTCCGGGAGAACATCGACCGCAACGATGTGGCAGCCGTTACTTTCGTCACGCCCAACTATCTGTCCAAATTATTCAAAAACAACATGAACATGAACCTGAGGGAGTACATCAATCAGCTCAGGATCGAAGAAGCGAAGCGGCTTCTTCTGTCGACGTCGATGTCGGTCTCGGAGATCGCTTCCTATGTCGGTTATTACAATATTTCTTATTTTTCGACAGTCTTCCATAAGCAGGTAGGCATCAGCCCCTATGACTGGCGCAACCAGAAGGGAAACGGAAATGAAACTGAGTGAGATGCTGAAACAGGACAGAAAAAAGTTTTCTGAGCTGCCTGATAGCAAAAGCAGGATGAATTTCATCTGGGATTACTACAAGATCCCGATCATCGCTTTTTTAAGCGTCCTTGCGATCGCGCTGATTTCGATCCTGAGCAATATCGGTCATCAGGGCATCTGCATGTATGCCCTGCTGCTGAACAACGATTCCCTTGTGGTCGAGTGTGACGATACGGTCTTTGACAGGATCCTGCAGGAGAGTGATTTCAATACCAGAGGAAAGAAGACGGACGTCAATGCGCGTTTTTCCTTGGGCAGGGAGCTGAATGAGAATGCAGACATCGAGACACTGCAGGTACTGACGGCACTGTTCACCGTCAGCGATCTGGATCTGTATGTCGCCGATCAGTATTACTTCGATTATTTTGCGAAAGAAGACGGCTTTGCGGATCTTTCGCTGCTGATCGATAAGGATCTCATAAACAGGAACGAAGACGATCTTTACTATTACGTCAATGATAACGGTCAGCGTACACTGGCAGGTATCATCCTGCATGAAGGTTCGCCGGTCCATGAGGCAGGCTATTATCACAACGATGTCATCATGGGAGTGGTCGCCAAGGCAGAGAATCTGGATGCGGCTCTGGCTTTCGTAAAGCAGATACTGACGGATAGAAATTGACAAACGCAGTGTACTTTTTTAAATGAAGGAAGAGGCGGGTTTCCGCTACTATGAAATTATGGATAATTCTATCAGGTAAGGAGGATCTTATGTCTGAGAAAAAGGCACATGATTCAGAGTTTGATGATATTCTGGCAGAACAGAAAAAGCTCCGGGTCAAAGAAAAAATCAAGAATGATCTACCGCTGTATCTGATGATGCTGCCGGGAATGATCTATCTGATCTGCAACAACTATCTGCCGATGTTCGGTATCCTGCTGGCTTTCAAGAGGATCAACTATGCAATGGGCATCCTCAAGAGCCCGTGGGTCGGTCTTTCAAACTTTGAGTATCTCTTCAAGACCAAGGATGCTTTTATCATGATCAGGAACACCATCGCCTACAATGCAGTGTGGATCGTCATGGACCTGGCAATCGCCGTCTTTATTGCTTTATGCATGAACGAGATCGCTCAGAGAAAGATCGCCAAGGTCATTCAGCCGATCATCTGCTTCCCGTCCATGGTTTCGGCGGTTATTCTGTCGTTCCTGGTCTATGCATTCCTTTCACAGAGCTACGGTTATCTGAATACAGTTTTCTTCAAGGATAATCCGGTCCAGTGGTATACCACAGCCAAATACTGGCCGTTCATCCTGACCATCGTTCATATCTGGCAGGGTGCAGGTCAGAGCTCAGTCATCTACATGGCCAGCATCGGCGGTATCGACAAGGGTCTTTATGAGTCGGCAAGGATCGACGGTGCGACCAAGTTCGAGCAGATCCGCTACATCACACTGCCTCTGCTGAAGCCGATGATCATCATGATGCTGCTGCTGTCAATCGGACGTATCTTCAACTCAGACTTCGGTCTCTTTTATCAGGTACCGCTAGGAAACGGCATGCTGTACGATACGACGCAGACGATCGATACCTTCGTTTACCGGGCATTGATTATCAACAATAACGTCGGTCAGTCTTCGGCGGCCAGCGTTTTCCAGGCCATCATCGGATTCGTACTGGTAATGATCTCCAACCTGCTGGTCAGGAAGATCAACCCGGAGAACTCACTGTTCTAGGAGGTTAATATGGCTAAACATAAGAATAAAATACAGCTGATGAAGGGTGAGGCCGGCTTCCATTATCTGGCGCTGGTCGTCATGATTCTGCTGATGCTGTTCTGTGTCGTTCCGCTGGTCCTGATGCTGACGGTCTCACTGTCATCTGAAGCTTCACTGGTAAAAGGTTACCGCTTCATTCCGTCTGCCTGGTCTCTGGATGCCTATCTGTTCATGTGGGCCAAGAGAGCTACCATCCTGCGTGCCTACGGTCTGACGATCGTCATTACCATCGTCGGTACGATCATTTCCCTGATCATGACCTCCATGTTTGCTTATCCTCTGTCAAGGAAGGATTTCAAGCCGAGAAATGTCATCGCGTTTATTCTGTTCTTCACGATGCTGTTCAACGGCGGCATGGTCGCATCATATATGGTATGGACCAGACTCTTCCATATCAAGGATTCCCTGTGGGCTTACCTGCTGCCGGGTTCCCTGATGGGCGGCATGAACGTCCTGCTGGTCAGAAACTACTTCAATGCGAATATACCTTATTCCATCATTGAAGCTGCCAGACTTGACGGTGCCCATGACTGGACCATCTATTCCAAGATCATGGTCCCGCTGTCAAAGCCGATCATGATCACCATCGGCCTGTTCTCTGCTCTGGGTTACTGGAACAACTGGACAGCCGGTATCTACTACATCAACAACCCGAAGCTTTATACGATCCAGGTCTACCTGAAGAAGCTGATGGATTCCATCCAGTTCTTAAAGACCACCGACCTTTCCAACGAAGCAGTCCTGCTGGCACAGCGTTCACTGCCGACCGAATCCGCACGTATGGCGGTTGCCATCATTGCCCTGATTCCGGTCCTGATCGTCTATCCGTTCATCCAGAAGGAACTGATCAAAGGTATGGTCGTCGGCGGTGTCAAGGGTTAAGGAGCACAGACAATGAATTACCGCAAACCTTTTGAGCATGCGACGCCTGAAGAAATGGGCGTCAGCAGTGCTCTGATACTGGAATATATTGAAAATCTGGAAAGATCTCAGACCGAAATGCACGGTCTGATGATCATGCGTCACAACAAGATGATCACCGAGGGCTGGTGGACTCCTTACGGACCCAATCTCCGTCACGGTCTGCAGTCTCATACCAAGACCTATGCGGCCACCGCTGTCGGTATCGCCTATACCGAAGGACTGGTAAAGCTTGATGAAAGGATCATCGACATCTTCCCGGACGAATCTCCGGAAGATCCCAGTGAAAATCTCAAGCTTCTGACAGTCAGAGATGTATTATGCATGGGCTGCGGCATGGATACCATGCCCAGACCTTCCAAGGACTGGATCAGGGACTTCCTGGCAACTCCGGTCAATCACAAACCGGGCACGACTTACATGTACAACTCCACCGGTTCCACGCTTTTAGGTGCGATCGTACGTCAGAAGACCGGTCTGGGTCTCTTCGATTATCTCAAACCGCGTCTGTTTGACAAGATCGGCATCAACTACGACAACCTGCGCTGCATGTGCATGCCTGACGGTATGGAAGTCGGCGGCGGCGGCATGTATGCGACGACCGAAGACAACTTCCGTCTGATGAAGCTCTATGCCGACGGCGGTGTCTGGGAAGGCGAAAGGATCCTGGCTGAGGATTATGTGAAACTGGCAACGACGAATCAGAACGATTCTGCGACTGAGTCCATCAACAATCCGGAAGCTTCCGACAACTTCCTGGGCTACGGTTTCCAGATCTGGATGTGCAAGCCGCACCGCGCCTACAGAGCTGACGGTGCCATGGGTCAGTTTACGATCGTACTGCCTGACCAGGATATGGAGATCGCCATCACCGAGACGGCAGTCGGAGCACACTGGGCACAGAGTACGCTGGATATCACCTGGGACTTCATTGAGAAGATCAGCCAGAGCGAAGCTCTGCCGGCAGATGAAGAAGCCTATGACAGACTGTGCAGGAAGCTTCACAGACTCAACATCGGCAATCCGGAATGTCAGCCGTTTTCTCCGACAGTCGAAAAGATCAGTGGAAAGAAATACAAAGTCAGCAGCGGCGATCTGACGCCGTTCGGATTCAACTTCATGACCGGTCAGAAAGCTGACGGTATCGATGTCTTCTCTCTGGATTTTGATGATTATGGTTTCGTCTGGAACTTCGTCACCAGATCCGGAAGAGAGGAAAAGATCAGATTCAGCACCAGCGGTACAAGATTCACAAATCTCTTAGGCAAGAAGGAAGACATGACTCAGCTTTATCTGGGCGATGCTTACTGGAAAGATGAGAATACCCTGGTCATGCACGGACGCTGGGTCGAGACCTGCATCCAGGATACTTATGTGCTGAAGTTTGACGGGGACAGTTTAAGTGTCGAACCTGATAATAATTCAGCCTTCCGGTTCTTCAAACCGGAACCGATCGTGATCGAAAAACTGTAAAACAAAATGGTCCACGAAGGTGGACCATTAATTAAGAAGGGATATTATGGGAAAAAGATTTGATGCGCTTTTGTTTCCGGGATTCAAGACAAAAGCATTTACCTTGAGTTATGACGACGGCGTCATACAGGACCGCAGACTTGTAAAGATCTTCAACGAACATCAGGTCAGGTGCACGTTCAATCTCAATTACGGTACACTGGACCATGAAGAGATCATTCCTTCTCCCAGCGGAAGGAAAGTCGATATCTCCCGGGTAAAGAAAGAAGAAGTCTTTTCGCTTTATGAAGGACATGAAGTCGGCGGCCACGGTCTTTATCATTCCGACATTGCTTCCCTGGGTTCGCCTTACGCCATGTACGAGATCATCGAAGACAAGGCGGGACTGGAGTCTCTGGTGAAGAAGCCTTTAAGCATGTTTGCGTATCCCTTCGGTATTTTCGATGATGAACTGAAAGATCTGCTGAAGAAAGCGGGATACAAGGGTGCCAGAACGATCAGGTCGACACATTCTTTTTCCCTGCCTGAAGATCCCTATGAACTGAATCCGACCTGCCATCATAATGATGAGAAACTGATGGAACTCGCAAAGGATTTTATCGAAAAACCTTCTTTCAGGACACAGCTGTTCTATGTCTGGGGTCATGCCTATGAGTTTGACGGAGCCGATAACTGGCAGAAGATGGAGGAATTTGTTTCCTATATCAGCGGCCACGAGGACATCTGGTATGCGACCAATTCCGAGATCCTTTCATATATGGAAGCTTATCAGAAACTGGAATACAGCGCCGACGGTTCGATGATCTTCAATCCGACATCAACGGATATTTACCTGATGACTTCCTTTAAGACCAGAGAATGTCTGAAGGCCGGGGAACTGACATACATGCAGGAGACAGGTCTTTAAGATGAATTACAACAATCCTTTCATCAAGATGCTGGAAAGTGCTGCCAACATGCTGATCGTCAGTTTTCTGTGGCTGCTGTTTTCGCTTCCTCTGGTCACTGTCGTTCCTTCATCAGCGGCACTGTTTCACACCACCAACAAGATCATCTTCGGACCGGGAAGAGGGAAAGGTGTCTTCAAAGATTTTTTCGATTCCTACAAGGAGAATCTGATCCCGGGCATCAAGCTGAGTCTTATCATCCTGGTCTGCATCGCTTTCGTCGCCGAGGGCCTGTGGACCGGCTATCAGATCTGGAGGATCAGTATCTGGGGCATGCTTTATATGATGCTGGGCATACTGATCACTTTTGTTTTTGTGATCACGCTCGTCCATATCCCACCGGTACTGTCGAGATTCGATGCGCCGATATCATCAATCATCCGCATGGCTGTCTATTTTGCGATCCGCAAGCCGCTTCGTTCGATACTGTTTGCGTTCCTGTTTCTGGCCATGATCTATTCGATCGAAGCGTTCCCGCTGGCTTTACTGATCATACCGGCAGTCTATACTGATCTGATCAGGGGACCTTTGGATAAAGACATGACCCTCTTTGCACAGGAGCACGATCTGGAGCAGGACAGTGAAGAGGCGGAAGAGGAAGAGCTTCCGGAAGAAGAGGGTCTTTCGGCACTTGATCTGGAAGAGAGATTTGCGAAAGAAGAAAAGAAAGGGAAGGATCAATGACACGCATCGTTCTGCAGGATGTGACCATGATTTATCCGTTTGAAAAGGTAAGCGGTCTTTTCGACAGGAAGCAGAAGAAACTGATCCTGGAACAGCAGAAAAACATGCCTTACACTTCCAATGAAGGTGTCATCGCCCTTCAGCATTTCAGCAGTGTCATCAATGACGGTGAATTCGCCGTCATATTAGGCCCTTCCGGTTCGGGCAAGAGCACCTTGCTCAGGATCATTGCCGGTCTGGAAAGACCGACACTGGGAAAAGTGTATTTTGATGATGAAGAATATAACAATGTGAAGCCTGAAGACAGGGATGTGGCGATGGTCTTTCAGAATTATTCCCTGTATCCCAATCAGAGCGTCTATGAGAATATCTCCTTTCCTCTGCAGGTGAAGCATACGCCGAGGGAAGAGATCGACGCGGAAGTAAAGAAGATCTGCGAGCTGCTTGGATTGAGCAGAAAACTGGAAAGTCTCCCGCAGGATCTTTCCGGCGGTGAAAAACAGAGGGTGGCGATCGCCCGTTCGCTGATCAAAAAACCTTCAGTTCTCCTGCTGGATGAACCGTTCTCCAATCTCGATGTCATCATGCGCCGCAATCTGCGCACTCAGCTCAAGAAGCTGCATCAGGCTTACCATACGACTTTTGTCTACGTGACACACGATCAGTATGATGCGCTTTCTTTGGCAGAGAAGATCATCATCCTCAAAGACGGTATCAAACAGATGGATGACAGGGCAGCGGAAGTCTTCCTTCATCCCGTCAACCGTTTCTGTGCGGAGTTTGTTTCCTCCCTGATCATGAATATCTTTGAAGATGTCGAGGTGAAAAAGGACAGTTTCTCTCTGTTTGGCAAGCAATATCAGCTGACGCCTTCACAGAAGAAACATCTCGGCAAAGAAAAGAAAGTGACAGTAGGCATCAGGGGAAGCAACATCCATGCCGGCAAAGAGGGCATCGAAGCTGTCGTGGACTATACGGAAGTCATCGAAGCAGATCTGATCATTCATGCAAAGATCGATGATCAGCGTTTTGTGATCGCCGAGAGATACAAAGAAGATAAAGAGACCCGCTATCTGCAGGGTCAGAAGATATATGTGACTTTTGATGAAGACTGTTTCCATCTCTTTGATGAAAACGGCGACAGGATATAGGAGGAGAAAGATGCTGAATATCGTAAATACCAGATACGGAAAAGTGAAGTCAGTTGCATCCAATGCCGGATATGCGCTGTTTCGGGGCGTTCCATATGCCAGGCCTCCTGTAGGCGAGAGGCGTTTCAAGGCACCGGAAGAACCCGAAGCCTGGGAAGGTGTCAGGGTCTGTGATACTTACGGTCCTGCGTGTGTGCAGTTTGACCGCTGGGATACCGCTACCGATGATGTCACCGATGACAGCGGTCATCCGTATATCAGGATCAAAAACTATCCTTATCCGCCGAAGATGTCAGAGGACTGTCTTTATCTGAATATCTATACGCCGGCGGAAAGTGAAAATGATAAGTTGCCGGTCATGATGTATATCCACGGCGGCGGCTGTCAGCAGTGGTACGGTTCCGATTATGAGTATTGCGGAGACAAATTCTGTGAAAAGGGCTGCATCCTCGTCAATATCACATACCGGCTCAATGTCTTCGGTTTCTATACCAGTCCGCTGCTGGATGCAGAAGCGCAATACGGCAGCAGCGGCAATTACGGTCTGCTGGACCAGATCGCTGCTTTGAGATGGATCTATGAGAACATCGATCATTTCGGAGGCGATCATGAAAACATCACTGTCTTCGGCCAGTCATCCGGAGGACGTTCGACCTTATGTCTTCTGTGTTCTCCTTTGACCAGAGGCATGATCCGTCATGTATCGATACAGTCAGCGGGAGGGATCGGACGTTTCATGTCCGACCGCAGCAAGGAAGAATGCAACAAAGCAGGTGTCAGATTCATGGAATCCGTGGGTTGCAGGAATATTGAAGAGATGAGACAGCTGCCCTGGGAGGTTCTCAGGGACGCAAATGACAGACTTGGTTTCCATGACGGTTTCAATATCTGCGAAGACGGATATGTACTGCCGAAGAGCGTTGACGAATGTTTTTTCGCTGATCAGCTTCCGGAGAATGTCGATATCATCATCGGCTGCACGGCTGATGAAGGCCCCAACGGGAAGCGATCGATCTTCGGTTTCAATATGCAGACCCAGATCAGGGAACTCTGCGATGTCTTCAGCAGGAATCATCCGGGAAGGATCTTTGCCTATGTCTTTGATCAGACACAGCCCGGAGATGACGTGGGCGTTCCGCACTCCTGCGACAACCGTTATCAGTTCGGTACACTGGACGGATCGTGGAGACCTTATACGGAAGAAGACCGGCATCTGAGCGATGAAATGCTGGGATACTGGTCCAACTTTGCGAAGACAGGCGATCCCAACGGTGAGGGTCTTGAGACATGGGAAGCCTATGATGAAAACAAGCAGTTCCTGTGGCTGAAGGGATCAGGCTGTTTGATGAAGTGAATTTCTGTTGTATAATAGTGACATGGCTAAAAAAAGCAAGAAAAAGAAAAAAGGCAGTATCATTTCAAAACTGATCTCCATCGTTCTGATCGTTGCGGCGATCACGATCCTGACCAGTGTTCTGGAAAAGATATATAAGATGTTCACCCTGCAGCAGCAGGCGAAGGTCGTTGAAGCAGAGCTGGAAGCGCTGCGTGATGAGAATGCTTCTCTGACCTCGACCAAAGAGAAGCTGGAGGATCCGGAGTATGTCCAGACATATGCCAGGGGTGAATATATGTTTTCCAAGGGAGATGAAAAGGTATTCTATCTGCCCGGAGACTAAAGAAATCATATTGTTCTGATTAAGGCGGCAGGAATGCCGCTTTTTTTCTGCAAAAATGAAGAAAAGAAAAATAGTACAATGATAATGGAACAAAGGAACAGGGTAATCAGAATGGAAAAAAGATTGAAGAGAGAACCGATCTATGACGGCAAAGTCATCCATGTTTTCAGGGATACAGTCGAGATCGATGACGGGAAACAGGCCTATCGGGAAATCGTTGAACATAACGGCGGCGTCTGTATCGCCCTAGAGAAAGACGGGACTTATTTCATGGTCAGCCAGTATCGCTATGCACTGGGAAAACAGATGCTGGAATTTCCGGCCGGCAAGATCGAAAAAGGAGAGGATCCCGATGATGCGATCCTGAGAGAAGTGATCGAAGAGACCGGATATCAGGCGGAAGGGATCAGAAAACTGGGAAGCATCATTCCGACCTGCGGATATTGCACGGAACGGATCCATCTGTATTATGCCAAGGCAGGAAAGAAGCTCGGCCAGCATCTTGATGAGGATGAAAGGATCGATCTGCTCAGATATACACCCGAACAGATCAGAGAGATGATCAGAAACGGCGAGATCGACGACGCCAAGACGATCGCCCTGATGTATCATCTGGAGGCCGAAGGAAAAGATGCTTGATTTTGAGAAACTGATCAGCGGACCGCAGGGCGGAAAGGATCAGGTTGAAGCATATCTTCTCGATTTCTTTTCAAAGAAAAACCGGAAGGATTATCAGATCGATCCCGATGCCGATGAGGATCAGAGAAAAGCGATCCGGATCATGTTTGAATCAAAAAAGGATCTTCCGGAAAGAGCTGAACTGGCTCTGTCTCATGATCCTCTGTGCCTGGAGGCTTTCTTTGTCTATTACCTTTTAAGTGAAGATGTCTTTGTCAATTACCGTTTCAGATCTTACTATGATCAGATCAGTCATTTCGGCGATCTTTCAGATTATCAGAAAAAGTGTTATCTGAAGATCCTGGATTTTTATGTGGAATCCCTTCTGGATATCGGCAATTATACGACGGCCATCAAGGTACAGAAACAGATCCTGAAACTGGGCGGAAAAAGCGAAAGAGATATCGACCGTCTTTGTTTCATGTACTGCATGATCGAAAAGGCGGATGATCTCTACAGGCTTTATCTGGATCAAGCATTTAACGCCTATGATTATCTGCTTCTGATCGTGACCCTGCTGAAGCATGAGGATACTCTGAAGGCGGCGGAAGTCGTTGAAGACATGCTGAAGAACGTGAAGTATGCGGAATATCTGGATCATCTCTGGGACCTGGATGAGAAGGACAGCGAACAGGAAGCTTTCTATCAGACCGTGGAGGACTGCTACGAATATATCAGCGCTGTTCCGGATTTTTTCACTTTCATCAGCCAGGTGCATCATCCTGTTGCTGAAGAGTGAAAGTGCTATAATAGGGATAATATGAATATTGATATTGAGAAAATCAGGGAAGTAAAGGAAGAACTGGATGCATTGAATCCCAATGATATCCTTTATATCGAAGAAGACGGAAAGGCGAAGTATGCGGTCGTACCGATCGAGCTTTTTGATCAGCTTGAGGATGTCCTGACGATGATGAACACGCCTTTTGATACTTCGGTGAGGATCGCTGCACCCGATGAGATCGACCTGACTTACGACGAGTACGAACGGATCAAGAAGCAGATCATGGAAGCCGTGGAAAAGACTTTCATGCCCAAACCGGAGAAGCTGAACTGATGAAGGGTTATTTTATTACATTCGAAGGACCGGACGGTTCAGGCAAGACAACAGTCGCTACCGAAGTCTGCAAGAGGCTCTCTTCCCTGGGCTATGAAGTCGTTCATACCAGAGAACCGGGAGGCATTGCCATTTCGGAAGATATCCGCAATATCATCCTAGATCCGAAGAATACGATGATGGACGCCAAGACCGAGGCGCTGCTTTATGCCGCTTCCAGGCGTCAGCATCTTGTGGAAAAGGTTTTCCCGGCTGTGAAGGAAGGAAAGATCGTGATCTGTGAGCGTTTCCTGGACTCCTCCCTGGCTTATCAGGGTTACGGCAGGCAGCTGGGTTTTGATGAAGTTCTGTCGATCAATCTGTTTGCGATCGACAATACTTATCCCGATATGACGATCTATCTCGACGTGGATGAGGAAGTCGGTTTAAGCAGGCTTTCAGACCGCGAGTTCAAGGACCGTCTCGATCAGGAATCCGTCGATTTCCATCACCGGGTATCGGAAGGATACAGAGAGGTCCTGCGCCGTTTCAGAGACAGGATCAGTGTGATCGATGCTTCGAAGTCGAAAGAGGAAGTGATCGAAGCTTCCATGAATAAGATACTGGAGCTGATCAATGATTAAGGAACAGCTGAAAGAAAGCGAGCCGATCGCTTATCAGAGTCTCTATCATGCCTTAAAGAACAGAAAAGTAGCGCACAGCTACTTATTTTCTGGTGAGTACAGTCCTCTCAAGATCGAAACGGCATATCTGCTGGCGCAGTCGATCGTCGAAGGAAAGGATGATTTTGCCTGTGAGACCTGCGATACCTGCAAGCGGATCAGAAAGAACAGCTACTTTGATGTGATCTTTGTGGACGGTTATTCCGGTATCATCAAAAAGGACGATATCGAGAATATCCTCGATGAATTCTCCAGGACTTCTTTGGAATCATCGGGCAAGAAGGTCTATATCCTGGCCAACATCAACAATGCCACCAGCAAGGTCCTCAACATGATCCTCAAATTCATGGAAGAGCCGAGCAGCGAGAATACCTACGGCATCTTTATTTCCGACAACAAGGAAGATCTGCTGCCCACTGTCGTGTCACGCTGTCAGGAGATCCCTTTCCTGACCAGGGATTTTTCTTTTCTGATCGGAAAATATGAAGAAAAGGGTTTTGATCATACCGATGCCTATCTGCTGGCAAATATCCTGCATCGTTTCGATCCGGATCTCGATCTGAATGATCCGTATTATCTGAATGCCAGGGATTTTGTCTACAGGACGCTGGAAGACCTGGATCATAAGAATCATCTGCCGGTTTTGTTCTACAAGGAGTTCTACAATACGTTCAAAGACCGTGATGATTTCCGGAAATGTGTGGATTATTATCTGGCGATCATCCTGATCATGATCGATGACGCACTCAGACAGGAATCCTACGATGACAGTGAATATAACGCATATCTGGATATGATCAGAGCGCATGATCCGGGCAGACTGCTGCAGATCTTTGCGGAAGCTCAGGACAAAGTGAGGATGAATGCGGAGCGAAAACTGCTGTTTGACGCGATCAGTTATGAGATAATATCATATATCTGAAGGTGAATTATGGAAGAAAACATGAAATATATATCTGTCAGATTTGAAACCACCAACAAGACTTATACGTTTTCAACATCTGATGATTCGATTAAATGCAATGATGCCGTCGTTGTGGAGACACAGCGCGGCCTGGAATACGGAACAGTCGTTTCCGATCCTTTCGACAAGCCGAATGTTTCCATGGAAATCAAACCGGTGATCCGCAAGGCCAATGACCGGGATAAGAAGCAGTTCGAGAGAAACAAGGCTGATTCCGCGGAAGCAAGAAAGATCTGTCAGGAGGAATCCGACCGTCTGGATCTGCAGATGAACGTCATTTCTGCGGAGTATACGCTGGACCGTGCCAAGATCACGTTTACCTATCTGGCCGATGACCGTGTCGATTTCCGTGAACTGCTGAAGGTTCTGGCTTCGATCTTCCACTGCCGTATCGATTTAAGGCAGGTCGGAACAAGAGACAAGGCCAAGATGGTATCCGGTATCGGTGTCTGCGGCAGGGAACTGTGCTGTGCGAAGTTCATCGGTGATTTTGACCGTATCTCCATCAACATGGCGAAGAATCAGCTGCTGGCTCTGAATATCCAGAAGCTTTCCGGACAGTGCGGCAACCTGATGTGCTGTCTGCGTTTTGAAGATGATGCCTACAAGACACTGCGTAAGGATCTTCCGAAACTGAACGCACAGGTCGAATATGAAGGCGAGAGATTCCGCATCACATCGATGAACGTGATCGCCAAGAACTGCAAGCTGGAGAATGCCGAGCATGCGATCTTCATCTCTCTGGATGATCTGATCGCCAAGGGCAAGTACAACAAACCGGCTAAGAAAGAAGAAAGAGAGGAAGAAAGTGCCGCTGAATCATAAGGCTGCACTTTTTCTTGTAGCCACACCGATCGGCAATCTGAGTGAAGTATCCCAGCGCTGTCTGGATGTTTTGAAAAGCGTCGATGTGATCGCCTGCGAGGATACGCGCAATACGCAGAAACTGCTGAGTCATTTTGACATCCATACCAGAACGATCACTTATCACAACTTCAATGAAAAGGATTCGACAAAGGGGATCATCAAACTTCTGGAAAACAAAGAGAGCGTCGCTCTGGTCTCCGATGCCGGCTATCCTCTGATCTCCGATCCGGGTTATCAGCTGGTGAACGAGGTCATCGGCTGCGGTTTTGACATCATCACGATCTCCGGACCCAATGCGGCGTTAAATGCGCTGGTCGCTTCGGGACTTCCTACCTCTCATTATCTTTTCTACGGTTTCCTGAATCCGAAATCATCTCAGGCCGCAAAGGAACTGGAGGCACTGAAGTCTTTTCCGTACACGCTGATCTTCTACGAGGCACCCCACCGCATTGAAAAGACGATCGCTCTGGCTCTTAAGATACTGGGTGACAGGAAGGCCTGTCTGGCCAGAGAACTGACCAAGATCCATGAGGAGTACCACCGGGGGACTCTGAAGCAGCTGAGCGAACTTCATGATCTGAAGGGCGAGATGGTCCTGATCGTTGAAGGGTGCTCAGAAGTGAAGAAAGAAGATATGGGAACATTATTACAAAAGGTGAATGAACTGATCGCATCGGGCTATCGGGCAAAAGAAGCAATCAGTGAGATCGCGGGAATATATGATGTATCCAGAAACAGTCTCTACGATGCTTATCTGGAAGAAAAGAAACAAGGGGAAAAGTGATGGAGATCAACGAGTATCAGAAGCTGGCGATGCGCACACTGAACAGGGACATTCCGGAAAAAGAGATCCTGATCAATGCGGTCATGGGACTTTGTTCGGAATCGGGCGAGGCGATCGATATCGTCAAGAAGCAGCTGTTTCAGGGACATGAACTGGATGAAAAGCATCTGAAGGAGGAACTGGGCGACATTGCCTGGTATCTGGCAGAAGCGGCCGAAGCTCTGGGGATGGATCTTGATGAGATCTTTTCCGCAAATATCGATAAACTGAAAAAGCGTTTTCCTGAAGGTTTTGAAGCAGAGAAATCCGTAAACAGGTGAAGGAGAAGACTATGTACGATGTGATCATATTGAACGGGCTTATCGCAGACGGTACAGGCAGGGATGCCTATCAGGCTGATATCGCCATTTCAGGCGATCGGATCGCAAAGATCGGCGATCTGAAAAATGAGAGTGCAGAAAAGACGATCGATGCAAAAGGTTCCTATGTCACGCCGGGTTTCATCGAACCGCATTCCCATACCGATCTTTCCGTCCTGTTCTGGCCGCAGATGACCAATTACCTTGAACAGGGCGTCACCACGACGGTCGGCGGCAACTGCGGTCATTCCTACGGTCCGATCGGTGATGAACTTTACCGGGCGGCGATCGTGGATACCAAGGTCGGTTTTGAAGTCGGCAAGGAGTATTTCAACAACGTGACACTGCTGATGCCCAAGCAGGCAGCAGCAGCCGCACTCAAGAAAGAATACGGGATCGATCTGGACTGGCACAGTTTCGGTGACTATATCGATAAATGCAACAGGTCAGGCATGTGTGCCAACATCGTTCCGTTAGTCGGTTACAGTGCCGTGCGAGGTGCCGTGATGGGTCTTGACTGCTGCAGGGAGGCGACAGAAGAAGAACTTGACAGGATCGAAGATCTGGTCAGGCAGTGCATGGAAGAGGGCGCTTTCGGTATGTCCACAGGCACCGATCCCCAGTATGTTCCGGGTCCTTTCGCGACAAAGGAAGAGACGATCCGGATGCTGAAGGTGGTCGCTGAATATGACGGCATCTTTGCTTCGCATACGCGCAACTATGATATGGCCAAGGGCGTTCCCGACCGCATGGGCGGCTATCACGACATGCTGGAGGAAGCACTGGCAGCCGGTGTCAGAGCCAACGTCTCCCATGTCCATACACTGGGAATGGGGACTGATGATGAAAGCAATGCGAAAGCCGCAAGAGACACGCTTGCCTATTTTGAAGAAATGAGGGACAAGGGTCTTGATCTGAGCTATGATGTGATCCCTTCTCCTTATTCCATGGATATGACGGTTCCTTATTTTGCAACGTTCTTAAGACCTTTTGTTCTCTGGTGCGGCGGCAGAAAGGAATTTGCGAAACATTTACAGTCTGAAGACACACGCAAGATGGTCCATGCGCTTGTCGATGCCGGTCTTTATCCGTTTTTGGATGAGAAGAATCTGATGACCAGTATTTATCCGCTTCTGATGATCTCCAGACACAAGACACATCCGGAGCTTGTCGGCATGAATCTGATGGCATATGGCCAGTCAAGCGGCAAGAGTCTTCTGGATGCCGTCCTGGATCTGTTTGCGGAAGATCCGGATATGGGAACGGACATGGCGCTTCCCGATGCCACGACTTCCAATGAGATCCTCTGCCGTCATGAGATGGCCATGCCCTGTGCAGACGGCTTCTCCGGGGATAAGGATACCAACATCGGCATCAGCGAAGATCTGGGCATGCTGCCAAACCCGATGAATCTTTCCTGCATGATCAGATGGCTGACACTGCATGGAAAGGACCGCTTTGAGGATTCGATCAGACAGATCACTTCCTATCCGGCGAAACGATTTGCGATCAAAGACAGGGGGATCCTGGAAGAAGGAAAATATGCGGATATCGTCGTCCTGAACAGGGATCAGCTTGTCAGCCACGACCGCGATGAAGATCCGCTGCAGTATCCGGAGGGCATCGATTATGTCTTTGTCAACGGACAGCTGAGTATCGATCACAAGAAACAGATCGAAGGCGTGAAGGCCGGAAGGATGCTGAAAAAAGAAAGATGAGTTACCGTTTTTTCGGATGGAATGACCGTGATGTCTATTCGGTCAGCTGTGAGTATCCGGGTATCGGAAGCCCTTTGGATCTGTATGATGCATTGAGCGGGATCTGGTGTGAAGAGACCTGTGCACCGCGGATGCGGAAGGACTGGAATGAGAAAAACAGAACACTAGGACAATGTTCGATCACGGCTTTCCTTGTCCAGGATATCTTCGGGGGCGAAGTCTATGGGGTAGATCTGAAAGACGGGAATTTTCACTGTTTCAATGTCGTTGATTCCCATATCTTCGATCTGACCAGCGAACAGTTTTCGGAAAGACTTGATTATTCTCTGTCTTATCTTCAGAAAAGGGAAGATCACTTCAAAAAAGAAGAGAAATATCAGCGTTATCTGCTTCTGAAAAACAGGCTGAAAGATGATTGCATACAAAAAGACACGGACTGATCCGTGTCTTTGTTTTAAATGGTGCACCAGGTGAGACTTGAACTCGCATGGGATCTCCCACACGCCCCTCAAACGTGCGCGTCTACCTATTCCGCCACTGGTGCGTATCTCTATTATAGAATATTTTATGCCGAATGAAAAATATTTTTGTAAAATAAGAGTTAGATAACAGGAGATAGTAAAAATGAGTTCATTTAAAGATCTTAGAATCGTCGATAATTTTTATCAGACATCATCGTTTTTTCCGATGCCGACAGTCTGCATTTCGACAGTGAATCCGGACGGCAGTCTGAATATCGGTTCCTATTCCTTGTGTTTTCCGTACTATATCGCCGGCAAGGAAAGATATGCGATGCTTCTGGAATGCCGCAACACTTCCAATACCTGTCAGAACATCCTGAGGACACACAAGTGCGCTTTGAATTTCATTCCTGATGACAGGAAGTATTTCAAAGAGGCAGTCAGGCTCGGTTTCCCGGGTCCGAGTGAGGAAAAGATGAAGGAGCCTCTGCTGTTCACGATGGAAGACGGACAGGCCGATCCTGCAGACAAAAACAGACCGCAGGTCATCAGGGAAGCTTTCCAGGTCTTTGAATGCACATGGGCGTCCGAACTGGAGAACGCAGACAAATTCAAGGTAGAAGACATCGATGACGGACATCCGGGTCCCTACAACGATTTCAACGGCATCACTTCCAAGTACGGTGCACACTTCATCCTTCATGTCGACAAGATCCTGATGAAGGAAGAATACTACAACGCGATCGTCAACGGTGTGACCAAGAACAGTTTCCCGCCTGTTCCGGTGGATTACGGTTACCGTGATTCCACGAACTTCTGGTATACGCAGTTCCCGCGTTTCAAGAAGCCGATCGCCGAACCGATCCCGGCTCCCAAGGAAGTCGATCTGGATTCAATCAAGTATGCAGCCAACCGCTGTGATCCGGACATCAAGTTTACGGATGATGCACTGAAGAATTTCGTCAAAGTGCCGCGTCCCTTTCTCAAAACTGTCCTCAACGGATGTGTTGCCTGGGCAAAGGAAAACAATGTCACGCTGATCACTGACGAACACGTCAAGATCATCAACGACAAGCGCAAACAGGAAAAAGCCAAGAAATAAAAAGAACGTCCCTGAACGGGACGTTTTTAACTGATCTTTCTGAGTATTTTGGCGACACACCTGACTGAATCATCGATCGGGATCGGTTCAAACAGCTCGTTATCTGCTGTGAGCACATCGATGCCCAGTCTTCTCATGACGAATCTGTCACCGACCTGGAATATGCCGATCTCATCATAATTGATCCTGTCAGCGGCTTTGATGAGAATGCAGTCCTTGTTGCCGTAGATCGGTTTCATGGCATCTTCAAAGGCGATCAGGATAGCGGTCGATTCCCGGTTGTTGGGCGTATCCGGCAGAGAGAATCCCACAGAGGCAAAGCGGTTGTCTTTTACAAATTCTTCGACTTCGAAAAACAGAGGTCTGGTGATCAGTTTGTAGGAAGTCATTTTCTCTGCTCTTTCAAGGGAATTGGAAAGGATGGAATCGACGCTTTTCTGTGTATATTCATCGGTATTCATGTAGCTCTGATAGAGTTTCTTGGCTTTGTCACTGATCTTCAGTTCATCTTTCAGATAATAATCCTGAAACAGATAATTCGCATCGATATCGAGAGCATCTATGATTTTGATGAGCAGGTTGGAATTCAGCCCGCGGACACTGTTTTCGTAGTTGTTGACGGCAGACTTGCTTTTGCCAATGAGTTTTCCGAGATCTTCCTGTGTCATCTTCTTCTTTATTCTTGCTTCCTTGATTCTCTTGCCGATGGACATGCTCTTACCTCTTTCACTTGAATCATATCATTGATTATCGGGGAAGAAAGGTGAATAAAGGTCCAAAAAAACATTGTTCCGATGTTCAAATTTACAATCGTGCTATGATTAAAGAAGAAGTTCACAATACGTGAATTCTGATGGAACAATGGTTATGAGTATATTGGAAAAGAATTATCCGGTCATAGGAAATCTGAGGATCATCATGGATCAGAAAAGCATTTCCGTGAAAGCCTTAAGCGAAAAAAGCGGGATCGCAGTTGACGTTTTGGAAAAAATACTGTACAACAAAAAGGTAATAGAGCCGTTTGAGACAGTGCTGCTGGCAAAGGCACTGGAAACGGATGTGAATGCTCTGTTTAAAGAGCCCTGATATTCTAAAGACCGGATTGCTTGCTGAATAATTGAATTAGTTTCCGAATCCGCTAATGGCTCCCATTCGGTAAGATGTTTCCGGTTTTATAGCAAAACGGTATGACTTGTCATACCGTTTTTGTTTTTTTCTTTATGATTGTTTTTTAACAGCGTTTGATGACGATCCTTCCTTCCACTTGCGAATCAACGTTGTTCATGGAAGAAAGCAGCTCT
>JAEEGI010002357.1_pt1 | contig 46555 bp, 39 predicted proteins | sample 8958751 | NCBI WGS metagenome assembly JAEEGI01 (sample SAMN16246545, study PRJNA631951) | gut metagenome | biome: gut microbiome; feature: rumen; material: KS-attached | host: Bos | place: Iran: Karaj | collected 2018-10
TAGTCGAAGTTCCTTATGCTCGGCAAAGTCGAAACAAGCTTCACTCTGCTCTCGCTTACTCGAAACTTTCTACGACTGGTTCTGATTTCTTTTTTATACGACAGGGACTATATTCAGCGTGCAACTGAATAATTCCTTTTTCTTCACCCATTCAACAAGAGCCTCAAGTGATTCCATGCGCCACAGTTTCAACATAGTGACTTGCTTGCCGTCGGTGGTTTCGATAATAAAGCGGCCTTTCTTGTCGAAATCCCAATTCCCTTGAACTGGTCCATCAGCTTTCTCGCCATCATAGCTATAACTACTTGCAACTTCATAGAAGAGATGCTTGAACCGCTGCCCTCTTTCATAATACGGATTACATTCTATGGGGAAAGTCTTGTTCAGAATATCCAAGGTTACATCATTTCCACCGTCTTTCAGAATGCTTGCCCATTTATTTATGATAGCAAATGCTGCTTGAGCGTTGCTAAGTGGAGCGAAATCAATAATTTGTTTCAGATAATCATTGTTTACCATAATATAATAGTTTAATAGATAATATTTCCTCAAATATTAGGCAGCGAGAGCCAGAGGCCCTTGCTATCGTAGTTTGGTTTCCTTCATCTCTATTTCGAGATTGGGGAATGCTTGTCGCAGAGCATAGAGCAAAGGCTCCATCGTGTTAGCTTCGGCATGGAGGACGATACACTCAGGATCGTCAGTGTTCATCGAGAGCAGATTACCGTCATAGTAACGGGAGCCCACGAGCGTCTTCATCAGGATGTTCATTGGAATATAGAGACCAAATTCGTTATAGGCATCTCCATATTTCTGCGTCAACTCATCAATGAGAATCTTTACGGCTGCAAGTTCTTCAGCGGAACCTCTCAGATAATAGTCTGCTTCGTGCGGATCTTCCTCTTCAGGCTCGTATTTATATTTCTCACCAGCCAGTTTGAAATAATCTCTGGCTTTCAGGGGATGTCGGAAGATGCCGTTCTTCTCGTCACCACAGTCATACAGATGACCAAGTTTTAAGGCTGCACTCTTACTCCCATTATCACAGAGTTCTTGAAGAATCGCAGGGTCATCACTGAAAGTGGCAACATCATCGCTAGAGCCCCCAAGAGCAACGACGATCTCTTTGCGAATCCACCAGACAGCGTAAGCAATGAACTTGAAGTCGGAGTTCAAATCGAACTTCATGGCTGCTTTAGTCAATCCAGAACGTCCAGCCTTTAGCAACTCTTCAAGCAAAAGACCTTTGTTTTGATACTGTCTGGCAATGCTCAACACAAAGCGCTCATTGTGCTTTGTCAGCTTTTTCATCTCGTCGCAGTCTGTACCCTTTTGCTGTACAGCTTTCAACAGCTCCATTTCTTCGTCAATACTAAGCAATGGCGTCTTGCCAATCTCAATTAAATACTTGTCTAAATCCATAATCATTCATTTTTGTTTGTTACGTTATCAATATAGATAAGTGAGATGAAAATTCAAAATACATGGCAACTATTTTTTTGACTTCAGTTGTTACTTCTTTAACTCAAGCCTTATCTTTCCTTCCTGAATGGCACGAATAAGGCGGACTTGTACTTGTTCGCTTTCCTCTGTCATCAGGTCGAAAGGATGACCATCGGCTTCTGTCTCTGGGAAGTACTTGCCCTCGACATCGTTCTTCAGATAGACTCCGCAACCAGGTTCTTCCGCTTTGTAGTAGATACGAAACGATGGATAAACCGTTTCCATCAACTGAGTGACTTCATAGCAGGGCGTCCAAGCCGTTTCGAAAGTCACCAATAGTATGTCGTCTTGACGTTCAAGTTCAATCCATATTCCTCGACATAGCACGTCATCAGGATTCTTTCCCAAGGCTTTCACCAGACAACCCAGCCATGTGGGACCTAAGCCGTTTTTTACTAAAGGCTGTTCCATCTCTTGGAGTTCCTTCATTTTTTGATATAGTGCATCAAGTTCTTCATTTTTGCCCTCGAAGACATAATTGGTAGTGCAGATGTTTGGCATAATTATAATACTTTTTATTTTTTATTACTAATAATTTTCAATATGACGACAAATCACAGGCAATTGCTTGAGAAAACCAACCAAGGCATGCAAACCCATAATTCCGTTCAATGTAAACGAGTATTCAGGGTACTGACGGTTTGGATAGATGAAATATTTGTTCGTACTATTGTAATAATCAAACTCTTCAACGTACATCACGTAACCTTCCACCATAAAAAAGGCTTCTCTTCGTTCACCACTTGGATAAGTAAGTCTAACTACATCACCTATCTTGAATTCTACGTTCACTTCCATTTCCTTGCAGAGTTCACAAAACTTCTCTTTAGGAGTGCGTGGATCATTTTTAACTCCAGGAAACAGAATATTGACTAATGGATTTGGGGGTTCTTCATGTTCCTTACAAAGGTCTGCGAACCTGATTCCGTCGTTATATCGCCTCTTCATCATTTGGAAATAGTTCTCAATGTTTGGCATCCATTCATCAGGATTGTCTGACAGAGTGATATTCGACTCGTCGAACACCATGGTGTTCATATTAAATACCTTCAGATGTTGTAGATGGTATTTGAATTCCTCATTACGTATGGAGTATTCCAGCGCCACATCCATCAACAACCGAGGCAGATTAAGCCAGAAGAATCTTGATTCCTCTATTTTCCACGATGCCTCGGCAGGTAGTTGGCGGGCTGGTATAACGGTGTAAGAACCAAATGGCGACCCTTCTACCGACCAACGCCATATATGCATCTCAACATCTTTATAAGTGATGAAGCAGCCATGACTGTTCTTATCCTTTCTCTCACTCATCTTAAACATTGATAAGTCGGCCTTGGCTTTAACAAGTGCTTGACGGAAAGGCTCCTCCGTATAGGAAAACACCCCATTATCAAATCCAAACAGAGGATTCCTATGCTTGCTGAAATAGATGTTCAAACTATTCAATTTTATGGGAGCATACACTGCCTTGCGGATTTGCTCTTCATCGTACATGTTTGCTTGAAAGGTTTTCCACCTCTCTTCAAAAGTAGCGCGACGCTTCTTTACATCATTCTGGGTATGTGCTATTTTTGCCATAATTGTTTCGTTTTTACAACTGCATCAGACAGACACGACCTGTCTTTCGCAGAGATGAATAATTTTGTTTATAGGAGTTTTCATTATCAATGACCCAAAGTAGTTTTGTGCTCAAATGGGGCGGTACTTCTGGTGTTACGGCATAGCCATCTGTGATAATGATAAGTCCATCGTAGTTGGGATACTCCTTCACATAGTCAATAGGAGCCTGAAAGTTAGTGCCGCCTCGACCTTTCACTTCGAGCTCTTGCTTATTCTTCTTGGCCTCATCCAGTTTGATGGGTTTACCTTGAACTGTACAGTCGAACATCAGCACATCGATCTCCTGCACTCCATATTTAAAAAAGGTGGTGATGATACGGAAATAGCGACCCAGTTCTTCTGAGCCAACAGATCCACTGGTATCAATGGCAATGAGCAGACGAGTGACAAAGTCGTAACGACTTCCCATCTGTTCGAAACCAAAACGACGACTGGGACGCATACGTGTCAAACAACGTTTCTGAGAGAGAATGCTGGAACGGAAAGCTCGCAGAACGTTACGATAGTCGATTTTTCCATCTGCTGCTTTCTTGATGAGTTCCACCATATAGCCAGGTATGCTACCCCATTGCGTTGTGCTTTGAACAATATCAGTAATCAGTCGAGATTGGAATGAGTCTTCCTCCCAGAGGGCTGTATAATCTGCCCCATCGTCTTCAGCTAGCCTTTGCTCCAGGCTTTGGCCTTGTTCTGGTCCTAATGAACCTTGACTAATATTCTGTGCCTGATTATTACCTTCCTTAGATGGTTCTGAGACATCTTCACCTTTCTGCTTATTAGTGCAAGAATTACCTTCGCTGGGTTTATCTCCATCACGATGAACGCCCATTTCGCATAGCCGTTTTGCATACCATTCGTAATGCTGACCAGAGGGCAAACCATATTGTTCAGGTCTCGTCATATCGAGAAAGCCAAAATGATAGGCAGGCGAGATAACCATATCGCTGGCCATCTGGAGTACCATGGGTTTACAGCCAAGAGGCTGACGGGCGTATGGATGTTGAAGCAGGATACGAATCATCTCTACTCGAAGCATTGCACTCAGTTCCATATCCTTCACACCTTCGATGATTTCCGGATTATACTCTATTCTACCTTGTCCAGACCGAAGCGCACACTGCATGTTGGCATTCATCTTGAGCCGATGCGTGCAATAGACGGTGAAGAACAGCGGTTCTGTGAGAAACCACTGTTCTGTTTCCTGTTGTATACGTTCTCGAACTGTCATAGTGTCTGGATGAATTCGATAATCTGTTTGTAAGTCTCAGGCAGTTCCTTATTAATCAGCCGTAGCATCTGTTTGTAGCCTGAACCATCCATCATCGATACAAAGTGGGCGTAGGCTTCACGACTATGTTTTAACAGATAATCATGGTAGGCTTTTAGGTTCTGACATACTATTGTCTTGTCCAGTTTGTCTACATGATCCGTCTCAAAGAAACGAGCCATACCTTCATTGAGAACCGAGAACTGATGCAATTCATATTTATCAAGTTTTTTCTTTGTTTTACTGAAGTTCGACAATACATCCATAGGTGTTAGCTCTGACTTCTGGAACGACAGAAACAGTTGGGCTGTAGCCTGCACACCTATAATGCCTGCCACAATCTTTTGATGGATAGGTTGAGGGTTGGGAACGTTTTCCAATAATCGCGCCACCTTCTCCCATGCTCTGCGATCCGGATCTTTCTCCAAGCCCTGTTCCTCTTTGGTGTCTGCACTGCGGTCGAGCAATTCTGGATTGGCACTGATAAAGTTGACCACTCGCTCGTCCAGTCCTGAACGTACAGCCCAAAGCACCCACTCCTCAGCAGAAGGACGGAAGGTGTAGATGTTGAATCGCGACACCAAGGCAGGGTCGAGATCCGTCAACTGATATTCCTCACCATCATTACAGGCAGAAATGATACGACTGCCCTCAGGCAAAGGACGACCTGCCAACTTGCGATTCAGCACCAGGTCCATTACTGTCTGGAGGATTTCAGGACGGGCACGATTCAGCTCGTCCAAGAAGAGCACGATAGGTTTGCCGTCCATGGGGAACCAATAGGGTGGCATAAAGGTGGTTTTACCAGTCGCCTCATCCTTATTGGGCAGTCCCAACAAATCGCCTGGATCGCTCATCTGTCCGAGGAACAAGGTCTTCACCATCATCCCCTTTGCTTCATAATACTTGGTCAGAATCTGCGACTTACCAATACCATGCCGGCCTGTCAGCATAATGTTCTGCCATGAAGGCGTTACCTCTAATACTGTCAGCAGTTCGCTGCTATTGATTGCTATTGCCATATTTATTTTTCTGTTTTGTTCTTTAATTCGTTATACTTCATATTAACCAGTTTCACCACCCTGTCAATTTTTTCATTGATAGCTGGCATACGCCTTAGATATTCTGCCACAGCACTTATGGTAAACACGCAAAAATGCACATGTAGCCTGTCATCGCAATAAGACTGCATAATAAATTTGGGATCAAAGACATTCGGATAAAAGTCTACTACCCTATAATCACTGCAATGCATGGAAACCTGCCATCCCTGATATTCTATAATCACCTGATGATTGTCGTGTGCAGGAATAAACATATGGAAGTCGCCCAGATTCTGACTGTTGAGATAAGGACGTAGTTTCTGTTCGACAAAATCTTCAAACCCTTGAGAAGAATGATAATGGAACTCCAACGCACCATCACTGATATCACGGGTAGTGATAGCTTCCATGAATTTCTCCACGCCAATGATCCACGGACGGAGAATAGCCTGATACATTTCCTTTAGGCTATAGTCCTTTTTGAAGTATTCTTTCACTTTCGTCTCGATTTTCTTATCATCCCACAGTTCGAAGTCGATGCGGTCACATACTACGGCCTCCAGCGCCCTCAGTTTAAGTCTCTTGGCATGATAGTTTAATTCCTCGTTTCGTAATTCCCATTCTGCAGCCATCTCCATCAGCAACGTGGCAATGTTGAGGGTATGAAATGTAGTTTCTTGCAGTTTCAATGCTGAACAAGCAAGATGATGACAAGGTATCACCTCGTAATACCCAAAGGGTACATTTGATTTCGAATAGCGATTAATCATCATAGTTACACCCTTATATGTCAACAATACCGTTTCTACTTCAGAACTTAACTCATATATTTTCTCTAACCACCAATAAATGGTATAATCCAAGGTTCCAGGGAAAAGGTCTGAACTTCTTCTTCTAGCCTTTTCTTCTTCAACATCACTTTTACCATGAATAGGCCTCTTGCTCTGTTCCATCTTAAAATAGGTCATATCAGCCCCTTCGCTTATCAAGGCCTCACGCAGGCTGGCTTCTGAGAAAGAGAACTTATCACTCTTCCAACAAACAATCGGATTCTTCTCTGTGTAGTGAGGCTTTAAATATGTTTCTAATTTCCTTTCATCCAACTCTTGAAATACTTCTCTACGGATGTATTCCAACTTATTATGTCTACTAGCATATCGTTTATCCCTTGCCACCCACGTCTTCCTGCGCTTAGCCGCCTTTTCTTTCCAGTATTCATTGAAACTCATAACTATGCTGCTTTTGTTGTTATTATGATTTCTTCCCAACCTTTCTTTACGTTGGCTGCAATCTCGTTGGCTAGGAGTTCGCGAATCTGCTGCTCATCACTGCTATACATCATATCGCGCTTAATCATCTCTTTGCGTGCACTGCTATAATCTGTGTGGTAGATGATATAGGCAGGATAACGACCTGACTGTTCCTTGTTGGTTTTCCACAACATAAACTTATGTAGCATCACCTTCTCTCCTGACACCTTTTTATAAACATGGCGTTCTAAGAGCTCGCTCTCTGCTAGTTTGCCACTACCAGCTTCTGGTTCCTCAAAGGGACAAAGATCAGTTAGTTGCGAAAGGCGGATATCTACCGTGTTAGCCTGTTTGTCAGTGCGTTCCTGATTGAAAGTGATGCCCAGCACGGATACGCCAGGAGTAGTGCCCTCTAACAACCAGCCCAGATTCTCGTCGTAACAGAGCAATGGATTCATGCGAATCTTATCATCATTGCCACGAGCCACCAGTTCCAGCACACTCATCTCAAATACCAGTTGCGGGCGAACCATCTGATAGGCTATACCACGAGAATCAGAAAGTACATACTGTGATTCAACATGCAGTTCACTCAGTCGCTGGGCAACTGATGTCCTGTCTTCGTCACTCAGCCCTGTAGAGCCCAAGGCAAACATTTGGAAGAGTCCATCCTCACGACGAACAGCCATCATCAAATCGCGCACACCTCTGTCGCCCATGGTATAACCAATGACTGCAGCATCGATAGTATGACGTGGCTTTACCTTCCACACGATATTAGAATCGGTATGAACCACCAGACCTTCAGCGCCTTCGCCTTCTACCCACTCTTCATAGATAGTCTTCACATCATCTGTCGAATCTACCTTACGCATATCAACAGGACGAACGTTCTCATTCTGGAATATGTCACATAAGCGCTGATGGATTTCGTCGTAATGCACATCATTCCATTCCTCGCCATCCAACTCTACAATATCGAATGGAGCCAGACGGATTTCATCGCGTTTCTCGATATCAGCCAGTGCAGTAGTCACATCACCACAACGGGGGCGGCCATCCTGGCGAGGCATATATAGCTCAGCTGCAATCACGGCCTGTTTTACACCAGCCTGCTTTAGCGCCTCTGAAAAGAGATTGATACACTTCAAACCGTTAGCCTTTTCCTTGCCATTGGCATTGAGCATCAGCGTCTGGCCTTCAGAATAGAACAACACCTGAAGGTGTCCGTCGATCTTACGGGTCACATAGAAATGCTCGCCATCTATACGCTGCTTGAGCTTGGCTCCTTCTACCAATACAAACTTACCTGCAATATTCTTCTTGTAATTAATCGCAGTCTGAATATACTTCTGTTCCATATTTTTATTAATTAATTGTTTACTGACTTAAGTTCCATATTTGTGAGTCGCAGAATGAGCACATACTTATCGCCATCTACCCTACCTTCGAGAAATGCGCGATAGGGCGTTCCACCACCAGCCATCACTATAGGCTCGTTACCTTTGGCACCACCACCCAACAGCATCATGGCATCAGCTTCATCTAATTTCTTCGCCATATCATAAAGAAAGTCGAAGGTCAGGCCATTCACATGCTGCACCTGATAACTCTTCTTAAACATAAACATGCGCATGGCTTTCTGCACAGGAATCAACTTACCAGTCCAACGAAGTGGGAATCCATCTATAGCAATATTGGCTGTGGTAGTTGTTTCTGGATGCATCTCCTTTTCTGTTCCGTCGGGCAGATATACGTGTTCGTTTAGTGTTACACCATACGCCACCTTCTGCTGAGCAGTGAGATACACCTTCTTCAGTCCCTCTACCTTCAGTCCAAACTGTTCCATATCCACCTCTGGATCGCTATCAACAAGAACAGAAGCCAAGTTCTCGCCATACTGATTGAGCAAGGCCTCATCAGTGGTCATCAACGTGCAACGCACTCTGCGTTCATTCACACTTCGCTTACCATTAGAAGTTTTGTAAACGGGTTGCTGGCGATGGATAGTGCTTCCGAAAGCCACTTCAGCATCGCGCCTTGAGTCATTTGAAATATTAATCTTACGCATAGTCTTATACCTTATTATTAATTAGAACATACTGAAATCAAGCTCGTCGATCTCTTCATCCATACCCTCGTCCAGGTCATCAATAGTAGTTTCTTCTGCCAGCGATACCAAGGGGAAATCCTGATGGATACCAGCAAAGAGGAATAATCCGTTAGGAGTATTCAGAAGATAGGCATCGTTGAGGTTGGTTCCTCCACGATAGCTAAAGTTGAAACGGTAGATGTCATCACCAACAGCAGCACTCAGATCAGCATTCACTATCTGATATACCGATTCCCATTCGTTATCGAGAAACTCTTGAGCTGTTGCTTTTTGGTTTAATTCGATTGGGGCATCGAAAGATGAAGGATATGAGGGCAACACCTGTGCCCCATCCTCACTATAGGCAGTCAGATCACTCTTCTCTATCCAATAGCCGTCTTCATTTACTGTACCCTGCTTAAGTCCTCCAGATGGAATGATAAGTGCATCGTCAGGAGATAGATAAGCCGAGTTGCATACATCACCATTGCGACTGGTAGCCACAAGACTGGTCCAGCCATAAAGCTTTTTTCTCTCTAACTTAATAGGTGTTGACCCATAAGTAGCGCCATTTAAATTAAACAATAGTTCCTTAGCCATAACTTTTCCATTTTTTAATGTTATGACCTATTAATAGACAGATAAAAGAAAAAATTCAAAAAAGCACGAAACTTTTTTGAATCTTTCCTTCATTTTGCGATAAAAAACGGCATCCCAAGACCTTTCTACTACAGGATTAGAAGGATGCCAGCCAGCCTCCGGCTTCAATCGAAACTTTCCACGACTGGTTCTGTCTTCTTATTTCTTTTGGCTTGTTATATTAACAAGATAGACATATGGGATAAAAAATTAAAAATCTAATATTGAGTATTTTAATAGAATTCTTGTCCTTTTTTGGGGCAGCTTTCGTAAAGGAAAATATCTTCAACAATCCAACTTGCTTGTGAAGGAGAGATACGTTCGCTTTTGTAACGATTTTCCTATACATCGTGAAGTTCTAAAACTATTTTGCAACAATCACTTCGAGTTTTTCAACAAATTCAGGCAATTCCATAGCATACTTGACGAATTTCTCCATATCATCCTTACGCCACATCTTCAAGATAGTAACTTCACCATCACTTGTTACAATATTATGCTTTTTGCTTGCTGGATAAAAATCCCAACCGCCCTCAACCATCTTGCCTCGTGCATCTCCATCATCATAGTAATACTTTCCATCTTCCTTAAATGGGTGGAATAGTTCTTTGAAGCATTTTGCTCTTTCATAATATGCATTCACCTTCTTTATAGGAAATGTCTTATTCAAATCGTGCAGAGAAACAACACTTGAACTTTGCGACTTAACCTCAGCCCATTTAGAAACAATTGTGTAGACAGTTTCTGCTTTTCCCGTAGGTTTTCGCTCTCCATCTGTTTCTGGATTACAACAACAGCCATCATAGAATACAAGATACTTGGTATTGTCTCGTTTGGACATGGTATTTAGCAAACATTGGATTTCTTGCTTGCATTTGCTGTCAAGGGAATCCATAAGGGCACACAGGAATCTTCTATTCTCTTCCCAAAAAGAAGACAATAGATCTAATACACTTTCATCTATAGTCGCAAATTCCTGTGAGTATTGACTTACGTTAATCCCTTTTTCCTTAGCATAGGCCTCTATAAGCGGATACCATGATCGACTTTTATACCAATAACCACCGCAGAGTTCGTCCTTATATTGATTGTTTTGCTTTGAAACACACCATTTTTTCTTTTCCAATTCATCATAATAGCCTTTAATTATCAATAATTGGAGTAACTCTTTTTTAGGTTGATAATCATAATATGTTCCTTCTAAAAACCAAATTGGCGTTTGTGAAGTAGCAATAACAGTATCGGTTATAAGGTCTTTGTATTTATTCTCCCATAGTTTGGTTATCTTTTGAGAGAAGTCTGTTCCTTTGGCAATGCTAGGATGGACCGATGACCCCTCAATACTCGGAAATGTAAGTTCGTTGGAGAATTCTTCCAGAAAGAATCGTGAGCGGTTTGATAGGGATGATGAATTAAGCAAAGGTGTTATAATATCATCAAGAATATCCTGATAACTAAGCCGTATGAAGTGTTCATCAATATTATCAGATGATGATAGCGAGTGCGGTGTCAAATAGACATATATCTGATATACTCCATCATTCTTCCAATGCGAGCCAATATAATAGCGCTTTGTTTGAGAAGCATTGGTGTATTCATCCAAATCAAACTTTTTATTGACTTTTGCTCCTCCTTCTTTTGAGTCAATTTTGTTTTCTATGATAATTTGTAATTTCTTCTTTTCATCATTAACAACAGCATCACCCTCAATGTAAATATCAACACGGTCTTGGCATCCAAGAACAATCTTTCTCATATCAGATGTCTCGAAATACCCGTTATACATAGCCATTTCTGCCAATTCACAGATTGCTTTTTCTGTGTCTACCTTCAGTGACATCATCTTCATTTTTCGTGTGACAATATTTTTCTTCAGGCCATCATCAATGAGATTCTCTGCCCCTTTTTGCTCGCCACATTTGCGGACTAAAGTATCAAGTAACATCATGATGGGGGCATTATGTCCAAACATTGTACTATTGCCTTGAAGCAACCAGCTGAGAAAAGCACTAAATGTTGTCTCACTTCTTTGCTTAGAGATGATTTCAAAAAAAGAGGGCTCATTATACCTCTCACGTAAAGCAATGAGTGATTTATCACTATTGAACTCGATAATTTTATCGAGATAGGTTTGATAAGTTCTTTCCATATTCTCCTACTTAGGTTTATTTCAGCTACAAAGATACACATTATTTCAAAATAACAGTAACATAAAAAGAAAAAAATTAGGCAGCAAGAGCCATGGGCTCCTGCTGTTTTGGGGAGAGGTGGAAGTGTTTGGTCATTTTGGTGATGAGAGAGTCGATTTCGATATTGGTGAGTTCGAAGATAGTGAGGACATAGACCCCATTATTGAGTGATGGAGTGAAGAAGATTCTTTTGTTAGAGAGGTACTTACAAATCTTTGTGAACTGGTTCTTTGAACTTGTAGAAATTGTTGTTGTCATAATCTTGAATTTTTAATTGTTTGTATTAGGAATATAGTTACAAACAACAAATAATTCATTTTTTGGCACAACTTTTTTTCATTTTAATAATAAAGCGGCATCCCAAGACCTTTGAACATTGTTCTTCTAAAGGATTAGAAAGATGCCTGCCAGCCTCCGGCTTCAGAAGAAACTTTGACCTTTGGTCGAAGTTCCTCACGCTCGGCAGAGTCGAAGTCAATTTCACTCTGCTTTCACTTACTCGGAACTTTCCACGACTGGTTCTGGTTTTAATGAACTAAACTAACGCAATTCGGTTTCTTTCATCTCTATTTCGAGATTGGGGAAAGCTTGTCGCAAGGCATAAAGCAAGGGCTCCATCGTGTTAGCTTCAGCATGGAGGACGATACACTCAGGATCATCTGTGTTCATCGTTAGCAGATTGCCGTCATAGTAACGTGAGCCAACGAGCGTCTTCATCAGGATATTCATTGGAATGAAGAGACCAAACTCATTAAAGGCATCACCATATTTCTGAGTCAACTCATCAACGAGTGTCTTAACGGCTGCAAGTTCTTCAGCAGAACCTCTCAGAAAATAGTCGGCCTCATGAGGATTTTCCTCTTCTGGCTCATATTCATATTTCTCGCCAGCCATTTTGAAATATTCTCTGGCTTTCAGTGGATTTCTGAAGATACCGTTTTTCTCGTCACCTTTATCATACATCTGGCCAAGCTTCAAGGCAGCGCTCTTACTACCATTATTACAGAGTTCTTGAAGAATAGCTGGGTCATGAATCGGATTGATGTCGTCCACATCAGGACTCCCAATGGCAATAAGAATCTCTCTGCGAACCCACCACACAGCAAAAGCAACAAACTTAAAACCACGACTTGCGTCAAATTTCAAAGCAGCTTTCTCTAGGCCTGTGCGACCAGCTTTGAGTAACTCTTCCAGCGAAAGCCCCTTGTTTTGATATTGTCTGGCAACACTCAGAACTAACAGTTCGTTGTGCTTTGTCAGCTTTTTCATCTCGTCGCAATCTGCACCCTTCTGTTGCACAGCCTTTGCTAACTCAATTTCCTCTTCGATACTAAGAAATGGAGTCTTACCAATCTCAATTAAATACTTTTCTAAATCTTTGTTGTCCATAATCATTCTTTTTTGTTTGTTATATTACCAATATAGAAATGTGAGACGAAAAATTCAATTTTAGTTTGACATTTTAAGCAGCGAGAGTCAGAGGCTCCTGCTGCTTGGGTGAGAGGTGGAAGTGCTTGGTCATTTTATTGAGGAGGACATTAGCCCTAAAGCTGTCGAGGTCGAAGATGGTGAGAGCATATATCCCGTTTTCGACGGAAGGGGTGAAGAAGACTCTTTTGTTGGTTATGTACTTCTGGATCTTGTTGAAATAGTTTTTTGAACTGGTGCGAATTGTTGTTGTCATAATCTTGAATTTTTAATGTTTGTATCAGGAATATAGAAACAAGCATCAAAAAATTCAAAATCCATGGTAACTTTTTTTCATGACAATATAATTAACAGCATCCCAAGACCTTTGAACGATGTGCCACCTATATCAGGACGCACTCTTCGCCTGGGATATCGCTCACCCATGCGGTTATCTGATGGAGTTCAAATATCGTATTATTCATTATTATGGATGAGCTGCCAAATAATTCTTAACTAGCCAAACTAAATTCTCCCTATTTCCTAAATCTATAGCACGTTGACCTGAGAGCATACAGGAGAAAAACAACTGACACTTGAATTTTCCATCAATAGATAGAGTATAACCGCCGTTTTTATTGTTTGGAGAAAGAGTAAATCGGTTATAAAAAACCTTCAATTCATTGCTTTTCCCTAACTTTTTTATGACAGAATCTTTGCTTATGGGGACGCACTGTAATTTTTTTGTTCCTGCAACAAGCAATTTCCTAACAAATGCATTTGCCACAACTATTACAGAGGGTTTAAGCCCAAAAATTGCATCAAGAAAGATGTTTAACATACCAGAAAATAACGAAGGGTTGTTTAGAAAGTGTTTAACAACTTCGCTTTGAGTTTTCCTAACAAGACCTAAAACGTCTAATTCAGAATACCCCTCATATCCACATTCCTTCGCGAAACTTTCCATCGCTTGATAATAAGGACTATTCCCTGTGTATATAAAAACATCAACAGTATTCCCTGCATAAGAATTCGTATCAGCCCCAGAAGGATTGAATCCAATAAATAAAATCGTTCCTGAATGAAATTTATCCGATATTTCAATTAGTGGCACGTTGGGCGTAGATATTGCCCTTTCTGAAAAATTCTCCAATTTTCTGTAATCACCACCACTTTTTGTGCCGCTTAAATAGCCTTCATAGGCCTTCTTTATATCTTCTAATTTCGTTATTGTTGCCATATTTCTTCAGTTTGTTGCTTTGATTATGTATTATTCTACTACCCCTTTTAACTTCTCCCAGACCTTTACCATTGCCCAGGTGTCGAGTTCACAGTAGCGGAGGAGGGCCTCGCGACTAGCGGCGGCTTCGATGGGCTCCATAAATTGGATTTGTGGGAAGAGGGTCATGGCATTACCACCATTCTGGCAACGCTCATCCAGGTTGTGATAGTTCAGACTGGGCTCGTCAGGGAATAATGCAGGCAGCACACTCTTGATAGAGAACGAACCATGCATGGCTGGTACGTAATAGTAACCGTCTCTGAATGGGTCGAGCAAATCTTGGATATGCTCACGGATGTTTAGCAGATGAACAGCGAGGTCAGGATACATACCAGCAAGTTCCCTGATGCGTCCACATTCGAAACCTTTGTTATAAGCCAATGTGCAGACGTTCATCGGGATGTCTTTACAGAGCTGCTCGGCTAGAGAGCGACGTGGATCACTGCCATCGTTTGGTGCTAAGAACTCTAGATGCTCATAAGGCGCATCAGCACTGCGCTTAATGTGCAACGAATACTGGAAGGTTATCTGCTGATAAGGCTTTGTACCATCATACAAAGGGATAGTCTGCTGAAGCGTCTCGAAGTCGAGGAAATACAGCGGATAGCTGAGGTTGTTGAGGAACTCATGGATGCCTTCCCTATCGATATGTTCCGTCTGATTCAGAGTACACTCTACCTGCATCTGCTGCTTATCGCTAAGCTCATGACTACGTAAGTCTTCAAACGTGATACGGCCTGCATGATAGTGCTCCAACTTCTTCGCAAAGTTCATACGATAGAGGTCGAAAACGGTTGGTTCGTCATCAGGCACACCATGCTGACGTTTGCAATAATCTAAGAAAGCACAGCCGTAGGGTTTCATGCAGTGTTCTGACAGGTCAAGGTCAGGCTCCTCTTCAGAAGCCAATAGCTTCAGCGCCTGACTGACGCGGGCAGGCACTTTCAGGTATTCGTTATCCACCAGTTCCTTCATGTCGATTGTGACGAAAAGTTGCTGTAGGTTGAGTTCGCCATGGCGCACATAGTCGCTATTCAGGCAGACAAGATAGGTATCAGTTACATTGATGCCGCATTGCTCCAACACCCATTTCTGATAAGCGATATCTGGGGCGTACTTTTCGAGTTTAGCCTCTTGTCCGTCGAACTCTGGAAAACTAGAACTCTTCACTTCATAGATAGCCCAGCCATTCTTGGTTTTTCGCAGGATATCTACAGCACAATAGTTCTTTTCGAACGTGAATGATGCCTCGCAGATCACATCTGTTCCACGTTCCATCTCTTCTTTCGTCTTTTCTACCATCGCTGCGAGGTCAAGACCTCCATCCTCCCGTTTGGCAGTCACTTCAACGAAGGGGCCAAATAGTCCCATTGCCAGATCACCTACCTCGTTACCACTCTCAAAACGGGCCTCTACGCCAGCATCCACCGTAGCCTCATCTGGCTTGTAAGTTCGCAGCCAGAGCGTCTTCGGGCACTGACAGAACAGCGTATAACGCGATTTTGACAATCCTTTTGCCATATTTAGTTTTTAGTTATCGTTCTCAAATACCGCTACAAAGATACGAAACATTTCGAAAAGACACAGGTATTTGAGCTGAATATTTTTGAATATCTCTGTCTTTTAACACATTTCCTCTTTATTCACTACCTTTGTAGGCCAAAAAAAGAAATGACATAAATGCAGAACAAATCAAGAGAATCGTGGACGATGAGCGCGCAGAGCAGCTGACTGCCCTGTTGTGCCGTCATTGGGAGGTGGCTACTGCGCGGCTGGAAGGACTGACAGAGAAGTTGGCAGCCGATATGGATACCTGCGTCGAGGCGGAGATCTAAGACCATTATCTGTCGCTGGGTGAAGGAAGGGAATATCAAAAAGACGGATACTAACCTCTAGCAGAAATGCTAACTGAAAAGAGCCCAAATCACTTCGGATGGTGGTTTGGGCTCATTCTTATATCGCCTTGCAGCCTTCGCGGAGCCAGGCGGCTTCTTCTGCAGAGAGATGGGGGGAGAGGGTATCGAAGACGCGCTGATGGTAGTCGTTGAGCCATTGGATTTCCTCTTGGGTCATCATCTCGATGAGGATGGGAGCCTTATCGATGGGACAGAGGGTGAGCGACTCGAACTGGAGGAACTTGCCGAATTCTGTCTCCTTGTAAGGTACGATCAGCAGAGTGTTCTCTGTGCGGGCGCCACAACGGTCCGGGAGATAGATGCCCGGTTCATCGGTAATCGTCATGCCTGCCACTAGCGGGGCCGGTTTCCACTCCATACGGAACTGGTGGGGACCTTCGTGAACATTCAGATAGGTGCCTACGCCATGACCGGTGCCATGCAGATAGTTCAGACCTTCGCGCCACATATCCTTACGGGCCAGGATATCAATCTGGGTACCGCTGGATCCGCTTGGGAACTTACAGAGTTCTATCTGGATATGGCCCTTGAGTACAAGGGTGTAGATCTGCTTCTCCAGATCGGTAAGCGGTCCGAGGGCAATGGTACGGGTAATGTCTGTCGTGCCATCGAGATACTGGGCACCACTGTCGAGCAGCAGCATACCCTTGGGCTGCAAGGGGATATCAGTCTCTGGGGTGGCCTCGTAGTGAACGATGGCGGCATGGGTGCCGTAGCCGGCGATGGTATCGAAGGAGATATCGCGGTAGAGAGGCTGTTCGGCTCGCAACGAGGTCAGTTTCTCATCAATCGCGATTTCCGTCAACTCTGATATCTCAGGTTTCCCGATATAGCTTGAGAGCCAGTAGAGGAATTTCGTCATGGCGATGCCGTCTTTCAGCATCGCAGACCTAAAACCCGCAATTTCCGTGTCGTTCTTCACCGTCTTCATCCGCTTCACAGGCGACTCTTCCTCTACGATTTCCGTCTTTTGGAGATCATTCATCTTGCCTTTGTTCCTCACCACCTCATAGAGACGATAGTTTACCTCGTCAGAATCGAGCAGGATATTATAATCGAAGTATTGCTTCAGACCATTCTCCACCTGTTCGTAATTTTCCACCTTGATATTCTCAGCATCCAGGTAGGCCAACACCTCCGGCGAGAGTTTCACCTTATTAATATATAATGTAACCGTCTTCGAGGAGATCAGCAGATAGGAGACGAACACGGGGTTACAATGTACATCGGTACCACGCAGGTTCAGCGTCCAGGCGATATCATCAAGGGCAGCCATCAGCATACCATCGGCATGACGCTTACGAAGTGCCTCTCGGATACGGGCAATCTTATCTTTTGCACTTTCCCCAGCATACTTCAAGGGATACAGCTCTACGGGGTTCTCGGGGATAACGGGACGATTACGCCATATCAGCTTCAGCGGATCCAGATTAGTCCGCACGGTGATGCCACCTTCCTTGCGCAAATCGGCAATCAGTTCCTTCACGGCGTTAGAAGAACTGCACCAGCCGTCAATGCTCACCTCAGCACCGGCTCCACACTCTTTACCCAACCATTCCGCAATAGTTGGCGTACCCTCGATCTTCAGTTTCATCAGCTGGTATTCCGTACCTTTCAGCTGGTCAGCTGCGGCAATGAAATAACGGGAATCTGTCCAGAGGGCAGCAGAAGTGAGTGTAACGACAGCGGTACCAGCCGAACCGTTGAAGCCCGAGATAAACTCACGGCCTTTCCAATGATCGGGGATATATTCGCCCTGATGAGGGTCGGTACTGGGGAAAATACAAGCTGAGAGATGCTCACGGCGCATCACTTCACGAAGGTCTTCTAAGCGTTGATTAACTGGATTCATATTGTTTTGAGCATTTATTGTTTAAGGATGAGTGTTGAGGGATTAACCTCCGATGACAACTTGGAAGCCATGAGACTCCAACAGACCAGCACAATGCCGTTGCGTCTCTTCCGAGGGTGCCGCCATCTGGAAACCCTGCGGATTATAGGCGCTCCACATCCGACGGTGCTTGTCCTTGCCGACATCATGATAAGGCAACAGATTAATGGTACGCCGTTTCCAAGGCAATGCCTCAAGGAACGCCGCCGTAGCCGTCATATTCGCATCGTCAGCATTCACGCCCTCGATAAGGGGGATGCGGATGAAGAAATCCTTACCGGCCTCAGCCAGATAACGGATATTCTGAAGGATCACCTCATTAGGAACACCGGTATATTGGCGGTGCTTCTCCGAGTCCATCAGTTTCAGGTCGACGAGGAAGAGTTCACACGCGGCAGCTACTTTCGCCACCGTATCCTGTGAGGCATAGAGGGTCGTATCTACGGTTCGATGGAAACCGCGCTGCCCCAGTTCGTGAAGGATCTCCAACGTAAACGCCGGATGCATCAGCGGTTCTCCGCCACAGAGGGTCACCCCTCCCCCACTATCCTCCATAATCGGACGTTCCTTCTCTATCTCGGCCATCAGCGCCTCCATCGACCATTCCTTGCCACACATCTCCAAGGCGGTAGTGGGACATTCCTCGGTACACTTGCCACAGAGGATACAAGCATTCTGAGTCGGTCTGATGCCCTCGGGCGTCAGTTCCAAAGCCTGTTGCGGACAGACCTCCACACAACTCCGGCATCCGATACACTTGGTTTTCTTATAGAGTTTCTGAGGCTGCGGCGACCAACTCTCCGGGTTATGGCACCACACGCAGCGGAGCGGACAACCCTTTAGGAAAATGGTGGTCCGGATACCCGGACCATCATTTATCGCATAACGTTTGATATCGAATATCAGTGCCATTACAAATCGTCGTTTTCAGTACGGGCGATGATCTCGTTCTGCAACTGCTCCGTCATATCATTGAAATAGTCAGAGTAGCCTGCCACGCGCACCAGCAGATCCTTGTATTCATCAGGATGCTTCTGGGCATCATAGAGCGTAGCCGTATCCACGATGTTAAACTGGATGTGATGTCCGCCGAACTTAAAGTAAGTACGGATAAGACTGCCCAGCTTCTTCTGGTCTTCCTCACGCTTCAGCAATGCCGGTACGAATCTTACGTTCAGCAGCGTGCCGCCACTCTTCGTCTGATCCAGTTTTCCCAATGACTTGATGACGGCTGTTGGGCCATGACTGTCGGAGCCATGAGCCGGCGATGTGCCGTCGCTGATGGCAAAGTGGGCCATACGGCCATTGGGCGTTGCGCCACAGACAGAGCCGAAGTAGTTATGGCAGGTCGTCGAGAGCATATTGAGTTCAGTCTTGCCGCCACGGGTATTCGGGCGACCTTCGATAGCCTTCACCAGATCGTCGTAGACACGAACGGCAATGGTATCAGCATACTCATCGTCATTGCCGAAGAACGGTGTATGGTTGCGGATATACTGGCGCATCTTCTCCTCACCCTCCCAGTTCTTGGCTACGGCTTTCAGAATCTCGTCCATCGTGTACTTACCCTCCTCGAACACATGTTTCTTCAGCGTCGTGAAACAGTCAGTAATCGTACCGAGACCGGTACACTGGATATAGGTCGTGTTATAACGGGCACCGCCACTATAGTAGTCCTTTCCCTTTTCGATACAGTCGTCGATATAGAGGCTGAGGAAAGTGGCAGGGGCATAGAGGGAGAACATGCGCTCGATGTAGTTATTCACCGAGAGTTTCAGGTTCACGAAATACACCATCTGCTTGTGCCAGGCCTCATAGAGTTCCTCAAAGGTCTTGAACGTACGCGGATCACCCGTTTCAAGTCCCAGCTTCTTGCCGGTTTCCGGATCAATACCATTATTCAGGGTAATCTCCAGGATCTTCGGTGTGTTCAGATAACCTGTCAGCAGATAAGCCTCCTTACCGAAGGCACCGACCTCGATGCAACCTGAACAACCTCCCTCACGGGCATCCTCCAGCGTCTTACCGGCACGTACCATCTCCTTTACATAGGTATCAGGGTTGAAGATCGAGGGATAGCCGTGTCCCTGACGGATGACCTTGATACCTGCCAACAGGAACTCGTCGGGTGTATTCTCTGCAATGTGGATGCTCAGGCCTGGCTGCAACTCGTGGAGCTCTTCCTGAATCTCGAGGATGATATAGGATATCTCATTCGTGGCACTGTTGCCATTGCGATCCACACCACCTATATTAATATTAGTAAAGTCGTTGTATGTGCCCGATTCCAATGCCGTCACACCCACCTTCGGGGGAGCAGGCTGGTTGTTGAACTTGATCCACAGACAACTGATCAGTTCCTTGGCCTTGTCGCGAGTCAGCGTACCGTCAGCTATTCCTTTCTGATAGAAGGGGAACAGATGCTGATCGATATGCCCTGGGTTCATCGAGTCCCAGCCATTGAGTTCCGTCACGGTACCGAGGTGTACGAACCAGTACATCTGGATGGCCTCCCAGAGATCGCGAGGGGCATGGGCCGGTACCCAGTGGCACACATCGGCAATCTTCTCCAACTCAGCCTTGCGCTGCGGGTTCTGCTCTTTGGCAGCCATCTGCTCTGCCAGTTCCGCATGACGCTCAGCGAAGAGAATAGCGGCATCGCAGGAGATGGCCATTGCCTCCAGTTCCTGCTGCTTGTCGGTAGCCTCGGGATCGTAGATATAGTCGAGCGAGGCGATCTTCTTCTCGATACGTGCCTTCACGTCGAGCAGTCCTTCATGATACATCTTGCCGTCCATGGCCGTATGACCAGCGGCACGCTGTTCCATAAACTCGGTGAACACACCGGCATGGTAGGCCTCCTCCCACTCTTTCGATACGTGGTTGAAGATGCGCTCACGCTGGGTCTTACCCTTCCAGTAGGGGATGACCTCCCGCTCGTATGTATCGATATCCTCCTGACTGATGGTATAACGCTGCAGTTCACGTTCGTTCAGGGTGTGCAGGTCCTCCACCGAGTGACAGGTCAGTTCCGGGAAGGTAGGCACAGCCTTTGGCAACGGCCCGCGCTCACCGACGATCAGTTCGTCATCACCGATATACAAGGTCTTCTTCTTACAGATCTCATAGAAATTCTTTGCACGCAACACGGCGATAGGCATGGTGCCATAGTTTTCCTTATAGAAAGCGGTCTCAATCAGCGCGCGTTCGATACTCAAGGTTGTGGGGGTGTCAAAATTCTGCTGACGCAGGCGCTTGATGCGCTCGTTCATACCCCCTTCGTTTTCAGGATACTTAATAGAAAAGTTCATATTGTCTTAATTATGCTTTGCTTGATATACTTCTTCAATTGTCATCGGTTTCTTGATGGTGCCCAACAGTCGGGCACCGGTTTCGGTCATCACATAGTTCAGTTCGTTACGCAGACCGGTGAAGTCGCGCCAGGCATCGAGTTTGTCGTAGTTGATGAAATCCATAAACTGGTGCTCTGCCCGCCACTTATCCATCAGTTCGGGGATGAAATAGATGCCCGGCTCAACCGTGAAGACGAAACCCACCTCCAACGGACGGGCAAAGCGCAGCGACTTGAAGCCGAACTGCGTGCTCTTCACCTGACCTTCGGCGTAGCCCACATACTGTTCGCCCAGATTCTCCATGTTATGGACGTCGAGCCCCACCATGTGGCCAAGACCGCAAGGGAAGAATAGAGCATAGGCGCCTGACTCCGCAGCCTCCGCAGGATCACCCTTCATCAGTCCGAGATCCTTCATTCCCTCGGCAATCTTCGTGGCAGCGGCGATATGGGCATCACGGAAAGGCACACCCAACTTCAAGGTATCCACCGCAGCCTGGAAACTGGCCAGATGGATATTATAGATGATCTCCTGACGCTCCGTAAACTTCTCTCCTACCGGCATCGACGAAGAGAGGTCGCCGGCATAGTGCGACTTCGTCTCGGCACCGGCGTCGAGCAGGAAGATGTCACCTTCCTTCAACTGGTGGATGAATCCGTGGTTATGGAGCACCTGTCCCTGAGTGGTAGCAATCGTCGGGAAGGCCAACGCATTGCCATGACGACAAGCCACTTCTTCCACAGCAGCAGCCACCTGCGATTCATGAATACCTGGTCTTACGGTCCTATAGGCTGCCAGATGCATCTCCGTACTCAGGTCGACGCTCTCTTCTATCAGGCGAATCTCCTCCTCATCCTTATAGTTACGCTGGGCGACGATGGCCTTGATGAAAGGCACGGAAGCCTTAGCCGTCTGAGCGGCAGGCTCCACCCCGAGCAGTTCCCAGAGCCACACCTTGTGGTCACCGCGATAAGGCGGCAGGAAGTGGATCGCCTGTCCCTTGGCACGGGCTTTGTCGATATAGTTCTTCAACTCCTTCATGGGCATCGTGTCGCTGATGCCGATCTCTGAACACTTATCCTTCAACGAAGGCTGTGTACCTGTCCAGACGATATCATCGATGGTGAGTTCATTGCCAAACACAATCTCGCGGTCCTCATCTACATCGATGACGGCAGCCAGACCAGCGTAGTCGAGTCCGAAGAAATAGAGAAGCGTGCTGTCCTGACGGAAAGGATAGGTGTTATCGGCATAGTTCATGCCTACCTCGTCGTTTCCCAGGAAGAGCAGCAGTCCGCTACCCATATCCTTCTTCAACTGAGCCCTGCGGCGGATATAAGTGCTTTTTTCAATCTTCATGTTTGTAGTAGCCATTGTAGAATCGGATCTGTTAGTATTTTGAAATCTCATTTACTTTCTTATGCTTGCTGATCTGAAGATTGGTCTTCGGGAAGTATTCAGCCAACAGGTTATAGAGGTCTGGATCATACTCCTCCAGTTCCTCTCGGGTGTTACACCAGTTGTGCTTACCGTCGGCATGATCCATCTCGGCATTCACGTTAAACCAGTCCTGCACAGCCTCAGCGAAATACTCCTCCTTGTCGGTAACACGGTAGGTCGCGTCGAGTATTCCCCTCATCTTGGCATTCTCATAACACTGCTTCAGACGGGAGTCGAAGTCTTTAACGGCCAGCATCAGTCCGATCAGATGGATAGAGTGTGCAAACTCATGAATCAGGATATCCTCAGCATGATACTTGTCGATCTGATAAGCCAGCACATTCTCCTCTGCACAAGAAGTCAACGGCAGATTCAGGTCGCCGCCGAGTCCTCTGGCACGCAGGTCCCAGTTCAATGTCGTATCGTTAGCCAGGTCGCTATGCTCAGGGATATCCGTTGTTCCCTCATAACGGGCCATGATGGCTACGCGCGTTCCTCTATTTACCATAGAGTCGAGCACCGCCTCTGGCAGCATACTCGTCATGGCATACAGTGTACGGTGAGCCGCCACAAAGGCAGAGTCAGGTACACGGTGGGATGAAATCAGCGGGATACCATTCACGTCCACATATTTCTTATAGAACGGATTCAGATGCAGGGAATCGGGCGGGGTGGTCACCACACATTCCGGGACATCCAACACTTCCGTTTCCTCATTTCCCTGTTGCTTTGACTCCTGACAAGCCGTCGTGGCCATCATGGTCACAAACAGCGCTAAAATTGTTTTAGTTCTCATAATCGTTATTGTTTTTTGCTATTTCCAGTTCGCAAAATTACAAAAATAACAGCACAAATTCAACAGATTAACACAGATTAATATTAGAAAAAGGCAAACATGAGTTTTTTTGTTTATCTTTGCAGCACTTTTGATACAACAAACATTAATGTTACAATTATGGCATTCTTAACAAACGAAAAGTTAACCATCGTCGGCGCAGCCGGTATGATTGGTTCAAACATGGCTCAGTCTGCCCTGATGATGGGTCTGACAAGTGAAATCTGTCTTTACGATGTATTCTCTCCCGAGGGTGTAGCCGAGGAGATGCGTCAGAGTGGCTTCGACGACGTGAATATCGTTGCCACCACCGATGCTGAGGAGGCATTCAAGGGCGCTAAGTACATCATCTCTTCCGGTGGTGCTCCCCGTAAGGCTGGTATGACCCGTGAGGATCTGCTCGCCGGCAACTGCAAGATTGCTGAGGAGCTCGGCCAGAACATCAAGAAGTTCTGCCCTGATGTAAAGCACGTAGTAATCATCTTCAACCCCGCCGACCTCACCGGTCTGGTAACCCTGCTCTACTCTGGTCTGAAGCCAGGTCAGGTAACCACTCTCGCAGGTCTCGACACTACTCGTCTGCAGAGCGCACTGGCCAAGAAGTTCGGTGTGATGCAGAATCAGATCAAGGGTTGCGCCACATACGGTGGCCACGGTGAGCAGATGGCCGTATTCGGCAGCCACGTAGAGATTGCCGGTCGCAAGCTGACTGACATCATCGGTACTGCTGAGTTCCCCGCTGAGGAGTGGGAGCAGATGAAGGTCGACGTTACCAAGGGTGGTGCGAAGATCATCGAGCTCCGCGGACGTTCTTCATTCCAGAGCCCCAGCTACCTCTCTGTTGAGATGATTCGTGCTGCTATGGGTGGTGAGCCTTTCCGCTTCCCTGTAGGAACATACGTAAAGACCGACAAGTACGACCACATCATGATGGCCATGAAGACCACCATGACTGCCGAGGGCGCCAAGTTCGAGGTTCCTCAGGGCACACCAGAGGAGAACGCCAAGCTGGATCAGAGCTACGAGCACCTCTGCAAGATGCGCGACGAGCTGGTTACGCTGAACATCGTTCCTCCCATCGCTGAGTGGAATAAGATCAATCCTAACCTCTAATCCCCGAGGCATGGCTTTGATTAAGAGTTATCGTGGTCTCGCTCCCAAATGGGGGCGAGATTGCTATTTTAGCGAGAATGCCACGATTGTGGGTGATGTGACGATGGGCGATGAGTGCTCCGTCTGGTTCAATGCTGTCGTCCGTGGTGATGTGGCGCCGATTACAATCGGCAACTGCACCAACATTCAGGATGGCAGTTGCGTCCATGTCACTTTCGATACAGGCCCCACCCATATCGGTAATTATGTCACGATAGGTCACAATGTGACGGTCCATGCCTGCACCATCCACGATCACGCCTTGATCGGTATGGGCTCTACCCTACTCGACGGTTGTGAGGTGGGTGAAGGTGCCATCGTTGCCGCAGGTGCCCTGGTGCTGCAGAACACCAAGATTCCCGCCGGCGAAATCTGGGGCGGCGTACCAGCCAAGTACATCAAACCCGTGCGCCCAGGTCAGACTGACAACGCCGAGCACTACGTTGCCTATTCAAAGTTCTACCTGGAAGAGCAAAAACAGTAATTGATCATTTCGGTCTCGAGGGAACTCTGCGCTACGAACTGGGCAACCCTGACCTGAAACCAGAGTACAGAAGTTTCCCTTTTGCGCCATACATCACAATTCATCAAAGCAAACGGCATATGACATAAATTCGAAGCTAATCACTTCATTATCTTTTATTTACAATATAATAAGAACATCATTAAACGACATAAAAACGACATTATAGTGACATAGAAACGACATACTAATATCATGCTTTATCGTTATATAAGCTTACATTTGCTACTGATTGACGGGAAGGAAGGTACTGGGGAAAGCATAAATTCTCGTGAGAATTTTATAGTTACATTACGAGAAACTCCTATTTAGTCGTAATGTAAGCACCAGTCTGTCGTAATGAAACTATCTGTCAATAGGGGCATGACAGGCTTTCCGAAGAAAAGTAAACGATTTTTCGGACTATGCCAGTAGCATGTCACTTATATGTCGTTTATATGTCACTTGTATGTCGCTTTTATGTCATTTAAATAACGAAAACGAACAACATAATTGCCTTGTAATAAGCAATATACAAGGCAAATCATGTCATATGTCATTAAAGTTTGCGCACTATTTCTTCCGAACGAGGAGAAATCCGCCTTTCAGACCATTGGCCACCTTGGCCACCTGCTCCAAAGCCTTGACGAATGTGTTGTCATCCAGGGCGCCGAATGACTTGTAAATCTTCATAATAGCACGGGCATCTGCCAACAGCATCAGTTGTCCGTCCTCCAGATGCGTCGTCAGGTCTGCCGTCTGGACATTATGAAGGGCCAGCAACAGATTGTCACCATTCACCATCCACACACCCTCGGCCTTGCGGCCTGCCAGATTGCGGGCAAAGGTGCCATTCTCACGGAAGATAAACTCGGTATTCTCAGAGTTGAAGCCACACTTCTCGGAATACGTCCGCATCAGTTTTTCCAACTGTCCTGCCGAGACATTTCCGATGGCTTTCCGCAACAGGTTTCCAGAGGTAGACAATACGGCGGGCTCCACATAGACCCATGTGCCGACCAATGAATCCGCCTCGGCGACCTTCGCCTTGAAGGCATCCTGCACCTTCGAGACAGCCTCCTTTACCGACTTGCTCTTCAAGCCAGACTTTACGCTGTCAACTACTTCTGTCACGTTCTGTGCATTGCCGATGTTCGCCGACATCAGGAACATCATGCCTACCATTACTGTTTTCAGACTTTTCATAGACGATGATTTGTTTTATTGTTTACTGCTGATTGTTGCTACGACATATTCACTCTGGGTGCCGATGCGGAACTTGCCGCCCCAGATGCCGATGCCTGAGGAGACATAGTACTGGGTGTTGCCGCGCTGGTGGTTGCCCCAGGCGCATTCATAAATGGCATCCGTGATCCACGAGATGGGCCATACCTGTCCGCGATGGGTATGTCCGCTGAGCTGGAAATCCACACCCGCAGCCTCAGCACGATCGAGGTTGTAGGGCTGGTGGTCGAGAATGACGGTGTAGAGTGAAGAGGGAAGCGTGGAGACCAGGTCCTTGACAGGCTTGCGGCGCATGTTCGTGCGGTCATCGCGGCCGATGATGACGATACTGCTGTCGATGACGGCAGCCTCATCGATGAGCAGACGGATGCCGGCATCCTTCAGGAACTGCTTGGCGGCAGGATGCCCGGCATAGAACTCATGATTACCCAGACAGGCATAGACGGGAGCCGTCAGGCGATGGAACTCCTCAGCCATCCTCTCTTCGAGCAACGGGCGCATGCTGCCGTCGATGATATCACCCGCGATCAGGATGAAATCGGGCTTTTCAGCATTGATCATATCCACCCAACGGGACAGTTCCTTGCGCGGATTGTGATAGCCCAGATGAAGGTCGGAGGCCATCACCACCTTGTATGTTTTGGGCAAAGGCTTGGACGTCTTCAGCTCCAACGGCACGCGTACCTTATTATAATAATGGAGGTTGCCATAGAGGAAGAGGCCGAAGATCAGCACGAAGATGCCCAAGGCAGTATAGCCGTTGTGATAGAGGAAAGCCTTCGGCACGAGGTGAACCAGTCGCCCCAGATCGAGCACAAGAAACACGATGACCAGATAGAGCATCACGAAGATGGAAGACGTGCCTATCTCATAGAGCCACTGCGAGACGGGCAGCGGCAGATGCTCAAAGCGGCGCCCGAAGTTCAGGAAGAGCAATACAAAGCACATCACGCCAAGGGCAATCACCAATAGTTTCCACCCTGCAGCCAAAGGCAGAATGGTCCACACATGCCAGGCGATATACAGGATGCCCAAGAGGGGCAGTATCCAAAAGACAAACATCCACATAAACTTCATCAATTAAGTCGGTTTTGTACCTTAACGGGCACAAAGGTACGATTTTTTTTGGTTTCTACAAAAAAAATGCCTACCTTTGCAATTTGAAACCAACCTACATATATGCGTACATACAGAATTTTACTACTATGGCTGGCACTTCTTCTGGCTCACTATTCCTATAGCCAGAATCGCGAGGTACACATCCTTGCGGCTAACGACATGCATGCCGCTATCGAGTCATTTCCACAGTTCGCAGCCATCGCCGACAGCCTGCGCGAACTATACCCTTCGCTGCTCATCTTCTCTGCAGGCGACAACCGTACAGGCAATCCGAAGAACGACATGTTCAGGATATCATCCCTGCCGATGGTGACCCTGATGAACCAAATGGGCTTCGATGCCACCACACTTGGCAATCATGAGTTCGACGTGAACTCGTTGCCGCCGCTGATGAAATATTCCTGTTTCAGTTACATCTGTGCCAACATCTTCCCTTCGGAAGAAGCCGGGCTGCACATCGTACCTACGAAGGTGTTCGATGTCGATGGCCTCAAGGTAGGCGTTATCGGAGCCATACAGATCAATGCCCAAGGACGTCCTGACACCCATCCCGACAATCTGAAGGGCATCAAGTTCTCTCTGCCGAAGAAAACCATCGGGAAATACCGCCACCTTTCCCACGAATGCGATGCCACCATCCTGCTTTCGCACCTCGGTTACGAAGATGACATCGAGATGGCAGAGGCCTTTCCCTGGCTTGACCTCATCATCGGCGGCCATTCCCACACCCAACTGACTGAAGAAGAGCCGCTGCACAATGGCGTGCTCATCACCCAGAACAAGAACAAACTGCAGAAAGTAACCCATATCACCCTGACCATCAAGAACGGAAAGGTGAGAAGCAAAAAGGCGGAATACATCGACGTGAAGTCATTCCCTGAGAAGAACAGGATTGTAGAGGTGATGGTAGAATACTTCAGCAACAACCCGATGTTCAAGCGTGTGGTAGGCTATGCCGAGACACCCTTCCGCACCAAGGACGAACTGAACTACCTGATGTGCGAAGCCTTCCTCCACGAAGGTCAGGCAGACATCAGCATCGTCAACAACGGCGGTGTCCGTCTCGACTCCCTGGCTGCAGGCAACATCACGATGCAGGATGTGCTCTCCATGGACCCCTTCTACAACGAGGCTGTCGTGATGATGTTGACAGGAGAAGAAATCCTCAAGATACTGACCACCTACAGTCGCGGTTCGCTGTATCACCTGCCTCGGATAGCGGGTGCCGTCTGTGAGGCAACGGTCGACAAGGAAGACGAGAACAAAGACAGACTGAAAAGCATTGTGCTGAAGACCCTCGACGGTCAGGAGTTCGACGTCCACAAGACCTATAAGGTAGTCACGAACAGCTATATGCAAAGTGCCTGCAAGTCGTATATCAATGACCCTGGACACTCGCTGAACATACAGACTTCGGTGATGCTCACCAATTATCTGGAGAGTCTGGGCGTCATCAAGTGCAAAGGCACGAGATACATGACTATAAAAGAAGAGTAATCAATAACGGGATGGCGGCGAGCCATCCCGATTTCTTATAGCTTGACATTAGCCAGCACCTTTTGCGTAGCACCCGAAAGGCCCTGCACAAACTGTCCGGCTTTCTGACCTTGTTCCTTGAGATAGGCCTTATCGGCAGCGAAGCGATCCATCTGGGCAGCGAACTCCTCATAGTTGTTGATCTCGAAGCCGCCACTCTTCTTCAGGCCCTGAGCCTCCTGGAACTTCTGATTGTTGGGGCCGAAGAACACAGGCACATCCCAAACGGCAGCTTCCAGCAGATTGTGGATACCTACGCCAAAGCCACCGCCCACATAGGCCACATCACCATAATGATAGATGCTGGAGAGCAGGCCGAAGCAGTTGATAATCAGCACCTCGGCATCACCAAGCGCATTCGCTTTCTCGGCTTCAGTATAACGCACGACACGGCGACCCTCCAAGAGCCGTTCTATCTGCTTCAGATGATCCTCCCCTATCACATGGGGAGCTATAATCAGCTTCCAATCCTTATGCGCATTGAAATACTTGATAAAGATTTCCTCGTCAGGTGGCCAAGAAGAACCGGCGACAAACACATTCGGAGCCCCATTGGTAAATGCCTCAACGAGAGGCAGTTGCTTGGCAGCCTCCTTAATCTGGAGCACACGGTCGAAACGGGTATCGCCCACTACGCTGACAGCCGTGATGCCTATCTTCGCCAACAGTTCCTTCGACACCTCATTCTGCACAAAGAAATGTGTAAAACACTTCAATACAGGGGAATACTGGCGGCCATACCACTTGAAGAACACCTGATCAGGGCGGAAAATGCTCGACACACTAAAGACAGGCACTTGGCGGTGTTTCAGGATATGCAGGTAATTATACCAGAACTCGTATTTGATGAAGAAGGCCATCACCGGACGAATGGTCCGGAGGAAGCGGCGGGCATTAGTAATCGTGTCGAGTGGCAGATAGGTGATGATGTCAGCCCCCTCGTAATTTTTCCTCACCTCATAACCAGAAGGCGAGAAGAACGTCAGCAGGATCTTGTATTCCGGATGTTCCCTCCTCAACTGCTCCATCAGCGGGCGTCCCTGCTCAAACTCGCCCAGCGAGGCAGCATGGAACCACACATACTTGGCATTAGGATCAACTTTCTCGCGCAGGATCTTGAAAGCCTCACGCTCTCCCCGCCACATCTTGCGCACCTTCTCGTTGAAGCGACTGTAGATCGCTACACCTAATAGATAAAGGTATATGATGAGGTTATATATCATTAGCCTAACACTTCGATTGCGCGTTTCATTCTACGGATAGTCTCTTCCTTACCCAGGAAAGCCGAGATGTCGAACATACCAGGACCCTTACCCTCGCCAACGAGCGTCAGTCGCCAGGCATTCATCACATTACCGAGCTTATATGCCTTCTGTTCAACCCATGCATGGACAATCTTTTCCTGATTCTCGAGTGAGAAGTCATCGATACCCTCAAGCACGGCCATCAGTTCTGTCATCACAGCCGCAGAATCCTCCTTCCAGCGCTTGCTGACCGTCTTCTCATCGTAAGCCTCAGGGGCCTCGAAGAAGAACGAGCACAGCGGCCAAAGCTCCTTCACGAAGTTCACACGGTCTTTCATCATCGCGGTGACGGCGGTTACACGATCCAGCGTCTCCTCTGGACAATGTTCCTTGACGATTGGGAAGAACAACGCGGCAATCTCGTCGGCGGATTTCTTCAGGATATACTCATGATTGAACCATATTCCCTTGTCGTAGGCGAACTTGGCACCAGCCTTCGAGCACTTCGTGATATCGAAAAGAGGCACCAGTTCATCGAGGGTAAACAGTTCCTGCTCTGTGCCAGGATTCCAGCCCAGCAGGGCCAGGAAATTAATCACCGCCTCAGGGAAATAGCCGTCTTCACGATAGCCGCGAGAGACCTCACCCGACTTCGGGTCATGCCACTCCAGCGGGAATACGGGGAATCCCAGACGGTCGCCATCACGCTTGGAGAGTTTACCCTTGCCATCAGGTTTCAGCAACAGGGGCAGATGCGCAAACTGCGGCATCGTATCCTCCCAGCCAAAAGCCTGATAGAGCAGCACATGAAGCGGCGCACTTGGCAGCCACTCCTCACCACGGATAACGTGAGAGATCTCCATCAGATGGTCGTCGACTATGTTAGCCAGATGGTAGGTAGGCAACTGATCCGCACTCTTATAGAGCACCTTATCATCAAGGATATCCGACTTCACACGTACCTCGCCACGAATCAGGTCGTTGACCAGTACCTCCTGGCCTGCCTCAATCTTAAAGCGTACCACATACTGCTTACCATCGGCGATCAGCTGATCCACTTCCTCCTTAGGCAATGTCAGCGAATTGCGCATCTGGTTGCGAGTGTGGCTGTCGTACTGGAAATTCTGGATTTCCTGACGCTTGGCCTCCAGCTCTTCCGGGGTATCGAAAGCAATGTAAGCCTTGTCGGCATCGAGCAGCTGCTGCACATATTTTTGATAGATATCGCGACGCTCGCTCTGACGATAAGGACCCTTATCGCCACCAAACGAGACACCCTCATCAAACTGGATACCCAGCCACTTAAACGACTCAATGATATACTCCTCTGCACCAGGCACGAAACGATTGGAGTCTGTATCCTCAATGCGGAATACCAGATCGCCGCCATGCTGCTTGGCAAACAGATAATTGTACAAGGCGGTACGCACACCACCGATATGCAAAGCTCCCGTAGGACTAGGTGCAAAACGCACCCTTACTCTTCTTTCTGACATTGTTTTCGTTAATTTGCCTGCAAAGTTACAAAAAAGTTAAGAGTTCAGTGCTGAAAGTTGAGAGTTTTTTGTATTTTTGCATCCATAAAAGTAAAAATCACGGGAAAATGAGTAGTTTCAATGTAAAAAACGACCTTTCTTGGCGCGATATTCTCATCCGTTCGGCTCTTATCATCGGAACGGCAGTTATCATCGTGTGGCTGATGCCCCGTAGTACCTATATGAATTTCAAGATAGAACGAGGCAAGCCCTGGGCACATACGGACCTGAAAGCACCATTCGATTTCCCTATCTACAAGAGTGACGATGCGGTCAAGGCAGAACGCGACAGTCTGATGCAGCAATACGAGCCCTACTATATCTATAATTCCGAGGTGGCAGGTAAACAACTGCGACAGTTCTACAAAGACTATAGCAATGGTATTCCAGGTCTGACGGATGACTACCTGAGCATTATTGCCAACAGGCTCAGAAGCCTATATGCAGCAGGTATTATGAGCAGCAGCGAATACACAAGGTTGTATCAGGATACCTCAAGGATGATCAGGATCATCAACGGGAAAGATGCCAGCAGTACCTCTATTAAGAAGGTAAACTCCGTTGTTTCTGCCTATGAGCAGATTTTCCAGGACGAGACACTGGCCAGGCATCGGGAAGTATTGCAGAAATGTAACCTCAACGATTACATCACCCCCAACCTATCCTATGACAAAGAACGGAGCGAGACTAGCCTGAACGAGTTGCGCAACAGTATTCCACTTGCCAGCGGACTGGTGCAAAAGGGGCAGAAAATCATCGATCGCGGTGAAATCGTAGACAACAAGACCTATAATATCCTCTTATCATATAAGAAAGAGGTAGAGCGCCTGGAAGAAAACGAGCAGGGAATCAGTCAGACGATTTTGGGGCAAGCCCTCTATGTTATCATCCTCATCGCCTGCTTCACCATCTATCTGACGCTTTTCAGAAAAGACTATTTTGACAAGCCACGCTCAATCGCCATGCTCTATTCGCTTATAGTGCTGTTTGTCATAACAGCAGCGATGATGGTGGACCACAGCGTCTTGCACGTCTATATCATCCCATTTGCCATGGCCCCTATCTTCATCAGGGTCTTCATGGACTCGCGGACCGCCTTTATGACGCACATCACGACCATCTTGATCTGCGCCTGTTTCCTGCAGTATCCAATGGAGTTCTTTGCCGTTGAACTCGTTGCCGGATGGGTTGCCATCTTCTCACTGAGAGAACTGTCAAGCCGCTCACAACTCTTCTGGACAGCCGTACTGGTAACACTCGCCATTGGTCTGACAAACCTGTCGCTCGACTGGATGAGACACAGCGATCTTTCCAAGATCAGCCTCAGCGAGTATAACTACCTTGTCATCAATGGTATTCTGCTTTTCTGCTCTTACCCGTTGCTGTATCTGATCGAAAAGACATTCGGCTTCACGTCGAACATCACGCTCATTGAGCTCTCGGATATGAACAAAAACCTGCTCCGCAAGATGAGTGAAGTAGCACCAGGCACCTTCCAGCACTCAATTCAGGTAGGTAATCTGGCAGCAGAGATAGCCAACAAGATAGGTGCCAAGAGTCAACTTGTACGCACCGGCGCCCTTTATCACGACATCGGCAAGATCATCAACCCCATCTATTTCACCGAAAACCAGTCAGGTGTGAACCCACATGAGAAGATGGGCGCCATCGACAGTGCACAGACAATCATCAGCCATGTGACGGAAGGTGTGAAGCTTGCCGAGAAATACAATCTGCCCAATGTGATTAAGGACTTTATCACAACCCATCACGGACAAGGGAAGACCAAGTATTTCTATGTGCAGTATAAGAATGCGCATCCGAATGACGAGATCGACGAACTTCTGTTTACCTATCCAGGCCCCAATCCATTCACCAAGGAACAGGCCATCCTCATGATGGCTGACACCGTAGAGGCCGCCTCACGATCACTCCCCGACTATACGGAGAAGTCAATCCGCGAACTGGTAAACAAACTGATTGATACCCAGGTGGCAGAAGGTTACTTCAAGGAATGCCCCATCACCTTCAGAGACATCGCCTACGCCAAGACGGTACTGATAGAAAAGCTGAAGACAACCTACCACACCCGTCTGAGCTATCCGGAACTGAAAAAGTAGACAACCCAAAACCTGCACACTTCCACCTATTGGTGTGCAAAACCTGCACAAAATTGCACATTTGTGCAGGTTTTTGTGCATACATCGTTAAACTTCGTTAACTTTGTGTGCGCAAACAGCAGATATTTAAACAATAGATATACCTTTGCACCCGATTTTCGTAAAAAGATGTTTAAGGATATGAAAAAGATTTTTGTAATGCTTACCAGCGTGATGCTGGCCGCAGCAACAACCGCCACAGCAGGTGGCATCTTAACCAACACAAATCAGAGTATAGACTTCTTGCGCAATCCTGCCCGTGATGCAGCCATCGGTCTCGATGGTGTCTATTCCAACCCTGCAGGTGTTGCTTTCCTCCCCGAGGGATTCCATATCGGTTTCAACTGGCAGTACGCCCACCAGACGCGTACCATCACCAGTACCAACCCCGTATTTGCACTTGGTCGCAAGAACAACGGCAACATCACAAAGACCTTCGAGGGTGTGGCCGATGCTCCTATCATCCCCTCCCTTCAGGCTGCTTATAATAAAGGTAACTGGAGCGTGCAATTCAACTTCTCCGTACCTGGCGGCGGTGGCAAATGTGAGTTTGGCGACGGTCTTGGCTCTTTCGAGAGCGTTGTAGGTAACATTGCCTACCAGTTGCAGGGCCTCGATCAGATAGCCACAGCTCTTGGACAGCCAGCCCCTGGCGTGAAAGGCTACGACATGAACGGTTTCATGGAAGGTCGTCAGTACTATTTCGGCTTCCAGCTCGGTGCTGCCTACAAAATCCTCCCCGAGCTCTCTGTTTACGGCGGTCTGCGACTGCTCTACGGTACAGCCACCTATAAGGCCAAGATCAGTAACATCATGGTGAATACAGCTGGTGGCTATCAGGACTTCGGCTCCTTCATGCAATCAGCCACAGCGCTTGTCGACGGTGGTATCAGTACAGTGAATGCTGGTCTGGAGCAGGTCAATGCCGGCATCGCACAATATGAGGCTGCCGGTGTACCCGTCCCTGCTGATCTCATCGCCACCAGAGCCCAACTGGAGGGTACTGCAGCCACGCTTGCCGGTACCAGTCAGAGCATCAATGCGCTGCAGAAGTATTCCCAGGGTGTTAACCTGCTCTGCAACCAGACGAGCGTAGGCATCGCCCCCATTATCGGTGCCGACTATAAGGTTGGCCGCTTCAATTTTGCTGCCAAGTATGAGTTCAAGACACAGATCAGGATGAAGAACGAGTCAACCGTTAACGAGGCCAGTGAGATTGCTGCCGTCAACAAGTTCCGCGACGGTGAAGAGGTTAACGAGGATGCCCCTGCCCTGCTTACCGTAGGTGCCATGTGGAGCCCTATCGATATCATTCGCCTCAACCTCGGCTATCATCACTACTTCGACAAGATGGCTTCTTGGTACAATAACTCACAGGACTTGCTCGACCACGACACCAACGAGTACCTCGCAGGTGCCGAGTGGGATGTTACCGATAAACTCACGGTCTCTGGCGGTGCCCAGATTACACGCTACGGCCTTACCGACGCTTATATGAACGACATGTCGTTCGTAACCAACAGCATGAGCTTCGGTTTCGGTTTCAGCTACAAGGCCACAGACAAGGTCACACTCAAGGCCGCCTATTTCCAGACCAACTATGATGATTATGACCGTGTGACATCAACTGAACCGCTGATCAAAGATACCTTTACCCGCACCAATCGTGTGCTCGGTATCGGCTGCCAGCTGGATCTCTAAAGAGGGTCAACGTCAAAATATATTTGAAGAGTGCTATAGCGCTTGTCTTGCAGCATCTGCTGTTGGGCAAGCGCTAAGTATTTGCGGACATCAGCCATATTCAGGCCAAATTCACACTTCAGGACGAGTTTGCGGATGGACAGCGACTTGACTTTGGCCACGGCAGGTTTATCGGGTCCCAGGACACGGACACCAAACCACTGGCGAAGTCGGCTGCTCATCTCTATCGAGGCAGACTCGACAAGAGCATCCTGACGATGTTTAAGATAGACATAGACCAGACGATAATAGGGTGGATAATGGAATTGCTGGCGCTCGGCTATCAAGGACTGGTAAAAGGCAGGATAGTCGTTGCGTACCACCTGGTCAAGGATGGGCAGACCTGGACTCTTGGTCTGAAGAATCACCAGACCCCGCTTGCCCTTGCGGCCTGCACGGCCACTCACCTGAGCCATCATCATGAAGGCATGTTCATAAGCCCGGAAGTCAGGATAATTAAGCATGGAGTCGGCATTAAGGATACCCACGACACTGACCTTATCGAAATCGAGGCCCTTTGACACCATCTGCGTACCTATTAATATATTAGTACGACCAGCAGAGAAATCGCTGATGATGCGTTCGTAAGCCTGACGACTACGGGTGGTATCAAGATCCATGCGGGCAATACGGGCTTCCGGAAAAACGTCCTGTACCTCGGCTTCGATCTTCTCGGTACCATAACCTTTTGTACGCAGTTCCTTGCAACCACAGGCAGGGCATTCAGTCGGCACCTGATAGGTAAAACCACAGTAATGGCACGTCAGCTGGTTGAAATTGCGGTGGAAAGTAAGACTGACATCACAATGCTGGCAATGAGGTACCCAACCACATTGTTTACACTCAATCATCGGTGCATAGCCACGACGGTTTTGGAAGAGAATGACCTGTTCGCCACGTTCCAATGCCTCTCGGGTCTTGGCAAGCAGCAAGGGGGAAAAGGGGCCGTTCATCATCTTCCGTCGTTGCAGATCTTGAATGTCAACAATCTGAATTTCAGGCAATTCTATACCTTTATAGCGCTCTTGCAATGTCACCAGACCATATTTCCCCGTCTTTGCATTATGATAGGATTCGAGTGAAGGGGTTGCTGTGCCCAGAAGGGTCTTGGCACCAAACATCTGAGCCAGGACGATTGCCGCAGAACGTGCATGATAACGAGGAGCAGGATCCTGTTGTTTATAGCTCGTCTCGTGTTCCTCATCGATAATCACGAGTCCCAGATGCTGGAAAGGCAGTAACACGGCACTACGGGCACCGAGGATAACATCATAAGGATGGCGGGATAGCTGTTTCTGCCAGATTTCGACACGCTCGGCATCAGAATACTTACTGTGATAGATGCCAAGACGATTGCCAAAGACATGCTGAAGACGCTGCATAATCTGGACAGTAAGAGCAATCTCAGGCAGAAGGTAGAGCACCTGTTTCTTCTGTTCCAATGCCTGACGGATGAGATGGATATAGATCTCTGTCTTCCCGCTGGAGGTAACTCCATGAAGCAGGGTCACATTCTTTTTCAGGAAAGAGAACTGTATCTGGTTATAGGCGTCCTGTTGGGCCGAACTCAAGGGCTTGATGTTCTCCAAATGAGGATCGCCGCCGTGATTCAGCCTGCCCACCTCAAGTTCATAGGTCTCCAACAAACCGCGTTTAACCAGCGCATTCAATGTCTGCAGTGACGCATGACTGGAATTCATCAGTTCATCACGGGTAATCTCTACGATAGGCTCCTGACGGGTCTGCCCGCTCAAGGAATCCCAATGCGACAAGGCCAGATAATCAACAAAAGCCGTCAACTGTTTACCTGCCCGTTGTAGCATATTCAGCGCAACATGGAGCGCCTGTTCGTTCTTGAACTTATCAGTCAGGCGAATATACAATTCGGTCTTCGGGCGGAAACCGTCTTCGGCCTTCAGACCAGAGGGAAGGGCTGCTTTATAGACTTCACCGAGAGGCGACATGTAATAATCTGCTATCCATTGCCACAATTTCAGTTGACTATCAAGCAAAACAGGAGAAACGTCAAGCACCTGAAGGATATCTTTCGTCTGATATCCTTCAGGTGCCTTGTTATGAATGTCGGATATTACGCCGACGTATGTCTTGTTCCTGCCTAGCGGAACGAGGACACGAAATCCTCTCTGCACCTGCCCCTCCATCGATGCTGGTACGGAATAGGTGAATACACCGTCGAGCGGCAGAGGCAGGATGACATCTACGAACAAATCAGTTTAGAAATAAATAGCGGCACCAATCTGCCAAGCGTTGTTGTGGGTGTCGATGTCGCTATGGTCTTTAAAATCACCAGACTTGCCGGCAGCCAGATTATAAGAGAAACCAACCTCCAGATGATCGAGCAGGTAGACACCTGCACCGAAGTTAAAGCTCAAGTTGGAGCTCTTCAACGTATAATCACCCAACTTGGTATTATATACCTTGTCGCCTACAGGGAAACCGAATTGAGGTCCTACTGCCAGATAGATACCTGCCTCACTGCCAAGACCGATATTATAACGGGCATTAATAGGAATCTGGATAGACTTCTGTTTGATCTTCTCGTCACCAGCGCCCTGAACTCCCGTCAGATTATCTGATTCTACTTTTGCACTACGCTGATCGTAAAGGGCTGCGGCATCAACACAAAAGCCCAAAGGCAAAGACAACTTCAATGTGGGACCCAGATAGAAGCCAGCCTGATTGTCTGAACTATAGAGAGATGAACTAAATGTCATCTTGGTAAGGTTCAGACCACCCTTAATACCAAACTTAAGACCCTGTGCCTGTACCGTCATGGTGGCAGCAAGAAGGGCTACTACAAATAAGATCTTTTTCATCTTTCTTTCAGTTTAAATGATTAATCGGTGCAAAGATACGAATAAGCGAGCAAAAAAACAAATATATTTGAGTTTTTTCGAGCATGAATTTAATGTCGCTGACGGCGAACGGTTACACGAGCCGAGCTATTGGATGCAGCTGAAGAGCTGCCACCACCTTGGGATTTCGAAGCCTTAGAGCGTCGCGAGTTATTCTTCCTGGCTGCTTTTTGCTTGGCCTTTATATTCTGCGGATTAGCGTTGGCGATGCTGTCGAGGGAGTCCTTCTTGGCAGGATCTCCGAAGATGTTCTTGCGGAAAGCCTCCAGCTCTTTCTCTATACGTTTCTGCTCAGCAGACAATTTGGTGGTGTCGCCATCACAGAGTTGAATCAAAGTCTTACCCTGGGCATTGTTCGTCTTATATATCTTGCCAAGGTACATATTCAAGGTGAAAAAATCATCCATCGACATGGTGGCAGCATTGTTCAGACTACTTGTCATCACCGTCTGACGGTTTAGGAACGGCTCCAAATCGCTATACTTCACCCAGAAGAGCGGATAATTGGTTGCCTCGCCTCCGAAATCGTCATCACGCATCATCACAGGACAGAGTGCCAGCACCTTGATATGGAATGAAGAATTGGCCTGATCGTAATAAGCACTCTCTTTCAGATAATACTTCTTCACTTCCGCTGACGGGATGTCGCTATTGTCAACCTTCAGTTTACCATCTTGTTCTTCATAGAAGATGTGGTAATTGTCAAGGATGGTCTTCATCTGTACCTTTGCCTCCTCTGTAAACACATCACTACCGTCTGTGGGGTATTCATAGACTGGTATATAACCATTCTGTGCCAGTTTGAAGATATAGGTAAAAAGATTCACCTCCTTACCATGTGGCTCTACGGGATAATAGAGTCCGGCATTCTCGTCCTTCGTCAGATCCAGTTCACGGTAGATATCCCGTCGCCAAACCACTTCTTCGGGGACATCGACAGCCGTCGGGAAAGAAATCTGTGCTCGTAACGACATGGCAGAAGAAGGCTGTTTCTTCTTTTGCTGTTGCTGTGTCTCAGTATTCTGCACACGGCGCTGCTTAGGCTGAGCCGTCATAGAAGAGGCTGCCAGCGTTATCATCAATAAGAACAATACTCTTTTCATATCTCTATTACTTATACAAATACTCTATTTAACGATTATTTCCATCGGATTCTGCAATGTTCTGGTCAGACCGTCTGGACCTACGACTGTGACTCTGGAAATATAGAAGCGGCGATTACGCGCCAATTTCCTGAAGGTATCTTTCTGCCGTGCAGAGAATGACGCACCATCTGATGCCATCGGGACAGCATTACCCATGTTATCAAAGAACACGGTCTCAAAATTCTGCACACGGAAACCGATATCCAATATACCGTCGTCAATAGCAGCACCAATCGCATCTGCCGCAATCAACTGTGACTTTGCCAATCCGCCTCCCTTGTAACGTGTAGGATTACCATGTTCATCTTTCATCGCTATGTAAGGTGTAGGATCGGGCAACTTTCGAACACGGAAGGTGTATTGTCCCATCTGTTGAGGACGTCCGGTATTGGTTGAAGTGACCGTAATCGTAGCATCCTGCCCGATCTTGGAAGGACGGGCGATATACTTGCCAGGCCCCACAGGCTGCAGAGTACCATTGGTCATTGTTGCCTGTACCTTATTGGACGGTACGCCAGGTACACTCACGCTGATGGGATTGTTATAGCCGGCATAAAGCATGTTCATCAGGTCTGCCGACACCGTAGCACTGGGATCCACCACCGTATATTTCTGACTGAAGTCACGACGTACACGGTCTCCGTTACCATTAACCGTCTCCATATATCCTGCTAACGTAAAGTCACCTGTTCGTCCACAGACAGTTTCATAAATTCCGTCACGCAGGTCCACCTTCTGATTACCTATATAGATATCAGGCACCTGGGTCGTATCCACTGCCGCCATGACGATTCGGGCCGAGAAGCGGTCACCGCGGACAACCGTCTGGGAGTTGGGGATCACAAAGGCATCCAGCAAGTTCACGCGGATATCCTTCACATCAATATTCTGAACCAGCGTATGAAGCACCTCTCCCTCTGCATAGCGTACATCGCTCTGAAGTTTGGAGAGCAATGTCACAGCTGCAGATGCAGGCATCGACTCAAACATATACTCCTGCCAATTCTTACCCATTGCCTGAGCATCCTTCGGGATCTCAGTCGTCAAGTTGGAGATAATTAGTTTCTTCTGTCGCGGCGTGGTGACCATCTTCAGCATGTTTGCACGGTAATTGTTGATAGCCTCAAAGAGTTCCTGACCACGACCACGACCAGGAGCCAGCATCACCTGATTGGCAGCCTCCAGGTCTTCCTTGTTGCGGATATTCCTGACATCACCGTTCTTACCGTCAGCCTCTTTGACGATGGCTTCCTTCAACTCGTCTGCCAAATTGTAGAGTGCATCACTCATCTTCTTCACCTGCTGTGACTTGTCGTACCATTGCTTCACCTTTTGCGGGTTCTGTTTCATCTGCACAGCAAAATCATCGTATATCGCCAGATTCTCCAAAGTTGAGTTCTGTGTCGTGCGCTTCAGGCTCTCTTCCACAATCGAGAAGCCGTTGAGCACCTCCGTGGAGACGTTCAAAGCCAACATTGCCATCAAGACGACATACATCAGATTGATCATCTTCTGGCGCGGCGATACGGGTCTTTTCTTGATTGCCATTGTTCTATACGTTCAACTTTGCAGTCATTGCCTCAATCATACGGGCGTAAATCTTATTCAGTTCGACAATCTGAGCCGCCATCTTACGGGTCTGCTCGTTGATCTCGTCGATTGTGCCGATTTGTGAGCTGGCACTCTTCAACTGCAACTCATAAACCTTACAGATACCTGTCAGTGTGCGGTTCAGATTCTCCATCTCCTCCGAGTCATGCGACAAGCGTTCGCTCTGCACAGAGACTCTCGAAAGCATCTCCGTCAGGCGCTTCAACTCATCGACATAGTTTGTGGTAGCCTCTTCGAGCTCGGGATTGATCTGAGGCAAGGCAGCGCCACCCGACATCGTCACAACTGAAGACGAGACGGCAGCAATCGCCTCGGTATCCACACTAGTTTGACTAGGCATACTAGCCTGACTAGACATACTTGCTTCACCAGATGTGCCAGAATGGCCAGAGCCTCCGCCGCCGATGATGATTGTTCCGCCGTTACCACCGATAACAGTGGCGTTACCACCTGTGCCTGCAACTTCCGACTCCTCTATGGGCTTCATGTGCGTATCCAGTTCCATACCGTCAGTGGTTTTATCAAACGGACGGTCGAAAGCCGAGATAAAGAACACAAACACCTCCGTACCCATTCCGAGGAACAGAAAGAAATTCGCACCTGGAAGGTGGGTCAGTTTGAACAGTGTACCTAATATGACGATTGAGGCACCCCAGCTATAGGCATAATTCAGGAATGTCTGGCCAGGAACGCTATCCATCCATTTCTGCAGCCGGTAAACGAAATTGAATTTACTATATGTTGTCATTGCTCAATCTATTACGTTTTACTTCTTCTTTGCTTTCTCACTAACTGTATTGGCCAGACTGCGTACACAGCGAAAACCGATATACGATCTGGGCTGATTCTGATACTCTGACGAACGCCATGCCGAACGGATATACGACTCGGGATCTTTCCATGAACCGCCACGGACACTCTTCTTCTTCAGCCGATAGGGATCTTCTATCGCTGCATTATACTTGAGCTGAGGATTGATATCATTCATGGCATCTACACCAGCCTCAGTATAGATCGTACTCGTCCATTCTGCTACATTGCCGGCCATATCATAGAGGCCATTGCTGTTAGAAGCATAAATTCCCACCTTGCTTGTAATCAGATTGCCGTCTTTCGTATAATTACCGTCATCGGGCTTAAAGTTGGCATAGAAGCAGCCTCTTCCACTGGCTACATCCTCATTATCCCAAGGAAACTCGTTCTGATCCTTACCACGGGCGGCATATTCCCACTCGGCCTCTGTCGGCAGACGATATCGCTGAACAAAACGAGCTGAGGGGCCAAGGCCTTTCAGCAGATACTCTGTACGCCAAGCACAAAAAGCATTTGCCTGTTCCCATGTTACACCCACCACCGGATAGTCATTATAAGCAGGGTTAGAGAAGTAATAGCGCATATACATCTCATTATCTGAGTTGGGGAAATCATTTACCCAGCAGGTGGTATCGGGAAACACGTTAACGATATAGGTATTAAGGAAATCCCATGGGCCTGTCAACTGGCGATTAATCGTTTCACGTACGATTTTACCTTCATCGTCAATATAAGCAGTATCTTTTGAGATCCAAACCTGCTCATTCGGATTTACAGAGATATCCGTATTGAGGTTACGCTCCTGGGGGTTCAGACGGTTACGACGCAAGGCTGCGGCAGTATAGTCATAGATCTCATAGCGGTAATTCAACTGGCTGTAGTCCAACATCTTGTCGCCTGTCACGGGATTGGTTACATACAGACCATCGATGATTTCCTGCTCGTCCTCGCTCGGTTTGCGTGGCAGCGACTTCTTCCAATTAATAAAGGTACCTATCTCTTCACCATCCTTATCGGTCTTGATGGTTTTATATGACTCATCGATCTCGGCAAGCCTTTCTCTCAAGATAGAATCACGTACATAATATACGAATTGACGATACTTGGAATTTGTAACCTCGGTCTCATCCATCCAAAAACCATCCACAGAGATGTCTCGGATTGGCGTTTTCTTTCCCCATAGGCTGTCCTGTTTCTCAATACCCATCTTCAGATGACCACGTTTTACAAGTGTCATACCATAAGGAGTGGGTTCAGTAAACGCCTTACCTCCTGTTCCTGTCACCTCACCACCACCTGACGAAGCCAGTTTGCTGCCAAAGCAACTCGACAGAAGAAAAAGTAAAAGGATAGACAGGCAAAAAGGTGAAAGACCTCTTACCTTACTAATAACCTTGTTTTCAACAATTTCTCGTTTCATCTTTATTTTTGTTTTTATTCTTTCCAAATTATTTCTGACATCTTCTACAAGATTCTTACACTCTTGTGCAGGTTTCTTCCTTTTTTATAGAGATTCAATTCCGTCTGGTACCCCACGAATAATTCATGACTCCCATTTCCGACACTGATCGCCGAGGTATATATCTCATAACTATATCCTAATCGTATTCCACGAATATTACCACCAATCTGAACCGTTACAGAATTAGTAGGACTATACGACAATCCTGCATACAGAACCCGTTTCTCGTGAACATACTTCAATCGTCCTGAAAGATCTGCACGATAGGCGACACCATCTGTGCGTCCCAATATAGAACTCTGTATGGATAAAAACGGATTTCTAAGCTGAATATTGTATCCAGCAGTCAAATAATACGTTGCAGAGATGTCTAATTCGTTTTTTTCGCCCAAATCCACGTGCGGAGAGTTCAAATGTGTCACAGAAAAGCCTGCATACCAATTACGATGTTTGTAATAGATACCAGCAGACATATCAAAGCCTGTTCCATTAGCAGAAGAACTCGGAAATGCAGGGTCATCGGAATCCTTTGCATCTACTTTTGAACCATCAAATGACTCAGACAGCATGGCCAATTGAATGCCCAAACTCAGTTTTCCACCTATTAATTGACGCTGATAAGCATACTGCAACCCAAAGCGTTTATGAGAGAACAAACCGATAGCATCATTCATAAACTGGATACCAGCACCATGATAAGAATTCAAGGCATAGAAAGGCATATCAGCTCCAACATACATCGTATTGGGATTATGTTCAAAACCAGCCATCTGCAACGCGTAAGCTGCAGCTATATTCAATTTTGACTCCTTACCTACTGCAGCAGGATTAAAAGAAGGCTCCATCGCCCAATAGTGACTGAAGGAGACATCATACTGTGCGTCTGCCTGTGAGACTAACAATATGAGGAACAATGTGGCTAAGAATAATCTTTTCACATCATAATAACGCAAGATCCTGTCATTTTATTGCATATCATCATCTTTAATTAGGTCATTCAAGCATTGAAAAAAACGAAGACACTAGTATTGATAGATAAAAATAATGAAGTGTAGAAACCATCTCATTTCCACACTTCACATTTTTTAGAGATCTATGTCAATACAGATTACTTAATACTCATCCTCGTTGAAAAGGAAATCCTCTTTCGAGGGATAATCAGGCCAAATGTCTTCAATGCTTTCATACACATCACCCTCATCCTCTATCTCCTGAAGATTCTCAAGAACCTCCAACGGAGCTCCCGAACGTATCGCATAGTCTATTAATTCGTCCTTGGTTGCGGGCCAAGGAGCGTCCTCCAATTTTGATGCTAATTCAAGTGTCCAATACATATTCTTAGTCTTTGGTTTTACAATTACAATTTTTCGGCCGCAAAAGTAATCATTTTATTCTTATTTGCAAACATTTTGCCAAACAATTTCATTAACACCAGCGTTAAAATTTATTATTTTGGCCAAAACGAACAGATAATCGCTCAGACGATTCACATATTGCAATGTCTCAGGCGTAATTTGAGCCTCTTCTGACAATGAAACGATTCGACGTTCAGCCCTACGACAGACCGTTCTGCAAACATGTGCTTGAGCTGCAGCCTGAGTACCTCCAGGAAGAATAAAGCCCTGCTTCTCTGGCAACATTTTCATCATCCTATCCACTTCTTGTTCCAACAATTCAATCTCACCTTGCGGCAACTTAGCTGAATCGTAAAGTGGTGTCTGACTCTGATCTGTAGCTAGATTAGTACAGACATTAAACAGGCAACTCTGAATCCTGATTATCATATCGCGGTCATTACCATCAGGAAGCATCGCAACCAGGAGTCCTAAATGAGAATTCAATTCATCCACTGTACCATAGGCTTCAAGCCTTTTACTTGCTTTACTCATCCTAATACCACCCACAATACTGGTCTGACCCTTGTCACCGGTTCTAGTATACACTTTTGATATTTTCATCACAATGTCCAGTTAGAAATTAATAATATAGTTTTGCTTATGTCGTTTCTTATCAAAAAACACTATTCCACAATAATAAAGGTCGAAAGTAACGACAGTCCGTTCATCAGAGACTACCTTCTGCCAATTATCTTTATTACGATGGATACCATCAATAACAACCATCGTGTTCTCGCGAACCTTATTATATATAATATTCATCCGTTTTATCAATTCTGCATCATTCGAAATCAGAATAAACTCTTTTGACTCGCCTAAAGCAGCCTTTCTGCAACCCGCTTGAAGATATGACAGGTAGCCATCAGCCTCTATCACATCAGGTTGTCGCCAGTTCGCAAGTCTAAAATATAACCTACCTACCTTACGAGTGAGCCAATCGTCACTTTCTCCTAACTTCTCAGTCTGATAATACGGCCAATGTTCATTGATGACATACCTTACAAACCAGTAGTCCGTAGGCGACTGGATGCCGAAGCCATTACAATGTCTTATCCGCTTCAACCAGATCAAGATATATTTCAATCTCTGCATTGCAACTGCAAAGATACACAAAATATCAGAAAGCACAAAAAAAACCTCAAAGATATTGTATCTCTGAGGTTTGAAAAAGTGGCGGCTTCCTACTCTCCCGCATTGCATTGCAGTACCATCGGCGCAGGCGGGCTTAACTTCTCTGTTCGGAATGGGAAGAGGTGGGACCCCGCTGCAATAACCACCTGATAATTCTTTCA